>Ga0164242_10004714_pt1 | contig 15268 bp, 14 predicted proteins | sample OricomgcompostMG_FD_108783 | JGI IMG/M metagenome (GOLD analysis project Ga0164242, IMG submission 108783) | Miracle-Growth compost microbial communities from Emeryville, California, USA - Original compost - Miracle growth compost (MG) ... | reverse complement strand
ATCAAGGAGACGTTTGTCCCGGCGAGCGACCACACCTACCCGCACATGGGCTGAGCTGAGCAAATGATGTGAACGCGGCGGTTTGTCACACGCCGCCAACGGGTAACACGGCGCGCGACTAGGCGGCCGCCGTGCCAGGATCGGTTGCCGAAAGGATCTTCGACAGTGACCGATTCGTGAGTGCGGGGGCGGCCGAGTTCGTCCACACGGCGGGCTTGTACGAGGGCGACCACGGATTGCTTCCGCTGGTCGTCACCTTCGTCGATGCCGGCGTCGCCGCCGGCGAGCCGGTCGTGATCGCCCTCAGCGGCGAGCACGCCGACATGGTCCGATCCGTGCTGCCCGCGTCCCCCGGGATCACCTACCTGCCGGACGGCTACACCCGCCCGGCCAGCATCGTGTCGGTGTTGCTCGGCGTGCTCCGCGCCCACGCCGAGACCTCACCGGGACGGCTGCGGATCGTCGGCGAACTCGCCACCGCCTCGCTGACCCCGTCCACCTGGGGGCCGTGGGCCCGCTACGAGGCAGCAGTCAACCACCTCTACGCGCCGTACACCGCGACCGCCATGTGCGCCTACGACACGACGACGATGTCCGAGCAGGTGCTCGCCGACGTCGTCGCCACCCATCCGGACCTGACCGGCACGGACGGCTCGCAGCCCAACGACCGGTTCCAGGACCCGATCGCCTTCCTGCAGAACGTCACCGCACCGCGCGACGAACTCGAGGCCACCCGGCCGGTGGCCGAGGCCGTCGATCCCGATCCGGCGCTCGCCCGGCAGTGGGTTTCCGCCGCGGCCGAAGGGTGTTCGGTCGCGTCGGACGTCCTCGCGGACCTGCTCGTCGGCGTGAGCGAGGTGGTCACGAACGCGCGGCTGTACGGCCGCGCACCGGTCGTGCTGCGCGTCTGGACGGCACCGGACCGCATGGTCGTCGTGGTGTCCGACCGCGGCGCCGGTCCGTCGTTCCCGTACGCCGGGCTCGTCCCGGTCGACGGCAAGCCGGGCGGGCGCGGGCTGTGGATCACGCACCAGCTGTGCGGTCAGGTCGATCACCTGGTCGGTCCGGACGGTTTCGCGGTGCGGCTGTCGACGAGCCCGCCTCCCGGCTGAGACAGCGCGCGGGACTACGCCCGGCGGGCGCCCGCCGAGGGACGCGCCACGAAGTGGGCGGGCGCGCGGAAGCCGTGCCGCGCGAACTGCGCCTCGACGACGACCGCCGCGTCCGCCGCGCGCGACTGCTCGACGAGCGCGATCACGCAGCCGCCGAAGCCACCGCCGGTCATCCGCGCGCCGAGCGCCCCGGCGGCGACCAGTGCCTCGGCGGCGACGTCCAGTTCCGGGATCGTGATCCGGTAGTCGTCGCGCATCGACGCGTGGGACTCGTCCAGCAGCGGGCCGATCGCCATGAGCTGCCCCGCGCTCAGCAGTTCGACGGTGCGCAGCACGCGCTCGTTCTCGGTGACCACGTGCCGGGTGTAGCGGCGCAGCTCGTCGTCCGGCAGCCGGCGCAGCGCGTCGTCCAGTCCGGACGGATCGATGTCCCGCAGCGCGGTCACGCCCAGCAACTCGGCGGCCCGCTCGCAGCCGGCTCGCCGCTGCCGGTACTCGCCGTCGCTGTGCCGGTGCTCGGCGCGGGTGTCGATCACCAGCACGGCCAGTCCGTGCGCGTCCAGGTCGAACGGGACCTGCTGCACGGTGAGCGTGCGCATGTCACAGAACAGTGCATGGCCCTGTTCGCATCGCAGCGCCGCCAGCTGGTCCATGCCGCCGGTCGGGGCGCCCACGAAGTCGTTCTCGGCGCTGCGGGTGATCGCGAGCAGCTCGTCGGCGGAGAGCCCAAGTTGGAGCAGGTCGTCGAGCGCGGTCGCGACGGCGCAGACGAGCGCGGCGGACGAGGACAGCCCCGACCCGGTCGGAACCGCGCTGTCCAGTTCGAGCACCAGCCCGGGCACGGAATGGCCGCGCCGGCGCAGCGCCCAGACCACGCCCGCGGGGTAGGCGGCCCAGCCGATACGGCCCGCGGACTCCGGCCGCAGCTCGTCCGCGGCGACCTCGACCGGTTCCGGGCGGGCGCTCGAGCGCATCGTGAGCGTGTCGCGCTGGACGGGGAGGGCCGTCGCGGTGCAGGTTTGCTCCAGCGCGAACGGCAGCACGAAGCCGGCGTTGTAGTCGGTGTGCTCGCCGATCAGGTTCACCCGGCCCGGTGCCTGCCAGCGGGCGCGGCGGGAGGACGGCGGATCGGGGCTCTCGACCACGGCTGGCTCCGGATGTCGGCGGGCGGGAAGCTGGTCAATTCTGTCATATCATGTTTGACTCTGTGGGAATCACGACGTTTCCGTCCGTCCGAAGGGCTCCTCGGTGCTCGCTCAGCAACGCCAGGTACGCATCCTCGCCGAACTGCGTCGGTCCGGGGCCGTCCGCGTCGCCGATCTGACCGAGCAGCTGGGCGTCTCGGACATGACGATCCGCCGCGATCTGGAGCAGCTCGCCGCCGAGGGCGTCGCGCGCAAGGTGCACGGCGGCGCGGTGTTGGCCGGCCAGGTCGCCTACGAGCCCGGCTTCGCCGCCAAGAGCCAGCTGGCCCAGCCGGCGAAACAGGCCATCGCCGAGCACGCCGCGACGCTGGTGCAGCCCGGCGCCGCGATCGCGCTGTCCGCGGGCACCACCACGTGGGCCATGGCCCGGCACATCGCGGCCATCCCGGGACTGACCGTCGTCACGAACTCGACCACGGTGGCCGACCTGATCACCGCCGCCGATCCCGGTGGCCAGACGACCGTGATCCTGACCGGCGGCGTGCGCACGCCCAGTGCCGCGCTCGTCGGTCCGGTCGCCGACCGGACGATCGCCGGCATGCACGTCGACCAGCTGTTCCTCGGCGTGCACGGCATGGACGCGCGCGCCGGGTTCACCACGCCCAACCTCGCCGAGGCGACCACCAACCGCGCCCTGGTCGACACCGCCCGCGAGGTGATCGTGCTGGCCGACTCGTCCAAGTGGGGGCAGGTCGGGCTGGCTGACATCGCCCCGCTGTCCGCGGCGCACATGGTGATCAGTGACGACGCCCTGCCCGAGGACGGACGGCGGGCGCTCTCGGATGCGGTGGGCTCCCTGGTCACGGTGCCGGTGAGCGAGTGAGCGGCACATGACGGTCCGGCACGACCTCCGGCTCGCGGACGGCCGCGAGCTGTTCTACTACGACCGCGACCCCGGCCTTGATCGCGACGCCCCCGACCGGCGCGCCGACCTGCCGCCCACCGAGACGTCCTCGGAGGTGCGCTGGAACCCGCTGCTGCGCGACTACGCGGTGATCGCGGGGCACCGGCAGAGCCGTACGTTCCGCCCGCCCGCGACGCTGTGCCCGCTGTGCCCGAGCCGCGGCGAGAACCTGACCGAGATCCCCGCGCCCGACTACGAGGTCGCGGTGTTCGAGAACCGCTTCCCGTCGTTCGCGCTGAAGGCCGCCGCGACGGTCCCGCTGGTCGACGTGCCGCCGTTCCGCTCCGGTCCGGGCGACGGCCGGTGCGAGGTCGTGTGCTTCAGCAGCCACCACGACGACGCGTTCGCCGACCTGACCGTCGACCGCGTCCGGACGGTGGTCGACGCGTGGGCCGACCGCACTGCCGCGCTCGGCGCGATCGACTCGATCGACTACGTCTTCTGCTTCGAGAACCGCGGCGAGGAGATCGGGGTGACCCTCTCGCACCCGCACGGGCAGATCTACGGCTACCCGTTCGTCCCGCCGCGGTTCTTCACGCTCGGCCAGTCGCTGCGCACCTACCGCGAGCGCACCGGGCAGTGCCTGCAGTGTGTGCTGCTCGCGGCCGAGCTGGCGGACGGATCCCGCGTCGTGGTCGAGTCCGAACGCTGGGTCGCCTACGTGCCGTTCGCCGCGCGGTGGCCGTACGAGGTGCGGGTGGTGCCGCGCGAACACGTGCCGGACCTGCCGGCGCTGGACGACGCGCACCGCGACGACCTCGCCGAGGTCTACCGCGACGTGCTGATCCGCTTCGACCGGCTGTTCGGGGACACCACCGGCAAGCGCACCCCGTACATCGCCGGCTGGCAGCAGGCCCCGGTGCGGCAGGACCGGGACGTGTGGCACCTGGCCGCCGAGATCTTCACGATCCGCCGCGCGCCCGCGCTGCTGAAGTACCTGGCCGGCTCCGAGTCCGGCGCCGGCGTGTGGGTGAACGACGTCGCCCCCGAGGACGCGGCCGGCCGGCTGCGCTCCGCGGGTACTTGAGCCTTCGTGTCGTACTCGTTATCGAGAAGGGTTGACAGCTGGGGGTTCAAGGGCTTTGCTTTGAGCAGTTCTGATTGATCGCGTTGAAATCTGTTCGACGACCCTGAGTACGCGTCCCGTTCAACGACACCGACCCGAACGACCGAGGAGCCCTCGATGGCCAACACGCCTCACCTGCCCGCGGAAGTCAGTCGCCGCTCGATGCTGAAGGGTTCGGCAGGAGCGCTCGCCACTGCTGGATTGGTCGGCGGCCTGCCCACACTGCTCGCCGCCTGTGGTTCCAGCGGTGGCAGCAGCAGCGGCGGTTCGGCCAGCGGCAAGGTCAGCATCGGTTCCAACTACTCGGACGCGAACGTCAAGAGCGCCTTCAGCAAGGTGATCGCCGGCTACTCCAACGCCGGCAAGGTCTCGGTCAACACGGTCGACCACAACAGCTTCCAGAACAACATCTCGAACTACCTGCAGGGCAACCCGAACGACGTGTTCTGCTGGTTCGCCGGCAACCGCGCGAAGTTCTTCGCCGCGCAGGGCCTGCTCACCCCGATCGACGACGTGTGGGACAAGATCGGCGACCACTTCACCGACGCCGTCAAGGCCGCGTCCAAGGGCGACGACGGGCACTACTACCTCGTGCCGTGGGTCAACTACCCGTGGGTGATGTTCTACAAGAAGAGCGTCTTCACCAAGTACGGCTACTCGGTGCCGACGACGTGGGACGACCTCATCACGCTGTGCAAGCAGATGCAGAGCGACGGCTTCGCCAACCCGATCGCGATCGGCCAGAAGGACGGCTGGCCGGCGATGGGCACGTTCGACATCATCAACATGCGCATCAACGGCTACCAGTTCCACGTCGACCTGATGGCGCACAAGGAGTCGTGGACCGACCCGAAGGTGCTGAACGTCTTCAAGCAGTGGGCCGAGCTGATGCCGTACTACACGCCCGGCGCGACGGGACGCACCTGGCAGGACGCGGTCAAGATCTTCGACGGCAACAAGACGTCGGCGATGATCTTCCAGGGGACGGACCAGGTCGGCCCGCAGCTGGCCAAGGAGAACCTGCCGGACCTGGAGTTCTTCGCGTTCCCGCAGATCACGCCGGACTACCCGACCGACAGCGCGATCGACGCTCCGATCGACGGCTTCCTGATGAGCAAGAAGGTGCACAACCACGCCGGCGCCGTCGCGCTGCTGGAGTACCTCGGCAGCGCCAAGGCCGAGCAGACGTTCCTGCAGCCGAACCCGAGCGACATCGGCACCGCGACCGACTACGACACCAGCACGTACACCCCGCTGCAGAAGGCGTCCGTCGACATCATCAAGAACACCAAGAACATCGCGCAGTTCCTCGACCGCGACACGCGTCCGGACTTCGCGTACCCGATCGTGCAGAACGCGTTGAACGACTTCCTGAACGACCCGTCCAGCTACAGTTCGGTGTGCAGCAAGTTGGAAGCGCAGGCGAAGACGATCTTCACCAGCTGAGCGCGGACGGCGGGACGCGGGCTATGCATTCATGAGTGCCGACACAGCCACCCCGACGGCGGCACCCAGGCGTCGCCGGCGCCGGTCTGTCCGGCGGCTCACCGGGCGCGACCGCGTGGTGATCACGCTGATGATCATCGTGCCGCTGCTGCTCGACATCGCACTGATCTGGGGCCCGGCCGTCGCGACGGTGTTCCTCTCCTTCACCGACGCGCACGGCATCGGGCCCATCCATGGGGTCGGCACGCAGAACTACCACGTCGTCCGCACCATCGACCCGGAGTTCTGGCCGGCGGTGCGGCACAACGTGCTGTGGCTGGTCGAGTTCACCGTCATCGCCACGCCGCTGGGCATGCTGCTGGCGGTGCTGCTCGACCGGGGCATCCGCGGCAGTCGCATCTACCAGAGCATCTTCTTCCTGCCGGTGATGCTGTCGCTGGCGCTGATCGGGATCATTTGGGAGGTCGTCTACTCGCCGCAGTTCGGCCTGATCAACGGCATCCTGCACAACACCAAGCCGGGCAGCGCGATCGACTGGCTCGGTGATCCGAAGCTGAACCTGTGGTCGGTGCTGGTCGAGGCGACGTGGCGCCAGACCGGGTACGTCATGGTGCTCTACCTGGCCGGGCTCAAGGCATTCGACCCGGCACTGCGGGAGGCCGCGCAGATCGACGGCGCGAACGGCTGGCAGCTGTTCTGGAAGGTCACCTTCCCGACGCTGCGGCCGATCAACATCGTGATCGCGGTGATCACGGTGATCGAGTCGCTGCGCGCGTTCGACCTGGTGTGGGTGACCAACGGCGGAACCAACGGTCTGGAGTTGCTGTCGGCGATGATCACGCAGGACATCACCAGCGCGGCCAGCCGGATCGGCTACGGCTCGGCGATCGGCGTCGTGCTGCTGGTCATCTCGCTCGTCCCGATCGTGACCTTCCTGATCGTCCAGTTCCGCAGGCAGGACGAGCGATGACCGTCCTCGCCCCGCCGGAATCGGACACCGCGGGCGGCACGCCGGCCGGACGGCTGCACCCGCCGGTCGGCACGCGCCGCTCGGGACGCATCGCCACGCACGCGTTCCTCATCGTGATGGCCGTCCTGTGGTTGATCCCGCTGCTGTGGACCGTCTACGTGTCGCTGCGCCCGGAGTCCGACACCAACCAGCACGGCTACTTCTCCATCGCACACTCGCTGACGTTCCACAACTACAGCGAGGCATGGACGCAGGGCCAGCTGCCGCACCTGTTCTGGAACTCGGTGAAGATCACCGTCCCGGCCGTGATCATCACGCTGTTCTTCGCGTCCTGCGTCGCGTTCGTCGTCGCGCGCTTCTCGTTCCGGTTCAACCTGGCGATGCTGTTGTTGTTCACCGCCGGCAACCTGCTGCCGCAGCAGGTGCTGCTCGCGCCGCTGTTCAAGATTTACACGAACGTGCAGGTGCCCAGCTTCCTCAGCGACTCCGGCGAACTGTACGACTCGACGATCGGCGTGGTCGCGATCAACATCGCGTTCCAGACCGGCTTCTGCGTGTTCGTGCTGAGCAACTTCATGCGGACGATCCCGGAGGAGATCACGGAGGCCTCGCTGGTCGACGGCGCGTCGGTCTGGACCCGGTACTGGCGGCTGACCCTGCCGCTGTGCCGGCCCGCCCTCGCCGCGCTGGCCACGCTGCTGACCACCTGGATCTACAACGACTTCTTCTGGGCGCTGTCACTGATGACCACCGGCAAGAACCGTCCGATTACGTCGGCGATCCAGAACCTGGCCGGCGAGTTCGCGCAGAACGACAACCTGCTCTCGGCCTGCGCGCTGATCATCGCGGTGCCGGTGCTCGTGGTCTACTTCGTGCTGCAGCGTCAGTTCATCGCCGGCCTGACGCTCGGCAGCACGAAGGGCTGACTGGATGCGTCTGCTGGTCACCGGCGGTGCCGGCTACATCGGCAGCGTCGTCACCGCCGAGTTGCTCGCGTCCGGGCACGAGGTCACGGTCCTGGACGACCTGTCGACCGGCCACCGCGATGCCGTCCCGGACGGTGCGGAGCTGGTCGAGGCCGGACTGCGCGAGTGCGAACCGGTGCTCGCACGCGGCTGCGACGCCGTGCTGCACTTCGCCGCGAAGTCCCTGGTCGGCGAGTCCACGCAGCGGCCGGAGCTCTACTGGGACAAGAACGTCGGCGGCACCCTCGCGCTGCTCGAGGCGATGCGGCGCACGGGCGTCGCGCGCATCGTCTTCTCGTCCACCGCGGCCGTCTACGGCGAGCCCGAGCGGGTGCCGATCGGCGTCGAGCACCCGGTCCGGCCGACGAACCCGTACGGCGCGAGCAAGCTCGCCGTCGACCACATGCTCACCTCGTTCGCGAACGCGCACGGCTTCGCGGCCACCAGCCTGCGCTACTTCAATGTGGCCGGCGCGCGCGGCGCGCAGGGCGAGCGGCACGCGGTCGAGACGCACCTGATCCCGAACGCGATCGCTGCTGCCACGGACGGCGGCGCCGCGCTGTCGATCTTCGGCCGTGACTACCCGACCCCGGACGGGACCGCGGTGCGCGACTACATCCACGTCGTCGATCTCGCCGACGCGCACCTGCGCGCGCTCGACGCGGCCACCGCCGGCGAGCACCGCGTCTACAACCTCGGCACCGGAACGGGCAGCAGCGTGCTGGAGGTCGTGCGGGCCGTCGCCGAGGTCACCGGGCGCGAGGTGCCCGTGCACGACGCGCCGCGCCGCCCGGGCGATCCCGCGGTCCTGGTCGCGGACGGCGCCGCCGCCGAGCGGGAGCTGGGCTGGCGCCCGACCCGCGGCCTGCGCGAGATGGTCGCGGACGCGGCCGCCTTCGCCGCGCGCGCCTGACGACGCTGCGAGCCGGCTACTGCCCCGTCCGCGCGGGACGGTCGCGCAGCGGATGGCCGCTGGCCAGGATCGCGGACGTGAGCGCCTCGGTCGCCTCGGTGGCCGAGCGCGGATTGCTCAGCAGCACCAGGTCGATCTCGCCGAGTTCGGGCAGCCCGCTGGACGCCGGCAGCTCGGCCAGCTCCTCGGGCACCAGGCTGCGCGCGAAGATCGCCAGCCCGAGGCCGGCGCGCGCGGCGGCCACCACGCCGAGCACGCCGCGCGCGACGCACGTGATCCGGTAGTCGCGCCCGGCGGCCTCGAGCCCCTGCACGGCCAGCGACCGGCTCAGGCTGGGCGCCTGGTAGACGACCAGCCGCAGCCGCTGCTCGTCGATCAGCCGGCTGCCCGGCACGCCGGCCCAGACCAGCCGGTCGCGGCGCACCAGCCGGCCGCGTCCCTCGCCGGCGGTCTGCTTGACGAACGCCACGTCCAGGTGGCCGGACTCGACCCGGCGCTGCAGCAGCCCGCTCTGCGACACGGTGAGCTCCAGGTCGATGCCCGGGTGCAGCTGCCGGAACCCGCGCAGGATGCGGGGCACCGGGGTCAGCGCGAGGTCGTCGGTCACGCCGAACCGGAGCCGGCCGCGCGGGCCCGTGCCGGAGAAGTACTGCACCGCCTGGTCGTGTGCGGCCAGGATCGTGCGCGCGAATCCGGTCAGCGCCTCGCCGTCGGCCGTCAGCGTCACCCGGCGGGTGTCGCGCACGAACAGGGGCCGTCCGACCGCCTGCTCCAGCTTGCGGACGTGCTGGCTGACCGTCGGCTGGCGCAGGCCGAGAACCGTCGCCGCCTGCGTGAAGCTCAGTGACTGCGCGACGGCGAGGAACGTCCGCAGCTGCTCCGGGTCGTACATCCCGGTGTCCCTTCATTGCGATTTGCGATAACACTAATTCAATCAATTCGCTTTGAGAATGACCGGCACTTGACGATGATCAATAGGCCGAGTCCGCCACGACATGATGTGGATCAACGTTGACCACCGCAGTGCGCACCGCCGATTCCTTCGTCGCGGTCAGCCCGCCCGTCCGCCGCAGCTCCACCTTCGCTTCCCTGCACGTCCGCAACTTCCGGTTGTTCGCCACCGGGCAGGTCGTCTCGAACACCGGGTCGTGGGTGCAGCGCATCGCCCAGGACTGGCTCGTGCTCACCCTGACCGGCAGCACGACCGCGGTCGGGATCACCACCGCGCTGCAGTTCGTGCCCATGCTGCTGCTCTGCCTGGTCGGCGGCCTGGTGGCCGACCGCTACCCCAAGCGCCGGATCCTGATGTTCACCCAGGTGGGCATGGCCGCGATGGCCGCGCTGCTCGCCTACCTGGCGCTGAGCGGTCAGGTCGCCGTCTGGCACGTGTACGTGATCGCGTTCGGGCTCGGCATCGTGACGGCCGTCGACAATCCGGCGCGGCAGGCGTTCGTCAACGAGATGGTCGGCCCGGACCAGTTGCGCAACGCGGTCAGCATCAACTCCTCGGTCTTCCAGCTGGGCGGCCTGATCGGGCCGGCCGTCAGCGGCGTGCTGATCAGCGCGGTCGGCTGTGGGTACGCGTTCGCGATCAATGCGGTGACCTACTCCGCGCCGTTCATCGCGCTCGCGCTCATGCGCGACGACGAACTCAACGTGCTGGCCCGCGCCGCGTCCCGCGGTGGCCAGCTCCGCGCCGGCGTCCGCTACGCGGTGCACTCCCCGGACGTCCTCTGGCCGACGGTGCTGGTCGGGATCCTCGGGTTGTTCACCGCCAACCTGCCGGTGACGCTGTCGGCCTTCGCGAAGTACGTGTTCCACGCCGGCGCCGGCGGGTACGGCCTGCTCAGCGCCGTCGTCGCGGTCGGCTCGCTGTGCGGGGCGCTGATCTCCGCGCGGCAACCCCCGGGACGCCCGCGCACCCTGGCGATCCTCGGCGGGCTGCTCGCGGTGGCCGAGCTGCTGTCCGCGGCGGCGCCGAACGAGGCCAGCTTCTGCGTCGTGCTGGTGGCGCTCGGTACCTGCACGCTGCTGATGTTCACCTCCGCCAACGCGACCGTGCAGCTGGCTGCGCACGACGCGATCCGCGGCCGGGTGATGGGCCTCTACCTCGTCGCGTTCGTCGGCGGTGCCGCGATCGGCGGCCCGCTGCTCGGCAGCGCCGACCAGCACCTCGGGCCGCGTGCGGGCATGCTGCTGGCCGGCGTGGTGTCCGCACTGGCCGTGGCGCTCGTAACTCCGAAGCTGGGTGGAACCAAGCCGCGGGCGAAAGCTACTTGCGGCGGGTGATCGTCCGGCCGAGGCGCACCAGCGGGTCGTACTTGCGGTCGACCACGCGCTCCTTCATCGGGATGATCCCGTTGTCGGTGATCTTGATGTGCTCGGGGCAGACCTCGGTGCAGCACTTGGTGATGTTGCACAGCCCGATGCCCTGCTCCTCGCGGGCGAACTGGGCGCGGTCGTCGCGCGCGTCCAGCGGATGCATGTCCAACTCGGCGGCACGGATCAGGAACCGCGGGCCGGAGAACGCCTCCTTGTTGTCCTCGTGGTCGCGAACGACGTGGCAGACGTTCTGGCACAGGAAGCACTCGATGCACTTGCGGAACTCCTGCGAGCGCTGGACGTCCACCTGCGCCATCCGGTACTCGCCCGGCGCGACGCCGGCCGGCGGCTCGAACGCCGGGATCTGCTCGGCCTTGCGGTAGTTGAACGAGACGTCCGTGACCAGGTCCTTGATCACCGGGAAGGTGCGCATCGGCGTGACGGTGACGGTCTCGTCCTCGGTGAACGTGGACATCCGCGTCATGCACATCAGCCGCGGCCGGCCGTTGATCTCCGCGCTGCACGAACCGCACTTGCCGGCCTTGCAGTTCCAGCGCACGGCGAGGTCTCCGGCCTGGGTCGCCTGCAGCCGGTGGATGACGTCGAGCACGACCTCGCCCTCGTTCACCTCCACCGTGTAGTCGCCGAGCTCGCCGCCGTCCGCGTCGCCGCGCCATACCCGGAAGTGGGCCTGGTAGCTCATGCGTGCGCCTCCTCGGGGACGTCGACCAGCTCTTCCTCGGTGAAGTACTTCTTCAGCTCGTCCTTGCCGAACAGGGCTAGCAGGTCGGGGCGCATCGGGATCATCGGTTGCTCGGCGACATCGATGTCCCGGCCGCTGTCCGCGAGCGAGCAGATGAGGTTGACCTTGCGCCACTGGGCGGACATCGCCGGGAAGTCGTCGCGGGTGTGGCCACCGCGGGACTCCTCGCGCAGCAGCGCGGCGCGTCCGATGCACTCGCAGATCAGCAGCATGTTGCGCAGGTCGAGCGCGAGGTGCCAGCCGGGGTTGAACTGCCGCGGACCGCTGACGCTGATGTGCTGGGCCCGCTGCTTGAGCTCGGCCAGCTTGTCCAGCGCCTGCTGCATCTCGTCGGCCTTGCGGATGATCCCGACGAGTTCGTTCATGACGTCCTGCAGCTCGTGGTGCACCTCGTACGGGTTCTCGCCGCCGTCCCGCTCGAACGGGGCCAGGGCGACGCGCATGACGTCCTCGAGCTGCGCGTCGGTGATCGCCGGGTACTGGCCGCGCAGCGACTTGACGTACTCGGCCGCGCCCTCGCCGGAGCGGCGGCCGAAGACGAGCAGGTCCGACAGCGAGTTGCCGCCGAGCCGGTTCGAGCCGTGCATGCCGCCGGCGACCTCGCCGGACGCGAACAGGCCCGGCACTCGCGCGGCAGCAGCTGTGTCCGCGTCGACCTCGATGCCGCCCATCACGTAGTGACAGGTAGGCCCGACCTCCATCGGCTCGCTGGTGATGTCGACGTCCGCCAGCTCCTTGAACTGGTGCGCCATCGACGGCAGCCGCCGCAGGATCTCCTCCCGCGGCAGGCGCGAGGCGATGTCGAGGTAGACGCCGCCGTGCGGCGAGCCGCGGCCCGCCTTCACCTCCGAGTTGATCGCGCGCGCCACCTCGTCGCGGGGCAGCAGGTCCGGCGTGCGCTTGTTGTGGTCCGGGTCCTTGTACCAGGCGTCGGCCTCGGCCTCGTTGTCCGCGTACTGCGCGCGGAACACGTCCGGCACGTAGTCGAACATGAACCGCTTGCCGTCGGAGTTCTTCAGGACGCCGCCGTCGCCACGCACGCCCTCGGTGACCAGGATGCCCTTGACCGACGGTGGCCAGACCATGCCCGTCGGGTGGAACTGGACGAACTCCATGTTCATCAAGGTCGAGCCGGCGCGCAGGGCCAGGCCCATGCCGTCGCCCGTGCATTCCCACGAGTTGGACGTGGTCTTGAACGACTTGCCGATCCCGCCGGTCGCGAGCACCACGGCCGGTGTCTTGAACAGGATGAAGTTGCCGGTCTCGCGCCAGTAACCGAACGCGCCGGCGATCGCGCCGGAGCCGTCCTTGATCAGCTCGGTGATCGTGCACTCGGCGAACACCTTCAGCCGCGCGTCGTCCGCGCCCGCGTTGCCCTTCGCACGGGCGTCCGCCTGCTGCAGCGACACGATCTTCTGCTGCATGGTGCGGATCAGTTCCAGGCCGGTGCGGTCGCCGACGTGGGCCAGCCGCGGGTACTCGTGGCCGCCGAAGTTGCGCTGGCTGATCTTGCCGTCCGGCGTCCGGTCGAACAGCGCCCCGTAGGTTTCCAGCTCCCAGACCCGGTCGGGCGCCTCCTTGGCGTGCAGCTCGGCCATCCGCCAGTTGTTGAGGAACTTGCCGCCGCGCATGGTGTCGCGGAAGTGCACCATCCAGTTGTCGTTGCTGTTCACGTTGCCCATCGACGCCGCGCAGCCGCCCTCGGCCATCACGGTGTGCGCCTTCCCGAACAGCGACTTGCAGACCACCGCCACGCGCAGCCCGGCCTCGTGCGCCGCGATCGCGGCACGCAGACCGGCGCCCCCGGCACCGATGATCACGACGTCATAGCTGTGCTTTTCGATCTTCTCTGACAAGGTGCGACTCGTTTCAGAAGGAGACGTGCGGGTCGGTGAACACGTTGGCCGCGACCAGCGCGATGTAGCCGTCGGTGATCGCGAGCGTGGCCAGCGTGGCCCAGGCGAACTGCATGTGCCGGGCGTTGAGCCAGGAGACGCCGGTCCAGGCGCGGTACCTGATCGGGTGCTTGGAGAAGTGCCGCAGCCGTCCGCCGGTGATGTGCCGGCAGGAGTGGCAGCCGAGCGTGTACCCCCACAGCAGCAGGACGTTCACCAGCATGATGAACGTGCCGACGCCGAACCCGAATGCGTGCCCCTTCGGACGGAACGCCTGGATCAGGTCCCACGAGTTGATCAGCGAGATGAGCATGGCCGCGACCCAGAAGTACCGGTGCGCGTTCTGGATGATCAGCGGGAAACGCGTCTCGCCGCTGTAGGACGCGTGCGGCTCGGCGACCGCGCATGCCGGCGGCGACAGCCAGAACGCCCGGTAGTAGGCGCGGCGGTAGTAGTAGCAGCTCATCCGGAAGCCGAGCAGCAGCGGCAGGGTGACGATCGCGAACGGCAGGATGATCGGGAAGTGGCCGAACCAGGTGCCGAACTCGTGCGAGCCGGACTGGCAGCTCGCGGTCACGCACGGTGAGTAGAACGGCGAGAGGTAGTGCTCCTTCGGCGCGAAGTACGCCGCCTGCCAGCACACCCGGACCGTCGCGTAGACCACCCACGCGGACAGCAGCACGAACGTGAGAAGCGGTGCCTTGCGCCAGTTGTCGGTGCGCAGCGTGCGCACGCCGATGCTGGCGCGGCCGGGTGCCTCGGTGCCGCGCTCCATGCTCCGAGTCATCGGCGGTCCCCGTGGTAGCCGCCGAGACCCTCGTCGTCCGCGTCCGCCCACAGCGCCGGGTCGGGCTGGCTGTCGTCGATGAGCTGGATCGGCTCGGCGACCGTGGGCGGTGGCGGCACGTCGTCCAGGTCCGCCGCGTCCAGCAGGATCCGGTCGACATCTCCCAGCAGCCGTCGGACCGCGGGAATGTCGCCGTACCTGCTGCGCACCGAACCCACGACGGAGTTGAGTTCCTCGATCGCTCGGTGCAGGACAGTGAGCTCGGACGTGACGGCCATGGGCAGCTCCCGGAACATGCGCGACAGGTGGATAAGGCTCGTCCTGCGAGTCTGTCGCCTGAATGATCTGTTGCCAACATCACAAGCGCATCGGCGAGCCGCGGGAGCCCCGCCGGTTGGATTTGCCGCGCTCTGCGGTCGTGTAGACTCGTCGCTTGGCGCGAGCACCCGCGCGGAACCGGTTCGCCGGGGTCGACGTCGGGGGCGAGCGACTGCCCCCTTAGCTCAGTCGGCAGAGCGTCTCCATGGTAAGGAGAAGGTCTACGGTTCGATTCCGTAAGGGGGCTCGGGCAGCCCCAGCTCACCGGCGGGGCGGCACCATCCAAACAGGGCGGGGTAGCTCAGTCTGGTAGAGCAAGCGGCTCATAATCGCTGTGTCGCCGGTTCAAGTCCGGCCCTCGCTACAACCCGGCAGCAGCTTCTCGCGCCGGTCCTACAGAGCAAGTACCGCAGTACCCGATCGTGAAGGGCATAAAGCCGTGGCAGCCACCGACGTCCGTCCGAAGATCACCTTGGCGTGCCAGGAGTGCAAGCACCGCAACTACATCACCAAGAAGAACCGGCGCAACGACCCGGATCGTCTGTCGATGAACAAGTTCTGCCCGAACTGCGGCAAGCACACCGAGCACCGCGAGACGCGCT
>Ga0164242_10004713_pt1 | contig 15269 bp, 9 predicted proteins | sample OricomgcompostMG_FD_108783 | JGI IMG/M metagenome (GOLD analysis project Ga0164242, IMG submission 108783) | Miracle-Growth compost microbial communities from Emeryville, California, USA - Original compost - Miracle growth compost (MG) ... | reverse complement strand
TGAGCGTCGCGTCGGTGAAGACGCAGAACGCGGGCTGCCCGAGTCCGCGTGCGGTGGCCGCGCGCCAGTTGCGCAGTCGTTCGAACAGCGCGTCATCCGCATCGGACGGGCAATTCGGGCAGTGTCCGAGCACCCGCTCGGCACCGGTTGCCAACGGTGTGCCGCAACCGCGGCAGCGCGCCGCGCCGCGCCCCTTGGTCCGGGCCGGCGGCCGGCGTGGCGGCGCGGTCCCGCCGGGCAGGTCGTCGAGGAAGCGGGAACGCTGCCGGCTGCGCCGTCCCCCCTCGTGACGGGCGGCCGCCCAGGACAGCGTGAGGTGCTCGCGAGCTCGCGTCACCCCGACGTACAGCAGCCTGCGCTCCTCCTCGATCTGCGCCGCGGTCTGCGCGTGCACGAGCGGGACGGTGCCGTCGGCCAACCCGACCAGCCAGACGGCGTCCCACTCCAGACCCTTGGCCGCGTGCAGCGTCGCCAGGGTCACACCCGGCACGGTCGGGGCGTGCTGCGTCTCAGCGCGATCGGCCAGGTCGGCGACGAACCCGGCGAGATCCTGATGGCCGTCCGCGAGCGCCACCAGCGCGGCGATGTTGTCCCACCGTTCCCGGGCGGCGCCGCCGCCGGGAGGCGGCGCATCGGCACGCCACCCGTCCCGTCCGGCGGCCCGCAGCACCTCGGCGGTCTGAGCGGCCAGGTTCTCGCCCGGCGGTGGCTCCGCGGCACGGGCCGCACCGCGCAGCAGCACCATCGCCTCGCGGATCTCCGGCCGTTCGAAGAAGCGGTCGCCGCCGCGCAGAACCACCGGAACACCTGCCGCCGCGAAGGCCGCCTCATAGGTCTCGGACTGTGCGTGGATGCGGTACAGCACCGCCATCTCGGCGTACGGGACACCCGTGGCGGCCAGTGCTTGCACACCGGCGACAGCGGCGCGCGCCTCCTCGGGTTCGCTGTCGTACCCGGTACAGCGCGGCGGCGGACCGTCGGGGCGCTGCGCGACCAGCGCGAACCGAGCAGCGGCAGGCACGCCCGCCGCTTTCGCGATCACGGCGTTCGCACACCCGACCACTTGGGGGGTGGAACGGTAGTCCCGGGTGAGCCGCACCACCTGTGACCGCGGGAAGCGTTCGGCCATGCCCAGCAGGTACGCGGGGGTGGCACCGGTGAACGAGTAGATGGTCTGTTGCGCGTCGCCGACGACGGTGAGGCTGTCACGGTCCCCCAGCCACGCGTCCAGCAGTTGCTGCTGCAGCGGGGTGACGTCCTGGTACTCATCGACCACGAAGTGGCGGTACTGGCCGCGAACCGCGGCGGCCACGTCCCGATGCTCGACCAGGATTCCGGTGAGCAGCAGCAGCAGATCATCGAAGTCGATCACGCCGGCGCGGGTCTTGACGTCGTCGTAGCCGCGCAAGAGCGCGGCGATCTGGTCCGCTGGGCGCGGCGGCTCGCGGTGTGTCTGCGCCGCGCGCTGCGGGTACGCCTCCGGCGTGGTCAGCGTGGCCCGGGCCCACTCGATCTCGCTCGCCACGTCCCGCAGCTCCGCGCCCTGCAGCGAGAGGCGGCACCGTGCTGCCGCCTCGGCGACCAGCCGCAGCTTCGAGTCGACCAGGTTCGGCATCGAACCGCCGATCGCCTGCGGCCAGAAGTACGCCAGCTGTCGCCGGGCTGCAGCATGGAAAGTCCGGGCTTGCACACCCGCGACACCAAGCGCGCGCAGCCGGGCCCGCAGCTCACCGGCGGCCCGGGTGGTGAACGTCACCGCCAGTACCTGGTCACCGGTGGCTGCACCGCTCGCGACCAGGTGCGCGATCCGGTGCGTGATGGTCCGGGTCTTGCCGGTCCCGGCACCGGCGAGCACGACAACCGGGCCGGGTGGCGCGGCGGCCGCGGCCCGCTGGTCCGGATCCAGCCCGGCGAGCACCCGTTCGAGAGCGTCTTCATACACCGATCCATCGATACCGGTCGGGAGGCCGACCCGGGAGACACTCACGCCGTCATCCTTCCAGCCCGCGCCGACAGCGGGGCCGGCGCGGCGGGAACGTCCGGTGTGCCGGTGCGGTTGAAGCTGGCATGACGCAGCCCACCGCCGAGAGCACGAGCACCGAAAGTACGACCACTGAAAGTACGAGCACCGCGCGCGACGCCGTCACCATGTACACCACGGTGTGGTGCGGCTACTGCCAGCGCCTGAAGGGGCAACTGCAGCGGGCCGGGATCGCCTGGACGGAGGTTGACATCGAAACGGATCCGGCCGCGGCGGAGCGAGTGCGAACCGTCAACGGCGGCAACGAGACGGTCCCGACGCTGGAGTTCGCCGACGGCAGCGCACTGACCAACCCGAGCCTCAAGCAGGTCGAGGAGAAGCTCGCCACCCTCCGCTGAGGCGACGCCGTCAGTGCTCGGCGAGCCAGGTGTCGACGAGGTGCCGGGCGATAGAGACCGGAGGCGGCAGCATCAGCCCTTGCGCGATCACGTCGACGACATGCTGGCGGGGAAACCAGCGGGCGTCCTCGAGCTCGGTGCCGTCGACCACGACCGGCTGGGCCGGATCCGCTTCGGCCCGATAGCCCAGCATCAGGCTCGCCGGGAAAGGCCACGGCTGGCTGGCCACGTACCGGACCGCGCTGACGGTAACACCGGTTTCCTCCGCGGTCTCCCGCGCCACCGCCTGTTCCGCCGACTCCCCGGCCTCGACGAAACCGGCCAGGCACGACCACCGACCCGCAGGCCACGCGGCTTGCCGTCCGAACAGCACGTGGTCTCCGGGCTGGTCGGTGATCAGCATGATCACTGCCGGGTCGGTTCGCGGGAAGTGCTGGCTGCCGTCCGCCGGGCACCGCCGGGAGTGCCCGGCCTGCTCGATCTCGGTCGGCGTGCCGCAGCGCGGGCAGTGCTGGTGGCTGGCGTGCCAGTTGGCCAGCGCCACCGCGTGCACCACCAGACCCGCGTCCCGATCGTCGAGTTCGGCGCCGACGTCACGCAACCCGGCGAGCCGACCGCGCGGTGGTGTCTGCACCACCTGCGCGAACCACTCCCCGTCCGCGTCGGCGCCCAGGTAGAACGCATCCGGCGGGCGCTGCCGGGAATCCGGCGGTGCGGTCGCGAGCGTGCCGAAGCGCAGCGGGACCAACCCGTCTTGCGTGATCGGGAGCACCCGGGCCGCCGGCGAGTTCCAGGCTGCGTCCAGCGCATCCGGGTCGTCCCGGATCGCAGCCCCCCGCGCCACCGCATGCCGCGATAACACCGGGACGGCGGCCGGCAGCGTCATCGGCTCAGTTCACCTGCACCACGTCGACGGTGTCGAGCGCCGACACCGACCGGCGAATGCGCTCGGCGTCCCCCACCAGCACCGTCCCCGCTGCGGCCGGCGCCAGCCACCGTTGCGCCGCCTCGTGGGCGCTGTCCACGGTGACCCGGCCCAACGCGGCAGGATGGCTGCGCAGCCAGGTCGCGTCGAAGCCGGCGTCCAGCAGTCTGGCGAGCGTGCTGGCCAGCCCGGCCTGGGATGCGGTCGACAGCGCGAGTGTGCCGACGAGGTATCGGCCGGCGGCATCCAGCTCGTCCTGGGTCACCGGTGCGGCCGCGATCTTGGCCATCTCGTACCGGGTCTCCACCAGGGCGGGGGCCGTCACCTCGGTTGCCACATCCGCCGTGACGGCAAGGTAGCTGGCGAGGTCGGCGTGCATGATCCCGGCATGCGGCGAGTAGGTATAGCCCTTGTCCTCGCGGATATTGGCCACCAGCCGGGAGGAGAAGTAGCCGGCGAAGACGGTGTTCACCAGCGACAGCGCCGCGTAGCTGGGATCGTCCCGGGGCGGAGCGGGAGCGACGACCCGCAGCGACGTCTGCACCGAGCCGGGACGGTCCACCAGGGCGATGCCACCCGGTACGAACGCCGGCACCGGAGGCAAGGTCACCGGCGTGCGCGCGTGTGCGGTCCAATCCGCGAAGGTCTGCGCGGCGAGATCGAGCGCCCGGGTCGGCGCGACATCGCCGACAATGACGAGCAGCGCCCCGACCGGCGAGACCTGCTGCGCGTGCAGGGTGCGCAGCGACCCGGCGGTAACGGCCGCCACCTCGGTCACGGTGGGCAGGTCACGACCGTACGGGTGCCGCCCGAACAGCCGGTGGGACACCGCCTCGTCGGCCAGCGCGGACGGGGTGGTGCGCGCGATCGCCACTTCCTCCGCCACCCGGTCGCGTTCACCGGCGACCTCGTCGGCCGGGTAGGTGTTTCCGGTCACCGTGCTGGCCAGCAGTTCGAGCAGGGGGCGGAGGTTCTCCGCGAGCGCGGATCCACCGACCGCAAGCCGGTCCGCGTCGGTGCTGGCGCCCAGCGAGCCGCCGAGCCCCTGGATCGCCTCCGCGAGCTGCTGCGCATCGTGCGACGCGGTGCCGGTGAAGAACGACTCGCCGAGTACCGCGCTGCGCGCGAGGTGCGACTTCGCGGTGCCGGCGAACGGAACCCGTAACCGGATCTCGACCAGCGGGACGCCGCGGCGGCGGACCGCGGCGACCCGCAACCCGCTGCCGAGGGTCCGCTCAGCGACGGTCGGCACCGCGATCTTCGGAGCGGGTCCCAGGGCGGGTCGCGGCGGCAACGCGGCGCTGCGTAGCGCCGATCGCTTCGGACTCATGAGGCGGCCTCAAAGCGAGGAAACGGCCGGTGGGGCCGGTCCGGAACCAAGCAGCGGCCGGGAAAGTCGCTCATGCCGCCGCTCCCGCCTGCAGCACAAGCACGCTGGCACTGTCCGCGGCCAGGCGCGCTGCAGCGGCGCGGACGTCGTCAGGCGTGACCGCGGTCAGCAGGTCCGGGAGCTCCCAGACCAGTTCGCCGCGCCCGTGCTGCTGCTCGAACATGGCCAGCTGAAGGGTCCGGGCGAGCACCTGATCCACCTGCCGCAGTAGCTGTGCCCGCAGCCGCGCGTGCACCCGGGCCAGTTCGTCCGCCGGCACCCCGTCCCGCGCGATCCGGTCGACCTCGTCCTGGATCGCGGCAAGGACGGTGTCGACCGGCACCGCGCTCGGGTGCACCGCGGTGACGGTCAACAACGCCGGGTCGCGCTGCTCGAACGGATCGCCGAAGGTACCGAGGTAGGCCTCCACACTGATCGCACTGCGATCCCGCAGTACCAGCCGCTGGATCAGCCGGCTGGCGTCTCCCTCGGCGAGCAACTCGGCCAGGACCACGGTGGCGAGGTGCAGCTGACGCTGCTTCGCGGGGTCGGGCGCCCGCCAGCCGATCGCGACGGCCGGCGCGGTGGCCATCGGGTCGAGGTGTTCGGCCCGTCGGGCAGCGGTCAGCGGCGGCTCGGCGAACGACGGCCGCTTCGGCGTGCGCCGGGCGGGAATGTCTCCGAAATGCTTGAGCACCAGCGCAAGTGCCGCCTCCGGGTCGGTGTCGCCGGCGATCGCCAACACCGCGTTGCCCGGCGCGTAGAAGCGGCGGAAGAAGTCTTCGGCATCCGCCACGCTGGAGGATTCGAGTTCGCTGAAGTCGCCGTACCCGTTGTGTGCGTTGGCGAAGCTGTCGAAGGCGACCGGTGGCAGCAGGATCCACGGGAAGCCGCCGTAGGGACGGTTCATCACGTTGACCCGGATCTCGTTCTGCACCACCGCGACCTGGTTCGCGAGGTTCTCGTCGGTGACCGCGGGACTGCGCATCCGATCAGCCTCGAGCCAGAGCGTCAGCTCCAGCGCGTTGCTCGGCACCACCTGGAAGTAATTGGTGAAGTCCGGATGAGTCGAGCCGTTCATGGTGCCGCCGGCACCTTGCACCAGCCGCGGGTGCTCCATCTTGCCGACGCGCGCGGAGCCCTGGAACATCAGGTGCTCGAACAGATGCGCGAAGCCGGTACGCCCTTCCGGCTCGGAACGGAAACCGACGTCGTAGTAGACGGCGACGCCGACGACCGGGGCCGCGGATCGGCCGGTATCGGGCGCGACCACCACCCGTAACCCGTTGTCCAGCGTGGCGCGATGCAGGGGCGGCGGAGTCACGGCGTCACGAGCAGGCACCGGGACAACCTACTTCAGCGGGAGGGTGCGAGCTGCCGAACCGGGGGACGCCGGATAACGACGCCCCGGATAACGTCGTGGCGTGCGTCTCGTCTCGTTCAACCTGCTACACGGCCGCTGCCTGACGGATGGAGTGGTGAACGCGGACCGCGTCGCCGCCGCGGTCGCGGACCTGGGGGCGGACGTGATCGGTTTGCAGGAGGTGGATCGCGCGCAGCCGCGGTCGAATCGGCTGGACCTGGCCGCGATCGCCGCGGATGCGCTGGGAGCCAGCGACTTCCGGTTCGAGCCGGCCCTGGTCGGCACCCCCGGTGGACACTGGCGCACGGCCGCCGACGGGGAGCACGGGCCGTCGGGGCTGCCGATGTACGGCGTCGCACTGCTCAGCAGGCTGCCGGTGCGATCGTGGCACTGCCTGCGGCTGGGCCGCGCGCCGATGAGATCGCCGGTGCTGGCACCCGGAACCCACCGGCCCGTCTGGGTGGCCGACGAGCCGCGGGTCGGCCTTGCCGCGGTGCTGCAGACGCCGGGCGGCGCGATGACCGTGGCGACGACACACCTGTCCTTCGTCCCGGGCTGGAACGTGGTGCAACTCCGGCAACTCGTCGCGTTCCTGCGTGCGCTGCCGGCACCGCGGATCCTGATCGGCGACCTGAACCTGCCCGGAAAGGTGCCCAGTGCGGTGAGCCGCTGGCGCTCGCTCGCGCGAGTGCCGACCTACCCGCGCGTCCAGCCGCGGGTGCAACTCGACCACGCGCTGGGGGACGGCGGGCCCCCGCCGGTGGTGGCGGCCCGGGCAGTGCCGATGCCGCTGTCCGACCATCGCGCCTTGGTGCTCGACCTCGCAGACCGCCAGCGCGCGTTGCGGTAGCCGGCGGGACAGCGGCGGACGAGCCACACGTTGCCGCCCCAGGCTCATCCGGCGGCTGCCGCGCCGGCCGTCAACAGGATGTCCAGCGCGGTGCCGTCCGGCAGGTCCGCTGGGGTGAGCAATGCACCGGTCCGGACCGTCAGGAACGAGGCCCGGACCTGTTCGGGCGGGCAGCCGCAGCGCTGCGCCCAGGCCGCGCGGTAGATCGCGAGCTGCAGCGGGTCGGCCGGTTCGCTGCCCGTCTTCCAGTCGATCACGTGCCAACGGCAGCCGTCCGGTTCGCCGGGCGAGAGCTGATACACCGCGTCGATGCGCCCACGGACCGCGCGCCCGCCGAGCACGACTGCGAACCCGACCTCGACCGCGTACGGGACTCGGTCGGACCACGGCGTCGCGAGGAAGGCCTGCTTGAGCTCACGCAACGCGTGGTCGTCCAGTCCCTCATCTGCAGCACCGATGAGCGCGTCGTCGTCCAGCAGCGGGGCCAGCGCGAAGTGCTCCTCCACCCACGCGTGGAAAGCGGTCCCGCGGCGGGCCGCGGGAGCGGGCCTGCGCGGCAACGGCCGGGCGAGTTCACGGGCCAGACCGTCCGCGTCGGCCTGCAGCAGCAGCACTTGGGATGCCGTCAGGCTCGCGGGCAGCGGGACTTCGACCTCGTTGCTGCGGGCGGCGCGCGCCTCGGCGAGCAACAGGTCGATCTCCCGGTCGTAGTCGGCGTAGCGGGCCGCGTCCGGCGGGGCCAACGGGACCGTGTCGCAGCCACCGGGCGCCGTCCGGAATCGCTCGACCTCGCGGGCCGCTGCCGTCCGCCTGGCCAGCGCGGCCGGATCGAGCTGTGCCGGCCAGGGCACACTGATCCCTTCGAGGAACGGGTTGGTCGTCACGTCATCGTCTTCGACCCACCGGTCGACACCGTGGCCTGGATCGATGGTCTCCGCGTGCCGGCGCAGGACATCGAGGTAGGGCGACGGCTGCCGCGGCTTCTTCTGCACCGGCCCCCAACGATGGCTACTGGCGATGATCTGCTCACGCGCCCGGGTGAACGCTACGTACGCCAGCCGGTCTTCCTCCGCACGGATGTGGTTCGCGCAGCTGTCGGCGAACTCCGTCAGCTTCTCGTCGCCCGCCCAGTCCGGGCCCGACGGCAGCGACGCGCGGTCCTGGCGCAACGGCCAGGGCAGCTCGGCCGCTGCACGTGGCCACAGCCTGCCTCGGCCGCTGCTGGGGAAAACCGTGTCGGTCAGGTCTGGGAGCACGACCACGTCCCATTCCAGCCCTTTCGCCTTATGCACGGTCAAGATCTGCACGGAATCCGCCGCGTGCGGCGGCGGCGCGTCGAACCCGCGATCGTAGGTCTGCGCCGCGTGCAGATAGGCCAGGAATCCGTGCAGTGAGCCGGATCGACTTGCCGCCACGTTCCACTGCGTACCGGACCACTGGGTGTCCGACACCGTGTCACCCTGCAGGTAGGACGCGGCGACGTCGATGAATGCGGCCAGCGATGCGCGGCAACCGGCGGTGACCGTATCCGGACTGGCCGCGGCCTCCACGTCGAGGCCGGTCACGCTGATCACCCGGGTGATCAGATCGATCAACGGGTCACCGACATGCCGACGCAGGCCGTGGAGTTCGCGGCCGAGTTCGCGAAGGCGCGCCCGCGCCTCGTCGGACAGGCCGGGGACCTCGAGGCCGCGCCGGGTGTCGTCCACCGCATCCAGCAGTGATGTCACGTCGCTGGGATCAGCGCCCTGCGCCGCGCCGTCCAGCGGGTCGAGAGCGTCTGCGTCCACGTCCGGGCGGGCCGACGCCGCGGCGTGCGCACCGAGCGCGCGCAGGTCGCCGCTGCCCAGCATCCACCGCGGCCCGGTCAGCAGCCGCAGCAGCGCCGCGTTGGCGGTCGGGTCGTCGAGAACTTCGAGCGTCGCTACCACGTCGGCTACCTCAGGCAGTGCCAGCAGCCCTCCGAGACCCACCACTTCTACCGGGATGCCCACGGCGGTCAGCGCCTGATGCACGGCACCGGTGTTGCGCCAGCTCCGCAGCAGCACCGCGACCTCCCCGGCCGGGGTGCCATCGGCGATCGCGCTCCGGACCTGGTCGGCCAGCCACGCCAGCTCGTCGTCGAAACGTTCCAGCCGTGCGACCCGCACCGTGCCGGTCAGGATCCGGTCCGAGCGGGCTTCCAACGGCCGCACTCGCACCGCACGCCGTCCCAGCCGTGCGGTGAGCTGCTCGACGATCACGTTGGCCGCGGTCAGCAGCCGGCCACCGCTGCGCTGGCTGACCGTCAGGTCGATGCATTCGGCCGGCGTCCCGTCACGCCGGCGGAACCGTTCCTGGAAGTCGTACAAGTTCGCGACGGACGCACCACGCCAGCCGTAGATCGCCTGGCACGGGTCACCCACCGCGGTGACGGCCCGTCCGTCACCGAAGAGCATGCGGAGCAATTCGGCCTGCGCCACGGAAGTGTCCTGGTACTCGTCCAGGAGGACGGCGCGGTAGCGATCACGCTGTTGCTCGACGGCTGCCGCCGATGTGCGGGCGATCTCGACGGCGATGCTGATCTGGTCGCCGAAGTCCACCACGTCCAGCGCCCGCTTCGCTGCCCGGTACGCCTGCACGAGCGCACACAGGTCCGCCCGCTCCCGGCAGGCTGTGGCGCAGCCGCGCAGCGCATCGGCTGCGCCCTTCTTCCCCTTCTGCTGCGCCAACGGCTCTGCGAGCGCGTCGAGGGTTGCCGCGAGTTCACGCGAGTACCGCGCGACGTCCGCGGGGTCGACCAGATGATCCGAGCACGTTCCTTCCAGGCCGACGAACTCGCCGAGCACCACGGCGGGCACGTGGCTCAGTTCCGGCAGGGGACCGTCGTAGGAGCGCAAGACGCGTCCGGCAATCTGGAATCGGGTCGCGTCGGCAAGCAGCCGCGCCTCCGGCTCGATGCCGACCCGCAGTCCGTGTTCGCGCATCAGTTGTCCGGCGTAGGCGTGGTAGGTGCTCACGGTTGGCTCGAGGCTCTCCGCCAGCGGGGACGCACCGAGCAATTCGAGCGCCTCGCGGACCTTGGTCGCGAGGCCCGACGCTGCCTTGTTCGTAAAGGTCAGGCCGAGCACCTGCTCGGGCCGGACATGCCCGCCGGCGACCAGCCACACCACCCGGGCCGCCATGACCGTGGTCTTGCCGGACCCCGCACCAGCGACGATCTGCAACGGCGCATCAGCAGGTGCCTCGATCGCGCGCAGCTGCTGATCATGAAATGGCACACCGAGCAGCCGGGCAATCTCGCTGGCCCTCACATGATCACCCCGCTGCCGGCCGGCTGGGCCGGACAGCTGGCGGCGAAATCGCACCGGGCGCAATGGTCTCCCGGCGTCGCCGGAAACTGCTCGGAAAGGATACGGACGCGCGCCTCGTCGAGTTGTGCGGTGATCATGGCGTGGTCCCCGGGACGGGCCTGATGCAGCACCTTCGCACCGGCACCTCCCGGCCCGTCGGCGCGCAGCGCCCACAGTTCGGCGCCACCGCTGACCGCACCGTCCGGCAACTCCGGGATGCGCCCGCGGTCCACCACGTACTGGTAGACCGCCAGCTGCGCGTTCTCCGGTAGTGACACTGCGGTAGGCAGCGACTTACCGGTCTTCAGGTCGACCACCACGACCCGACCGTCGAGATCGGCCTCGACTCGGTCCATCGACCCGCGCAGCCGCACCGGGCCGCTCGGGGTTTCGACCCGAATGTCGAAACCGATCTCGGTACCGAGCAGGGATCGCCCCCGCTCGGCTTGGACCTGGACGGCAAGCCGGTGCAGCGCGGCACGCGCCTCGGCTCGCTCACGCTCGGCGTGGAAAGGCGTGTCGTAGCCGAGCGCCGGCCAGACCCGATCGAGTTCCGCGCTCAGCGCAGCTGCATCCGCGGGCAGCCTGCCGCGCGCGACGAGGTCGGCGATGGCGTGGATGACCTTGCCGAAGCCGATCGCCGTAGTCGCGGCGGTGTCGGCCTTCGCCTCGTGCCCGAAGTACCACCGCAGCGGACAGTCCGCGAGACCGGTGAGGGTCGACGCCGACAGCCGGGTGGGCGCGGCCGGGTCGTAGCGCTGGCCCACGGTGCGCGACCGCAGGCCCCACCAGTTCGCGGGATCGGCAGCCGGCGCCAACGGATGCCCCTGTGCGTCTCGCGCCTCGGCGAGGATCGCGAGCCGCCGCGCCGCGGCGGACCGGACCGGCTGCGACTGCTCCGGATCCACGGCCTCGCACCGCAGTGCCGCGACCAGACCGGCCAGTGTCCGTGGCCGGGAAACCCGACCGGTCACCGCCACCGGCCGCACGCCCAGTTCGTCGAGAAACCGGGACGGTCGTTCAGCGTCCTCGTCCACCCCCGCGACCGCGGTGACCACCAGCTCGCGGCGGGCTCGCGTGCAGCCGACGTAGAACAACCGACGTTCGTCCGCCAACACCGCGCGCAGGTCGGCCGGCGGCTGCGCGCCCTGCGGGCCGAGTTCTTCCGGATCCAGCAACGATCCCCGCGCCCGCAGGTCCGGCCAGGCACCCTCCTGGACATGTGCGACCACGACCAGGTCCCATTCGAGACCCTTGCTGCGGTGCGCCGTCAGCAGCCGCACGCCTGGTCGTGTCAGCCCGGCCTCATCCTGGCTTCCGGCCGGGATCTGCTGCGCTGCAATCGTTTCCAGCAACGCCCGCACGCCGATACCGACCCGCTGCTGCTGTGTCCGCTCCACCGCGTCGAACAGGGCGACGACCGCGTCCAGGTCACGATCCGCAGCACGCGCGTCTCGCGAAAGCCCGCCGGAGAGTTCCAGCAACCGGTGCCGCCACAGGCTCGAATCCCACACGAACCACAGCACGTCGGCCGGGGTCCCGCCGGCGTCGAGCACCCGACGGGCACCCTCCAGCAGGCTGACCAGTCGCAACGTCGCGGCCGAATCCCCGGGTGGTGCGTCCGCCAGTACCGCCGGTGCGATGACCGCGTCATGCAGTAGCTGCGCCGATCCCGGCGGCGGGAGCACCGGATCGCGCTGCCGGGCCAGCGCGCGCAACGTCCGGCCGAGACGTCGCAGCTCGGCCGGGTCGGCGCCGATCAACGGGGAGAGCAGAAGTTCGCGGACCCGTTCCACGGTGAGCTGCGACGGATCGGCGACGCACCTGAGCACCGACAGCAGCGGGGTGAGCGCCGGCTCGGCGGACAGCGGGATTTCGTCCCGGGCTACCTCGACCGGCACGCCCATCGAGCCGAAGACCCTGCGTAACAGCGGGATCGACGCAACCCCGGAACGCACCAACACGGCCATCCGCGACCAGTCCATTCCGTCGTCCAGGTGCGCGCGCCTGAGCCGGTCCGCGATCCACTCCGCCTCCGCAGCCTCCGTCGGCAAGGTCACGACCTGCAATGAGCCCGACTGCCCCGCGGGGACCAGGTCGCGATGCGCGCCCCCGTGGCCCGCCGGCAACCGGGCGGCGACCAGCCGGGATGCGGCGACGAGCTCCGGACCGGCGCGGCGGCAGGTCCGGAGGGCAGCAACCGGCGCGGGCGCGCCCGAGACGGTCCGGAAGGCGTCCGGGAACCGGCTGATCCCGGCCACGCTCGCACCGCGGAAGGCATAGATGGCCTGGTCGGGGTCGCCGACCACCGTCACGTCCCGGCCGTTCCCGGCCAGCGCCCGCAGCAGCGATTCCTGAGCCGGGTCGGTGTCCTGGTACTCATCGACCCACACCGCAGCGAAACGAGCTCGCAACCGCTCCCGCACGTCCGGCCGATGGGCCGTGCTCGCCGCCCGAGCGACCAGCTCGGCGTAGTCCAGCAGCGACTGACTCTCCAGGTTGACGAGATATTGCTCGTAGAACCGCGCTACCGCCTGCCAGTCCGCTCGGTCCCCGGCTACGTCCGCGAACTCGGCGGGTGACAGGCCCAGCAGCTGTGCTCGCGCCACCAGAGCGCGCACCTCATCCGCCAGGCCACGCGTGTCCAGCACGGCGCCGAGCGGCGGCGGCCACGCCCGGCCATCTGCGAGGTCCCCACGCAGCAGCTCACGGATCACCGCCTCCTGGTCAGGGCCGGAAAGCAGCCGCGGGCGCGGGTCACCGGGAGCCGACCGGGCGCGCTCCTCGGTGAGCAGCGCGAGGCAGAACGAATGGAACGTCCAGGCGGCCGGCGCGGTACCTCGCCCCGCCAGGCGCAACGCGAGCCGTTCCCGCAACTCCCCGGCCGCCCGGCGCGAGAAGGTCAGCAACAACAGGGAATCCGGTGCGGCACCGGCCTCGACCCGGCGCGCTACCGCCTCCACCAGCGTGGCCGTCTTCCCGGTGCCGGGACCGGCCAGCACGAGCAGCGGACCACCGGCGTGAGCGGCAACGCGCTCCTGGTCCTGGTCCAGCTGCAGCGGCGCCGTGGACCGCGGCGCATCGCGGCGCAGCAGGTACCGGACGGGCATGTCAAGGATCAGACCACAGCGCTACGACATTCCCGAGCAGCTAGCTCCCGTCCCAGCGGCAGCAAGCGAGGTCCACCCGCGCGCCGCCCGCCAACAGGGGTACGCCCTCGGCGACCAAGTGCCGCAGCGCCTCGGCCGGGTGCGACGGGGCCGGGTACCCGGTCGCCGGCAACACTCGCCACCAGCAGACTTCCCGGCCGTAGCGGCGCAGCACGGCTCCCACCGCGCGCGGCCCGCCCGCACCGAGGTACTCGGCCACGTCGCCGTAGGTCATGACCTTGCCGGCCGGGATCCGATCGACGGTGTCGAGCACGGACTGGGCGAACGCGGTGAGGGCTGCCGGGCGGCTCCCGGCTTGTCGCGACGCAGCCACGGCGGGACGGGGCACCGGCGCTGTCACTCGCTCCGCTGTTACCAGCTCAGTACGTGGGCAGGCTCGGGTCAACCTGACTGACCCAGGCGAGCACTCCGCCCTGGACGTGCACGGCGTCGGCGAAGCCGGCGTCCTTCAGCACGGCCAGTGCCTCGGCGGACCGGGCACCGCTCTTGCAGTGCAGCACGATCTTCCGGTCGTGCGGCAAAGCGGCCAGCGCCGAGCCGTTGACGATTTCGCCCTTCGGGACCAGATGTGAGCCGGGGATCTTGACGATCTCGTACTCGGCCGGCTCCCGCACGTCGATGATGTACGGGTCCTGGCCGCCGTCCACCATGGCCTTGAGTTCGGCCGCCGTGATGGTGGACCCCTGCGTCGCGGCCGCAGCCTCCTCGGAGACGACGCCACAGAACGTCTCGTAGTCGATCAGTTCGGTGATCGGCGCACCGGCCGGGTCCTTGCGCACCTTGATCGTCCGGTAGGTCATCTCCAGCGCGTCGTAGACCATCAGCCGGCCCAGCAACGTCTCGCCGATCCCCGTGATGAGCTTGATCGCCTCGGTAGCCATCACCGAACCGATCGACGCGCACAGGATCCCCAGCACGCCGCCTTCGGCGCAGCTCGGCACCATGCCGGGCGGCGGCGGCTCGGGGTAGAGGTCCCGGTACTGCACGCCGTCGTTGGGCTCGCCGTCCGGCCCGGCCGGAGGGTCGGCCCAGAACACGCTGACCTGACCGTCGAAGCGGTAGATCGAGCCCCACACGTACGGCATGCCGAGCAGCACGCAGGCGTCGTTGACCAGATAGCGGGTCGCGAAGTTGTCGGTACCGTCGACCACCAGGTCGTACTGGCTGAAGATGTCCAGCGCGTTGCCGGACTCGAGTCGTTCGGTGTGCAGCCGCACGTCGACCAGCGGGTTGATTTCGTGGATCGACTCTCGTGCCGACTCCGCTTTCAGCTTGCCGACGTCGGACATGCCGTGGATCACCTGGCGTTGGAGATTGGACTCGTCCACGACGTCGAAGTCGACGATGCCCAGGGTGCCGACGCCCGCGGCCGCGAGATAGAGCAGTGCGGGCGCACCGAGGCCACCCGCACCGACGACGAGCACCCTGGCGTTCTTCAGCCGCTTCTGGCCGTCGGTCGCCACGTCCGGGATGATCAGGTGCCGGCTGTAACGCATGACCTCGTCACGGCTGAGTTCGGCGGCTGGCTCGACCAGGGGCAGCAGCGACACGGAAAGCTCCTTCGGGGTGTACGGGCCGGACGTGACGGCGTCGGATCGGCCGGTACGACGATCAGATGTCAGGAACAAGCTTCGCAGACACCCGCCGCATTCCCATCGGCGGCGCCGGTGGAAATGGACGCCGGTGGAAATGGACGTCAGCGCCGGCGGAACCAGCGGCGGCGGTGCGATGCGGGAGCCGCCCAGGCCGGGGACACCGGCGGGGACGGCGGGGGCTCGGCCGGCACAGTTTCGGTCGCGGGCGGGGTCGCAGCGGGCGGGGTCGCAGCGGGGGGGACCTGGCCAGCCGCGGTCGCGTCCTCGACCGCGCCGAGTGCGTCCT
>Ga0164242_10004712_pt1 | contig 15271 bp, 14 predicted proteins | sample OricomgcompostMG_FD_108783 | JGI IMG/M metagenome (GOLD analysis project Ga0164242, IMG submission 108783) | Miracle-Growth compost microbial communities from Emeryville, California, USA - Original compost - Miracle growth compost (MG) ... | reverse complement strand
CGGCGTAGTTGCCGTTACCGCCATTGCCGCCGTTGCCGCCAGCGATGGCATCGCCCGATCCGAGCGTCGAAGGCGCGGAAGAGATGCCCAGACTGCCGCCACCACCGCCACCCGCGCCGCCGCCGCTGCTGCTGCCGCCGCCGATGCCGCCACCACCCCCCGCGCCGTAGCCGCCATTGGCCAGGCCACCGCCCGCGCCACCGCCGCCGTGACTGCCTTGGCTACTGCTGCCGCCGTTGCCGCCATTGCCACCGCCCTGGCTGTCGTTGCCACCGTTGCTGCCGGCCCCGCTGCCGGCACCTACGCCATACCCGTTGGAACCGGCGCCGCTGTAGCCGCCGGCGCCGCCGGCATAGTGGCCGGTTCCACCTTTGCCACCGGCTGATGGAGTGCCACTGCCACCGGGGCCGCCGCTGGCGCCATTGGTGCAAGCGGTGTGCACCACGTTGCCAACCGTGCATGACGCCGTGGCGGACCATGCGGGTGCCGCAAACGCGGTCATGGCCAGGGCGGCCAGGCAGGCTTGCGCCAGCGGATGCTTGCGCAGCGGTGATGCTCCAGCATTCGAGCCGCCAGCGCCGGACGCGGGGCGTGCGATTTCCGAAGCCACCTGCAGTACGTGCAGCGCGCGGTTCCAGACGAGTCGGTAGATACGGTTCATGGTGGTGCCCCTGTGATGTGGCTTTGGCTGTAAAGGAAACCAGCGCGCGTCAGACGATGCGCACGCTGCGCGGGTTGAGTTGGGGGTCGCGCCAGAAGGCGTCGTTCTCGAAGCGCCGGAACAGGTCCGGCGGCAGGATCGACGGGCGGGGCTTCGCTTCCACCCGTGGCCGAACCGCGTGCAGCCCCGGCGTGCCGGCTTTGGCATCGAACGCTTCGGCGTCGTAGTGCACGTGATCGACGTCGTGCGCGAACGCCGGCTCGCCGAGAAAGTCGTAGATGGCTTGGAGCGCCCGCCGCGGGTCGCTCACCAGCGTCTCGTACTGCACCAGCAGCAGCCGATCGGCGTGCTCGCCGTGGAAGGCTTCCTTCAGCGCGTCGTAGGCGTAGCCGAGCATGCCGTCGGGACCGGCGATGCCGTTGGCGCGTGTGTACACGGTGCCGCCGGGGCTGTAGTTGAAGATGGAGGAAGGCTGGAAGGCGTTGTTGCACACCAGCCGCTCGATGCTGTCCACGATCCACGGCACTTCGCGCACGCAGGCGATCACCTTGGCGTCTGGGAACAGCGTGGCCAGCGCCGGCAGCCGCGCGCACCAGGCGCGGCTGGTGTCGAACACCACCTCGGCGGACGTGTCGGCGTAGAACTGCTCGAACAGGCCGTGCAGGATGCGCTGGCGCTGGGCGTCGTCGATGAAGACCGAGAACTCGCTGCGTGCGCTCATCTCGCCGAGCAGCACGCCGAACAGACCGGCCAGCGGCCCGCTCATGTTGGCGTGGAAGCGTGGGTTCTGACGCAGCAGCGCAGCCAGCAGGGTGGACCCCGACCGCGGCAGGCCGGAAATGAAATGGATGCGCTGGTACATGCCCCTCCCTTGCGCTGTGGCAAGATGCATACGCTGCGATGCCGGGGAACTCTCCGTATCGCCGTGGGTGTCGTCCTCACGGGGACCAAACGAATCGCACACGGATGCAAACCGCGCGCGGAAACAGGGGCTTACAAAGGGAGTGTCCGGTGGAAACAGGGGCCGGGGTGTTGTACGGATGGTCGTTCGGGCGTGCGGAATTCGATGAAGGGCGGTGGGAACTACAGGTCGATGGGGTGTTGTGCCCCATGGAACGCAAGCCCCTCGACGTCCTGCAATACCTGCTCCGGCACGCCGGCGAGGTGGTGACCAAGGACGAATTGCTCGGCACCGTCTGGGAGGGCCGCGTCGTCGTGGAGGCGGCGCTCACCAACGCCATCGGTAAGCTCCGGAAGGCCCTGGACGACGACGCCCTCATCACCACCATTCCCCGCGTCGGCTACCGGCTGGACGGCAAGGTCACGCGTCGCATCGTGGACCGCGTCCCCGAAGCCAGTCGCCTGAACGTCGACGACGCCGTGCCCCGCCGCGGCAACTGGCGCCTGGAGGAAACGCTGGCCCGGCGCTCGGACAGCGAGGTGTGGCGGGCCCGGCACGCCAAGACTGGCGCTGCCCGCGTCTTCAAGTTAAGCCTCGACGGTATCCGCCTCCACGCGCTCAAACGTGAGGTCACGGTGGGCCGGTTGCTGGAGGCGGCGCTGGGCGAACGCCCGGACCTGGTGCGGGTGATCGATTGGGACTTCGAGCGGGCGCCGTATTTCGTGGAGTTCGAGGACGGCGGCACCAGCCTCGACCGTTGGCCCGGCCTGGCGGACCTCCCGATCCCGCAGCGTCTGGAACTCTTCATCCAGGCCACCGACACCGTGGCGGCGGCCCACGGGGTCGGTGTGCTCCACAAGGACTTCAAGCCGGCCAACCTCCTGGTGTCCGAGGACGGCCGGATGCGGGTGACCGACTTCGGCAGCAGCCGCGTGTTTGCCAGCGGCGCCCTGGACGACCTGCACATCACCCCGATGGTCATGACCCAGACGCAGGATGTGTCCGAGACCGGGACGCCGCTGTATCTCGCCCCCGAGGTATTGGCGGGGCAGTCCCCGACGATCCGGTCCGACGTCTATGCCCTGGGCGTGACGCTGTATCACCTCCTGGTCGGGGACTTCCGCCGGCCGCTGGCCGCGGGCTGGGAACAGGACATCGCCGATCCCTTGCTGCGCGCGGACATCGCCCAGGCGGCCAACGGCGATCCGACCCGGCGTTTCGAGAGCGCGGCCCAACTGGCCGAGCGCCTGCGGTCTTTGGACGAACGTCGTCGCAAGGCCGATCTGGATGCGCTGGTGAAGGAACGCATCGCCATGGCCGAACGTCGGGCCGCGATGGCCCGGGCCCGGCGTCCGTGGCTGGTCGCCGCGATGGTCGTGCTGGTCGCGGGCACGGTGGTGTCGCTGTTCTACGCGCACAACTCCCGCGTGGCTGAGCTGAAGGTCCGACAGGACAACGCACGCATGACGGAGGAGATCGGCAACGAGAATGCCCTCAACAACTTCCTCATCCACAAGTTGCTGGAGCCGGCCGAACTGTTTGCTAGCGGCACGGCCAGTCTCACCCTGGCTCAGTCCTGGGAAAAGGCCGAACCACAGATTGCCTCAAGTTTCCAAGGTCACCCCAAGCCGGAGATCAACTTGCGCGGCATGCTCGCCCGTGTCTACGACGATCATCAGCAATGGGCCAAAGCCGCCGAGCAGAACGCCCGGGCCGTTGCGCTGCTGGACGCCAATCCTTCCATCCCCCGCCGTTTCGAGTTCGACTACCGGCTGAAGGAGGCCAACGATCTGTTCAAGCTGGGCAAGGTCGCCGAGATGAATAGCGTGCTGAAGTCGGTGCGGGCGGCGGAACGCAGCGGCGAACTCGCGACTGACCCCAACAACGTATACATCCTCTATTCGCTCGAAGGAGAGCAAGAGATCGACAACAATCCGGCGCAGGCCGCCGTTTGGTATCAGAAGGCCGTTGATGCCGGACAGCGGTTCACCAAGGGGAAAGACCGTGCCATCGTGGTGGCCGAAGCCAACCTGGGACGGGTCCTGGTCACCAGTGGGCATCCGACGGAGGGACTGGCGAAGGATGCAGCGGCGGTCGCTCGCGCCCGGTCCGCGTTTGGCCCGGCCCATGCCTTGACCTTATGGGTGCGGGATGAAGAGTTGAACGCGTCGTTGTTGGCTGGAAAAACCGACACAGCCCAACAGGATCTGGACTCCATGCGGGCGGATGCAGCCCATGCCTTCGGCAATGATCCGGCCTGGACAGGAACCTTCGCGGCGGATCAGGCCGCCATCTACTCCACCGAGGGACGCTACGCCCAAGCCTTGCCGTTGTATGCGGCCGATTATCAGACGCTCAAGGAACGCAGCGGGCCCGCCGGGATGGACACGCTCGGAGTGTTGACCAACTACATCGAAGCGGCTCGGTTCGCCGATCCCAAGCTGGCCGGGCACTTGCTGGATCAGATGGATGAGGCCTTGACGTCCCTGCCGGCTGATAGCCAAGGCGAGTTCCGCATCACGTCGGCACTCCAGCGCGCGTGCCTCATGGTCGGTGCGAACCAGGGACAACAAGCCCGCGCCCTGGCTCGCACTCTGGATCCGGCCGTGCTGAAGGCCAAAAATCCCTCCGGAGCCTGGGCGCGATTTGCGCACGGCCTGCAGGCCACGGATGCAGATCAGCAGAGCACCTGCGCGCGGCCCTTGTCGGGTATCTAACTTACCCGCGGCATGCCGTGGCGTGCCGATGGAGCAGACCACATGAGCGCGCTACAGTCCGCCCGATCCTCCACGCCGGGACGTACCGGGACGTGGAAGATCATCGGGAACCAGGGCGGCCAGGGTGGAGCGATCATTGGTCGCCCGACGGATCGCCATCGCTTCGCCCCAGGCGGCGTAGCCATCCAGCGTGAGCCACTCGATGGGTCCATCGGGCAAATCAGCGAGTAGCTCGACGGCGTCCAGGGGACGGCGCTCGGCGCCGGTGCGCACGAACGGCCACGCCTCGTCGGATGCCGCGTCCGCGAAGAAGGCCGTCGCCGAACGATGCCGGGAGCGGCGCACCGGCGGCTCGTCCAGCCCTTCGATCTCCGTGCGACGCCGGGCGGTGGCTTGGCCTGTTGGCTCTTGGGTTTCCGCACCGCGCAGCCAAGCGCGCAAGACCCCGACGCGGTAGCGCACGGCGTGGCCAACCTTGATCCAGGGCGGCGGGGTTCCCTGGGCACGAAAGTGCTCCAGGGTCTTCAACGGGACACTCAGGATTTCCGGCACCGCCACCGGTGGCAGCAACACATCGTCGGAGAGCAAATCGAAGCGCTCAACGAGTGGATTAGCGAGAACAGCAGATATCCGACCAAACTACCCCACGGCACGCCACGGTGTGCCGGTCGGCCGCGGGACCGCTATCGGTCGGCTTGGGGACAACCCCCGGGAAACCCCAAGGAGCCCGACGACCATATGACGACCGCAAAAAGAAAGGCCACCCGGGTGGATGGCCTAACTCTTTGAATCCGATGGTGGCCGGGGACGGAATCGAACCGCCGACACGGGGATTTTCAATCCCCTGCTCTACCAACTGAGCTACCCGGCCAAGGGTGGATGACCGCGCGGGTCATCGGTGTTGCGTGGAGCCGCGCATTAAAGCGGATGTGCGGTTGGGCGTCAAGGCTTGGCGTCGGGGGCGACGTAGCCGGGCACTGGGGACAGCTCGCCGCCGAACAGGAATTTCTCCATTTCGCCGGCCAGGAACTTGCGCGATTCGGGGTCGAGCGGGTTGAGCCGGTTCTCGTTGATCAGCATGGTCTGGTGGGCCAGCCATTGCTGCCAGGCCTGCCTGGAAACTTCGGCGTAGATGCGCTGGCCGAGCGGGCCGGGCCAGGGGGCGAAGTCGAGGCCTTCGGCGTCGATGCCGAGTTTGGCGCAGTGGACGGTGTGGCTCATGGACAACGGTTCCTCAAAGACTTTGCAGCAGGCTGCGAACGGGGGCCGGCAGGCCGAGCGCGGCCAGTTCGTCGGCGCCGCACCAGCGCAGGTGGGGATTATCGGCGATGGCGGGGTGCGCTGTCGCGTCGTCGAACAGCAGCGGTTCGATGCGCAGGCGGTAGTGGCTGAACACGTGCACGAATGGCGTCAGTGCCTGCGCGTCGTCGATGACGGCGTGCTGTTGCGCCACGCGCCACGCGGCATCGGTGTCGTCGGCTTCGGGCAGGCTCCACAGACCCGACCAGACGCCTTGCGGGCCGCGGCGTTCGAGCAGCACGTTGCCGTGCGCGTCGCGCAGCACCAGCATCACGGTGTCGCGTTCGGGGATGGCCTTGCGTGGCTTGGGGCTGGGTAGTTGCGCGGTGAGGCCGTCGCGCCGGGCCACGCAGTCCGCGGCGAGCGGGCAGGCGTCGCACAGTGGCCGCGAGCGCACGCACAGGGTCGCGCCCAGGTCCATGATCGCCTGCGTGTAGTCGGCCACGCGCAGGCTTGGCGTGTGGGTGTCGGCGTGTTGCCAAAGCTGCTTTTCCACGGCGCCCTGGCCGGGGTGGCCGTGGATGCCGTGGTAGCGGGTGAGTACGCGCTTGACGTTGCCGTCGAGGATGGGAAAGCGCAGCCCGTAAGCCTGCGCGAGAATGGCCCCGGCGGTGGAGCGCCCGATGCCCGGCAGCGCGACGAGCGCGTCGAAGTCGCGCGGCAATTCACCGCCGTGCTGCTCCACGCAGAGTTGCGCGGCCCGGTGCAGGAAACGTGCGCGGCGGTAGTAGCCGAGCCCGGACCACAGCGCGAGCACGGTGTCCTCGTCCGCAGCGGCCAGGTCGCGCAGCGTGGGCAGGGCTTCGACGAAGCGCTGGAAATAGGGAATGACCGTGGCGACCTGGGTCTGCTGCAGCATGATCTCGGACAGCCACACGCGATAGGCGTCGCGGGCGTTGCCGGGGCCGGCATGTTGCCAGGGCAGGTCGTGGCGGCCGTGGCGGTCGAACCAGGCCAGCAGGGGAGTGGCGACGTCGCTCAATTTTTCTTCGGCTTCGATGCTTGCTTCGCCTTCGCCGGTGGAGCCGTCGTGGCGGGTGCGGGGGTGCTGGATGCGGCGGCGGGCACGGCATCGCCTGCGCGCACGCTGAGGCCTTCGATGTGCATCCCGCCGGCATCCAGGCTGGCTACGTCGATGCTGCCGTCGGCAGGCGGCACGGTCAGCTGCGGCACGACAGTCGTGCTGCCCAGTTGCGTCCACCAGCGCGCCAGCGCCAGCGGAGGCAGGCGCAGGTCCACGTGGTTGTCCTTGCCGTCCAGTTTGAGCGCCAGCAGCAGCGGGCTGCGCTGGCCGGCCGGGGTCAGCGTGATCGAGGTGGCGTAGCTGCCGCGGTCCTGGTCGGCGAGTGTGCCGTGCAGTTGCAGCGAGGCGTTGGCGGCACCCTGCCAGCGCGCGGTGCCGGCCAGTTGTAGCACGAGCGCGCTGCCATGCGCGATGTGCAAGGCGATGTCGTCCAGTTGCAGCGAGTTGCCCTGCATGCGCGGCGTGGCGGACAGCCGCCATCGAATCGGGGTGTCGTCGGCGGTGCGGGCGGCGACGTCGAGCAGGAACGGCTTGTCGGGTATCAGGCTGCCGGCGTCCAGGGTGACCTGGTTCAGCAACAGGTGGTCGCCGCTGACCACGCTGCCGTGCGTGATGCGTACGCCGGTGTCGATGCGTGGCACCTGCAGCGGCGTACTGGCCGGATGCGGCGGCAGGGCGCCGAGCCAGTCCTGCAGGGCGCCGAGGTCCACGCGCGGCGAATCGATTTCCAGCTGCGAAATGGCGGTGGGGCCGCAGAAGATGGTGCGCCAGGGCAGCGCCAGGCGCCCGCGTGCGGCGAGCAGGATCGGCGTGCTGGCGCCTTGCGCGGTCAGCGTAAGCCCTTCCAGTTCGAGCGAAGGGTAGGGGAACAGGGTCGGATGGGCGGGGCTGGACAGGCTCAGGTCCAGCCCGGCGTCGTGCGCCTGCGACTGCAGCATGGCGGTGAAGCGGTCCGGCTGCAGCAGCAGGTACAACGTCACCAGCACGGCCAGCACCAGTGCCGACACCACGCCGATGCAGGCGATCAGTGTCAGGCGCAACCGGCGCGACAGGGTCATGGCTGGCCGAGGCGTTGGGGCAGCAGGCCGTCGACGAAGGCTTCGGCGCTGAAGGTGCGCAGGTCGGTGGCGCCTTCGCCGAGGCCGACGTAGCGGATCGGCAAACCGAATTCGCGCGCTAGCGCGAACACCACGCCACCCTTGGCGGTGCCGTCCAGCTTGGTCACCACCAGGCCGGTGACGCCGACGATCTGGCGGAACTGGCGCAACTGGCTGAGCGCGTTCTGGCCGGTGGTGCCGTCGATCACCATCAGCACCTCGTGCGGCGCCTCGGGATCGAGCTTCTTCAGCACGCGGGCGATCTTGCCCAGCTCGTCCATCAGGCCGCCCTGGGTGTGCAGGCGGCCGGCGGTGTCGGCGATCAGCACGTTGGCGCCGCGCGAGCGGGCGGCCTGCAGGGCGTCGAAGATCACGCTGGCCGAATCGGCGTCCTGGCCTTGCGAGATCACCGACACGCCGTTGCGCGCGCCCCAGGTCTTGAGCTGTTCGACCGCGGCGGCGCGGAAGGTGTCGCCGGCGGCCAGCAGCACCTCGCGGCCTTCGTCGCGATAGCGGCGCGCCAGCTTGCCGATGGTGGTGGTCTTGCCGACGCCGTTGATGCCCACGGTGAGGATCACGAACGGCAGGCGGTCGCCCACGTCCAGCGGCTGCTCGACCGGTGCCAGCCGCGCCAGCAGGGCCTGGCGCAGCGCCGCCAGCAGGGCGTCGGCGTCGGCGAATTCGCGCTTGTGCATGCGCCCGCGTAGGTCTTCGACCAGCTCGGTGCTGGTCTCGATGCCGACGTCGGCGGTGATCAGGATGGTTTCCAGCTCGTCGAGCAGGTCGTCGTCGAGCTTGGGGTGGCGCACGAACAGCGCGCTGAGCCCACGCGCGAAACCGCTGCCGGACAGCCGCTCGCGCCAGCCGCGCCGGGCGGCTTCGGCGGGTGCCGCCACGGCTTCGGGAGCCGGTTCCGCGGAGGCGGTTCCGGCAGCGACCGTATCCAGGGCGGGCTCGGGTGCCGGCTCCGCCGCCGGTATCGACGGGGCAGCGGGGTTTTCGGGAGCGCTTTCGTTGCCCCCGGCGGAAGGCGGGGCGGGCGCGTCGGCGGGCTGCTCCGGCGTCGTGCCGGCAGGTTTTTTCTTCCAGAACTTGAGCATTGCGGCGGCGATTCAAAGACAATGGGCGGCATGCTACCACTCCCTTCCATACCGCCCGCTGAGCCGCGGTGGCCGGCGTGAGCGGTCGGCCCGGCCGCATCCGCATCATCGGCGGCAAGCTGCGCAATTCCCGGTTGGACGTGCCCGATCTGCCGGGACTGCGGCCCACGCCCGAGCGGGTGCGCGAGACCCTGTTCAACTGGCTGGCGCCGACCATGGCTGGCGTGCAGGCGCTGGCCCTGTGCGCGGGGACGGGCGCGCTGGGCATCGAGGCCCTGTCACGCGGCGCGGCCGGCGTGCAATTCGTGGAGCGCGACGCGGCGGCGGCGCGGGCCTTGCGCGAGAACCTGGTTCGGCTGAAGGCGCCGGGCGGGGCCGTTGCGGCCATCGATGCGGCCAGCTATCTGCAGGGCGAAGCACGCCCCTTCGGGCTAGTGTTCATGGACCCGCCATTTGCACTGGACCTGTGGGCCCCGCTGGCCCGGCAACTGGAGCAGGGCGGCTGGTTGACGCCGGCAGCGCGGGTTTACGTGGAATCCCCGCATGGCGCGGTGCCGGCGCTGCCGCCGAACTGGCAGGCGTGGCGCGAGGGCGCCGCCGGTGACGTGCGCTTTGTCCTGTATCGCCGGGTTGGCGCCCTTCCGTTAAGCTAGGCGCCTTCCCCCACTGGTGTGCCCGATTCAGTGAACCAGCCACCCGTCAACACTCGCCTGGCCGTCTATCCGGGCACGTTCGATCCGATCACCAACGGTCATGCCGACCTGGTCGCCCGGGCCGCGCCGCTGTTCGAGCGCGTGGTAGTGGCGGTGGCCGAGAGCCCGAACAAGGGCAAGGGGCCGGGCTTCAGCATCTGTGAACGCATTGCGTTGGCGCGACTGGCGCTGGCCGACCTGCCGAATGTCGAAGTGCGCGGGTTCGATTGCCTGCTGGCCAGCTTCGTTACCCAGATCGGCGCCGGGGTTATCATCCGAGGCCTGCGCGCCGTGTCGGATTTCGAATACGAATTCCAGCTGGCGAGCATGAATCGCCACCTGATTCCGCGGACGGAGACGCTTTTCCTCACGCCGGCGGAGCAATACAGCTTCATTTCCTCGTCGCTGGTGCGCGAGATCGGACGCCTTGGCGGCGATATTTCCGGCTTCGTGCATCCAGCGGTACAACAAGCCATGCGCCAACGCTGGCACAAGAAGTCACCCGAAACCGAAGGGGATCATCATGCGTAAATTCGCCTATATCGCCACTGCCCTCGCGCTGACCGGCTGCCTGGCCCTGACTGCCTGCAACCACCAGGACGACAGCCAGCAGTCCAGCGCCCAGGTGCAGAAACTCACCAAGCCGACCGACCCGAACGACGCCAAGGCCTGGGGTGCCTACCTGACCCAACTGGTGCGCAACAACCTGCAGGGCATGACCGCCGCCCAGCCGTACCCGTACCTGGTGCCGGCCGGTGACGACGATGCCGCCAAGGCCGGTTACCAGCGCCAGCTGGAGAACGTGCAGGACACCGTGGCCCGCGGCGTGCTGCCGGGCAACCTGCTGGCCTTCGCCGGTCCTGATTCGGCCAAGACCGCCGACCTGATCGTCGCGGCCTTCCAGGGCGCCAAGCCCGGTTCGTTCAAGGGCGTGATCGTGTTGTTCATCGGCGACCAGGCCGACCAGCAGCGTGTCGACGACGCGGTCAAGCCGACCGGCGCCACGCTGCGCTTCGTGCAGATGTAAGTATCAGGAGTGAGTTGTGAGTAGTGATGAGCGAGAGAGCGCCGCAGGTGCGGCGGGCTCTTTGCTTGCTCCCACTTCTCACTTCTCTCCACTCACTCCCCGCTTGCCCCCATGTCCCTGAAAATCCTCGACACCTGCGTCAACTGCGACGTCTGCGAACCGGTCTGCCCGAACAAGGCGATTTCGCTGGGTGAGGAGTACTACGTCATCGACCCGGCCCTGTGCACGGAGTGCGTCGGCCATTTCGACGAACCCCAGTGCGTCGAGGTGTGCCCGGTCGAATGCATCATCGTCGACACCGATCTTCCCGAATCGCGTGCCGATCTCGAACTGAAGTACCGCCACCTGATGGAGAACAAGCCATGAACGTTGCGCTGCGCTGGCGAGTCGTGCTGCTGGGCCTGGCCCTGGCGGCTGTCCCGGCATGGGCCGCTGCCGGACAGGCATCCGCGCCGGCCCATGCCGCACCTGCCACGCACCTGGCCTTGCGGCCCGGCCACGCGGCCATCGCCAGCGCCAATTTCCTGGCCACCAACGCCGGCCTCGAAGTGCTGGCCAAGGGCGGCAACGCCTTCGACGCGGCGGTGGCGGTGGCTTCCACGCTGTCGGTGGTGGAGCCGGAAAGCTCCGGTCTCGGCGGCGGTTTCATGTCTACGCTGCACATCGCCAAGAGCAACCGCAACGTGTTCCTGGACGCGCGCGAAGTAGCGCCCGCGGCGGTGAACCCGAAGGACTACGTGAACCCCGACGGCTCGCCCAACCGCGACGCCTCGCTGAAGGGGCCGCTGTCCGCGGGCATTCCGGGCGAGCCGGCCGGGCTGGTGTGGCTGGCGAAGCACTACGGCAAGCTGCCGCTGAAGGTGTCGCTGGCGCCGGCGATCCGCACCGCCAGCGAAGGCTTCAAGCCCGATCCGCGCCTGCTCTCCTCGATCAAGAGTGAGCAGAAGAACCTCGAACGCTGGCCGGCCTCGGCGGCCAAGTACCTGCCGAACGGCAAGCCGCCGGTGGCCGGCGCGATCTGGCGCGATCCCGGCCAGGCGCACACGCTGGAACTGATCGCCGCCAAGGGCGACGCCGGTTTCTACCACGGCGAAGTGGCGCAGCAGCTGGTCAGCGCGGTGCGCGCGGCCGGCGGCAACTGGACGCTGGCCGACCTGGCCAACTACCGCGCCAAGGAACGCACGCCGATCACCATCGACTACCGAGGCTACCACATCATCACCGCGCCGCCGCCGTCGTCCGGCGGCGTGGCGATGGCGGAGATCTTCAACATCCTGTCCGGCTACGACCTGGGCACGATGGACCAGGCGCACCGCGTGCACTACATCGTCGAGGCGATGCGCCGCGCGTTCCGCGACCACAACGACTACCTCGGCGACCCGGACTTCGTGAAGATGCCGCTGGCGATGCTGCTGTCGCCGTACTACGCCGACGGCCTGCGCCAGAGCATCCTGCCCGACCAGGCCACGCCGTCGTCGATGCTGCCGCACGGGCCGGCGCATGATCCAGGCATGCACACCACGCATTTCTCGATCATCGACAAGGACGGCAACATGGTGGCGATCACGTCCACCGTGAACTACATCCTCGGCTCCACCTTCGTCGCCAAGGGCACCGGCGTGCTGCTCAACGACGAGATGGACGACTTCGCGCTGGTGCCGAACAAGCCCAACGTGTACGGCCTGCTCGGCAGCAAGGCCAACGCGCCGGTGGGCGGCAAGCGCATGTTGTCGTCGATGTCGCCCAGCATCGTGATCGGGCCGACACGCACCGCCGTGATCGGTTCGCCGGGTGGTTCCACCATCATCACCCAGGTGATGGAAGGCATCCTGCACTTCGTCGACGGCCAGAGCGCGCAGCAGATCGTGGCCGACAAGCGCTTCCACCACCAGTTCCTGCCCGACGTGGTGGACGTGGAGCCGGGTGCGTTCGACGCAGCCACCAGCGCCGAGCTGAAGAAGATGGGCTACACGCTGAAGGATCGCCAACCCTGGGGCTTCATGAACGTGGTGACCTGGGACCGCAAGACCAACACGCTGGACGCGGCCAGCGACCCGCGCCGGCCGTCGGGGCTGGGCAAGGTGGAGTGATTTGGACGAGGTCAAGCGTGACCGCCTGATTCACAGGCTTTCCAAACGGCCGGATCCGGATGACGCGCTGATTTCGCTCGATGAGTTTTTCGACGGGAACAGCGACGAAGGTTCAATTGGCTGCAATTTGGCTGAGCATCCGGGAGTGGCCGTCTTTCGGGAGGTATTGAAGAAAGTGGCCGCACGCGCTGACGTACGGGACGTTCTGGTAAGGATCGTCGAACCGGATCCCGGCTTCGGGGCATGGCCGTTCACCGATACGGTCTATGTCGTCGGTGATATCAGTCAGGTGCAGATCTGAGGATGCGTTAGGGAAGGTCTGAACAACTGGTTTTTTTGTTCGTCATCCCAGCGAAAGCTGGGATCCAGTGCCTTCAAGCTGTTGAATGCACAGGTACTGGATTCCTGCTTACGCAGGAATGACAAGCAAAATCAGACCTTCCTTAGCCGTGCTTGGGCCGGATGAGATCGGGCCGTTCAAGGCGCATGAGCCTGTAGCTCTCGCGGATCATGCGGCACCCGTCTTTTTTTGTATGGTGGGATTGAGCGATGCAGTTCTGGTCAATTCTCGGCAATTCGCAGCAGCTCGACGGCGGCGCCATGTTCGGCAACGCGCCGAAGGCGCTGTGGTCGCGCTGGATCGCGCCGGATGCGCAGAATCGCATCCCGCTGGCCTGCCGCTGCCTGCTGGTGAAGGATCTCGACGGGCGCAACGTGCTGTTCGAGACCGGTATCGGGGCGTTCTTCGAACCGTCGTTGCGCGAGCGCTACGGCGTGGTGGAGGAACGCCACGTGCTGCTCGATTCGCTGGCCGAGGCGGGCGTGGCCCACGAGGACATCGACGTGGTGGTGCTGTCGCACCTGCACTTCGACCACGCCGGCGGCTTGCTTGCCGCATGGGAAGAAGGGCGGTCGCCGCGCCTGCTGTTCCCGAAGGCCAGTTTCGTGGTCGGCGCCGCGCATTGGCAGCGCGCCTTGAAGCCGCATCCGCGCGACCGCGCCTCGTTCATTCCCGAATTGCCGGCGCTGCTGGAACGGAGCGGTCGGCTGGAACGGGTCGATGGCGCCCATTCGCGCGTACTGGGCGAGTCGGTGCGCTTCCATTTTTCCGATGGCCACACGCCCGGGCTGATGCTGGCCGAAGTCGGCGGCGTGGTGTTCTGTGCCGACCTGATCCCGGGGCGTTTCTGGGTGCACCTGCCGATCACGATGGGTTACGACCGCTATCCGGAGAAGCTGATCGACGAGAAACGTGCGTTCCTCGACGACAAGCTGGCACGCGACGTGCAACTGTTCTTCACGCACGACCACGAATGTGCGCTGGCCCGCGTGCATCGCGACGAGCGCGGCCGCTATGGCAGCGTTGACGAACAGCGCGCCCTGCGCGGGTGGCACGCGCGCTGACGACCGGACCCGGGGATTCGATGAGCTACCGCCGCAAGCAAGTGCAAGCCCCCCGCAGCCGCCCGATCCTGCTGGTGGCCGGGGCCTTGCTGGTGCTGGCGGGCGTGGCGCTGGCCGCACTCACCGAGCAGGGGCTGATCGGTTTCCGCAGCGCCGCCGAACGGCATGGCGGGCAGATCCTCGACCTTGGCGGCAACAGCCGGCCGCAGACCGCCGACCAAGGCTACATGGTGCGGGTAAGCGGGCCGGTACGCGTGGTGGAGGCGCCGCTGGACGTCCAGTTCAACCAGCACGCGTCAACACCGGTGCTGATGCGTCACGTGGAAATGTTCCAGTGGCATGAAATACGGGCGGGCGGCCCGCCGGTGTACGAGCAGGATTGGCAGGATCATCCGGTCGATTCCAGCCGCTTCGCTCCCGGCCACGCCAATCCCGCGCAGTTCCCCCTGCAGCCGCAGGAGTTCGATGCCGGGCGGGTCGACGTGGGCGCGTTCGTGCTGTCCCGCGCCATCCAGCAGGCGTTGCCCGGAAGCCAGGCGGTGGTGCCGGACTTGCATGACCTGCCGGCCAATCTCGCCGCCAGCTTCAGCCTCCATCACGACGCGCTGGTGACCAGTGCGCATCCCTCCAGTCCGCAGTTGGGCGACTTGCGGGTGAGCTGGAGCGCCGTGCCGACGGGAACGGTGACCGTGGTGGCCCGGCTCGACGGCAACCGCCTGGTGCCTGCCGTCGGCGCCCCGGATGGCAAGGGCTTCGACGTGGAAGTGGGCGATCGCCCGCTGCTGGCGATCTATCCGGATTTGCCGGTGCCGCCGGAATTCGTGTGGCCGCGACGCGTGCTCGCGCTTCTTCTGGCCATGCTCGGTGCGGGGTTGCTGCTGTGGTCCCGGTCGAATCGGGCCGATGCGGTGCTGGCAGGGGCCACCGGTGCGGTCGCGGTCGGCGCGGTGGCCGGCGTGTTGTGGCTGGGCGACGACATGGGCATCGCCGTCGCCTGGTTCGGCGTGGCCGTGCTGGGCATCCTGCTGGCGGTCTGGCGGTTGCGGGCGCGTGGTCCCGCGTAATCACGCGATGGCGTGGTCGCCCTGTCCGTGTTCCAGGAACCACAGCCCGGCGAACAGTTTCGGATCGATCGAATAGCCTTCGGCCGCGCGGGCGAACAGCCACGCGCCGGCTTCGCTGCGGGGCACTTCGTGGACCACGATGTTTTCGGTTTCGTCGCCGCCGCCGGGGCCGACCTTGACCAGGTCGAGTGCGCG
>Ga0164242_10004711_pt1 | contig 15272 bp, 21 predicted proteins | sample OricomgcompostMG_FD_108783 | JGI IMG/M metagenome (GOLD analysis project Ga0164242, IMG submission 108783) | Miracle-Growth compost microbial communities from Emeryville, California, USA - Original compost - Miracle growth compost (MG) ... | reverse complement strand
CGGACGGAGGCGGCCAGGAATGACGCACGTGATGCCGCGCACCGTCGGGTTGCTCACGCGAACGGGACGTCAGACGGGAACGGAAGCTATGCAGGCAGGGGACATCGCCGCCCACGTGCCGACCGTGACCCTGGGCGATCAGGTGATCCGGGCGGTTCGGGTGATGGCGGTCAGCCGTGTCCCGGGGCTGATCGTCGTGGACGACGACGCGCGTCCGGTGACGGTGTTGCCGGGCAGCCAGGTGCTCCGGCTGATCGTGCCGGACTCCTACCGGGACGACCCGGCGCTGGTGCGCACCGTTGACGAGTCGCACGCCGACCGCTTCTGGTTGACCGCTGCGAAGCGAACCATCGCCGATTGCCTGCCGGACCCGCTCAACCCGCCGGTGACGGTGCGCGCGGGCGCGACCCTCCTGGAGGTGGGCGCGTTGATGGCGCGGCTGCGGTGTCCGGTCATCGCGGTCGTCGGTGACGACGGCTCGCTCCGTGGCGCCATCACGCTCGAACGGCTGATCACCAGCCTCGCGGTGACAGCCGGTGACGACCTGACCGACAACCCCTAGATCCGCTGGGCATTTCGCCCGGGTGAAGGAGGACACCCCCGTGAACTGCCCAGCCCGCTCCGTGAGGGTCAGCCGATGACAGCAGCGCTGGCCTTCACCATCTTCCTGATCGCCTTCTTCTTCATCGCCACGGAGAAGGCGGACAAGGTCGCGGTCGTCCTCGTCGCGTCCGGTCTGATGGCGGGGCTGAAGCTGATCCCCGGCAGCGAGGTCTTCTTCTCCGAGCACGCCGGCATCGACTGGAACGTCATCTTCCTGCTGCTCGGGATGATGATCATCGTCGGCATCATCAAACAGACCGGGTTGTTCGACTTCCTGGCGATCTGGGCGGCGAAACGGTCCGGCGGCAAGCCCTACCGGCTGATGGTGATGCTGATGATCATCACCGCGATCGCGTCACCCTTCCTGGACAACGTGACCACGATCATGCTGGTCGCGCCGGTGACGGTGGTCGTCTGTGACCGGCTCGCAGTGTCGGCGCGCCCCTACCTGATCGCGGAGGTCCTCGCCTCCAACATCGGCGGTGCCGCGACGCTGATCGGTGACCCGCCGAACATCATCATCGGCAGCCGGGCCGGCCTGAGCTTCACCGATTTCCTGGTGCACATGGCACCGGTCGTCGTGGTGATCTTCGTGATCTTCGTGCTGGGCGCCCGGGTGCTCTTCCGGTCCGAGTTCCAATACCACCCGGACCGGGTCGCGGAGGTGATGTCGCTCAACGAGCGCCGGGCGATCACCGACCCGGCCATGCTGCGGCGGGCGTTGGCCGTCTTCGTCCTCGTGGTCGTCGGCTTCAGCCTGCACGGTGCGCTGTCACTCGACCCGGCGATCGTCGCCCTGCTGGGTGCAGGAGTCATGTTGCTGGTCACCCGCACCGACCCGCAGGACGCGATCGGGGAAGTGGAGTGGCCGACGCTGGTCTTCTTCATGGGGCTGTTCGTGATGGTCGCCGGGCTCACCCACACCGGGGTCATCGACCGCTTCGGCGGCTGGGTCGCCGACGCCGTGGGCGACAACTACTACGCAGCCGCCACCGCGCTGCTGTTCGGGTCCAGCATCCTGGGCGCCTTCTTCGACAACATCCCGTATGTCGCCACCATGGCACCGGTCGTCGAGGAACTCGCCGCCGACGCCCCGGACGAGGCGACCGGACGGTCGCTGTGGTGGGCGTTCGCGCTGGGCGCCGACTTCGGCGGAAACGGCACCGCCGTCGCCGCCAGCGCCAACGTGGTGGCCATCGGGCTGGCGGCCCGCACGGGGCACCGGATCAGCTTCTGGCAGTTCACCCGTTACGGCATCGTGGTGACCGCGGTGACCACGGCGTTGGCCTGGGTGTACGTCAGCCTGCGGTACTTCGTCTTCGCTTTCGCGTGAGCGGTTCCGGTCAGCAGAAAGTGCGCTATGGCGCACTTTCCGCTGACCGTTTCCGATGCAGCCGCACTATCGTCGAAAGGAGCGAGCACCTTGGGAGGCGCATCATGGCCGGCGAAGACCCTCTGACCTTGCACCACACGTTCAAATCGCTGAAGCGGTCCGGCGGATGGCACGTGCCGGGCGTCATACATCTCAAACAGCGGATGGGTTCGATGGAGCTCGATTTCACCGAAGCGACGTTCGACGCCATGGACACCGACGTGGACGTCGACATGATCGGCGGCTCGATCGAACTCCGCGTGCCCGCGGGCGTGCAGGTCGACGCGCACCTCGCCACGACGTTCGCGTCGTACCAGGACCACCGGCCGAACACCGGCGGCACCGCGGATCGACGGATACTGTTGCACGGCAGGGCGATCCTGGGCTCGATCGAGGTTCGCGCCTGAGCTTCGACCCGGCACGGAAGAGGACCCGATGAGTGACGACCAGACGCCCGATCCGATCTGGCGACCGGACCCGGCGGCGCTCGCGGACGCTGCCATCACCCGTTTCGCGCAACAGGCGGCTACCCGTGCCGGGCGTGACCTCACCGACTACCGCGAGCTGTGGTCCTGGTCGGTCACCGACCCCGACGGGTTCTGGCGGCAGGTGTGGGACTTCTTCGACATCATCGCCGACGGGGAGCCGACCACCGTGCTGGCCGACGACAGCATGCCCGGCGCACAGTGGTTCCCGGGCACACGGCTCAACTACGCCGAGCACGCGCTGCGCCACGGCACGGATCCGGAGCAAGCGGACACGGTGGCGGTGACCGCCATCGACGAGAACGGAACGGTCGTTCGCACGACGTGGGCGCAGTTGCGCGCGCAGGTAGGAGCGGTCGCGGGTTGGTTGCGGAACAACGGTGTTCGCCCCGGCGACCGGGTGGTCGGCTACCTGCCCAACACGACACCGACGCTGGTCGCGTTCCTGGCCTGCGCCAGCATCGGCGCGGTGTGGTCGGCCTGCGCGCAGGACTACTCCGGCACCGGAGCCGCAGGGCGCTTCGCGCAGTTGGAGCCGGTGGTGCTCTTCGCGGCCGACGGCTATCACTGGAACGGACGCGCGCACGACCGTCGTGACGAGGTCGTCGCGTTGCGTGCTGCACTGCCGAGCGTCCGGGCCGTCGTGGAGGTGCCCAACCTCGGCTTGTATGCCGAAACCCCTTCCGTGCCAGGGGCTTTCAGCTGGAGTGAGGTGACCGGCACGCCGGCGCAGCCGGTGTTCGATCGGGTCGCGTTCGACGACCCGCTGTGGGTGCTCTTCTCCTCGGGGACCACCGGTCTGCCGAAAGGCATCGTCCACGGGCACGGCGGCGTGGTGCTGGAGCACCTGAAGATGCTGGCGCTGCACCTGGACGCCGGGCCCGGACGGCCGCTCTTCTGGTACACCACCACCAACTGGATGATGTGGAACATCGTCGCGGCCGGGCTGCTCGTCGGTGCACCGGTCGTCCTGTATGACGGCAGCCCCTCACACCCGGGACCGGACCGGTTGTGGCGGATCGCCGCCGACGAACGCGTCGCGATGCTCGGGGTCAGCCCCGGCTATCTGCTGGCCAGTGCGCAGGCCGACCTGTCGCCAGGGCGCGACCTGGACCTGTCGGCGTTGCGGGTCATCGGGGTCACCGGTGCACCGGTCTCGCCCGCGTCATACGACTGGGTCCGCGAACGCGTCGGGGCACAGGTGCAGGTGCAGTCGACCTCCGGCGGCACTGACGTCGTCGCGGCCTTTGCGGGCGCGGCACCGTCCACCCCGGTGTGGCGCGGTGAGATATCCGGGCCGTCGCTCGGTGTCGCGCTCGCGGCGTGGGATGCCGACGGCGAACCGCTGGTCGACGAGGTCGGCGAGCTCGTGGTGACCCGGCCGATGCCGTCGATGCCGCTGTACTTCTGGAACGACCCGGATGGCACCCGCTTCCACGACGCCTACTTCTCCACCTATCCCGGTGTATGGCGTCACGGCGACTGGGTGACGGTGACCTCCCGCGGCACCGTGATCGTGTCCGGGCGCTCGGACTCCACCCTCAACCGGCACGGTGTGCGGCTGGGCAGCGCCGACATCTACGCGGTGGTCGACAAGGTCCCGCAGATCCGCGAATCCCTTGTGATCGGAGCAGAACTCGCCGATGGTGGGTATTGGCTGGCGCTGTTCGTCACGATGGCCGACGGTGTCGAGCTGACCGACGAATTGGCCGCCGACGTCAAGGCGGCGATCAGGTCCGGTGCGTCGCCGCGGCACGTGCCGGACGACGTCATCGCGGTGACCGCCATACCGCACACGCGGACGGGGAAGAAGCTGGAGGTGCCCGTCAAACGGCTCATCCAGGGCCACCCCGTGGAGAAGGTCGCCAGCCCGGACGCGGTGGATGACTTCGCGGCACTGGAGTCGTTCACGGCGTACGCGCGCTGAGTGGGGCAACTGCACTGTCACGAAGCAGGTTTCGCCAGCGACGACTTGGCGCCGGACAGGCTCGCGGCATCCGCGGCCCGCTGACCGGCGCGCCAGCCGTGCAGGTCCGGGGTGAAGCTGCTCGACTTCGAAACCAGCTGAGGGAACAGCTCGTCGACCATCGCGTCGACCTCGGCGGATCGCTTCGCCAACACCCGGACGAGGGCACGCGAGGCACCGGTGGCCCCGGATCCGTTTGCGTCGTGTTCCTCCAGCACCGACGCGGTCTCCGACTCGGTTGCGGCGCGCAGACGCTCGCCGATGCGAGTGGCGTAGGAGAACAGGAACGATCTGCGGAAACTGCGGGTGCGCGATCGGCCGGAGCCCGTGACCTGACGTCCTTCACCCACCATCGCCCGGGTCGCTTGCAGCAGGAGGGACGTGAAGATCGCCTCGACGGCGGCCAGGTCGGCGCGATGGCCGATGACGGTCGCGAAACCGAAATTGGACATCCAGACCGCGCGGCATCGGTTGGCCTCCGCCACCACGTGCAGCAACTGGATCTTCTCCTGCTCGTAGGGGCGTTCGACCCAGAGCCGGACCGGTTTGGCCGTATCGGCGGGTCGGCCCGCAGACTCCGACAGCATGGCGACGTCGAGGCTGTGCCTGGCCATCAGCGACTGTGCCGCCGCAGTGAACGTGTCGGCCTCCGCTTCGTACGGCGTCGACTCCGCCTGGGCGAGCAACCGGCGTACGCGTTCGAGCACTCGCGGGTCGACGTCGCCGGACTGGTCCGGGCGGTGTGGGTGCGCCGTGCCCGGCAGTGGATCGAGGCGCTCGATGGTGGGGAGCATTGCGAGCAGCGCAGCGACGTCGAGAGCCGACCGGATCGTCCGCTCGAAGCCATCGGTGCCGGATCGGGCTGTCACGAAGTCGGCCGGTGCCGGCCACCAACACCTCGCATCCAAGGTGCGCAGTTGCTCCAGCCACGTCGGGGCGATCGTCCCAGTTGCGAAGGGTGCCAGCTGTGCCGCCATGGCGTCCGCGACGACCGGCGTGGCGGACTCGGTGAGATTGCGACGGGTGAGGTTGTGCAGGTCGACCGGGCGCCAGCCGCGTGTCCACGCGTCGCCGATCCGGGCCTCCAACATCTCGCTCAGCTGGTGACAGGTCGCCGCCCGCAGCGGTGCGTCGGCGCCACGAGCGAGCAGCCGTTGCAGCGGGGCCGCTGCGGTCTGCGGGCTGCCGGCGGCCAGTGATCCGACCGCATCGGCGATGTCGTCGGCGATCCGGCCGACCTCCGCCCGGTCGGGGCCAGCGGGCGGCTGCGTCCCTGGCCAGGCGGCGTGTGCGGAGCCGCCACCGTGATGACCGGTCGACGCTCGACGTCGCCTGCGATCCTTGGCCTTCGCGGCTCGCCGTTGCTGATTGTGCATCCCCATGGTGTCTCCCCCGAGTCCTTCGTGGTTCTGATTGATCGGGCGATGCTCGCACCGAGCACCGACAGTCCCGCCGTGCGACCCGTGACTGTCGGCCGCTGGTCGGTGCCGGCACGTAAGGTGCGAAGGGTGGCGGACAAGTGGCTCACCCCGACACCGGTGCGGCGTGTCGAGCGACACCCGGAGGCGGTCGTCGAGCGGGGTTGGCCGGCGTCACTCCCGCCGGTGCGGCAACTGCTCGACAAGGGGCTCGACCTGTCCCGTGCGACGGTGCTCGTGGGGGAGAACGGCACCGGCAAGTCGACCCTGGTCGAGGCGATCGCGATGGCGTTCGGGATGAACGGTGAGGGCGGCTCGACCGGCGCGGCGCACACCACCTGGCGCAGCGAGTCGCCGCTGCACGAGTGGTTGCGGCTGGTCCGCGGTGCCGGTGCATCGCGGTGGGGTTACTTCGTGCGGGCCGAGACGATGCACGGGTTGTTCACCTACTTGGACAGCACACGGCGCGACAGTCACACTCGAGACCCGGAGTTCCATCGCCTCAGCCATGGTGAGGCGTTCCGGACCCTCCTCGACACCAATCGCTTCACCGGGGACGGGTTCTTCGTCCTCGACGAGCCGGAGGCCGTCCTGTCGTTCACTGCGCAACTGCGGCTGGTGGGCGACCTCATGGCGATGCTGACCAACCCCGGCGTGCAGGTGCTGCTGGCGACGCACTCACCCATCATCGCGAGCCTGCCAGGTGCGACCGTGCTCGAGTTGGACGAGGACGGTTACCGCGAGCGCCAGTGGGAGGATCTCGAGCTCGTCATGCACTACCGCAACTTCTGTGACTCGCCGACCCGATACCTGCGCCACCTGCAGTAAGGCTCAACCGGTGACCAGGTCGGCGAACCGGGTCGCCACCGCTGCCGAGATCCGTTGCACGTCGGCATCCGCGGCAGCGAGGTCGTCGACACCCTGTGCGACACGCTCGGCCTCGGCGGCGTCCGAGCTGCGGAAGGCCCTCGCCCATTGTGCGTAGGTCGCCGGGTCGATCTCGGGGTGGAACTGCACGCCCCAGGCATTGGGTGCGACGCGGAACACCTGGTGCGGATAGGTGCGGCCAGTGCCCAGCAGCACCGCTCCGTCGGGCAACTCCGTGACGGCGTCGCCGTGCATCGAGGCGACCGCAATATCGGGTCCGAGACCGCCGAAGAGCTCGTCACCGGCGGCCTCCGCGGTCAGTTCGACGGTGACCAGCCCGGCCTCGGTCCCTTCCGTGCCCTTCGCAACCGTGCCGCCCAGTGCCTGGGCCAGCATCTGCCCGCCCAGACAGATACCGAGGGTCGGCTTGGCCTGGTAGATCGCGTCACGAAAGAGCCTCCGGACGTCTTCCAGCCACGGGAAATGCGCATCGTCCGTCGAGCTCATGTCGCCACCGAGCACGATGAGCGCGTCTGCTGAAAGGTGTTCGGGGACAACGTCTCCCGCGAACGGTCGGATCGTGTGTATGTCGATGCCACGTGCGGTGAGCCACCCGTCGAAGCGGCCCAACGGATCGTCGTCACCGGGCTGGACCACTGCGACCTGCGGTGCTGCGGGTTGCTCCATGGCACAACCAACCTTTCAGGTGCGGCACTCGGTGCGCGAAATCGGTGACTTCCAAAGGATGCCATCGACGCATGGACCGGGGAGAAGCAGACCCGTAGCACGCCGCGGTCGCCTGGTGGTCCCGGCGAGACGCGGGTTCCCGGGCGGTCACTCCGGAGCGGGTCTGAACACCTCGGGCCCGACACCGTCGGTGAGGTACGCCGGGTCCCGCGTGCCGACCTTGCGCACGGTGGACAAGTGACCCCCGAGCAGTCCGGCGAACGTCGTGGTGGCACTGCCGGCCGCCTCGAGCAGGACCGCAGTCCCGCGGCGTCGCGCCCGGTGCGCGCACCACGCGCCGACGAAACACACCGCGCCGACGCCGTTCAGCGCGGCGTGCACGCTGCCGACCCTCGACTCGGGTGGTGCAGTCGTCTGCCACTCCGCCATGCCGGTGAGCACGGTCGGTGCGGCGCTCACGGATCCGAGCGCGAGCAGGGTCATCACCTCGCGGCGTGCACGTCGCCCGTGGCACAGATCCAGCGTCACGGCAGAGGTCCAGAAGCCGATGGGCAGGTCGGTCAGCATCGGATGGGCGGCGTGACTGAGTGGCTCCCCACGCAGCAGTCGACCGACCGCGCCCGCGCTGACCGCGTCCGCGACCTTCCCGGTGATCTTGGCCGGCGCATCGAGCCACGCGGCCCGTTCGACCGCGACGGCCCACCTGCCGGGTGCTGGCAACGTGGTCGAACGTGGCTGAATGTTCTGCGGTCCTGGTCCGAACATGGTTGATCACTACCCAGTTCGCGACCGGGCTACGCGCCGGCGCTCACCTCCTGTCGCGTTGACCTGACGGAAGCAGCGATTGAGCCGGGACCGTTCTGGGTATGCATCCAGCGAGTGGTTGCATAAGGAGCACGCAATGGGCCTGACGCCGCATGAGGAACGGCAGATCCACGAGATCGAGGAGTCGCTTTACGAGAGTGACCCGGGCTTCGCCGAGCGCATCAACCGGGTGCTTCGCCCGCGCCGAAAGTTCATGGTCGCCGGGTTCTGCCTGCTGGCCGTCGTGGCTGCCCTGGCGATCTCACGTCCGGAGAACCTCGCGGTCACCGTGTCGTGCACCGCGGTTGCCGCGTTCCTGGCCGGCTGGTGCCTCGGGCGGGTCGGCGGTCTGGACCCGCGAACCACGGTGCGGCGCGCGCGTGCGGTGCGCCGTCGTTTCGGGCGCGCTGCGCTGTGGCCAAGGCGCCTGCTGTTGCGCACGGTGTTACGGCGCGGCCGGTGAGCTCACCGAGCAACTTGTGGATCGGCCGAGTTGCGCTCGTGGGCACACGACCACTGACAGGTGAGGTAATCCCAGTAACAGGTGTGCCGGTTGTGCTGATGGCAGGTGCTGTCCGGGTCGGCCGGCAGCGGGGCCGGGCGTAGGCGCTCGGTGGTCAGGAACGCCCGTTTCAGATCCTCGGGGAGCGCCTCGTACGGCGACACCTGTGAGCGGTGCAGAGCGATGGCTTCCCAGCGGCGGTCGTAGAACTCGCCGGTGTCGATGCGGGTGGTGACCTTCTCGTCCGGGGTGCCGAGCTCACCGAGGGCGAGGTATGGCGAGTCGGGGTCGTGCCCCGCCAACGACTGCGCCCAGCGCTGCATCAGGTCACGCGGCAGGCAGTGCAACCACACGGGTATGGCGTGCTCGCACCCTGCCGACACCGCGGCATCCCGCATCCGCACGTGATCGCGGTGACCGTCGCTGCCGTCGAGCGTGACGATGAGATCCGGGAGGAAGCGCGCCACAGCGTCACTGACGCGCCGCGTCACCTCGTGCATCGGCGTACCCGTGATCGAGTCGGGCGGTGCGGCGCCCGTCATACCGGAATCGACCAGGTCGAGCAGCAACACCCAGGCAACCCCCAACAGGGTTGCGGCACAGCGCAGTTCAGCTTCGCGAAGGGCCCCGACTCCGCCGGCTGGCACGGTGACCCCGCCGCGGACGTCACCGGCCTCCCCGCGGCTCGCGCAGCACACTCCGGTCGTCACGCCGTGGTCCGCCAGGTGCAGCAACAGTGAGCCGGTGCCGAAGGTCTCGTCGTCGGGATGCGCGACGACCACCAGCACCCGGCGGGCATCGTCAGGTCCGATCATCGCCCGGCCTCCGTCCCGGATACTGCAATTTGCAGTATGTTACTGCCGATGTCTCGGACTCGCACCCGAAATGCCTATCCCTTGCTCGGACTGCTCAGCGTCCGCAGCTGGTCGACCTATGAGTTGGCGCAGCAGGTGCAGCGCAGCCTGCACTGGTTCTGGCCGGCTGCGGAGCGACGGCTCTACGACGAGCCCAAGGCACTCGTCGAGCTCGGACTTGCCGAGGTAACAGCGGAATTCAAGGGGAGACGGTCTCGGCGCGAATACCGGATCACGCGCGCCGGCCGACAGGCCCTGCGCCGGTGGCTGGACGAGCCGTCGGCGCCGCGCAGCGTGGAGTTCGAGGCGCTGGCCAAGGTGTTCTTCGCCGACAGCGGGAGCCTGCGGCAGCTGGAAACGGTGATCGACGGCATCGCCGGTGAAGCGCGCGACCGCATCGCGCGCCTGGCGGAAATGCTGGGGGAGGACTCGCCATACCCCAAGCGCGCGCATGTCGCGGCGCTCGCGATGCGCCTGCAGTTGGACCAGGAGGAGGCGGTGCTGGGCTGGGCCGACTGGGCGAACGCGCAGATCCAGCAGTGGAAGTCGACCAAGGAGCCAGGTGATTGGCCGGTCAAGGCGGTTCGTGCCGAGCTCGCCGAGCGAGCACACACTGCCCTGCGTGCCGAGGGCGAATAGGGTTGCACTACTGACGATGGTGGGCGGAGCGGTCGACCGGCCGACGGGGGAGTGATGATGAATCCGGTGCACCACATCGAGCTCTGGACGACGGACCTGCGTCACGGCGGCGCGTCGTTCGGCTGGCTGCTCACCAGCATCGGCTGGCAGGAGGATGTTGACGCCGCCTGGCCCGCAGGCCAAGTATGGCGTTGCGCGGGAGCGCCATACATCGTGCTGGAGGAGTCGCCCGCAGTCACGGGATCACACGACCGGATGCGTGCGGGACTCAACCACCTCGCGTTACGCGCGCCCGATCGCGCGACGCTGGACCGTCTGCGTGAGCAATGCTCCGCCCACGGGTGGTCCGAGCTCTTCGCAGAGCGCTATCCGCACGCCGGCGGTCTTGAGCACACTGCCCTGTTCCTCGAGAACGAGGAAGGTTTCGAGTGTGAGGTCGTCGTTGACGACTAAGCTCGACCTGTGATGATCGTCGAGATTGACCAAGATCGCTTGCGCAATGTGTGCGAGCGATATGGCGTCATGTCGCTCGAGGTCTTTGGCTCGGTCGCACGGGGTGAGCAAACCGCCGAAAGCGACCTCGACTTGCTCTACGTCTTGAAACCAGGTGTCCGTCTCGGTTTCCGGCTATTCGAGCTGGAGGACGAGTTGGGGAAGATTTTCGGGCGCCCGGTCGACCTGGTCTCGCGTAAAGCGATCAACAAGTACATACGCGAGCAGGTTCTCGCCGACGCACGGCCACTTTATGCGGCGTGAGCTACTCCTGCTCCGCGAGATGTGTGACGCGGCCACAGCGATTCGTGAATTGGTCAGCGGGGACGACGCCGATCAGATTGAACAGGATGCTCTGAGGCGCTCAGCGCTTCTGTGGTACTTCACTGTCCTCGGGGAAGCTGCGACCCAAGTGCCGCCCGAGACAAAGGCTGCTGCCCCGGGAGTGAAGTGGCGCGCTGCAAGCCGCCTGCGCAACCGCATCGTTCATGGGTATTGGGACATCGACATCGAGACGCTGGTCGCCACAGCTACCGACGACCTTCCTGAAATGATCGGCCACCTCGCGCAGGCAATTTCGGGATTGGAACAAGAGTGAGCCAACGGGACTCTGTACTGGTGACAGGACCGCGGCGTCCGTAGCGTGTGAACGGTGAGGCTCACGACGGACACCGCGCGCGAGTTGCTCGCGGCTGAGGGGCACGGAGTGTTGTGCACCGTGCATCCGCGGCGTGGCGTCGATGCCGTGCCGGTGGTCTACGCGATCACGGGGGAGTATGTCGGCATACCCGTCGACACGATCAAACCCAAGCAATCGACCCACCTGCAGCGCGAACGCAACCTGCGCGCCGACCCGCGGGCCACGCTGCTGGTCGAGCACTGGGACCGCGAGGACTGGTCACGGTTGTGGTGGGTTCGCGCCGAGTTGCGGTGGTGCGAGAACCCCGACGCCGTGCTGACCGAGGAGCTCGCCGGACTGCTGGCGGCCGCCTTCCCGCAGTACCGCGGCCGGCCGTTCGCGCGGGTGTTGACGCTGCACATCGCCGACCTGACCGGGTGGTCCGCAACGGACGTGTGACGCACCGAAAAAATTCTTGGAACCGGATGTCGAAGATGCTGGAAGCTGGTCGACGTACGTGTGACAGGCACCTCCCACCAACCCGAGGAGAGATCGAGATGCCACGTTTCATGGGATTCGTCCGGATGGAAGAGGGCATCGGCACGCCGCCGCAGGCGATGTTCGATGCAATGGACACCTACATCGGGGAGCAGGCCGCGAAGGGCATCTTCCTCGACGGCGGTGGGCTCTACGGCACCGAGGACGCGGTGAACTTCGTGGTCCGCAAGGGCGAGGTCAGCCGGGTCGACGGCCCGTATGCCGAGGCCAAGGAGGTCGTCGGCGGGTGGGCCCTCATGCAGTTCGACACCCTGGAGGAGGCCATCGAGGGAAACAAGGAGTTCGCCGAGCTGCACGCGAAGTACTGGCCGGAGGTCTCCATGGTCGCGACGCTGCGGCAGATCTCCGAGGGTCCGGAGGCGCCCGCCGACTGAGCCCCGCTCATTACGCTGGTCCGGTGCCGGCGCAGACAAGGGCGAGAGATCCGCGCGAGGTGATCGTTGCCGCGTGGCGGGCTGAGTCGGCCCGCCTCGTCGGCGCGCTCACCCGCATGACCCGGGACGTGGCGCTCGCGGAGGATCTTGCCCAGGACGCGCTGGTGGCGGCGCTCGAGCAGTGGCCGGCGGGCGGCATACCCGACAACCCGGGTGCGTGGTTGATGACGACGGCGAAACGCCGTGCCATCGACCAGTTCCGGCGCGCGGACGTGCTGCGCCGCAAGGTGGCGCAGCTGGAGCGTGCCGGTGCCGGAGAGGAGGGCACGATGCCCGACCTCGACGACCAGGTAGACCACATCGAGGACGATGTGCTGCGGCTGATCTTCCTGTCCTGCCACCCGTCGCTGAGTGCCGAGTCAAGAGCGGCGTTGACGTTGCGGTTGGTCGGCGGGCTGACGACCGGCGAGATCGCGCGGGGGTTCCTGGTCAGCGAATCCACCATGGGACAACGGATTTCGCGTGCCAAGAAGACACTGAAGCAGTCGCACGCGGACTTCGAGATGCCCACGGGGCAGGAACGGGCCGACCGCCTCGACGACGTCATGGCCGTCATCTACCTGATCTTCAACGAGGGGTATGCCGCCACGGCCGGCGCCGACTGGATGCGCCCCGACCTGGCGAACGAAGCGATGCGGTTGGCGCGGATGCTGGCCGCGCTCGCACCGGACGAGGTGGAAGTGCTGGGGCTGCAGGCGTTGCTGGAGCTGCAGGCGTCGCGGATGCCGGCCCGGCTGGACGACGACGGTGCGCCGGTGCTGCTGGAGGCGCAGGACCGGGCCCGTTGGGACCAGTTGCTGATCCGCCGTGGGCTGGCCGCGTTGCGGCGTGCGGAGGAGCTTGCCGGCCAGGGTCGGCCGGTCGGGCGGTATTTCCTGCAGGCGTCGATCGCCGCCCAGCACGCCCGCGCCTCGCGCGCGGAGGAGACGAACTGGCGCCGGATCGCTGCCTTGTATGACGTGCTCGCCACCGCCGCCCCCGGACCGGTGGTGGAGGTGAATCGCGCTGTGGCGCACGGGCGTTCGATCGGACCCGATGCCGGGCTCGCGGTGCTGGACGCGCTGCCGGACGACGCGCTGGGCGATTCGCCATTGGTGCCGAGTGTGCGCGGTGATTTGTTGGAACGCGCCGGGCGCCATACAGAAGCACGCGAGGCGTTCACCGAGGCGGCCGCGCGGACGAAGAACGACGGCGAGCGAGCGATCTTGCGGCGACGGGCAGGGCTGGCTTGATCGGTGTGGATAGCGTCTGCGTAGTTGGTTATACCGGTTATACTCTCCTTTATGAAGACCGCAGTATCGATCCCGGATGACGTCTTCCGCGATGCCGATGAGACCGCTACGCGACTTGGCTGGAGCCGGTCGCAGCTGTATACGCGGGCGATCCGTGACTTCCTCGAAGGCCAGGAAGACGACCCGGTGACCGCAGCACTTGACGCGCTCGCGGAGGTCGTGACAGTGACTCCGAACACGGGTCGTGAGCTCATTGAGTCCGGCGCTTGGGAGTGGTAGCCGTAGCCCGCGGCGAGGTGTGGTGGGTCGACTTTGGAGCGCCGGTCGGATCTGAGCCCGGTTTTCGCCGGCCCGCGCTCGTCGTCTCCTCGGACCGATTCAATCGGTCGAGAATCTCGACGGTGATCGTGACGGCGATGACCAGCAACTTGCGTCTCGCCGATGCGCCGGGAAACGTCGAGTTCGAGTCTGGAGTTGCCGGGCTCACGAAGCCATCGGTCGTCAACGTGTCGCAAACGCTCGTGATCGATCGCGGACGGCTGACCGACGTCGTCGGAAGGTTCGACTCGGTCGCGATGCGGCAAGTGGACGCCGGCCTCCGACTGGTCCTCGGGCTGTGATCAACAGCGATCGAGTGCCGTGGTCATCATGTCCCGTGATTGGCGGTGAGGTGAGGGGAGATTTGCGTGGCTCGGTGAAGCCCGTCGACGCAGTGCTCAGGCCGGTCGACGTGGGCCATTGCGGTCCAAGTGCGCCGTGGCTGGCATGGCGTCATCAGCTGGGAACACCGAGTGTGGGCCAGTGGTTGACGTTGTCATGAACACTCCTGATGGGCGTGTCACCGCGCCCAATGGCGTCATTTCCATCGAGCCGATCGGTCGGACTGTTCGTGCGACGCTCGGCGGCCAGACCATCGTGGACACCGCTGACGGCATCCGGCTGCTGGAGAAGGACCACGAACCGGTCTATTACTTCCCGTTGGCGGACATTCCCGCCCGATTCCTGCGGGCGAGTGAGACGCACACTGTCTGCCCGCGCAAGGGGCAAGCCGACTATTTCGATCTTGTCGTGGGCGACGCGGTCATTCCGGATGCGGTGTGGACGTATCCGAACCACTATGACGACGCACTGGACCTAGCGGGTTACGGGTCGATCTATTGGGATCGCGTGGATGCTTGGTACGAGGACGGTGAGCAGATCACCGCGCCGTCGAACGCCTGATCCGAGGATGGAGCGCCGGTTGACCTGGTGCGGAATCGTCGTCCTCCCGACTGGAGCGTGAGCCTCGTGGTGCTGGCTGCTGCGGGGTCTCGTGCCCCGTTGGCCGCTGCACCCGCGGCGGTATGACGGGCCCCCGTGGAGGGGGCTCGTTTGAAATCGAGAGCTCAGGCGACCTGAACTCGTTCGTCACCGATCACGTATTCGATTGCCATGCTGCCACCGACAGCTTCGAGGTAGCTGCGGATCGTGCCGATCTTCGCGCTGTCGAGGTCACCGTTTTCAATTTTGGAGACCTGCCGTTGCCCGACTCCGATGCGCTCGGCCAGCTGGGCCTGGGTGAGACCGGCGGCTTCGCGCAGCTCACGCAAGCGATAAGCGCGCACTTCGGCGAGCATCCGCTTTTTGTGCGCCTCGACCCGGTCGCGGTCGACCGGGTTGTCAGCCAGAAACTCCTTCAGGGTCATGTTCATCGCTCTCGCTCTCCTTTCAAGGTCTGCAGGTGCTGGTCGAATAGATCGT
>Ga0164242_10004710_pt1 | contig 15272 bp, 12 predicted proteins | sample OricomgcompostMG_FD_108783 | JGI IMG/M metagenome (GOLD analysis project Ga0164242, IMG submission 108783) | Miracle-Growth compost microbial communities from Emeryville, California, USA - Original compost - Miracle growth compost (MG) ... | reverse complement strand
CCTGGTAGCCGGTAGGCAAACTGCCAGTGATAGAATATCCAACCCAGTTCTGCAACGACTAACCCCCATACGAAGCTCAGGAGGACAAAATGCGACTCTTTATACGCCGTCAAAACATGCCGTGCTGTAGAGACACCGATTATCCACATACCGAGAGCAACGGCTGATGACCACCAGCTATACGATACTGTCGCCAGCGCTTCGACACCCAAAAAAAGCCCGACACCAGCCTGCAGGACAACAAACAACCGCTTGGATTGTGGTTTTAATAGCAGAAGCCACACGATATATAAAACCGTCAAAGACAGCTGCATATAGACAACCCCGCTCGCTGCATAAAGCAACGTCACAAAGCTCATGCCGATAATGATATCAACGGCATTACTGACAATATTCGTCACCCAGTACTGGGGCCGCACCGCCAACACGCGCCACTTGCTCAAAAGAATCAGCAAATACGCCGGCAGCGGGTTGCCGACCGTCAATACGACAGCAAAGATAACTGCGGCGACACCGACATTTAGAAGGATATAAACGATCTCGCTAAGTAACGTCCGACGACGTGATGGTCGTAAAAATTCCATGATTCACTCTTAATTGTAGCAGAAAACTCGCTAATTGCCGCCTGTCGTCTGGCCAAAGATGACGACAATACTGGTACCACTAGGCGCTGTGATAGGACTTGCAGTCATTTTTGCACTCACCCCGTAGATCGATTCAAGCTTTTTGATACTATGCGGTTTCTTGCCTTTTGTCAGATCATAGATCTCAACGGTCCCATAGGTACCCGATGGCGCGTTGGCCACCTTTGTTATCGTGAAGCCGTCATTCTCGAGCGTCTCTTGCTGATCTGCCGCATAACCTTCGATTCCGCTGCCATTGTATAGCGCGACGTGAGCATTTTCATTCGTCACCGCACTGGCATAAATCTTTTTGCGCAGATAAGCCTGGATCGCCGAATAATCACCTTGTCCGGCAGTCGGCACTTGCGCGCTCTGGCCATTAATCATTTCTCCGCCGATAAGGTCGACACCGTTGCCAACAAGTGGTACCGAAACAATTTTGTCACCAGAGATCTCCTTGCCAAGGCGCATAAGCGTCTGGATTTCGCTCGTCTGGAAGTTAGTGCGAAGATTTTTGCCAAACGAATCGATAAGACTCGATACTTTACCAACATTCGTGAGCGTGCCGGCGCTGAGAGCCTTTGCTTGCAGCGCTTTTATCACCTTCTGCTGATTGAGTTGGCGATCGTAATCACCGCGATCGAGACCACAGGTCGGTGGAACATCGGCACGGGCGCGAGAAAATGAAAGTGCCTTAAGCCCTTTCATGTGATGCACGCCGCCCTTATAGGCAATCTTCATATTAGTATCGACGATACCGCCTGTATACGGAGCAGGACATTCACCGTCGCCCTTTACATCAATATCGACACCACCGACAGCGTTGACAGCGCTCACCAGTACTGCCCAGTTCACATGCGCATAATACTGGATCGACATGCCAGTCACTGCGGAGACTTGCTTCTCAAGTGCTTTTGCCCCGGCTTCTTCGTTCTGACCGTCGTTCGAATAGCACGTCCACAAGACGTTTATCTTTCCTTGGTAGCCCGACGTACATGCCGTACCATAATCAACCCACAAATCACGTGGCAAGCTGACCATATAGGCGTTCTTGGCTTTTTGATCAACCGAAAGCAGCATGATCGTATCGGTGAGATCCGCGCCATCATGACGCTGGTCGCTCACGCTGCCTGACGTACCGTAGATGAGCACATTTGTCCGGCCATTGGCATCGGTTTTCAGCGGCTTGTTTTCAAAAAAGCTGAACAAGTTGCCCTGGAACACATGCGTACTCGCGAGCCACGCCTTGATGCCAAGATACGCTGCGCCCGCCAAAAGCAGCAAAACGAGAAAAATAACGAGCCGCTTTACGATCTTTCGAACGCGTGAAGCGGGTTTCTTTTCTTTGTGACGGCCAAATAGCCTACGGCGGCGTTTTGGCTGCTCGAGTTGTTCGTCGTCGATGTCCCGTAGTGAATCGTCTATCTCTTGGCGCGATACTGGTGCCGGTAAAGTTCCGCTTGTCATCTGCACACCATCCGTCTGTCCCAATCTGGCACGACGATTAGGCCGACCCAGCGTGGAGCTTGGGTTCGAAGTGCCAATAGGGCGGCCACCGCTTCGCGGCACAAAGCCGTCCATACTTCTAGTATTTTTTCGCATAAATTATTCCCTTTAGTATACAAGACTATCCCTGCATTTAAAACAAAAGCGTGTTGTATTTTTTCGGGGATCGCTAGACAATGTCTATATGAGATCCACGCGTTTCCCATGGCCGTTCACTATTCTCCTTATCACTTTGGGTTGTCTGGTCGGTAGCTATGTTCCTCTCGTGCAACTTGGCAGCATCGCCGGCGTCCATATTGACCTCTCCCTGCTCTACATAGCTGTCATGATCGTAGTAGTTGCATCTGTGAAACAGCTGTGGAAGAATCGAAATGCTCTCATTAGTTCGTGGCCTTGGAGATTAGTAGTACTATTTGCCATCTACACTACTGCTGCCACGCTCTGGAGCCCAAACCCGACCCGTGCATATTTTACTGCCGGTTTCCTGTGGCTTCTCATTGCTCTCGCGAGTTCTGTCATTGTGTGGTGGCCGAACCTGAAAAAGGAATCGCGGGTCGTGAAACGAATTATGGCTACTGGCTTTATAGTCGCAGGCCTGATCGCGCTATGGCAGATATTCGGCGAGGCGCTCGGCGTCAGCAACGCCTTTACCTTGCTGCCGCCGATGTATCAATCCGGACACTTCGGTGTTGCGCGGCCACTGGCACTTGCCCTCGAGCCACAATTTTTCGCGAGCCTATTACTCGTTCCGTTTGCCTGGGGTAGCTACAATTTTCTAAAAGGAGATCGACGATGGATGCTCATCATTTGCCTCGTCGCAACCTGCACGCTGCTACTCCTGACGTTATCGCGGGGCGGGCTGATCGCAGCAACAATCATCGCTATCGCTCTCATCGTCTCACTAAAAAAATGGCGTTCTGGAATATTGCTCGTAGGGCTTGGATGCATCAGCCTCATCGCAAGCGGCCTCATCATCGCCGCCGCCGCCACACTGAACAGTCGTGACACGATCTCAGGCTACACGGCAGATCAGCGCACTATCAGTCAGATTACTCTCGGTATTGTTCAGTTACCTCAGCAGCAGCAAACCACCCCACCGCCATCACCCTCCCCACATTCCCAGCCAAGGGCTAATGGATACGTTAAAAGTTCGACGGCTTCGCGGCTCTCAATGTCTGAAAAAAGTATCGAATTATGGCGCAGCTCACCAGCTACGATGCTTTTCGGTGTCGGAACTGGTGGATTTGGCGCTCGGCTTCACCAACAAAATTCGCACTTTCCCACTAGTACTATCGTAAACAACTACTACCTTGAAATGCTTGCAGAGCTCGGTGTGGTCGGCATCGCACTATTTAGCGCGTTTATCATTTCATTGTGTATCCTTCTCGTCCGCGCCAGGCAGTGGCTGGCTATTAGCCTCTTGCTTGGCTTTCTTGTGCAGTGGTACTTTTTTTCGGGAAACGCCAATGTCATTCACGTGTGGGTTGTCATTGGTCTAAGCATTATCATTTCTTCGCCAAAACTCCAGCGCTGTCTGATACAATAGATTGGTATGCAGCCTAGCTTTTTTGAGCGACACAAGACCGTCAAAGATACTCTCGGTGTCCTTATCTTTATTGTAGGCGTCCTCATCGGCACGCTTATTATCAACACCTTTATCTTCCGCAGCTTTAATGTCGAAGGATTCAGCATGGAAAAGACACTCGACAACGGTGATCGCCTGATCGTCAACCGCTTGCCAGTGACCATGGCGCAAATCCAAAATAAAACCTACATTCCAAAGCGCGGCCAGATTATCGTATTTAAAAACCCGCACTTTAACTATATCGACAGCCGCGACGAGTATATCGTCAAGCGCGTCATTGCTTTGCCTGGTGAACGAATCGTCTTAAAAGACGGACATTACACCGTGTACAATCCTGTACACCCAACTGGCTTCAATCCAGACGACTATAACCATGGTGAACCCGGCACTCCAACCAGCGAGCCAGAAGGCGGCATTGACGAAGTCGTCCCAAGCGGAACTATATTTGTCAGTGGTGACCACCGCCAAGGCAGTTGCTCCGAGGACTCTCGCTACAAGGAAATGGGCAACATCCCGCTGTACGACGTCGTTGGCCCAGTCAGCCTCAGGATCTTTCCATTCAATAAAATCCGCTCCTTTGGTGCTTCGAGTAGTACGCCAGACGCCGCCGGCGTAAAGAACCCCGGCAATGGCCGCGCCTGCGAAGGTAGCGCATAGTCTGAACTTACAATAGCTCGTCTGTGAGGCGCTTCAGATCTTCATCATCTTTAAATGTAAAGACGATCTTGCCACCGCGAGTACCAGTCTCGATACGCGCTTTCGTCTTGTAACGCGAAGCGATAGTTCTCGCGAGCGATTCATAGCGCTTTGTATCGCGCTGCTTTGACGGTTGCTTTTGCGCGGCCTTTTCCTTTGAGCGACGCATCGCTGCCTCGATATCGCGCGCACTCCATTTTTCCTCGATAATACGCGGCAAGAGCTTCGCAACTTCACCTTCATCCCTATCAATCAACGGACGGGCTTGTCCTTCGGTCAGCTTGCCTGATACGATCGCTTCCTGCGCTGCTTTTGGCAGCCGCAAAAGCCGCAGCGTATTGCTGACTGCACTGATGGACTTTCCACCGACACGCTGCCCTATTTCCTCGAGAGTTAGGTTGAATTCGTCGCGTAATTTCGCATACGCTACGGCCGTCTCAAGAGCATTCAGATCACGCCGCTGGATATTCTCGATCAATGCTAGCTCGAGTCTATGCTGCCCGCTGAGGCTGCGCACAAGCGCGGGAATCGATGCCAAGCCGGCTAGCTTACTTGCTCGGAAACGACGCTCACCAGCAACAATCTCATACCCGCCGCCTTTTTTTGGCGTCACCACGATCGGTTGCAGTACGCCGTGCAACTTAATCGACGAAGCTAGTTCTTCGAGGGCTGCTTCATCAAAATGGCGCCTTGGTTGGCTCGGGTCAGCAGCGATTTCGTTTAGCTTAATATTGCGCAGTTCACTGATACTATGGTCGTCTCCGGCCGTCGGATCAAATGATTCATCGAGCAAGTCCGTCGGTATCAACGATTCAAATCCACGTCCGAGGCCTTTTTTCGCGCTCATTGCTCAATCCTTTCGATAACTTCTTTTGCTAGCGATTTGTATGCTCTAGAACCTTTTGAAAAACGGTCATAACTTCCCACCGGTACGCCATGACTCGGTGCCTCGGCCAGGCGAATATTGCGTGGAATGACGGTGTTAAATACCTTGCCTGGAAAATGTTTCTTAATCTCCTCGTGTACTTGGCCAGACAGCGTCGTGCGTCCATCGACCATCGTTGGCAGCACACCGACCAGGTCAAGATATGGGTTCATATTTTTGCGCACTAACTTCATCGTCTCAAGTAGTTGCCCGAGACCTTCCAGCGCATAAAATTCAGCCTGGACTGGCAAGAGAACATACCGCGCTGCGATCAGGCCGTTGACCGTCAGGATACTCAGGGAAGGCGGACTATCGATCAGCATCACGTCGTAGCCCTCCGTGGCTTCGATGGCGTTTTTCAGCCGCGTGAACCGCCCGCGCGCATTCGCTAGCTCTACCTCAGTGTTTGCGAGTTGCGGCGTGCTCGGCGCAATCGACAGATTTTTGTGTTTTGTCGGTAACACCACGTCTTCGAGCGTCCGCTCACCGAGCAGCACGTCGCTCATTGTCCCCTTTTCAAGCTTCTGCTTGTCAAATCCAAGGCCGCTCGTAGCATTTCCCTGTGGGTCAAAATCAATGATCAGCGTTTTCTTTCCCTGTTTCGCCAAAAAATACGCCAGATTCACAGCAGTGGTCGTCTTTCCGACGCCACCTTTTTGATTAGTCACTGCGATGACAGTCGTCACTGTTTATTTACCCTCATTCATTGAAGTCATTATATCACGAGCACTATAAAAAATCTCCGCGATGAACTGCGGAGATTTTCGAGGCTATTTGCCGATGCTGCCGATCTCGATTCGGCTATACTTCTGGCGGTGTCCCATTTCTTTGTGAACACGCTTTTTGGCTTTGTAGCGGATGACGCGGAGCTTGTCGCCCTTTACTTCTTCCTCTACCACCTTTGCTTTTACGCTTGCACCTTTGACCAGCGGCGTGCCGACGGTCGATTTGTCGCCGTCAACAAGCATGAGAACGTCGAGGGTGAGCTCTTTGGTTCCATCCGGGAGGCGGTCCACCAGGAGGGTCTCTTTTTCGCTGACGATGTATTGCTTACCGCCAACTTTAACGACTGCTTTCATAGCTTCCTTTGCTTAATTTATTTCAATCTGAACTATTGTAACAGAGATAGCGCTTTACTTCAAGTGCCGCACACGATGTTATTTGCATGCAGCCAACCCTCGACGCTGCCACCGTCGAGATATTCGCCCTGAGCTGGGACGACCTTCACTTGTCCGCCTTGAGCTACAAAGTTATTCACGGCATCAGGCAGCTGGTACTCTCCGTTATGCGCAGGAGAAAGACCCGCAGCCGCATCTATAACCTCTTTGGTGAGTAGATATTTACTCACATTCGCAAGATTACTTGGGGGATTATCTTCCACTAGTGGTTGGTCGACGATCTCTTTATAGAATCCAGCGTCGTCTCGTACGATTAGGCCAAATGTTCCGCCTCTCTTTAGCTCCACTTGAGCTGCCAGGAGACCACATGCGCCCTCTGGGGTTTCCTCAATAAGACGCGTGACGTCACTACTCCCATCCTTATTCCAAATAAAGTCATCGCCCATCAACACCACCGCGGATTCGCCTGGCTCGATACGATCCGCTACTAGCGCCACCGGCACCGCCGTACCATATTTACCACCGCTTGGCTGGGTAACAAAATGAAACTTTACACCTTCAGGTGGTAGGACAAGTGGCAATTTTTCGTCTTTGCCATTGCTACGTAAATAGTCATTGAGCTTATCATTGCTTCCGTAATAATCTTGCAGCTGCGTACTATTTTCCCCGACAACAAAGATCAGCTCGGTGATACCTGCCTTCAGGCAATCCTGCACTACATAGTCGACTAAAGGCCGATTACCGATCGGTAGCATGCATTTTTCAATTGTTTTTGTGATTGGCAGCCGGCGCGTTCCCCAGCCAGCCACTGGAATGATAGCTTTTGTAATACTCATATATAGAGTGTACTAGATTTGGCCGCCGCCATACAGTGCTAGTAGTATAAAGACGAAACTTGTCATTCCAAGGGCCTTATATAGTCCATGGTGACGACGCCAACTTTTGCGTAGGACAAACGGCAATTGGTTGCGATAAGCATGCGCCACCAGGGCTACCGCTATTACGATACCGATCAGGACCAATGAGCCGACTAATGCCGGTGTCATCGACTGTACACCGATCCCTAGCCTGGCGATTGGACTGAGTGTCGTATCCTTTGCCGCCAACACCGTCTGCTGCGTACTGGCGAGCAGCGCGCCACCCTCTCTAGCTGGCTGACCGTAGAGCGCCACGACAAGTGTCGTCGTCCTGCCGTTCAGTACGCCAGTTTTTACGGCAAATCCTACCTCTTCATAGCTTGTATCAAGGATATTCTGACGGTGATCTTTCGAATTCATCCAAGCCGCCAATACGCCCGCGGAGCTATGAAAGCCTTCCGCTAGATTCTCGCCAGCTTCTGCATAGTCATATCCCGCTTCTTTAAACCAATGCCACGGTGTCAGACCGCTTGGCGAGACATGCGCCCAGTACTGCTCCTTGAACATGTCTTGGGCTTTCTCCTGAGCAGCAAGATTGAGCTTGTCATTGAGGCGTAGGTCTTGCTCGCCGACAGCTCGGCGCTGTTTGTTCGTATCAGCGAGTAACTGCACTCTGGTAACATCGGTCTTTTGACCTAGCACACTACGGGTCTGCATAAAGTTGTAGCCGAGCTGCACAGCGACCACCAGAGCGATCATCACCGCCAGTCCATGACCACGAATAAGATGCGGCCGGTATTGGTTTCCCCTATGCGGTACCAGGGTATTCTTCGCTACACGTTTTAGCCGTGTGCGAGGGGTGGTTCTGGTACGTTTCTGCTTCATCATACTGTTTATGTTGTAAATCTTTACTCTAGTATACCACCATGCTCTAAAAACAGCTCCCTTTCGGAAGCTGCTTTAAAATCCTGACTACAGTCCTGAGACTGGATCATTGTCTTGGCGGCGACGGCGTGCCGCGAGTAGCCACCAGATACCGGCGACGACCGCTACGAGTAGAAGCCACCAGTACCACGCGATACCCCATAGCTTCCAGCCCTGAGTACTTGGCGTAATCGCCGCGGTATCTTTCAGAGGCGTGTCGCTGTCCTTCGTACCGAGGACCTTACCGCTATCATCCTTATTGTCTGCGTTTGTCGACTGTGAAGCCGTGGATGGATTTGTCGTTGCTGCCAGCGTATTGGCTGAAGCAAGCGGTGCAATCCGAGTAATTCTACTCGACCGACTAACCGTTGAACTGTTTACTGGCGGAACAGAGAAGTCTACCGGCGCAGATGTAACAGAGTTACCATACGCGTCACTGGCCGTCACGACAACCTCATGATCCGTACCACCGCCGAGTGCAGTAGTTGTTGTATACGTCCACGTATCATTAGGTTTCAGTGTTGCGGGCATTGCTACCCCGTTGTCGATCGTAACCATTACTGATTGGGCAGTACCATCAGTCGTACCGCTGATCGTATATGTACCATCTGTATTCTGGTGTGGCGTCCCGACAGTCAGTGCTGGTGCAGTCGTATCGATCGTAAATTGCTTAGAAGCGCTATTTCCCACTTTGTCGGTGGCAGTTATAGTGTGCGTACCGTCAGCACTCACCGTACCTGAGGTCGAGACTGGAACCCCGTCAACCTCCACTGTATCGACGCTATCACCGTCGGACACAGAGTATGCTACTGCTCCTGTGTAAACACCGCTCACCTGACTACCCGACAGGGCAATGTCTGGCGCCGTATTATCGACGTATACACCATACGAATTCCCTACTGTATTTGTTGTCGAGTCGTAATTGTAGTAGCCAACATTTCCTGCGTTGTCAGTACCTTCAAACCAGATTTTGTACGTACCCGTAGCAAGGTTGTTGAGATTAATATAGTTGTACCAATCTTCGTAATGGCCGCCGGCCGTGTGCTGCAGTAAGTTAAAGCTCTTGTCGACATTGTTGCTATCAACAAAGTGAATCTTTGCGCTTTCAACGTTGCCAAGAAGATCAGTGATATTGGCAGCAAACTGGATAGCGTGCGAAGGATTCATCAGTTTATTGCTAACAGTGGCTCCATCTGCTGGCGTCGTACCCCACCGCGGCGCAACATTTGGTGCCGTGCGATCTACGGTGAACTTCATGATATATGGAGCAGCCAGACGATTACCCAATACATTGGTAGCGTTGCCAGCTTTGTCAGTCGCCCAGACGCTGATATAGTACGTGCCGTCACTCAAATTGCTAATATCTGCAGTGAACAACGTGCCGTCGCTAGTAACTTCATTACTGCCACCGTGGCGAGAATATCCAATCGATCCTAGCGTGTTTTGCTTGTTGTGATCGAGTATCTGATAACGATATTCACTTAGGTTCGTGTCGGTAATCGTTCCGGTAACATCTAGCGTACCTGCATTCGTCACAAGATCAGTTGGCGCGTCAACGCTCAGCTGAGGCATATTCGTATCAATAGTTATCTTGTAGTCAGCTGATACATTTCCCGCTTCGTCTTCAGTGTAAAATGTGTACGTGCCGTCTTGAGTAAAGAGGAAATCCATACTCAACTTGCCGCCCGCATAGCTAGCATCTTTCTTACCGCCAACCCAAGTGCTGCCACTTGGTTTCGTGACATGGATCGTGTCGGTGTTATCTTTATCGATGCGAATATTCTTGCCAGTATTATTTATCACCGAACCATCGGCAATGATTGCTCCGCTTTGACCATAGCGAAGATCCATAGTTGGAGCTGTGTTATCAGCCTTAAATTGTACCGTGTACGTCTTGTGATTCATGCTCGCGTAGTTGTATACATCTGAGCAGTCGACAGTAAAGCTATAGGTCTGTCCATCAGTAAACTCGCTAGCTGGGATGAAAATTGTATTGTCGCCACTGACTCGATTGTCAGAAGTAGGCGTCCACTGTCCATATGTCAGCCAAGTCTTTGAAGTTGAGCTGAATGCATCCGTACATACAGCTGCCAATGTCACACCAGAGGTTGTATTTACCGTAGTAACACCATTTAAGTCTAGCTGACGACCGTTCGCAGTTGCGGCTGTAACATCAGGAGCGGTTGTATCATAGGTCAGTGAAGCCGGCGCCGACCAGTTAGACCATAGACCAGTTGTAGGATCATGCGCTTTTACCGTATAGGTGTATACTCCATCCCCATGCGCTCCAAACTGTCCTTGTGAAGGTGCACCATTTTTCACTAGCCATGTGTTGTGATATGAGTTTGAAGCATCTGCAGAGCCACCAGGATAGACGACGTGTGTTATATATTTATCCGCGCCAGCAACTGCGTCAAAGTTCAGTACGACATTTTCACTAAAGTTATTGATCGTTCCGCCTGTAACATTGCTACCAGCTCGCGAGATACTGAGGTTCGCTGGGGCCGACAGCGGAGTTGCTGTAAATGTGTAATTCGTATCGCCGAAGGTCATGCGCTTTATGACGCCATCGCCAAAAACACCAGATCCGAGGCTAAATCCGATCGCTTGCACATGTGCGCTTGGAAAAGCGCTACTCCACTCACTCAAAGTGCCATACCATGGAGAACCATTACCGCCGCCTATATGAGGAGCTTCGCTTTGAATCGTAGTGTCAGTACTATCGGCAAGCCACCAGTTGTTACCATAGACCGATTCACCCACCAGGGTACCATCAAAACTACCGTTATTATCAAGGTCGACCTTGACCTGCAAACCAGGAGCACCGCCAGCACTTGCCTGATAGTCGAGGCTGCCAGCAATGGTCTGCCCGCTTAGGTCTGACAATGGATAACTTGCTGCATGATAACCGGCCACTTTATCAGTAGAAGTTGCCCCTTCGGTCCAAATATGAAGGCCGTTAGCAACTATTGCATAGTGTCCAGTAGCTCTCGAATTGGACATATCCCAGCTACTCATGTCGGTAGTATCGACTGTGACGGTACCGATAGCATGCGCGTCCTGGTGATTTACCAGACTGTAGAGCGGCTGTGCAATCAACGCAAATACCGCGATTAAGGTTACTATGAACTGTGATTTCACTGACGATGTTCGTCGAATCTGTAGAGCCATAATTGTTACCTCGCCTGTCCTTTGGCAACTCCACTCACCGCTGGACGATAAACTAATTTGGCTCTATTATACTCCTTTTTCTCAGGATTGGGAATGGAAAGAACGGCGGGATTGGCGCTCATCCATATCGTCATGATTTAAACCATAATAATGGGCAATCTCATGCCACAACGTGCGCTTGATCTGTTCGAACAGCCCTTGCTCGTCGCGTGTCACCGCGAGTATCGGGTACTTAAACAGCGTGATCTTGCTCGGTAGCAATCCGCTTTCATTACCTGTCTGTAGTATCCGCGGTACACCTTCAAAAAGCCCTAGTAGCAACTGGTCGCCGCGGAGCTTCAGCTTTATACGCTGCTGCTCATCCGGCGCATCGGCCATCACGATCGCCACGTTGTGCATATTGTGGATGTACTCTTGCGGTAGCTCATCCATGGCGCGCGTGATCAGCGTGTCAAATTCTTCGTCTGGTAATTCTCTCACTATACTCAGTATAGCTTACTCATCAATCGAACGCATCAGTTCGCTATACTCTGGATCGTTTTCGGCATCATCGAGCAACGCCTGCAGGCCATCGGCAGTAGGCTCTTCATAGAGGTCAATCGCCTCTGGTTCGGCCTGCTCGGCGGCAATCTCATCACCGAGGCCATCCCCGAGTGGATCGATCTTTTCAAATTGCATTATGCGGTGGAATAAATTCATATGTGTTTTTTGTTACTTACCCTACTATTTAAGCATAATAGGTATAAAAAGTCAATACACCCAGGTATGTTTCAGGGGTGCCGGCTCATACCAGGCACCCCTTTAAAGATCTGCTTGGCTCATACGCAAGCAGAGCTGAAATGAAACAGGTCAGGAAGCCAGGGTACTCGGCAACGTGATGATCATCAACGGACACATCAGCTCACTCAGCTCGATGGTCTCCTTGGTGTCACGGGCCTCGCGTGCCTTGCTCGCCAGCTGCCGCAAAGCAAGCGGCAGATGTTCTTCTGTGCAGTTGGCCCGCGTGCGAACCATGCGGATCCAGTTGACAGCGACTGTACCAGTCACTGTCTTGTCGCCAGCTCGCCAGTGGCGCTCTCGAACTAATTCGAGCACGCTGCGAGCTGCTTCTTTCATCACATCAGGAGATTCAGCAGACATCGCCCTCCTCCTTTCTGTTTCGTTGAAAAGGGCGTACCTCAAGTTGTTTGCATCAGTGTTTGTTTTACCCGAGATATACCTCTGGTATACGCTTATGCTTCAGACTTGTCAAGCGCTTTTTGCGAAGGAAATCGATAGAGAAGCCTTTTCTATCTCCACACTGGACTGGTTTGTAGCGACTTCACCAAACTGCGCCAGTGTCTCGGTCGCGATCGTTTCCTTGTGTTCCTCGATGGCTTTTTCGAGCTCCTTGTCGGTAGTAGCGAGTGCGAGGACGATGCGATCATCGACATTGAGTCCGGCTTTTTTACGCGCCGCCTGTACATGGCGGATTACTTCACGCATCAGTCCTTCACGCCTTAGTTCTGGGGTAATGGTTAGCTCGACGCCAATTTTCGTATTTTCTTGCTGATTTTCGAGTGTCTTGTCGTAGACAAAGTCGATCTTCTTGATATTCACCTCTTCAATCACCATTTCCTGGATCTCTGGACGGAATTCATGTGAGGTTTCAACCTTGGCATATCCCAGCGGCTGGCGCGTCTTGATGCCTTCTTTGGCACGCAGCGACAAGATGTCGTTGATCACCCCGCGCGCTTGCTTCATCTCATCGAGTATTAGCTGGTCGACCGTGTAATTTGTCGGCCAATCAAGCAGGTGCACCGACTCATCTCCCCCACCGAGATTTTGATACAATTCTTCTGATAGAAACGGCGTAAATGGTGCCATAATAACCGAGAGTTTCAGAAGCACATAGTGCAGCGTCTTGTACGCTTCAGCCTTGTCCCCGTCATCCTCGCTCTTCCAGAAACGGCGGCGCGAGCGGCGCACATACCAGTTTGATGCATCTTCGATAAACGGCAAAATTGCGTTCATCGCATCTGGCAGATTGTATTCGTCCATGTACTTTGTGACGTGTTCGTTGAGCTGGTGGACGCGGCTAATAATCCACTTATCGAGCGGGTTCGTGAGATCCTCTGGCGAGCTACTGAACGCCTGCTTCGGATCGAACTCCCAGCCATCGACTTCGGCATACATCGTGAAGAAATCGTACATATTCCAGATCATTGAAAGCTTGCGCGCGACATCACCGACATCTTTGTCTTGAAGCGCGAAGTCCTCACCTTTGAGTAGCGGACTGGACAGCAACAAAAAGCGCAGACTGTCGGCTGAAAACTTGTCCATCAGCTCATTTGGATCGGTGTAGTTGCCGTAAGATTTGCTCATCTTGCGGCCGTCGTTGCCTGCTACGATCCCTGTAGTGATGACATTTTTAAACGCGCTCTCGCCAAACAGGCCCACGCTCACCACATGCAAATAATAAAACCAGGCACGGACTTGGCCGACGTATTCAGCGATGAAATCACCAGGGAAATTGGCTTCGAACTTTTCTTTGTTTTCAAACGGATAGTGGAACTGCGCGTACGGCATGCTGCCCGACTCAAACCAACCGTCGAGGACCTTGTCGATGCGTTTGTAATGGACGCCGTCTTTATCAAATTCGATCTCGTCCACCCATGGGCGGTGATAGTCGTCGAGCCGCTTACCGCTGAGTTCTTCTAGTTCATCGTAGCTGCCGACAACGATCTGATGTTTTTTGCCCTTTTCGTCGACGCCTTCCCAGACGGGCATGGCAGTCGCCCAAAAGCGGTCACGACTCAGATTCCAGTCCGGCGCCTGTTCGATATTCTTTTCCCAGCGGCCGTGCTTGAGATGCTCTGGGAACCAATCGATTTGTTCGGTATTTTTCTCGAGCATCAGCTGCTTTTGGCTCTGCACACCAAAGAACCAGCTCGGGTGCGCGCGGTACATCAGGCGCGTACCGCAGCGGTGACAGTGCGGGTAGCTGTGGCGGATGTATTCGATCTTCCAGACAATTCCCTCTTCGTATAGTTTTTTGGCGATTGGCTTGTTGGCTTCCCAGACATTCTCGCCTTTCCAGTCGCTTTCGGTATAAAATCCATTCTCGTCTATTGTATGGACGACGGGAATTTTCTTTTCCTGTGCGAGTTCAAAGTCTTCTTCACCATAAGCCGGCGCCAAATGGACGATACCAGTACCGTCCTCTGCGCTAACATAATCAGCCGCCCATACCTTGTGTGCGTTTTCGCCGCGATCAACACCAAGCAGCGGCTCGTATGCCTTGCCGACCAGTTCTTTGCCTTTGAGCGTACGAATAATCTCATACTCAAGTGGTTGGTGTTTTTCGTCTTGCAGCACCTTTTCGAGCAAATCTTTTGCCAAGATAAACTGGTCGTCACCAACTTTTACTTCGGCGTACGTGAGGCCTTCGTTGACAGCGACGGCCGTATTTGCCGGCAACGTCCATGGCGTAGTTGTCCAGGCAAGCAGCGTCGAACCGTCAGTGAGTTTGAATTTTACAAACACGCTTGGATCGGTTACATCCTGGTACGCACCGGCATCCATTGTCACCTCAGCTTTTGATAGTGGTGTCGCGTCGCGCGTACAATACATCAGCACGCGCTCGCCTTCGTAGATCTTGCCCTTCTCGTAGAGCGTCTTGAAACCCCACCAGATCGACTCCATGTACTCTTTATCCATGGTTTTGTAGGCATGCTCCATATCGACCCAGCGGCCAATGCGGTCGATCGTGTCATTCCAGAGGTTTGAAGTCTGTACCATGTTGTCGCGGGCAGTGGTGATGTATTCTTCCAGGCTGATTTTCGTGCCAATATCGCGGCGGTCATGAATGCCGAGTTTTTTCTCGGT
>Ga0164242_10004709_pt1 | contig 15274 bp, 14 predicted proteins | sample OricomgcompostMG_FD_108783 | JGI IMG/M metagenome (GOLD analysis project Ga0164242, IMG submission 108783) | Miracle-Growth compost microbial communities from Emeryville, California, USA - Original compost - Miracle growth compost (MG) ... | reverse complement strand
GTCCGGCGCGGTAAACTCCTGGTGAGTGCCGATCCGAGTCGGTTCTCCCACCTACTGCGAAAGCGACACTGAAATGCTTGGCGATCTCTTCAGCGGATGGCACATCTGGATCATCCTGCTCATCATCGTGCTCCTGTTCGGCGCGACCCGACTTCCCGCACTGGCGCGGAGCATCGGGCAGTCCACTCGTATCTTCAAGAAGGAGATCCGGGACGGACAGGAAGAAGACGAGGCCGCCGAAGCTGCCAAGTCCTCTAAGACCGACACCAAGGCCGAGCCTTCGACGGCTGACAAGCCGGCCGACAAGATCTAGTCGCCGTGAGCACCGCCGCTCGTACCAAGCGCGGCAGCAATCCCGAAGGCCGGATGTCGCTGGGGGCACACCTCCGGGAACTGAAGAACCGCTTCTTCTGGATCGCAGGTGGAATCCTCGTTGGCGCCATCGCCGGCTGGTTCCTCGAACCGTTCGTGTGGGATGCGATCAGCCTGCCTGTGCATGAGATTGCAAAGACGCAGCATGCCAGCATCAACTGGCCGAACGTGACCGCGGCGTTCGACCTGAAGCTGCAGTTGAGCGTCTACATCGGCATCATCATCACGTCGCCGTTGTGGCTGTACCAGATTTTCGCGTTCCTGACCCCTGGGCTCAACCGCAGGGAGAAGGGCTACACGTTCGGGTTCTTCTTCACCGCGATTCCGCTGTTCCTCGCCGGCTGTGCCGCCGGCTGGTGGGTCGTTCCGCACATCGTGGGCGTGCTGACCAGCTTCGTGCCCAACGGTGAGACCACCCTGTTGGTGGCATCCGACTACTTCAACTTCGTTCTCAAGCTGATCATCGTCGTGGGCATCGCGTTCGTGCTGCCGGTGTTCGTCGTGCTGCTCAACTTCATGCGCGTGATCAGCGCCAAGGCGATCATCAAGTCGTGGCGGTGGGCGATTCTCGTGATCATGGTCTTCACTGCGATCGCGACGCCGTCCGCCGACGTCATCTCGATGTTCCTGCTCGCCCTTCCGCTGATCGTGCTCTACCTTCTGGCCTGGGCCGTCGCGTGGATACACGACCGCAGAGATGCGAAGCGTGCGCTCGACATCGACGCCGAGCTCGCGGCGGGGTAGCGGCGAGCCCCTTAGTCTGAACGGGTGACCGAGCAGCTCTCGCCCGCCGATCGTTTCGCGGCGTCGCGGAGCCGTGTCGGACATCCGCGGCTCGAGGAGTTCCGGCAACACCAGCGGTTCGACCTCGACCCGTTCCAGCGCGAGGCGTGTGCCGCCCTCGAGGACGGCCACAGCGTACTCGTCGCCGCGCCGACGGGCGCCGGCAAGACCGTCGTGGCGGCGTTCGCAGTTGCTCTCGCGATGCGGCATCCCAGCGCCAAGGTCTTCTACACCACGCCGATGAAGGCGCTGTCCAACCAGAAGTACCAGGAATTCGCCGACGAGTACGGAACGGATGCCGTCGGCCTGCTCACGGGTGACACCAACGTCAATGCCGGCGCCAGGGTGGTGGTCATGACCACCGAGGTGCTCCGGAACATGCTGTATGCGGAGTCGGATCTGCTCACCGACCTCGCCTACGTCGTGATGGACGAGGTGCACTACCTCGCCGATCGGTTCCGGGGCGCGGTGTGGGAAGAGGTGATCATCCACCTGCCGCCCGAGGTGCGCTTGGTGTCGCTGTCGGCGACCGTGTCGAACGCCGAGGAGTTCGGCGACTGGCTGCAGGCCGTTCGCGGCGACACCGACGTGATCGTGTCGGAGAGCAGGCCGGTCCCGCTGGAGCAGCACGTGCTCGTGCGACAGCGTCTGGTCGACCTCTTCGAGTCGGCTGCGCGGGGCGCGGCGAACCGGGTCAATCCTGAGCTGGTGCAGATGGCACGGCTCGGCGGACGTCCGTCCGGATCCCGTCAGTACAGCGACCGCGGCAGACGTCGGGGGCGCGGCAGGCCCGACATGGACAGGCTCGACCGGCCAGAGGTGGTGCGGCTGCTCGACGACCGCAACCTCTTGCCGGCGATCGTGTTCGTGTTCAGCAGGGCCGGCTGCGATCAGGCTGTGTCGCAGGTGCTGCGGTCGGGCATCCGTCTCACCGAGGCGCACGAGCGCGAGCAGATCCGGCTGGTTGCCGAGGGGCGCTGCCGCACGATCGCCGACGAAGACCTCGCAGTGCTCGGCTACTGGGAGTGGTTGGAGGGCCTGCAGCGCGGCGTCGCCGCTCACCACGCAGGGCTGCTTCCCGCGTTCAAGGAGGTGGTCGAGGAACTCTTCCGGCGCAAGCTCGTCAAGGTGGTGTTCGCGACCGAGACGCTCGCTCTCGGCATCAACATGCCGGCACGAACCGTCGTGCTCGAACGGCTGGAGAAATTCAACGGCGAGGCCAGGGTGCCCATCACGCCGGGGGAGTACACGCAGCTGACCGGGCGGGCGGGCCGTCGCGGCATCGACGTCGAGGGGCACTGCGTCATCCAGTGGCGCGACGGGCTGGACCCGCAGGCTGTGGCGGCACTGGCCTCCAGGCGCAGCTACCCGCTGAACTCGAGCTTCCGGCCCACGTACAACATGGCGGTCAACCTCATCGCCCAGTTCGGCAGGGATCGCACCCGCGAGATCCTCGAGTCGTCGTTCGCTCAGTTCCAGGCCGACCGTGCCGTCGTCGATCTCGCGCGCACGGTGCGCAAGCAGGAGGAGTCGCTCGCCGGGTACGAGCGGGCCATGCAGTGCCACCTCGGCGACTTCGCCGAGTACGCCGCACTCCGTCGCGAGCTCAGCGATCTGGAGCGCAAGGGTGCCAGGGCAGGCTCGCAGAGCGCCGCCGCTGTTCAGGCGCGCAGCAGGGAGCTGGCCGATCTGAGACGACGCATGAAGAGGCATCCGTGCCACGGATGCGCCGAGCGGGAACAGCACGCACGCTGGGCCGAACGGTGGTGGCGCCTGAAGCGCGAGACGGATGCCCTCACTCGCCAGATCCGTACCCGTACCGGTGCCGTCGCGACGGTCTTCGATCGTGTGACCGAGGTGCTTCTCGAGCTGGGCTATCTTCGGGACCGCGACGGCTCGCTCGCCCCCACTCAGCACGGCCGCGTGCTGGCCCGGATATACGGCGAACGAGACCTGCTGGTCGCGGAGTGCCTGAGACGCAACGTGTGGGCAGAGTTGGACGCGCCCGGTCTTGCAGCGATGATCTGCGCGCTCGTGTTCGAGCCTCGGCGCGACGAGCCGAATCCCGCCGAGCGGTTCCTGCCGCGCGGGGCATTCCGGGAGGTGCTGCAGAAGACAGAAGAGCTGTGGGCGCGCCTGGACGACCTGGAGCGGGAGCACCGGCTGCCGGGCAGCGAGCCACTGGCGACCGCGCTGTGCGTGGCGATGCACCAATGGGCATCCGGGCGTCCGCTGGCCGCCGTGCTGGCGGAGGCCGACCTGCCCGCAGGGGACTTCGTGCGCTGGGCGAAGCAGGTGATCGATCTGCTCGACCAGCTTTCCGGCGTCGCCACGGGCCCTCTGGCACCCGTGGCGAGGGACGCCCTGGTCGCGGTGCGACGGGGGATCGTGGCGTACTCCGGCGTCGGATGAGGAACCGGGCCATGCGCTCGGCGAGCACCATGCCCCGTTCCCCTATGCTCGCATCGTGACTTCGCCCGCCCGCCCGCTGACTCCGCTGTGGCTGGCGATCATCCTCGGCGCAGGCGGGGGAGTGGTGTACGACGGAGCGTTCCCGGCGATCGACGTGTGGCCGCTCGCGTTCGTAGGCCTGGCGCTCATGCTCGTCTCCCTCGCCGGGCGCTCCATCGGTGCCGCCGTGCTGGTCGGATTCCTGTCCGGGCTGACCTTCTACCTCACCCAGGTGTCGTGGACCGCGCTGTATCTGGGACCCGTGCCGTGGATCGCGTTGTCGGTCTTCGAGTCGTTGCTTTTCGCGCTCGGGGCCGTGGCGATCGCGCTGGCTTACCGCTGGGTGCCGCGAGCCTTTCCGTCCGCGCTCGGTCGTCTGGGACTCCTCCCGGTCGTCGTCGCCGGCCTCTGGACCGGCAGGGAGTGGCTCTCCGGCAACTGGCCGTACGGCGGCTTCGCCTGGGGGCGCGCAGCTCTCTCGCAGTCGGAGAGCCCGTTCGCCCACCTCGTCGCGTGGTTCGGCCTCTCCGGCGTCTCCTTCCTCATCGTCTGGATCGTCGCCCTGGCCATCGAGTGCGCACGCTTGAAGAGGCATCCGTTTGCGCAGATGCCTGCGAACAAGACGGATGCCTCGGCCGAGCACCCCGGTGTACGAACGGGTGTCGCGGTCGCGGCCATCGCGCTCGTGCTCGCCGTTCCACTCTGGCCGGCCACCATCTCGGGCAGCACGAGGATCGGCGCTGTGCAAGGAAATGGGCCAGCGGGATACTTCGATCGCGCTCAGCCAGGCGACGTGATGAACGCGCAGATCGCGGCGACCCGGCCCCTGATCGGCAAGGCCGTCGACATGGTCGTGTGGCCGGAGGGCAGTGCCGACATCGATCCCACAAGGGACTGGTCGTCTGCCGCCGTGCTCGACAATCTCAGCACGCAGCTGCACGCCCCGATGATCGTGGGCACGATCACCTACCGGCACGGCAAGTACTACAACTCGTCGCTGCTCTGGAAGGCCGGGAAGGGCGCGGTCGCCATCTACGACAAGCGACACCCGGTGCCGTTCGGCGAGTACGTGCCCGACCGTTCGTTCTGGATGCCGTTCGCACCGAGTCTGCTCAGCCTGATCGGTCGCCAGTACACGCCGGGAACCCGCAGCAACGTGTTCGATGTCGACGGGGTAAGGGCAGGCATCTCGATCTGCTTCGACATCGTCGACGATCAGCTCACCACCGACATGATGGACGGCGGGGCACAGGTCATCCTGGCGCAGACCAACAATGCCGATTTCGGGCGCACCAAGGAGAACATGCAGCAGCTCGCAATCGCGCGACTGCGTGCCGTGGAGACCGGCCGGAGTCTGGTGAACATCTCCACAGTGGGAACGAGCCAGATCATCGATCCGGACGGCCGAACGATCGCGCAGATTCCTGCCTACAAACCGGGCGCGATGCTGGCGGATGTTCCTCTGGGCACCACGACGACGCCTGCGACTTTGCTCAGCCGCGCCTGGGAAGTGCTGGCGTGCGGCCTTGGTCTCGGCGGACTGGTGGTGGCGGCCATCACGATGCCGCGCACGCGCCACTGCCGGTCGCGCTGAGGCGCCTCACACGAAAACGCAGCCTGCCGGAGCAGGCTGCGTCACCATCCGGCCGGGCTTGCACCCGGCTCCTCGGCGCTTCTCGGCCGAGTGCGCCTCAGGCGCCGATCTTGTGCTCTCCGCGGCGTGCGCGCAGATAGGCGAGACGCTCCTCCAGGAGCTCCTCCAGCTCCGCACGCGTGCGGCGCTCGAGCAGCATGTCCCAGTGACTGCGCGGTGCCTTCACGTCGGAACGGTCCACCTCGACGGGCGCATCGTCCACGAGCAGGGTCGCCTCGTGGCCGCAGTACTTGCACTCCCAGGTCTCGGGAGCCTCGGCATCGGCGGCGAACACGACCTCCGTCTCACGGTCGCAGTTCGAGCACTTGTAGTTGTACGTGGTGCGGGCAGAGAACGTGACGCCCTCTTCGCTCTGCAGGCTCTGAGCACCGAGTCTCATGCCTCGCAAGCTGCGATCTGCCATTGTGTGGTCTCCTCTCGCGATGCCTCCACACTTATAAACCGTCAAGCTGGGCATTCTCTGCCCGGCACATCCGGAGATTCAGCCTCCTTTCAGGCATTTTCTTCGTTCAGGGTCTCACGAACTCCTAGGTCGCGCCGGGAGATCGGCGCGGGTTGTGCCCCGTGCCGGCATGCAGTATGGCCCGAAGCAGATCGCATCGGTCGGTCACGATGCCGTCGACGCCGAGGGCAAGCAGATCGCGCATCTCATCCGGGTCGTCGATCGTCCACACGTGCACTTCCTTCCCCGCCGCGTGCACGGCGCTCACGAACCCGGGGGAGACCACCGTGACGGCGCCACGCCGACGTGGCACCTGTACGGCGTCGACGCCGCGCAGTGCCAGCCGAACGAGCGGGGCGAAGCGCAGCCACGCTCCGATCAGGCAGATCACCACGCCCGGCGTCGACGCGGAGGTGGCCGCACCGGGAAGCGCACGCACGGCCCGGCGCCGTCGACGCTGCCGGAACGAGGTGACCAGCACGCGCGGCTCGGCCCCGGCATCCCGGATGGCCCGGATCGTCGGGAGGAGCGCGGCATCCGTCTTGATGTCGATGTTGAATCGGGCGTTCGGAAAGCAGGCGAGTGCGGTCTCCAGGGTCGTGAGGGCGCCGCCGCCCACCAGGGTCAGGTCGCGAAGACGTTCCCACGGCAGCTGTTCAACCCCAAGCCGAACACCGGCGATGCGCGCCAGGTCGTCGTCGTGGCAGATCACGGCCACGCCGTCAGCGCTGGCGTGCACGTCGGTTTCCAGGATGTCCGTGCCCGCGTCGAGCGCCGCCCGGAACGCGTCGAGCGTGTTCTCCGGTGCATGCAGCGCCAGGCCTCGGTGTGCGATCGCGCGAGGCGGGGCGCCGTCGAAGTAGCGTGCCGGGTCAGGCATCCGTCCGCGGCGTGGAGTCGGGGTCGGCCGATGGCCCGGAAGGCGATTGATCTGACGGCGTTGACGCGGATGAGTCGGTTTCGCCGAGGAGGTCCGCGGGCGGCTCGACGAGCTTTTCGACAGGGGTGTCGATGATCTCCTGCACGCTCGTTTCGCCCGGTGTGCCCGAGGTCTCGGCAATCCGATCGAGGTCGGCGTAGGACTTCAGCGGCGAAGGAGGTCCCGTACGCGGCTTGCCCTGCGACGCGAAGCCCTCTCCGATACCCCGCAGAGCCTCGGTCAACTCGCTCGGGATGAACCAGAGCTTGTTCGAAGCGCCCTCCGCGATCTTGGGGAGCGTCTGCAGATACTGGTATGCCAGCAGCAGGTTGTCCGGATTGCCCTCGTGGATGGCGGCGAACACGGTCTCAATCGCCTTCGCCTCACCCTCGGCAACGAGCACGGCCGCTCGCGCCTCGCCTTCCGCGTTCAGGATCGCGGCCTGTCTGTTGCCCTCCGCGGTGAGGATCGCGGACTGCTTCGTGCCCTCCGCGGTGAGGATGAGCGCACGCCGGTCACGCTCCGCCCTCATCTGCTTCTCCATCGAGTCCTGGATGGACACCGGCGGGTCGATCGCTTTGAGTTCGACACGGCTGACCCGGATGCCCCACTTGCCTGTCGACTCGTCGAGAACGGTGCGCAGCTGGCTGTTGATGTTGTCGCGGCTGGTCAGCGTCTCCTCCAGGTTGAGGCCGCCGACGACGTTGCGGAGCGTGGTCGTGGTGAGCTGCTCGACCGCGTTGAGGTAGTTCGCGATCTCGTAGGTTGCGGCGCGGGCATCCGTCACCTGAAAGTAGACGACCGTGTCGATGGACACGACGAGGTTGTCCTCCGTGATCACCGGTTGCGGAGGAAAGCTCACCACCTGCTCGCGCAGGTCGATCAGCGGGCGGAGCCGATCGACGAAGGGGACGAGCAGGTTCAGTCCGGGAAGGAGCGTCTTGTGGTAGCGCCCCAATCGCTCGACGACTCCGGCCCTCGCCTGCGGCACGATCCGGATCGCCCGGAACAACGTGACGAGCACGAAGATCAGGATGATCAGTACGACGATCCAGACGATGATCTGCACGACGAGCCCTTCTACAGAGGTCATGAGGTGGTTTTCCCTGCCGGGACGACGACCGCCGTCGCCCCTTCGATCGCGGTCACGTGCACCAGTTCTCCCGGTTCCACGTGTCGCGGCATGCCGGATGCGTCGACATCTGCCAGCCGCGACGTCCACACCTCGCCGTTGGCCAGTCTCACGAGACCCCTGCCGTCGTTACCGAACGACTCCACAACCCTGCCCTCCTGGCCGAGAAGAGCGGCGACGTTGCTCCTGGCCGGGTCTCCACCGCGGCGAAGGGCACGCAGCAGCGGAGGCCGGAGCAGGAACAGCAGCAGGATCGAAAGCACCGCCGCAACGAGGATCTGAGCCCACCAGGGGAATCCGAACAGACCGCTGATCAGCCCCCCGAGAGAGCCGATCGCCAGCATCAGGAAGACGAAGTCCAGCGAAAGCATCTCGACGATGACGAAGACCAGGATCAGAACGAGCCAGGCGATCCACGCGTAAGACGAAACGACATCCATGTCGCACACGCTCCTTTCGCGCCTGGTCAGACGCTATCAGCATGCGGCCTCAGCCCCACGATGGCGCGGTCGGCGGCAGGCGAGCCGGTCACGACGACGCCCGACGACCGGCCTGAGATACTGTCCTGGTGCCCTTCGCAGGGCCGTACAGCACTGGCAGCACAAGGAGAACTTCATCGTGAGCAACCCTCTCGCCCCGTCGTCACTGTCCGGAAAGCGGGCCCTCGTGACCGGTTCCTCCCGAGGCATCGGAGCGGACACCGTCGGATACTTCGCCGAGGCGGGCGCGAGCGTCGTCATCAACTACCGCAACAAGGAGGCACGGGCACGTAAGCTCGCGGACTCGATCCAGGCATCCGGCGGCACCGCCATCGTGGTCGGGGCGGATCTCACCGACAGCGACTCCGTCGCAGCCATGTTCGAGAAGGTTCAGCGCGAGTTCGGCGGCCTCGACATCCTCGTGCTGAACGCGTCGGGCGGAATGGAGTCCGGCATGGAGGCGGACTACGCGCTCAAGCTCAATCGCGACGCCCAGGTGAACGTATTGAAGGCCGCGCTGCCGCTCCTTGGCGAGGGATCCCGCGTGGTCTTCGTCACCAGTCACCAGGCGCACTTCATCCGCAGCACGCCGACCATGCCTGAGTACGAGCCGGTGGCGCTGAGCAAACGGGCGGGCGAAGACGCATTGCGCGAGCTCATTCCCGAGCTGGATGCCCGCGGCATCGGTTTCGTCGTCGTCTCCGGCGACATGATCGAGGGCACGATCACCGCCACTCTGCTCGAACGTGCGAATCCCGGCGCCATTCAGCAGCGCAAGGAAGCGGCCGGGCGCCTGTACAACGTGAGCGAGTTCGCCGCCGAGGTTGCGAAGGCCGCCGTCGAGCCGGTTCCGGATGACCACACTCGTCTCATCGGCGACGTCACGGATTTCGCGGCGGAGGCCTGACCGCGTGAAAGCCGAAGACATCACCCGTCTCGTCTCAGTCTCGAGCCCCACTCTGAGCCCGGACGGCGGTACCGTCGTCGTGGCCGCGGCGCATCCCGACCTCGACGCCGACGCCTACGTGGGGCAGCTCTGGTCCGTCGACGTGAAGGGGAGCACCTCGCCGCGGCGGATCACCCGCGGCTTCCGCGACGCCGCACCGCAGTTCTCGCCGGACGGCTCGGCCATCGCCTTCCTCCGTGCAGAACCCGGCAAACCAGCACAGCTGCACGTCATGGCCACGACGGGCGGCGAGCCGATCCAGGTCACCGACCGCAAGCTGGGTGTCTCGGAGTTCGCCTGGTCGCCCGACGGGTCGATGTTCGCGTTCGTCTCCAGAGAGCCGGAGCACGGCCGTTACGGCACCGTGGAGGGCGTAGACCCGGCCGCCGAACCACCGCGTCGCATCACCACCTACCGCTACTCGGCGAACGGTGTCGGCTGGATGCGGGATCGTCGCAGCCAAGTGTTCGTCGTTCCCGTGCCCGACCTGTGCGCCGCGCCCGTCGTGCAGCCCGTCGCATCCTCCGATGGCGTGGCAGAACCGCGGCCCGCTGTGATCGAGCCGCGCCCGCTGACGAACGACGACGCAGAGCACGGCGCCATCGCCTTCACTGCAGACGGCAGGCATGTGGCTGTGGTCTCCGACGGGCATCCTGGTGCCGACGACGATCTGCGCTCGATCCTCACGCTCGTGCCCGTCGACGGCGGCGAGCCCCTCTCGGTCGTCGGGCCGGATGCGAACCTGTCCCTCGGGGAGAGCGCTGGCGCGGTCGCCGTCACGGAGGAGGGCGCGCTGTACTTCGTCGCGCAGCACGTGGGGGAGTCCGGGCGGGACTTCGTCGCCCGCAACTCCGGCCTCTACCTGGTGGAGTCGGTGGGGGAGCAGCCGATCCGCCTCACCGATGACGAAACGATCGACCTCACCGGGAGCGACGTTGTGCTGTCGCCCCACGGGGCACTCGTGCGGAACGCGCAACGGGGCCGGGTCACCCTGCTCGCGGTCGGGTCCGACGGAGTCGTCACCACGCTGGTGCGCAACCGGGAGGTGACCGGTGCTGCCTCGGCGGGGCAGACCGTCGCGTTCTCGTTCCAGTCCGAGTCGACGTTCGGCGACTTCGCGGTCGTCGATGTCGCCCGCCTCGAGCATGAGGACGCGTATGATGGCGCCGTCCGGGTGCTCACCGACTTCTCTTCCGAGCTGCGAGCGAAGGGCATCCGCACGCCGATCGAGTTCGAGGCGACCGGCCGCGACGGCTATCCCGTGCATGGCTGGGTGCTGCTGCCGGAGGGGGAGGGGCCGCATCCGGTGCTTCTCAACATCCATGGCGGGCCCTACGCGCAGTACTCCGTTCACGTGTTCGACGAGTCGCAGGTCTACGCGGACGCCGGCTACGCCGTCGTCTACTGCAACCCGAGGGGCTCGGCCGGGTACGGCCAGGAGCACGGGCGCGCGATCAAGGGCCGCATGGGCACCGTCGACCTGGACGACGTGCTGGACTTTCTGGATGCCGCGGTGGCGGCGCATCCCGACCTCGACGGTGAGCGGGTGGGCATTCTCGGCGGCTCGTACGGCGGCTATCTCACGGCGTGGACCATCGCGCACGACCATCGGTTCGCGGCGGCCATCGTCGAGCGAGGTTACCTCGACCCGCAGTTCTTCTTCGGGACGAGCGACATCGGCTCGTTCTTCGGCGAGGAGTACAACGGCGCCGATCCCGAGCTCATCGCGGCGCAGAGCCCCCAGGCGCACGTCGGCGACGTTCGCACGCCGACTCTGGTGATGCACTCGGAGAACGACCTGCGCTGTCCGCTCAGCCAGGCGGAGCGCTATTTCGCCTCGCTGAAGCGCGGCGGGGTGGAGACGGAGCTCGTCGTCTTTCCCGGTGAGGATCACGAGCTCAGCCGATCGGGCAGGCCGCGCCATCGTGTACAGCGATTCGCGATCATCCTCGACTGGTGGGCACGCCACCTGCCCACGGTGCGGAACCATCGCTCCGAGCCAGCGGCTTGAGCTCGCATCCCCGGGGTTGAGCCCGTCGAACCCCAACACGAAGAAAGGCGCCGCCCCTCGAGGGCCGGCGCCTTTCTTCGACTTGCAGGACCTACGTCACGCAGCCTTGAACGTGAACGCGCGAAGGATCTGGATGATGCCGAGCACCACGAGCGAGATGCCCAGCAGCCACCACAGCACCACGGCGCCCCAGAGCGGCGAGAACAGCAGGATGATGCCCGCGATGATGCTCAGGATCGCGAAGAACAGCGACCAGCCACGCGACGTGGAGGTCCCTAGCGCGGTGAGCGCGACCACGCCCTCGACGATCCACATGATCCCCACGAGGATGCCGACGAACACGGCGAGCCACACCGCGGTCTGGGCGAGTTCGGTGAAGGCGATGATGCCGGCGATGATGAACAAGATGCCGAGGATGATGTGGCCGACGCGCGACCAGCCGCTCATCGACTTGGAGAAGATGCCGAGACCGGCGTAGACCAGTCCGCCGACGATCGCGTACGCCGCGATCACGGCTGTCAGGGCGACGGCGGCGTGACCGGGCCAGACCAAGATGATGATGCCGACGATGAGCGCGACGAGGCCGCCGACTCCGAATGCCGTGCGGATGCCGTTCACCGCGGTTCTCGCGACGGAACTTTCAGCGGACATGGAGGCTACCTTTCCTGTGAGAAAGCTGTGAGCTTTGTCGTGAGCCTAGCCTCGGGTGTCGCCGAATCGTTGTTCATTCGCTGCAAATCACCCGATTCGTGTCGCGACCGCAACCGTGGGCTCGGAGAGCACGCGGCCATCAGGCGTGGTGGAGGACTCGTTCAGGCGTTCGCAGGCTGGTCGTCGTGTCGCGCTGCGAACAACGGCGAGAACAGGACGATGAGCGCAGCGACCAAGAAGATCGCTGCGCCGATTCCGATGGTCACGCGGTAGCCGAGCAAGGTTGCGAGGACTCCGGTGAGGAGTGCTCCGAAGAAGAAGACCACCCGATTGATCGTGCGGATGGTCGAGTTCATCCGCCCCTGGATTGCGTCGGGTGCGACTGATTGCCGGTATCCGGTGTCGTTCGGGTCCTCGATACCCATCGAGAGGCAATAGAGGAACTGGGCCGCAGCCACGAGCGTGACCAGCACAAAGCCGCCGCTCGCCACGTTCACGGGCAGGACGGCGAGTGCGAGCCAGGGCACGACGACAAGGGCACGGGCGAGGAAGATCGCACGTCCCGCACCGAGCCATGCACCGAGCCGCGGCGCGATGAGTGCACCCAGGAACCCGCCTGCTCCACCGAATGTGAGAGCCAGACCGTATTCCCACGGTTGGAGTCGGAGTTGCCGGAGAACGAAGACTGCGAACACTGTCGCCACGATGCTGTTGCCGAGGAACCACGTGTGGATCGAAAGAGCCAGCGGGCGCAGTGTGCGGTGCGTGTAGGTGTAACGCATGCCCTCGGCGATGTCGTGCCCGATGTGACGGCCGGGCTCGCGGGGACCGGCCTTGGGCTCGTCGACCTTGATCCGGGATTGGAGCACGGCCGAGACGGCGGTGAAGATCGCGTCGAACACGAACAGGAGGGGCGCACCGAGGAGGTTCAACAGGCCGCCGCCGAGCGCCGGACCTGCGGTTCCGGCCACCGTCTCGATCTGCCCGAGGCGTGCATTGGCGACGACGAGGGCCTCGCGGGGGACGATCCTCGGGAGAAGCGGCTGTTCGGCTGAGTGCGCGAACAAGACGAGTACTCCGAGCACAAGCGTGACGATCGCGACCGACCAGAAGCTGAGAGTGTTGGTGAGTATCAGGACCGGGATCGAGGCCAGAGCGATCGTCCGGCCGACGCTTGTGAGAACAAGCGTGCGCTGGCGTCGCCAGCGGTCCATGAGAGCGCCGATGATCAGTCCTAGGAACAGGTACGGCACGACGCTGAGCGCGCTCAGGATGCTGATCTGAGCGGCAGATGCGTGCAGGACCGAAACGATCAGGACGTTGAACGCCACGCCGGAAATGGCGCTACCGAACGCTCGGATGCTGCTGGCGCTCCAGAACAAGGCGAACGCCGGGTGTCGAAGAATCTCGCGCCGACGCGAGGCGATGACTGACGGCGTGTTCGGGTCATTGTCGTCATCGCCCACGCGGCCAGCCTAACCATCGCCGGCCGGCGGACCACAGGGATCTGGAATGCTGCTCATCGACTCACGCAGGTCGACACCGGTCGCGCCGCAACTCCCGCCGGATTATGACCGATAATGCACATTATGTCAGTTCAAAGATGGCTTATCCCTAGTGGATGCGAATACGACACCTGCCGCGACTCCCCTTCTTGCATCGTGAAGGGATGGGTCCACCCGACTCACTGAGCGTCGATACGTCGGCTTCTGGCGGTCTTCCTCGTGAGAACGATCTGGTGATGATCGGGGGTTTCTTGCCACCACTTGCACATGATTCGCAGTTAATGCGAGTCTTTCGCATACTATGCGAGTGTCCGAAGAAGTGGTCCCAGGGGCCGTGCCGGTCTACCTGCGGGCCGGCTCGGCTGTCCTGAACGAGGCCGAGAACGTCTGGATGGCGATGTTAGATGGGTGGCGGGCGCAGCAGTTCGCTCGCAACCTCTCCCCCGCAACCGTCGACGCTCGGCGGGCGATCGTGACACGGTTCCGCGTCTTCGCGGAGTGCTACCCATGGTCATGGACGGCGGGCCTCGTAGACGAGTTCTTCATGGAGCTACGTGGGATCCGCGGCGCATCGCGCTCGACCGTGCTGGGGTATCAGAACGCGTTGCGGATGTTCCTTGAGTATCTGACTGATCCGGCCTACGGCTGGAGCGAGCAGTGCTGGGAACGGTTCGGTGATCACCCGGCGCAGGTGTTCCACGACTGGAATACGGCGCGACACGCAGCCGAGTCAATCGCTGAACCCGGCAAGCGCCCCTACACACGCGACGAGCTCGAGGACCTCTTCGACTGCGCTGATGAGCGCGTGCTGCGGATCCGCCGCTCCGGCGTGAAGGGTTGGCTGCCGGCATTCCGGATCGCCACGTTGATGAAGGTCGCCTACGCCTGGGGATTGCGCCGCAACGAGGTCCGCCAGCTAGACCTCGTTGACTTGGCGTCCAACCCGCGCGCCCGCCAGTTCGGCGATGTCGGCATGATCTATGTCCGGTTCGGGAAGGCGATGAAGGGCTCGCCCCCGAAACGACGAACCGTTCTGACCCTGCCCGAATTCTCATGGGCGGTCGAGTGCCTGCAGCAATGGCGCGATGAGATCCGACCGCTCTATGCGCCGCCCGGGTCGACGAGTCTTTGGCCGAGTGAGCGCGGAAACCAGATCATCACTGCCGGCCAGATCAGCAGAGCGTTCGCGGAGGTCAAGCGTGAGGCCGACCTGGCCGACGAACTCGACTTCCACTCACTGCGCCGCTCCTACGTCACCCACCTCGTCGAGGAAGGCTACGACGCGTTCTTCATTCAGCAGCAGGTCGGCCACGAGCACGCCTCCACGACCTCCATCTACACCGGCCTCTCCCCCGACTACCGCGCCCGCGTCGTCGACGACGCGATCGCCCGCATGGCTGCCGAAGCCCTCACCACTAAGGAATGACGCCCATGATCCGACGAATTGAACACGGTTGGCGGCTCCGCGAGCTCATGGCCGCCCGAGGCATGACCACGATTTCCGACCTCCTCCCCCACCTCTCCGACCGCGGCATCGCCCTTTCGGATTCACAGCTCTATCGACTGCTCTCCGGAACTCCCGAACGCATGAACCTCACCTTCCTCGGCGCACTCCTGGACGCACTCGACTGCACATTCGAGGACCTCGTCCCTATCACCGTTGCAGCCGTCGAGTCCCGCACCCGAGCAACCGGCACCGCAGACGCGACAGCTCTCGCGCGCAATGACGTAATCCGGCCCGCGCGAGCCCGTATTCACCGACCCAATTGAGCAAGCAACGAGGCACTGCGACTTGCGCGCGCTGCCAACGAACCGGCTTGCGATTCGCGACGACCTGGCCCGAGGGACGCATCTGCCGACGCTGCTACCAACGCGCCACACGCATCCATGGCACCTGCCCGTCCTGCGCCAGCGACCGGCTCCTTCCAG
>Ga0164242_10004708_pt1 | contig 15275 bp, 12 predicted proteins | sample OricomgcompostMG_FD_108783 | JGI IMG/M metagenome (GOLD analysis project Ga0164242, IMG submission 108783) | Miracle-Growth compost microbial communities from Emeryville, California, USA - Original compost - Miracle growth compost (MG) ... | reverse complement strand
TCGGCCAAGGTCTCCCCGGACGGCACCGTCCGGCGCAACCTGAAGCTGACCGCGGGCCTGCTCACCGTCACCCCGGGGGCCGTCGACAAGACCGTGGGCTGGGGCAAGACCGCCACGCAGGAGCTGAAGGTGAAGAACACCGGAAGCCAGCCGGCCACCCTCACCCTCGGCGAGACCCCGGGCGGTTCCGTGCCGGCCGGCAAGGGTGCGCCGCTGACCCTGGTCAAGGGCAACTACACCAAGCTGTCGCTGGCCAAGGCCGCGAAGGCGTCCGGCAAGGCGTCGGCGAAGGGCGCCGCGGCCGGGACCGTCTCGGCCGCCCAGCCCGCCGACGGCGACGCCTGGCAGCCGCTGCCGGACCTGCCGGCGGCCGACGGCAGCAACGCCGTCGACAGCTACCAGGGGACGGTCTACTCGTCCTTCGGCTACACCGGCCTGGACGACACCAGCGACCTGTACGCCTGGAGCGCCGACACCGGCGCCTGGACCAAGCTCGCCTCGGCCGCCGACACCCGCGAGGCCCCGAGCCACGGCATCATCGACGGCAAGCTGTACGTCTCCGGCGGCTGGGGCCCCAGCGGCGACCCCGACGCCAAGACAGAGGTGTACGACATCGCCGCCGGCTCCTGGTCCACCGCGGCGTCCGCGTCCAAGCCCTACGCCGGCGCCGGCAGCGCGGTCCTGGACGGCAAGCTGTACTCCGTCGGCGGCTGCACCGCGACCTCCTGCGGCACCACCGACGTGACCGTCTACGACCCGTCCTCCGACAGCTGGTCCACCGCCGCCTCCTACCCGGAGCCGGTGGCCTGGGAGGGCTGCGGCGCCATCGACGGCAAGCTGTACTGCGCCGGCGGCACCACCGACGACGCGACCATCAGCCACGCCTACGTCTACGACCCGTCCTCCGACACCTGGTCGCCCATCGCCGACCAGCCCACCGACGCCTGGGGCGCCTACGCCACCGGCGCCAACGGGCTGCTGCTGGTCCAGGGCGGCGCCGTCCAGAACAGCTCGGCGCTGACCAACCAGACGTGGGCGTACGACCCGTCCTCCGACTCCTGGAGCGCCCTGCCCAACGCCAACGCCTCGCTCTACCGCGGCGGCGGCGCGCCCGGCTTCTTCGCCGTCGGCGGCATGGAGGGCCAGACCCCGTACAAGACGGCCGAGGAACTGCCCGGGTACGACCAGACCGGCGGCGCCGACGTCACCTGGCTGTCGGAGAGCTCGACCACCGTCACCCTGGCGCCCGGCGCCGGCACGACGGTGACCGTCACGCTCGACGCGTCCGTGCCCGAGATCACCCAGCCGGGCAAGTTCACCGCCAAGCTCGGGCTCGACACGGACACGCCCTACCGGCTCACCCCGGTGGACGTCTCCCTCACCGTCAAGCCCCCGGCCACCTGGGGCAAGATCGCCGGCACGGTCACCGACTCCGCCGGCGCCCCCCTTTCCGGCGCGACCGTCCAGATCGACACCTGGGCGACCCACTACACCCTCAAGACCGCCAAGGACGGCACCTACCAGCTCTGGCTGGACGTCCGCAACAACCCGCTGCAGCTCATCGTCGCCAAGGACGGCTATCAGCCCACCGTCACCAAGGTGAAGATCACGAAGGGGGGCACCACGACCAAGAACTTCAGCCTCGCCAAGGACTGACCGCGTCCCGGCGGCTCCCCGTCACCGGGGGGCCGCCGGGCGCGGCCCGTCGCCTTCCCGAGAGCCCCGCCGGGCGACCCCCGGCGGGGCTCTCGGCGGTCTTGCCCCCGGGGGCCACCTCCCGCCGTTCCCGCGGCAGCAGCCCGTCACGACTCGCCCCGTGGGCCCGGGCCCCGAGCCGGCCCGTCCGCCGTCCGCCCCGCGCGATGACCGCCCGCGACGGCGCGGCCGTGTTCCCCGGTTCCGCTGCGAGCACCCACGCCGCCGCGTCTTGGACCGCCCCCCCATGACCGCTTCGACCGGGCCGCGCACGCCGCGGCCCCGCCCGCCTTCGCGGTGGGCCACGTCCACCAGGTCCGGCAGCCCGGCCGAAGCCACCGGCAACACCTCTCAGCGGGCGGCGAGCGCGTCCAGCAGCCTGCTGAGGGACCCGCCAAGCCCCCACCGTGAGGCCAGCACCGCCAACTCCTCGGGCGCCGCCGGAATCCGCGGCACCCCGGACGAGAAGCGGGGCAGCGGCACGTCGTCGGCGACGCGCACCACCTTCGGCGCGACGTCCAGATACCCGGCCGCGGCCAGGATGTTGCGGCGCCGCGCCGGGGTCAGCTTCGAGAAGGGCTCCTGCGCGGCGGCCCGCACTCCGGCCAGATCCCCGTACCGGCGCACGAGTTCGGCCGCGGTCTTCTCGCCGATGCCCTTCACGCCCGGCAGCCCGTCGCTCGGGTCGCCGCGCAGCGCCGCGAAGTCGGCGTACTGGCCGGGCGTCACGCCGTACCGCTCCACCAGCGCCGCGCCGTCCACGACGTCGATGTCGCCGACACCCCTGCGGGGGAAGAGAACCCGCACCCCGCGGGCGTCGTCGACCAGCTGGAACAGGTCGCGGTCGCCGGTGACGATCGCCACCGGGCCCTGCGCCGCCGCCGCGAGGGTGCCGATCACGTCGTCGGCCTCGTACCCGGGCACGCCGACCCGGGCGATACCCACCGCGTCCAGCACCTCCTCGATCACCGGCACCTGCGGCGACAGGGTGTCCGGCACCTCCTCGGTGCCCTCCGCCTCGTCGGCCACCCGGTGCGCCTTGTACGAGGGGATGAGGTCGACCCGCCACTGCGGGCGCCAGTCGGCGTCCATGCACGCCACCAGGGACGTGGGGGAGTGGTCGGCCACCAGGCGGGCGATGAAGTCGAGCAGCCCGCGCACCGCGTTCACCGGCGTGCCGTCGGGCGCCTTCACGGACTCGGGCACGCCGAAGTACGCGCGGAAGTACAGGCTCGCGGTGTCCAGCAGCATCAGGCCGCCGGCTCCGCCCTCGGTGGTCGCGTCGTTCACGCCGTCAGCATCGCACGGCCCTCCGACACCCGGCGGGACCGGCGACCCGGACCCGGCCGCCCCGGACGCGCGGGCGCACCCCTGCCCGTACGGTGGAGGCGTGACCGCCCCCGTGCCGCGCCCGCCCGTGCGGCGGGTCGTCTCCCTCGTGCCCTCGCTCACCGAGTCGGTCGCCGCCACCGCGTCCGGCCTGCTGGTGGGCGCCACCGACTGGTGCACCCACCCCGCCGGCCTGGACGTGGCCAGGATCGGCGGCACCAAGAACCCGGACACGGAGGCGATCGCCGGCCTGCGGCCCGACCTCGTCGTGGCCAACGAGGAGGAGAACCGCGAGCCCGACCTCGCCGCGCTGCGCGCCGCCGGGATGCGGGTGCTCGTCACCCGGGTGCGGACACTGCCGGAGGCGTTCGCCGAGCTGGAGCGGCTCCTCGTCGGCGCCTGCGGCCTGCCCCGGCCGGCCTGGCTGGACGCCGCCCGTGCCGCCTGGCAGCGGCCGCCCGTGCCCCGGGGCCCGCGGCGCCGGGCGGTCGTGCCGATCTGGCGGCGGCCGTGGATGGCGCTGGGCCGCGACACGTTCGCCGGGGACCTGCTGGCCCGGCTCGGCGTCGACCACGTGCTGGCCGCCGCCGCCGAGCGCTACCCCCGCTTCGACCCGCGCCGGCTGCCGGAGGCCGCCGACCTCGTCGTCCTCCCGGACGAGCCGTACCGCTTCACCGCCGAGGACGGCCCCGAGGCGTTCCCCGGGCTGCCCGCCGCCCTCGTCGACGGCCGGTCCCTCACCTGGTACGGGCCCTCGCTGGGGGACGCCGCGGGGGTGCTGTCGCGGCAGCTGGACGCGGCCCGCAGCTGCTGAACTGCGGCCCTCACCCGCTGAACCGGAGCGGACGGCTCCCGCGTCAGGCCGCTCGGCGGGCCGGGAGCAGGGACCGCACCGTACCGCCGGCCGCGCCCAGGAAGCCCGCCGCGAGCAGCACGTACAGCGCCACCGCCAGCCACGTCGCCGGGTGCACCCCGGTGTGCCGGGCCAGCGTGGCCGCGCCGGTCACACAGGTGCCCACGGGGAAGGTGAACGCCCACCACGTCATCGCGAAGCCCATCCCGGCGCGGGCCGCCCGCACCAGCAGTGCGGCCGACAGCGCCAGCCACAGCAGGGCGAAGCCCATCACCGGCACGCCGTACAGCACGGAGAACGCCCGCAGCGCCCCCGCGTACGCCGGCAGCCCGCCCGCAGCGGCGTCGGCCAGGTTGCCCGTGGCCGTCGTGGACTGCCCCAGCGGCCCCAGCACCAGCAGCAGCGCGGGCGTGACCGCGAGCGGCAGCGGGTGCCGCACCAGCCGTCCCCACACCAGCGGAAGGACGGCCAGCACGCACAGCAGGCTCGCGCCGAACAGCCCGGCGCAGGCCAGCAGCAGCGTCGCCCGTGCCTGGTGCGCGTCCGCCGGCAGGTGCGCCACCAGCGCCGGCCCGGACGCGGCCGCCACCATCGGCGCGACGAGCGGCAGCAGCCACACCGGCGAGGCGTCGTCCGGCCCGATCCGGTGCCGCGTCACCATGAGGTACGGCACCGCCACGACGACCAGCACCGAGGCCGCCGTACCCAGCGCCCACAGCACCACGTCCGCCACGACCGCCGCGTGCGCTCCGACGACGCCGGGCCCCAGGTTCAGCGTCCCGGTGCCCACCGACAGCAGGGCCATGGGCAGGCAGCCGTAGAACGGGGCGACGGTGTGGTCGGCCAGGTGCTCGCGCGCCCGATCGGCGTGGCGCAGCCAGTGGCCGGTGCGTGCGGCGAGCACCGCCGCCAGCATGAGGGCGGACAGCGCCCACACGCCGGTGCACAGCGCGTGCAGCCACTCCGGGCGGCCGGGCAGGCCCGCCCCGGCGACCGCCGTGATCGAGGTGCCCATCACCGCCGCGTACCAGTTGGGGCCGAACTCGCGCAGCTCCCGGCCGCGGACGGGCGTGGGGCGGGGAGCGGCGGCAGTGGAGGACGCGGTGACGGTGGGCATGCCTGCGACGATGCCGCCGGCCGGCTCGCGCCGGTAGCGGTCGCTCGGCTATCAGGTCATAAGCTGGACCGATGAGCACGGTCGATGACGTCCCGCCGGCGTCCGGGACCGCCGGGGTCCGCGCGGCGCCCGGTGCGGGGCCGCTGGCATACCGGGTGCCCGACCTCGGAGCGCTGGAGCTGCTGCTCGCCGTCGCCCGGCTGGGCAGCCTGGGGAGGGCCGCGCGTGAACTCCGCATCAGCCAGCCCGCCGCCAGCGGACGGCTGCGCGCGCTGGAGACCCGCCTCGGCGTCGCCCTGGTCCGCCGCTCCCCGCGCGGCTCGCGGCTCACCGACGAGGGCGCACTGGTCAGCGAGTGGGCGCGGCGGGTCGTGGAGGCCGCCGAGGCCTTCGACGCCGGGGCGCGGGCGCTGCGCGGACGACGCGACTCCCGGCTGCGGGTCGCGGCCAGCATGACGGTGGCCGAGTACCTGCTGCCGGGCTGGCTGGTCGCGCTCCACGAACGGCTGCCCGGCACCGCCGTCTCGCTGGCCGCGGGCAACTCCGCGGCGGTGGCCGAACAGGTCGGCTCGGGCGCCGCCGACCTGGGGTTCGTGGAGGGTCTGGACGTGCCGGCCGGCCTGGACGCTGCCGTCGTCGGCCACGACCACCTGCTGGTCGTCACCGCGCCCGGACACCCGTGGGCGGTGCGGCGGGCACCCCTGCGGGCCGCCGAACTCACCGCCGCGCCGCTGCTGCTGCGCGAACCGGGCTCGGGCACCCGGCAGGTGCTGGACGCGGCGCTGGCCGGGCACGGCGGGCCGGCTGTGCCGCTGTTGGAACTGGCCTCCACCACGGCCGTGAAGTCCGCGGCGGTCAGCGGGGCCGGGCCGGCGGTGCTGAGCGAACTGGCGGTGGCGGAGGAGTTGGCCGCCGGGCGGCTGGTGCGGATTCCGGTCACCGGTCTCGTACTGCGGCGGGCGCTGCGCGCGGTGTGGCCGGCCGGCCACCGCCCCGCCGGACCCGCCCGCGAGCTGCTCTCGCTCACCCGCTCCCGGCCCGGCCCCCGGTCCGTCGGGCACGCCGCCGAGCAGCGTGACGCCACATGAGAGGTGCGCGCTGTGACCGCCCTGTGACCCCCGTGCTTACGGGATTCTCATGCTCGGGCCATAGGGTGACGCCGTGACGACGACGACCCCGCCCGGCTGGTACCCAGAACCCGGGCACACAGGCAACGGCCCGGCCATGGAACGCTGGTGGAACGGCACCGAGTGGACGGAGTACACCCGTACCGCGCCGGTACCGGGCGACCAGGCCGCGGCCCAGCCGCCGTACGGCGCCCAGCCCTACGGCCAGCAGCCGTACGGCGGCTACCCGCCCGGCGCGTATCCGTCCGGCGACGTCATATCCGGCGGCAGCGGCAAGCGGCGCACCAGCACCGTGGTGCTCGCGATCGTCGCCGCCCTCGTGGTGATCGGCGGCGTCATCGCCGGTGTCCTGGTGCTCGGCAAGGGCAGCGGCGACAACACGGCGAGCAAGCCGACCACGTCCCCCACCGGCGGCATCCAGCAGGGCGGCGGCAGTGGCGGCCTCGGCGGCGACAACGGCGGCCAGAGCGACGGCGGCCAGAGCGACGGGGGCCAGAGCGACGGGGGCCAGAGCGACGGCGGCCAGGAACCGGACGACCCGGGTTCCGGCGGCACCGTCACCGGCCCCGGCACCGCGGTGGACAGCCTGGACGGCATCAGCCTGCCCGTGCTCAAGGGCTGGACCGGCGAGAACTCGAGCGACACGACGACAGCCAACGCCGTCACCGGAAGCTACAACTGCCCGCAGGACCCGACCTCCAGCTGCGTGCGCGGCGGCGTCTTCGCCCAGCCGGCGCTGGCCCTGGAACTGAAGTCCACCACCGCGGAGGCGGCCGCCAAGGAGGACATCGCGGGCAACGCGGAGCAGTCCTACGGGTCCGACATCTACGGCAAGACCACCTCCCACCAGCAGCTGGCATCCGAGGCGGTCACCGTCGCGGGCAAGAAGGGCTACATGGTGCGCTGGAAGGTCAACACCGCCTCGGGCACCAGTGGCTACGTCGAGTCCCTCGCGTTTCCCTCGCCGACCCGCGACCTGCTGGTCGTGGTCCGCTTCGGGTTCGACGTCGGCGGCAAGGCGCCGAGCCTGTCGACCATGGACACCATCACCAAGGGCATCAAGGCGGCGAGCGGCTCCAGCAGTTCGGACGGCTCGGGCGGCACCGGCGTCTGAGCCGCACCCGTTTCTCCCGGTTCCACCGGTCCTCCGGACTGCCGTGCCACGGCCCCCGCCCCTGCGGGGGCCGTCGTGCGCCCGGGGGACGCCCGCTGTGCCGGGCGCCGGGGGAGGCCCCCCGTTCAGGACTTCTCGTCCTTGTCCCCGCGTGCGGGTGGCGTGGCCGCAGGCCGTACACCGTGGCACGCGGGACCCGGCCCCGGCTGCTCGCGCCTGTCGTGGGCGCGTACGCGCAGCCGGGCGGCGACCCGGCTGCGAGGTCCTGCGCGAGCGCGGGCTGACCGTGCCGCAGTACGCCACCGTCGAACTCCGGGCCCTGAACCCCGGGATGTCCGACGCCGACCTCGCCCGCGCGACCTTCGTCACCCGCCGGTCCGGGCACGTCGTCCTGCGGGGCCTCCAGGACGCGGGACTGATCACCCGCCCCGTCACGGCCGACCGCGGCCGCGCCCGCCCCGCCCACCTCACCGAGGGGGCCGCAGACGCCTCGCCGAGGACCAGCCCGCCGTCTACGCCGTCGAGCAGCGCGTGGTGGGGGCGGTCCCGCCGCAACGCGTCGCAGCGCTCCTCGCCGACCTCCGGCAGCGTCGCGACGGCGCCGGAGGAATGACACCACCTGCTCCGTGGCCGTCCAGGGCCCGTGGCCACCGGCCACCGGGCAACCGCGCCGGAACGGCTTCTCCTTCGGCGGGCGCGGCCGCTCTAGAGGAAGGTGCGGCCCTCACCGCGGTACGTGGGAACCGTGCCGACCACCGCGTCGCCCTCCACCAGGTGCAGTTCGGCGAACCGTTCGCACAGCTCGCCCGCCTTCGCGTGGCGGAACCACACCCGGTCGCCGATCAGCAGGTCGTCCGCGGCCGGTCCGAGCAGCGGTGTCTGCACCTCGCCCGGCCCCTCCTGCGGGTCGTACCGCAGGCCCTCCGGCAGCCACGGCTCCGGCAGCCGGTCCCGGCCCGCCGCGCCCGACGCCGGGTAGCCGCCGCCGAGCACCGTCACCACGCCGACGCCCGGCCGCCGCACCACCGGCAGTGCGAGCAGCGCGGCCGGACGCCCGCGGAACGCCCTGTAGTTGTCGAACAACCGCGGCACGTACAGCCCCGAACCCGCCGCTATCTCCGTCACCGCGTCCTCGGCCGCCGTGTGCTGGACGCTGCCGGTGCCGCCGCCGTTGACGAACTCCAGGTCCGGCACCGCAAGGCGTACCGCGGCCACCGCCTCCGCCCGCCGCGACGCCAGCTCCCGCCGGGCCGCGGCCTGCATCAGCCGCACCGCCAGGGACCGCCCCGGCCGGCCGCGCACCGCGTCGCCGACCCCGGCGATGTGGCCCTCGTACGCCATCACGCCCACCACCCGGAACCCCGGACGGGCCGCCACCCGTCGGGCCAGGGCCCCCAGCCGCTCGGGGGAGTGCAGCGGGGAGCGCAGCGCGCCGATCCGCACCCGGCCGCCCAACGCCCGCAGGCTGGTGTCCAGTTCGAGGCAGACCCGGATGCGCTCGGTGCCGTCCGCGCCCCGGGCGGCGTCGATCAGGTCGAGTTGCGCCTCGTCGTCCACCATCACCGACACCGCGGCGGCGAGCTTCGGGTCCGCGGCGAGCTCGGCGAAGGCCGCGCGGTCCGCCGAGGGGTAGGCGAGCAGGACGTCGTCGAACCCGGCCCGGGCCAGCCACAGCGCCTCCGGCAGGGTGAAAGCCATCACCCCGGCGAACCCCTCGCGGGCCAGTACGCGTTCGAGCAGGGCCCGGCACCGCACCGACTTGGACGCCACCCGGATCGGCTTCCCGCCGGCCCGGGCGACCAGGTCCGCCGCGTTGGCGTCGAACGCGGCGAGGTCCACGACGGCCAGCGGGGCGTCGAGATGGGCCGTCGCCCGGTCGTACCGGGCCCGGTCCGCGCTGCTCTGGGACATGCACGCAGCCTGCCAGACGCCGCTACCCGGCGGTAGGCCCCGAGCGCGCTCCGCCTTCCGCTCCGCGTCCCGATCCCGATTCCGGTACCGGTTCGCTCCCGGTCACCGCAACCGTCCCGCCCCGACGCAGCCGCACCTCCCGCCAACCCCGTAAAGTGACGCGCACACGTACGGGTACCACGCTGGTACAGGGCACGAGGGAGCGCCGGGTGAGCACCGGAGTGGAGAACGGCAACACCCCGCCCGCCCCCGCCACATCCCCGTTCCCCACGCTCCATCCCCATCCGCGAACGCCTTCCGCGACGCCCGCCGGCGGCCCCCCCGAGGGCCCCTCGGCGACTCGGGGACCCGGGGCCGCCGCGGACCAGGCGGGCGCCGAACACCGGCCGCCCCCAAGGCCGTTGGCGGACGACCGCCCAGCGGCGGGGGCAGGCGCCCCATCGAACGAGGAGACCGGCCCCGGCGAACGGGGCGACGACCCCTGGCCGTTGGCTCCGCCTGCGCCCCGCACCGCCGTGCCGCCGCCACCGCGCCGGGCCCCGGCCACGCCGCCCCGGCCGGCCGCGCCGCCCAAGCCCACCAGGCCGCCCGGCGCCGGCCCCCTTCCGCCGGAGGCCCCGCGCGCCACTCCCGCCCCGGCGGCCCCGGCTTCGCCCCCGGCCGTGCCCGCGCCCGGCTCCACGGCGGTCCCCCCACGCCCGGCGCCGCCGGCGCCCCCGGCCCACGCGCCGGGCGCCGCGCCGCGCTTCGGGACGCCCGGGACGCCCGACGGGTTCGCGCCGGTGCCGCCCGAGCCCGCCCGGGAGACCTACGGCTTCGCCGGCCTCGGGGGAACGGTGCCCGGCCGGGCCCTCGCCGGGGCCGGGGGACGCCGCCTGCTCGCCGCCGCGTGCCTTGTCGTCGGGCTCGGCCTGCTGGGCGGCGCCATCGCGGGCGCCGCGCTCAACGGCGGCCCACGGCCCCGCCCCGCCCTCGCCGACGGCAGCCCCGAGGCGTTCGCCGCGGCCCGCGAGGTGTGGCGGGACACCCCCGTCGCCGACCTCTTCCCGCCCCGGGTGGCGGCCAAGGGCGGCGGACCCGGCGGGGCCGACCGCTCATGGGTGCGGATCGGCGTCGCGGCCCCGGCCGGTTGCGCCGGCGCGTTCGACCCCCTCCTCCAGAAGGTCCTCGCCCCGGTCGGCTGCGCCCGCCTGCTGCGCGCCACCTACGTCGACAGCACCTCGACGACCGTGACGACCGTCGGCCTCCTCGTCGCCTCCGGGCAGGCCCAGGCCATGAGCGCCCTGGCCGCCCGGTGGACCTCCCAGCACCTCGGCGAGCGGACGGACCTGCTGCCGCGCCCCGCCGCGTTCCCCGGCACGCCGGCCGCCCGCTTCGGACCGCACCAGCGCGGCAGTTGGGACGTCCGGATCTCGGCCGGCCTCCCCTTCGTCGTCTACGCCGTTAGCGGCTTCGCCGACGGCCGCACCGTCCCGCAGCCGCAACCCGCCGACCAGGCCGACGCCTCCGGTGCCACCACCGCCGCCGCCCAGGCCGGCCTCGGCTACGACGCCGGCGGCCTCGCCCGCGCCGTCGACACCCGACTCCAGAAGGCCGTCAGCACCCTCCTCCACCCGCCGACCAAGGGCCCGCAGCAGCGATGACCAGCCGGACCAGCCGCCTCTCAGCCACCCCCCGGCAGGCCCGCGCCCTGCGGCTGCTGGCCGCCCTGACCGCCGCCGGCGCGGTTGGCGTCCTGGCCGCGCCGCCGGCCGCCGCCGACCCGGCCCGCAGCCTGGACTGGGCGCTGTCCGCGCTCCACGCCCAGCAGGCCTGGCAGACGACCAAGGGCGCCGGCGTCACCGTCGCCGTCCTGGACACCGGGGTCGACGCCACCCATCCCGACCTCACCGGGCAGGTGCTCCCCGGCAAGGACGAGATCGGCTTCGGCGCCAAGCCCGGCGACGCCAACTGGGCCCGCCACGGCACCGGTATGGCCGCCATCATCGCGGGACACGGCCACGGCCCCGGTGACGGCGACGGCGTCCTCGGCCTCGCCCCGCAGGCCCACATCCTGCCCGTGCGGGTGATCCTGGAGGACAAGGACCCGCAGCGGCAAAAGGCCCGCACCAGCCGCGGCGACGCGCTGCCCGCCGGCATCCGGTGGGCCGTAGACCACGGCGCCGACGTCATCAACCTCTCCCTCGGCGACGACAGCGCCACCGCCGCCCCGGTGGCCGCCGAGGACGACGCCATCCAGTACGCCCTGAGCAAGGGCGTCGTGGTGGTCGCGTCCGCCGGCAACGGCGGCGACGGCGCCGACCGCTCCTCCTACCCGGCCGCCTACCCGGGGGTGATCGCGGTCGCCGCCGTGGACCGGCACGGCGAGCACGCCTCGTTTTCCACCCACCGCTGGTACGCGTCGGTGTCCGCGCCGGGCGTCGAGGTCGTCATCGCCGACCCGGACCGCTCCTACTACAACGGCTGGGGCACCAGCGCCGCCTCCGCCTACGTGTCGGCGGCGGCCGCCCTCATCCGCTCCGAGGCCCCGAAGCTCAGCCCGGCCCAGGTCAAGCAGGTGCTGGAGGACACCACCCAGGACCGGCCCAAGGGCGGCCGCAACGACGACGTCGGCACCGGCATGATCGACCCTCCCGCCGCGCTGGCCGCAGCGAAGAAGCTCAAGCCCCGGCCGGCGGTACCGCAGCCCGCCGCCTACGCCCCCACCTACTTCCCGCCCGGGCCCGTGGCCGCGTCGGCCCCCCGCAGCCACGCCCAGCTCATCGGTGACGGACTCGCCGCCGGCTTCGCGGCCGCGGGAGCCGCCCTCGTCGGGCTCGCCGGCGTCCTCTGGTTCCGCCTGCGCCGACCGAGCTGAACCTCGCACCGCGCCGGGTGGCTCGTGCCGGGCTCGGTTCGCCCGGGCGCCGAGCCAGGCCAGGGATACGGGAGCCCACGCCGGCCGGCCCTCGGCCCCGTCACATCCCGGCGGGAACGTCCTCAGGCGCGTACGGGCGACCGCGGGGCCTTGCGTATGCGGCCCCGCGGCGTCCCGGCTGCCGCCCTCGGCCGCGTCAACGCCTTCGACGCGTTCGGCGCCTTCGTCCTCGGCCCCTGGGGCCGGTCGCCGCCGGCCCGGTCGCCGCCCTGGCCGGCACCTGGCGCGTCCTCGGCTTCGGTGCGCTCCGGCGGCTCGCCGCCGTCGCCGTGGCGCCGGCCGTCCCCTCCCTGCGGGGCCACCGGTCATCCCTCCCCGCCGCGGCACCTGCCGGACGGCCGGCGCCCCCACCTCGACCGGAGCCGGGGCCGGGATCGGAGCCGTCCGCCGAGGACGCCGCCCGCGGCCCGCGGGCGGCGTCCGGATAGGGTGCGGGGGTGGCGCTCAAGAACATCCCGGACCCCGGTTTCGCCGCCGACGACGGCTCCGCCCACCCGGCGCTGGCCGCTGCCCTCGACCGCTACCGGCAGGGCACGGCCACCGACGCGGAGGTGGTCGACGCGCTGCGCGGCGCGAGGCTGCTCGTCCCCGTCGTCGCGGTGCTCGGCGAGGTGGAGACCGGCCCGGACGGGTTGGCCCGGGAGAAGACCAGCGACATGGCGGTGCCCACGATCCAGGCGCCCGACGGGCGCCGCGCCCTGCCCGCGTTCACCTCCACCGAGGCGCTCGCCCGCTGGCGGCCCGACGCCCGCCCCGTCGCCGTGCCGCTTCTCCAGGCCCTCCAGGCGCTGGCCCAGGAGCGGGCCGACACGCTGCTGCTCGACATGGCTGGACCGGTGCCGTACGCGTTGACCGGGGCCGCCCTGCGGGCCGCCGTCGGCGCCCCCGACCCGCTGGCCGACCCGGCCGTCCAGGAGGCGTTGCGCGGCGCGGTGGCCGCGGCACCCGGCGTCACCCGGGCCCACCTGACGCCCGGCGCGCCCGGGGCGGACAGCGACGGCACCCTCGGCCTGGTCGTCGGAGCCGCCGCCGACGTGGCCGCGACCGCCCGGGACGTGTCCGCCACGCTCGCCCGGGACCCCGTACTGCGGGCAGCCCTGGTCCGGGGGCTGGACCTGGCGCTGCTCCCGCCGGACGCCGAGCTGCCCGGCGATCCGCTGTTCGTCCGCTGAGTCGTCTGCTCCTCCGCTGACGCGATTCCCCGGCCGCACCGTCCGGGCGGGGCGACATCTCCTCGCGCGGCCGGTGGGGCTCCGCGGCCGGCGCCTCCTCCCGAGATGTGGGATTCACCCGGTAAGCCCACAATGCGTAGGCGGGGGGATCGTCGGGAGGAGGCATCCCATGGACAGCCCCACGGACCGCCCCGCGGGCAGCCGTACCCGCTCGTCGTTCGACCTCGCGTCACTCGACCTCGGGTCGGTGGACGTGCGGACCGTGGCGTGCGAGTTCCTCGGCACGCTGCTGCTCATCTTCCTCGCCGTGGGCGCCGCCGTGGTCGGCGGCCAGTTCCTCGGCACCGTGGGCATCTCGCTGGCCTTCGGGCTCACCCTGCTGGTGCTCGCGTATCTCTTCGGCCCGGTCTCCGGTGCCCACCTCAACCCGGCGGTGACGCTCGGCATGCTGATGGCGCGGCGGATCACGCTGCGCACGGCGGTGGAGTACTGGGTCGCACAGGTCGTCGGAGGCATCGTCGGCGCCGCGCTGCTGCTCCTGGTGGTCCGGCAGGTGCCCGGGCTCACCGTCCACGGCCGGTTCGGCACCAACGGGTACGGCTACCGGTCGGCCGTCGGCGTCGACGTCTTCGGCGCCTTCGTCGTCGAGTTGATCCTGACCTTCCTGCTCGTCTACGTGTACCTCGCGGTGACGCGGAAGGTGGCCCTGGTCGGGTTCGGCTGCCTGGCCGTCGGCTTCTCGCTGGCGGTGGTCAACCTGATGGGCGTCCCCCTCACCGGTGCCGGCGTCAACCCCGCGCGCAGCCTGTGCCCGGCGATCTTCGCCGGCAGCCCGCCGATGATCCAGGTGTGGCTCTTCCTGGTCGCGCCGCTGGTCGGCGGGGCGCTGGCGGCGGTCGTGCACGAGGTGACCCATCCGGCGCTGGACACCCTGCGGGCCGCGCACCACGCGGGCGGCGACGAGGCGGACCCGGCCGGCGGCCCGGCGGCCGACCGGGACGACGGCCGCTGAGACTCAGCCGTAGACGGGGCCGGTGAACTTCTCGCCCGGGCCGGCGCCCGGCTCGTCCGGGACCAGCGACGCCTCCCGGAAGGCCAACTGGAGCGACTTCAGACCGTCGCGCAGCGGCGCCGCGTGGAAGGAGCTGATCTCGGTGGCGCTGGCGGTGACCAGGCCGGCCAGCGCCTGGATGAGCTTGCGCGCTTCGTCCAGGTCCTTGTGCGCGTCGCCCTCCTCGGCCAGACCGAGATTCACCGCGGCGGCGCTCATCAGATGAACGGCCACCGTCGTGATCACCTCCACGGCGGGTACGTCGGCGATGTCCCGGGCCATGGCCCCGGCGTCGGCCGCGCCCGCCGGAGGCTCCGCCCCGGAAGCGGGGGCCGCGACGGCGGCGGAGGCGGGGGCGTCGGTGGGTGCGGGTGCGTCGCTCATGGGCACACGATATGCCCGGTGCGGCGGAGTACGCCCCGTCCCGCCGGCGCTGGTATGCTGGTGGCACGACCGGTCGGACGCAGGTGCGTCCGGCCACAAGTGGAGGCTCCGATCTCCCACCCGCGCGGCCCCCGGGCCGACGGGTCCCGGTCAGACGGCTCGGTCCGGCGCACGCGCGCCGAGCGTAGCCGTCCGATGCGCCCCGCGGAACAACGCGGCGGTGTTCCCGGTTGTGAGGAGCCCCGCACGTGTCCCGTCCGGGGCGTTTTTTGGCGCTCAGGACACCAGGGTCACGGCGGTCGCAAAGACGAAGGAACCCCAGCGCGGCTGTCGGCCAGTCAGTCGCGCGGCGCAACCGAGGAGGCCCCATCAGCGCCGAGCCCCGCATCAACGACCGGATTCGCGTTCCCGAGGTGCGACTTGTCGGTCCCAGTGGCGAGCAGGTCGGCATCGTGCCGCTTGCCAAGGCCCTGGAGCTTGCGCAGGAGTACGACCTCGACCTGGTCGAGGTCGCGGCGAACGCCCGTCCGCCCGTGTGCAAGCTCATGGACTACGGGAAGTTCAAGTACGAGTCGGCCATGAAGGCCCGTGAGGCGCGCAAGAAC
>Ga0164242_10004707_pt1 | contig 15278 bp, 11 predicted proteins | sample OricomgcompostMG_FD_108783 | JGI IMG/M metagenome (GOLD analysis project Ga0164242, IMG submission 108783) | Miracle-Growth compost microbial communities from Emeryville, California, USA - Original compost - Miracle growth compost (MG) ... | reverse complement strand
TCCGCGGCCCGGGATCATCGCGCGGCTGGCAGGCCGGCGACCCGCTGACCCGCGACGACGCCTGGATCATCTTCACCTCCGGCTCTACCGGCACCCCCAAGGGTGTCGCGGTCACCCATCGCAATGCCGCCGCTTTCGTCGACGCCGAGGCGCAGATCTTCCTGCGGGACAATCCACTGGGCCCCGGCGACCGGGTACTGGCCGGGTTGTCGGTGGCCTTCGACGCATCGTGCGAGGAAATGTGGCTGGCCTGGCGGCACGGCGCCTGTCTGGTGCCGGCGCCGCGGTCGCTGGTGCGCAGCGGGATGGACCTGGGCCCGTGGCTGGTGTCCCGCGACATCACCGTGGTCTCGACGGTCCCGACGCTGGCCTCGCTCTGGCCGGCCGAGGCCCTCGAGGCGGTGCGACTGCTGATCTTCGGCGGCGAGGCCTGCCCGCCCGAACTCGGCGAGCGCCTGGCGGTCGACGGCCGCGAGGTGTGGAACACCTACGGTCCCACCGAAGCGACCGTGGTGGCCTGTCTGGCCCCGCTGGGCGGCGGCCCGGTCAGCATCGGTCTGCCCCTGTCCGGCTGGGACCTGGCCGTCGTCGACAAAGAAGGTGAGCAGGTCGGTTACGGCGAGGTCGGCGAGCTGGTGATCGGCGGCGTCGGGCTCGCCCGCTACCTCGACGCCGAAAAGGACGCCGAGAAATACGCGCCGATGCCGACCCTGGGCTGGCGCCGCGCCTACCGCAGCGGTGACCTGGTCCGACTGGAACCCGACGGCCTGTATTTCCAAGGCCGGGCCGACGACCAGGTCAAGGTCGGCGGCCGCCGGATCGAGCTCGGCGAGGTCGATGCCGCCCTGGTGAATCTGCCCGGTGTCAGCGGCGGTGCGGCCGCGGTGCGCAAGACCGCCAGCGGCACCCCGCTGCTGGTCGGCTACATCGCCAGCGCGGACCCGAAGTTCGACCTCGGCGCCGCGCGCAAGGCCCTGGCGGCCGCGCTGCCGGCCGCGCTGGTGCCGCGCCTGGTGCTGGTCGACGAACTGCCCACCCGCACCTCGGGCAAGGTCGACCGCAACGCGCTGCCGTGGCCGGTGGATTCGGCGGCCGACGACGGTCCCGAGTTGGACGGAACGATGGGCTGGGTGGCCGGCCTGTGGCGCGACGTACTGGCCGCCCCGATCGATGGGCCCGGCGCCGATTTCTTCGCTTTGGGTGGTGGCTCGCTATCGGCGGCGCAGCTGGTGACCCTGCTGCGGCAGAAGTACCCGCAGGTCACCGTCGCCGACCTGTACGACCATCCGCGGCTGGGCTCCTTGGCCGGCTACCTCGACGAACTCGACCCGCCACCGGCAGTGCAGACCCGCACCGTCAAACCGGTGCCGCGGCTGACCCAACTGGCCCAGGTGGTGCTGGCCCTGCCGCTGGCCACCCTGGCCGGCATGCAGTGGGTGGTGTGGCTGGCGCTGCTGAACAACATCGGCGCCGGACTGCACGTGCTGCCGTGGGCCGCCACGGTGAACTGGTGGTGGATCCTGGTCGGGTTCGTAGTGTTCGTCACGCCGATCGGCCGGATGGGCATCGCGGTGTTCTTCGCCCGCGCGCTGCTGTCCGGACTGGCACCGGGGACCTACAAACGCGGCGGCCCCGAACACCTGCGGGTGTGGCTGGCCGAGCGGCTCAGCGAGGCCAGCGGAGCCGAAAACCAAGCCGGCGCACCGTGGTTGGTGTACTACGCCCGGGCGCTGGGAAACCAGGTCGGCAAGGCCGTCGATCTGCATTCCACCCCGCCGGTCACCGGCATGCTGACACTCGGGCACCGCTGCTCGATCGAGCCGGAAGTCGACCTCACCGGGCACTGGATCGACGGCGACCTGTTCCACGTCGGGCCGATCAGCATCGGCAACGACGCCACCATCGGTGCCCGCACCACCCTGTTCCCCGGTGCGGTGGTCGGCAAAAATGCCGATGTGGCACCGGGTTCCGGCGTCATCGGCAAGGTCAAGGCCGGCCAGTATTGGAAGGGCTCACCGGCGGTCAAGTCCGGCAAGGCCCACCACCCGTGGCCCAGCCAGCGACCGGGCCGGGCCCCGGTATGGGTCGCGATGTACGGGCTGACCTCGATGCTGCTGGGCGCCCTGCCGTTGGCGGCCTTGGGATCCGGTCTCGCGGTAGTGGGTTTCGGTGTGCGCCACACCCATTCGATGGCCGAAGCGATCGCGCCGGCCGCGGCGTGGACACCGGTGGCCACCCTGGTCGCGATGATCGTCTACGCCGCACTGACGGTGCTGGGCGTGCGACTGTTCTCCCTGGGCCTGGACGAGGGCTACCACCCCGTGCGCAGCCGGGTGGGCTGGCAGCTGTGGGCCACCGAACGGCTGATGGACTCGGCCCGCAACTACCTGTTCCCGATCTATGCCAGCCTGCTGACCCCGTGGTGGCTGCGCCTGCTGGGCGCCAAAGTCGGTGCCGGCACCGAGATCTCGACGGCACTGCTGACCCCGAAGTTCACCGAGATCCACGACGGCGCGTTCCTGGCCGACGACACCATGGTGGCGTCCTACGAACTCGGCGGCGGCTGGATCCACGTCGCCAAGGCCACCGTCGGCCGACGCGCCTTCCTGGGCAACTCCGGTATCACCCAACCCGGGCGCCGGGTGCCCGACGACGGTCTGGTCGCGGTGCTCTCGGCCACCCCGCACAAGGCCAAGGCCGGCTCGTCCTGGCTGGGCAGTCCGCCGATCCGGCTGCGTCGTCAGCCCGCCGAAGCCGACGCACTGCGCACCTTCCACCCGTCACTACGACTGAAAATCATGCGGGCCACCGTCGAGACGCTGCGAATCGTCCCGGTGATCGTCACCTTCGCGATCGGAGTCGCGGTACTGGGGACACTGCAGGCCCTGGTCGGTGAATTCGGTTGGCCCGCAGCCGCACTGCTGGGCGGGCTGGTGCTACTGAACGCCGGTGGCATCGCGGGTGCCATCGCGGTGGCCGCCAAGTGGCTGATGGTCGGACGGATCGCGGCCGTCGAACATCCGCTGTGGTCACCATTCGTCTGGCGCAACGAGGTCGCCGACACCTTCGTGGAAACCGTTGCGGCACCGTGGTTCGCCCGCGCCGCCAGCGGCACCCCGGTGATGAACCTGTGGTTGCGCTCGTTGGGTGCGGCAATCGGCCGCGGGGTGTGGTGTGAAACCTATTGGCTGCCCGAGGCAGATCTGGTGGCACTGGGTCGCGGCGCCACCGTCAACCGCGGTTGTGTGGTGCAGACCCACCTGTTCCACGACCGCATCATGGCGCTGGACACCGTGGTGCTGGCCGAGGGCTCAACCCTGGGAACTCATTGCGTGGCACTTCCCGCGGCCTCGATCGGCGCCGGCGCCACCGTCGGGCCGGCGTCGCTGGTGATGCGCGGTGATTCGGTGCCGCCGTCAACCCGCTGGCAGGGCAATCCGATTGCGCCGTGGACCGGCAGGAAACGCAAAAACGGTGGCCGCGGCAAGGGGTCTGACACATGACCCAGTCGAACAAGAAGGCCCGCAAGGCGGTATCGACCAGCGCGCCGGTGATCGACCCCTACCTACCGCACGTCGGCAACTTCGGTTATCGGGTGTCACGCTATGAGCTGCACCTCGAATACAAGATGGAGAGCAACCGGCTGGCCGGGACGGCAGACATCACCGCGGTGACGCTGGCCTCGCTCAAATCGTTCACCCTGGACCTCTCCGATGCGCTGACGGTATCCAAGGTGGAGGTCAACGGCCGGCGGCCGGCCAAATACCGATGTAGCCAAGGCAAACTGCACATCACACTGGCCGCACCGCTACCCGCCGGCGCCGCGCTGACCACCACGGTGCGCTACGCGGGCAACCCGAAACCGATCCGATCCATCTGGGGCGAGGTCGGTTTCGAGGAGTTGTCCGAAGGCGTGCTGGTGGCCGGGCAACCCAACGGGGCATCGTCGTGGTTCCCGTGCGACGACCACCCGGCCGCCAAGGCGTCCTACCGGATCCAGATCAGCACCGACAGTCCCTATTACGCGGTGGCCAACGGCGAGTTGGTGAGCCGTCGGACCCGGGCCGCGCAGACCACCTGGACCTACGAACTGCACGAGCCGACATCGACGTATCTGATCACCCTGCAGATCGGCAAATACGATTCGGTGCGGCTGTCCAAGACCCCGGTGCCCATGCACGCCGTGCTGCCACACCGGTTGATCCGTGACTTCGAGTACGACTTCGGCCGTCAGCCGCAGATGATGAAGCTGTTCACCACGCTGTTCGGGCCCTACCCACTGTCCACCGGATACACCGTGGTGGTCACCGACGACGACCTCGATATTCCCCTTGAGGCACAAGGTATTTCGATCTTCGGCGCCAACCACTGCGACGGCCGCCGCGGCGCCGAACGACTGATCGCCCACGAACTGGCCCATCAGTGGTTCGGCAATTCGGTGACGGTGCGACGCTGGCGGGACATCTGGCTGCACGAGGGATTCGCCTGCTACGCCGAATGGTTGTGGTCCGAGGAGTCCAACGGTCCGAGCGCCGACGAACGGGCCGTGCGCTACCACCAGAAGCTGGCGAGCCTGCCGCAGGATCTGCTGCTCTCCGACCCCGGGCCGCGCGACATGTTCGACGACCGGGTGTACAAGCGCGGTGCACTGACCCTGCATGTGCTGCGCCGCCGGATCGGTGACGACAATTTCTTTGCGCTGCTGCGTGATTGGACCGCCCGGTACCGGCACTCGACCGCGGTGACCGACGACTTCACGGGCCTGGCGGCCCACTACTCACACGAATCGTTGCGCGGCCTGTGGGACGCGTGGTTGTACCACACGGATCTGCCCGCGTTGTGACCGACGCCGCACCGACCGCAGGGGCCATCACCCGGAGCAGTATCACCCGGGTCGGCGTGGCGACGGTGCTCAGCGCACTGTGCGGCTACGCGGTGCTGTATCTGGCAGCCCGGGACCTTGCGCCGGCGGGCTTTTCGTTGTTCAGCGTGTTCTGGGGGGCCTTCGGGCTGTTCACCGGTGCGGCCTTCGGGCTGCTGCAGGAATCCACCCGCGAAGTCCGCTCGGTGCGCGACACCGGGCCACCGGACGGGCCGCACACCCTGCCGATGCGGGCGGCCGCGGGGGTCGCGATCGCCGCGGCCCTGCTCATCGGTGGCACCTCTGGGCTGTGGGCCCCGCACGTATTCGCCGCCTCGGAATCGCTGAGCGTGGCACTGCTGGCCGTAGGACTGGCCGGATTCTGTTTGCATGCAACACTTCTCGGAGTGCTGGCCGGGGTCGACGGCTGGACCCAATACGGCGCCCTGATGGTCATCGACGCCGCGATCCGGGTGGCCGTCGCCGTCGCGGCGTTCCTGTTGGGCTGGGGTCTGAACGGCTACCTGTGGGCCACCGTCGCGGGATCGATGTCCTGGCTGTTGGTGCTGCTGACCTCGCCGGTGGCCCGCCGCGCCGCCGCCATCCGCACCCGGGGCACCACCGGCACTTTCCTGTCCGGAGCGTCGCATTCGATCACCGCCGCGGGCGCCAGCGCCATCCTGGTGATGGGTTTTCCGGTGCTGCTCAAGGCCACTTCCCATGATCTGGGCGCCACCGGGGGCGTGGTGATCCTGGCGGTGACGCTGACCCGCGCCCCGCTGCTGGTGCCGCTGACCGCGATGCAGGGCAATCTGATCGCGCACTTCGTCGACAACCGCCGGTTGCGCGCGCTGGTGGCCCCCGCCCTGGCGCTGGCCGGTCTCGGTGCGTTGGCGGTGCTGGCCGCGGGGCTGTTGGGCCCGTGGCTGCTGCGCGTCGCGTTCGGCGCGGAGTACGTGGCCAGCGCCGAGCTGCTGTCCTGGCTGACCGCCGGCGCGGTGGCGATCGCCTTCCTGACGCTGACCGGGGCGGCCACCGTGGCGGCCGCACAGCACCGGGCCTACGCGGTCGGCTGGGTGGTGGCGACGCTGGCTGCGACACTGCTGTTGCTGTTGCCCCTCGAGCTGCAGACCCGCACCGTCGTCGCGCTGTTGTGCGGCCCGGTGGTCGGAATCGCCGTGCATCTGGCCGCACTGATCCGACTTCGGGCCCGGTGATCGGGTAACTTCGGCTGCACCATGCGCTATCACGACGTCTGGATCATCATCCCGGCCTTCAACGAGGCGAGCGTCATCGCCGATGTGGTCGCCGATGTGCGCACGGTATTCCCCAACGTGGTTTGCGTCGATGACGGCGGCCGCGACGACACCGGTGACCGGGCATTGGCCGCCGGCGCGCATGTGGTGCGTCATCCGGTCAATCTGGGCCAAGGTGCGGCGATCCAGACCGGCGTCGAATACGCCCGATCGCGTCCGGGCGCCCAGGTGTTCGCGACCTTCGACGCCGATGGGCAGCACCGCGTCGCCGACGTCATCGCGATGATCGACCGGCTGCGCACCGAGGATCTGGACATCGTGATCGGAACCCGGTTCGCCGATACGCCACCGGAACGGATGCCGGTGCTCAAACGGCTGCTGCTGCCGATCGTCGCCAAGCTCAGCCCGGCCAGTCGCAAGCTGCGACTGACCGACGCGCACAACGGACTTCGGGTGTTCAACAAGACCGTCGCCGACGGACTGAACCTGACCATGAACGGGATGAGCCACGCCAGTGAGTTCGTCACGCTGATCGTCGAGAACGGCTGGCGGGTGGCCGAGCAACCGGTGCACATCCTGTACACCGACTATTCGATGTCCAAGGGCCAGCCGCTGGTCAACGGGGTTAACATCATCGTTGATGGGCTGCTGCGCGGAAAGTTGCGCCGATGAACTGGATTCAGAGACTGCTGATCGGCGCGATCGTCCTGTTGCTGGTGTACCTGCTGCGGTCCCGACGCAACGCGCAGTCCCGGGCCTGGGTGAAGGTCGGCTATGTGCTGTTCGTGATCGGCGCCATCTACGCCATCATCCGGCCCAACGACACCACCGTGGTGGCGCACTGGCTGGGTATCGGCCGCGGCGCGGATCTGTTGGAGTACGCACTGGTGATCGCGTTTCTGTTCACCACGATGAGCGCCTACATGCGGTTCAAGGATCTGGAGTTGCGCTACGCCCAGTTGGCGCGGGCGGTGGCGCTGGAGGGCGCCCGGGTGCCGCCCGATGTCGTTGAGCCTGCGGCGGGGGCGAAAGAGTCCGAGTAGCCGGCGACGCAGCCGCAGAATCAATCAGCGGCGGCGTGCAGTGCACTGCGAGCCGCCGCGATGGCGGGGTGGGTTCCGGTGCCGCGCCGATAGGCCAGGTACGTTCTGCGCTGGACCGGCAACGGGGTCAGGACCACACCGTGCGGCACGGTGCCGACGGCAAGTTCAGGGACGAATGCGACACCCCTACCGGCCGCCACCAGCGCCAGCACCGCCCCGAAGTCATCGACATGGTGGCGGATCCGCGGAATGAATCCGGCTGCCGCACAGGCACGTTCGGTCAAATCATGGCAAAGGGTGCCCGGGGTGCCGGCGATCCAGTCGGCGTCCCGCCACTGCGCCAGCGACCCCGCAGTGAGAGCGGCCAGATACACCACCTCCTGTAGCAGCGGGTCGCGGTGCAGTGCCGGATCGGCAGCAACGGGTGCGTGGTCGTATTCCTGCACCAGCGCGATGTCGAGACTCTCATCGCGCAGCGAGTCGGGCACCGCGGACGGATCCAGTTCGCGCACCAGCAGATCCAGCCCGGGGTGCTCGGCACTGAGGGCGACAATGGCCGGCGTGAGGATGGTGGCCACCGCCGAGGGGAAAACGCCGATCCGCAGCGTGCCACTCACCTCGCCGACGGTGGATGCCAGTTCGGTGGCGGCCTCCTGCAGGGTGGCCAGCACGAGTTCGGTGTGTTCGACGAGCCGGGTCGCCGCCGGGGTCAAGGTCACCGCGCGGCCGGTCCGCATCAGCAGCGGCACCCCGGCCTCGCGCTCCAACGCCGACAACTGCTGGGACACCGCCGATGGGGTGTACGCCAGCGCCTCGGCCACCGCCGCGATGGTTCCGCGGTGGGCCAACTCCCGCAGCAGCCGCAGCCTTCGCACATCGAGCATCAGCTCAACTTACGCTTATCTTCACAAATGCAAACTAGACCTACATGAATTACCGCGTCATCGTTGAACCATGTCGCTCGCCGGGCTCTTTGTCCCCCTCATCACCCCGTTCACCGCGAACGACGAACTCGATTGCACCGCACTACAGAAGCTCGCCGGGGAGGTTCTCGATGACGGCGCATCCGGACTCGTGGCCCTCGGTACGACGGCTGAGCCGGCCAACCTGACTGCGTCAGAACGCGCCGTGGTCGTCGAGATCTGCGCGGATGCCTGCGCCGCACGTAGCGCGGATCTGATAGTCGGCGTCGGTTCGAATTCGACTTCGGCTTCCGTGACGCGACTCGCGACGCTCACTGCCCGCGCCGCCGCCGCGCTCGCCGTCGTGCCGTACTACACCCGTCCCTGCGAAGACGGTGTGGTGGAACACTTCCGACGGCTGGCGGCAGCCAGCCCGGTGCCGTTGGTCATCTACAACGTTCCGCACCGGACCGCGCGGGCGTTGTCCGCCGACACTCTGCTGCAGTTGGCCGAGCTGCCCAATGTGGCCGGATTCAAGCACGCGGTCGGTGGAATCGACGACACCACAATCGCTTTCCTGAGCACATTGCCCGATCACACGTCAGTGCTGGCCGGTGACGATCTGTTCGCCGGACCGTTGATCGCACTCGGTGCCACCGGCGCGATCCTGGCCAGTGCAAACGTGGCCGCCGGCGCCTACGTCCAGTTACTGCAGGCATGGCGTGCCGGGCCGCGCGAGCGGGCACAACACCTGCACAACCAACTCGCACCGTTATCGGCGGCACTGTTCGCCGAACCCAATCCGGTAGTGATCAAGGCGGTGCTGGCCGCCCGCGGCACGATATCGAGCCCGCAGGTCCGGTTGCCACTGCTACCGGCAGGCAGCGCAGCGACCGCGGCCGCACTCAGTCGGCTACCAGACCACCAAGCATGTTCAGCAGCAACTGGATTCGACCGTCTTCGAGCTCTGGGCTCGGCATGACCGCGCGCACCAGCGCGGCGCCGTCGAAGGTGTTGGTCAGCACCGCCACCAGCATCGCCAGGTGTTCGGCCGGCAACTGATCGGCCCCGGGCAGCGCCCGGGCGGTCTGGTAGATGTTGTGGGCGTATTCGGCCAGCGCACCCTGCAGCGTGGTGCGCAGTTTCTCATCGGTACGCGCCGCGACCATCAGCTCGTACATCACCGCATTGGTGGCGTTACCCGACACATCTCGCAGCGCGATCAGCGTGCCTTCCAAAGCCGGTTTGTCCGAAGGGATCTCGGCAACCTGTTTGCTGAATTGCTCGAGCTGACGGCGCATGACCTCCAGCGCGGTGGCCGCCATGAAATCGCCCATGGTGGCGAAGTGCTTGAACAGTGCGCCGTCGGACACCGTGGCACGCTTGGCGATCACCGCCGCCGAGGCACGGGCGTAGCCCACGTCGACGATCGTCTCGATCGCCGCGTCCAGGAGCCGGGCCCGGGTTTCCTCGCGACGTTGTTGCTGGGTTCTGGCCATATCAGACCGACTGTGGCACAGGCAGTTTGGCTCCACGGGCCGGCAGGTAGTGGCCGGACTGCACGTCCTTGCCGTAGCCTTCGCGGAATTGCCCGTCGCGGAACACCACCTGACCGTTGACCGCGGTGGCGACCACGGTGGCGTCGTTGCGGTTCACCATGCGGCTCAGACCGCCGTAGAACGGCACCGAATCCTCGTGGTAGGCATCGACGTCGGCGTTCAGCGCGGCCGGGTCGATCACCACGAAGTCGGCGCGGTCACCCTGACGCAAGGTGCCGGCATCCAGGCCGAACCAGTCGGCGACCTCACCGGTGAGCCGGTGCACGGCGTGTTCGGTGGACATGAACGGACGGCCGGCCTGTTCGGCGTCACGCACCCGCTTGAGCATCCGCAGCGCGTAGTTGTAGAACGCCATGTTGCGCAGGTGCGCACCGGCATCGGAGAAGCCCATGTGCACCGACGGTTCGACGGCCAGCTTGTCGAGCTGCTTGGGCCGGTGATTGGCCACGATGGTGGTCCAGCGGACGTTGCGTTCGCCGTTCTCCACCAGCACATCCAGGAACGCGTCGAGCGGGTGGCTGCCGCGCTCGTCGGCGATCTGGCCGAAGCTCTTGCCCACCAAGGATTTATCCGGGCATTCGACGATGGTCGAATCGTGGAAGTCGCGGTGCCACAGCGTCGGTCCGAGCACCTTCTTGTCGAAGGACTTGCGGAATCGGCGCCGGTACTCGGGGTCAGCCATCAGCTTGTTGCGCTCCAGCTGGTCCTTGAGGTGCAGTGCGGCGGTGCCGGCGCCGAACTCCTCGAAGACCGGGAGATCGATTCCGTCCGAATATAATTCGAATGGCACCGGCAGATGCTGGAAACGCACCCTGGAGGACAGGAACTTATTGGCCAGCCGGGTGACCGGGCCCAGCACGTAGACCGCGCCGGGCGAGGACTTGGCGTCGGCCGATACCAGCAGGCTCATCCGCACGCCGCGGCGACGGCCGAACCAGCTGCTGCTCTCCAGGAAGAAGTTCAGTGCCTCTTGCAGTTTCGCGACGTTGGGTGCGCTCTGCAGAATGCGACCGCGCTTGCGCAGCACCTTGATCAGCCGGCGACGCTCACGCCAGGTGGCGAAGGTCGAAGGCAACGCGCGGGACCGGAAGCGATCCCCGTCGAGCTTGTCGATCGCGGCGTCCATGCCGGACATGCCCAGCATCCCGGCGTCCAGGGCCGCCTCCAGCCGCGCGGCCATGGTCTCCAACTCGGCATCGGTCGGGGTGACGCCGCGGGTGGTGGCCCGGTCCAGACCCAGCACCGAGGCCCGCAGGTCCGAATGACCCAGCAGTGAACTGACATTCGGCCCCAGCGGCAGCGCGTCGATGGCCCGCACGTAGTCGGCCGGTCCGGTCCAGGTCTTGTTCTGCTCCAGGGCGCCCAGCACGAACTTGTGCGGCACCGCCTCGACCCGGCTGAACAGATCGGCGGCATCCTCGCTGTCGGAGTAGACGGTCGAGAGCGAGCACATGCCCAGCAGCACGGTGGTGACGCCGTGGCGCACCGACTCGCGCAGGCCAGGATCCAGCAGCACCTCGGCGTCGTAGTGGGTGTGCACGTCGATGAAGCCGGGGGTCACCCATTTGCCGGCGGCGTCGATGACGTCGGGGCAGCCGGTCTCATCGAGCGGCCCGGCCGATACCGCGGCGACGATGCCATCGCGGATACCCAGATTGCGCTGCAGTGGCTGCAGGCCGGTGCCGTCGAACCAGAGTCCATCTTTGACGATCACGTCGTAGGTCATGGCATGAAGCTACCCAAGAAAGTGAGTACTCACAATCTTTTTCTGCAAATTTGCAGGTCAGGAGCGGAAAAAATCGACCGTCCGCGCCACGCCCTCGGCCAGCGCGACCTTGGGGGTCCAGCCCAGCACGGCATTCGCGCGGCTGATGTCCAGACAGGATTTGCGCAGATCCCCCAGGCGCGGCGGGTGCAGTTCCGGGTTGTCCGGCACTCCGACGGCCGCGGCGATCGCGGTGTGCAGCTGGGCCACCGAGGTCTCGACCCCGGTGCCGATGTTGAAGCGCTGGCCCCCACCGGCCTCGCCGCCGGCCCGCACGAAGCCATCCACCACGTCGTCGACGAAGACGTAGTCGCGGGTGTCGGTGCCGTCACCGAAGATCTTGGTGGGCCGTCCGGCCAGCAGCGCCTGACTGAAGATCGCCACCACGCCGGCCTCGCCGTGCGGATCCTGGCGCGGGCCGTACACATTGGCCGGTGCGATGTGCGAGCAGTCCAGGCCGTACAGGTTGCGGAACATGTTCAGATACACCTCGCCGCAGACCTTGCTGGCGGCGTACGGCGACGACGGGTCGGTCGGTGTCTCCTCATCGGTCGGATAGCTCGGCGGGACACCGTAGATCGAACCGCCCGAGGAGGTGTGCACCACCTTGCGCACGCCGTTGGAGCGGGCCGCCTCGGCCACTCGTACCGTGCCGACTACGTTGACCCCGGCATCGAACGGCGAATCGGTCACCGATCGTGCGACAGAGATCTGCGCGGCCAGATGGAAGATCACCTCGGGCTCGGCGTCGGCCACGATCGCGTGCAGATCGGCGTCCACGATATCGGCCTCGACAAAACCGAATCGCGAGTTCGCTTCGGCGTCGTGCAGGTTCTCGCGCTTACCGCTGCTCAGGTCGTCGAGGCCGACGACGTCATGGCCGTCGGCCAGCAGCCGATCGACCAGCGTCGACCCGATGAATCCCGCAGCACCAGTGACAAGTGTTCGCACGCGCTCACCATACCGGCGGCTGCTGACCGGTGACCCGTACAGTCAGAAAGAGTGAACTGGGTAGCCCGCTCCGCCGCCGTGCTGGTGGCACTGCAATTGGTGTTGCGGGCGGTGCTGGCCTTCGGCGGCTATTTCTACTGGGATGACCTGATCCTGATCGGCAAGGCCGGCACGCACAATCTGTTGTCCCCCGAGTTCCTGTTCAACGACCACGACGGGCACGTGATGCCCGGCGGTTTTCTGCTGTCCGGGCTGATCACCCGGCTGGCGCCACTGAACTGGTTCTGGCCCGCGGTGAGTCTGGTGGTGTTGCAGTTGGCCGCGTCGCTGGCGCTGCTGCGTGCGCTGTGGGTGATTCTGGGCTGGCGACCGGTCCTGTTGGCGCCGTTGACCTTCGCGCTGTTCACCACGCTCGGGGTACCGGCGTTCGCCTGGTGGTCGGCCGGGCTCAACGCGCTGCCGATGGCCACCGCGGTGGCGTGGGTCTGTGCCGATGCAATCCTGTTGGTGCGCACCGGGAATCAGCGCTACGTGTGGACCGGATGTCTGGCCTATCTGGGCGGGCTACTGTTCTTCGAGAAATCGGCAGTGATCCCGTTCGTGGCGTTCGTGGTGTGCTGGCTACTGTTCCATGTCACCGGATCCGGTTCACTGAAGTCCGTGTGGCGCAGCGGCTTACGCCTATGGCTGGGGCTGCTCACCGTCACCATCGGCTGGGTGGGTGTGTACGTCCTGGTGGTCAACCAGCAGCGTTGGACGCTGGACCTCGGTATGACCTGGGAACTGTTGGCCCGGTCGGTCACCCACGGCCTGGTACCGACGCTGGCCGGCGGGCCCTGGGAATGGCAACGCTGGGCACCGGCCTCGCCGTGGGCCACCGCGCCGGTGAGCGTCATGGTGCTGGGCTGGCTCGTGCTGGGCGGTGTGGCGGCGGTGTCGGTGCTGCGCAAGCGCCGACTTGGGCTGGTGTGGTTGGCCGCGGTGGGGTACGTGGTGGCCTGCCAGGTGCCGATCTATCTGATGCGGTCGTCGCGGTTCACCGCGCTGGAACTGGCCCAGACGCTGCGATACCTGTCCGATCTGGTGGTGGTGCTGGCGCTGCTGGCCGCGGTTGCGTTCTGCGCCCCGAACCGCACCGGGTCCGGCTGGCTGGATGTGTCTCGGCTTCGCAGCATTGTGGTTTGTTGTGTGGCAACGGTATTCGTCGTCAGCAGCCTGTATTCGTGGGCGACGTTCCTGCCCAGTTGGCGGGACAACCCGACGCGCCCGTATCTGGTGAATGCCCAGGCCGCCCTGGCCGCGGCGCCACCTGGGGTGCCGCTGCTGGACCAGGAAGTCGATCCGATGGTGATGCAGCGGGTGGCCTGGCCGGAGAACCTGGCCAGTCACATGTTCGCGCTGGTGCGCAACCGACCAGAATTCGCCTCCAGCACAACCTCTTTGCAGATGTTCACCTCGACCGGCCAGCTGGTCCCGGCCCAGGTCACCTGGGTGCGCACCATTGTCCCGGGCCCCGCGCCGCACTGCGGATACCTGATCCAGACCGACGCGCCGGTGTCCCTGCCGCTGGATGGGCCGCTGCTGCCGGCGGACTGGACCGCCGAGATCAATTACCTGGCCAACAGCGACGGGTCGATGACCATGTCACTGACCGAGGGCCGCGAGGCACGAGTGCCGGTGCATCCCGGCCTGAACCGGGTATTCGTGCGATTGCCGGGTGCCGGTGACAGCATCCGCGTGCGGGCGAACACCGCGGCACTGTCGGTATGCGTGGCCTCCGGACCGGTGGGGTTCCTGGCGCCGCGATAGTGTCGTTGCCGTGACCGACTGGCGCGACGAAGGTTTGAAGGTATTCCGCGAGATGCTGCCGGGTGTGCTGCCCGATGGCGATGTCGATTTCGGTGGCGGGTTCGCCCCGGAGATGATGGACATCGGGGTAGAGGGAGTCTTCGGCAGACTGTGGAGCCGCGAAGGCCTGGGCCGACGCGAGCGCAGCTTGGTGACGCTGGGCATCCTGATCGCGCTGCGCGCCGAGGACGAGCTGAAGGCGCATTTCAAGATCGCCCGGCAGAACGGCCTGACCGACGACGAATTGGCCGAGGTGGTCTACCACTCCATCGGCTATGCCGGGTTCCCGGCGGCGAACACGGCCCGCAAGGTGGCCGCGGAGGTGCTGGGCGACTGAGCAGCTTTCACCCGTCGCGCCGAGCGTGTGGGGTGTACGAGAGCGAGCGGAGTGCGTGCAAAAACACGGACTACGCCGGAGCGTCAACGCGACCGCTGGTCCGGAGCGCACGCGCTTCTCGCAAAACATCTCTTATGGCCAGCGGGCTGAGCACCAAGAGGAGCACGCCAAATCCGATTTCCCACTTGCAGTTTGTCGTCTGCATCGCGTGTTTTCCTTCGGAGTCCAGCACCCGCACGGGCGCGAACTGCAACCGCGTCGGGACCTTCGGCGCAACAGGCGTGGCACCGGCCGGTGTCCACGATTCGTACAGATGGCTGGATCGCGAAGGCACTACCACCGAGCACATATCAGCTCCGCTCATCCATCTGCCATCGCAGGTTGCAGGATCGTCCCAGGACCGCACCCCGTCGGCCACCAATACCACGCCGCCTACCGTAAAGAATGCCGCCATTGACAGGATGAAGAGGAACACCATCCAACTCCTGCGTGCATAGACGATCAGGAACGCCAGACCGAATCCGATAACTGCGGCGTACCACTGCAGACCCGTCCGCGTAGCCAGCGCGATGATCAAGCACAGGGCGCCGCCCAGCAGGTAACGAAATATCCGCCTCCACTTGATGTTCGCCATTAGCCTCGATTTTTCGTCAGAGTAGGCCGGGGTGGCTTGTTGCTTTGAATTATGCTGCGTAGCAGTGATTTTGGTGTTGACGCATGGTTGATGGCCCTGTGTCGCCAGGTGGGGCGGGCTTT
>Ga0164242_10004706_pt1 | contig 15281 bp, 14 predicted proteins | sample OricomgcompostMG_FD_108783 | JGI IMG/M metagenome (GOLD analysis project Ga0164242, IMG submission 108783) | Miracle-Growth compost microbial communities from Emeryville, California, USA - Original compost - Miracle growth compost (MG) ... | reverse complement strand
GAAGGGTCGCGTCGTCATCTTCGGCGCCGGCGCAGGCCTCCCGTACTTCTCCACCGACACCGTCGCGGCGCAGCGCGCGCTGGAGATCAAGTGCGATGCCGTGCTGGTGGCGAAGAACGGCGTCGACGGCGTCTACACCGCCGACCCGCGGAAGGACCCCTCCGCTCGGAAGCTCGACCACGTGACCTTCCAGGAGGCGCTCGTCGGCGGCCTCAAGGTCATCGACTCGACCGCGTTCAGCCTCTGCATGGACAACGGGATGCCGATGCTCGTCTTCGGCATGGAGCCCGACGGGAATCTCACCCGGGCGCTGCGCGGCGACCGGATCGGGACGCTCGTCTCGAACGTGCGCCCCTAGACGGTCCGCGGCCCGCATTCATCCCCATACAATCGTCCGGACGTAAAGGAGCCCACCATGACGACCGCCGAGGTGCTTGCCGATGCGAAGGAGCGGATGGCGAAGGCCGTCGAGGTCGCGAAGGACGACTTCGCCACGGTGACGGCCGGCCGTGCGAACCCGGCGCTGTTCCAGAAGGTGCTCGTCGACTACTACGGCTCGCCGACGCCGCTCGTGCAGCTCGGTACGCTGCAGAGCCAGGACGCCCGCACCATCCTCATCACCCCCTTCGACAAGTCGGCGCTGAAGGACATCGAGAAGGCCCTCGTCGCCGCCTCGCACCTCGGCGCGACGATCGGCAACGACGGCACCGTCGTCCGGGCTACGATCCCGGAACTGACCCAGGACCGCCGCAAGGAGTTCGTGAAGCTGGTGCGCGACAAGGCGGAGGCGGCCCGGGTCGTGGTGCGCAACCTCCGCCGGACCGCCCGCGAGGCGCTCGACAAGCTCGACGGCGTCGGCGACGACGAGGTGGCGCGCGCCGAGAAGGAGCTCGACGGCCTCACCAGGTCGACGATCGACGTGATCGACCAGGCGCTCACGCATAAGGAAGCCGAGCTCCTCGAGGTCTGAATGGCCGAATTCCCGGACTTCGAGCGCGAGTTCGAGCACCTCGAAGCCCAGCTGGGACGGGTGAACGACGAGATCAACCGTCGCAGCGGCCGGCAGCTGCTCCCGGCGATCGGCGTCGGCCTCGGCCTCGGCGCGATCGTCGTCGTCTCGATGTTCGTCAAGGTCGTGTTCGCGGTCTTCGTGATCGTCTTCATCGCGCTCGCCGTGTTCGAGCTCGCGACGGCGCTGCGCGATGCGGGACGCCGGGTGCCGCGGGTGCCGCTCCTCGTCCTCGCCGCGCTCATCGTCGCCGTGTCGTACTGGTTCGGCGACTGGTGGCAGTGGCTCGCCTTCCTCGGCAGCGCCGTGCTGCTCGCACTGTGGCGCCTCGTGGAGCTCGCGGTGCCGCGGCTCGCCGCCGGCCCCCGGGCGGTGCTCGCCGACATCGGCGCGGGCGTCTTCGTGCTCGGCTACGTCGCGCTGCTCGGCAGCTACACGACGCTCGCCTTCGCCCGGCCCGACGGCCACTTCTGGGTGCTCGCGATGCTCATCGTGGTCGTCGTCATCGACATCGCCGCCTACGCCGTCGGCCGCAGCCTCGGCCGGCATCCGATGGCGCCCCGGGTCAGCCCGAACAAGTCCTGGGAGGGCTTCGCGGGTGCGGCGGTGGCGGCCCTCGTCTCGGGCTGCCTCGTGGTCTGGCTGCTGCTCGGCCAGCCGTGGTGGCTCGGCCTGCCGTTCGGTGCGCTGTTCCTCCTCACCGGGACGGTCGGCGATCTCGCCGAGTCGATCATCAAGCGCGACCTCGGGGTGAAGGACATGAGCTCCTGGCTGCCCGGTCACGGCGGCATCCTCGACCGGATCGACGGCGTGCTGCTCTCCGCCGCGCCGCTCTACGGCCTGTATCTCCTGGCGCATTGAGCCCGCCCCGGTACCATGGCGGGGTGAGCACGAACACGTTCCCGCGCGCGCGACGCTCCGCCAAGGGCTACGACATCGTCCAGGTCGAGGACTTCCTCGAGGACGCGAAGCGGGCCTATTCGGCCCCGGCGGATGCGCAGGTGCTCACCTCGAAGCAGATCCGGAGCACCGCCTTCCTCCTCAAGCGGGGCGGCTACGACACGGCGGCGGTGGACGCCGCGCTGGAGCGGCTCGAGGACGCCTTCGCGGAGCGGGAGCGGGCGGCGACCGTCGCCACCATCGGCCGCGACGCCTACGCCGCCGAGCTGCGCACCACGGCGCAGGAGATCCTGGATCGATCCACGCGGGCGGATGGCCGCCGTTTCACGCGGGTCAGCGCCTTCACGCTCGGATACCGGGTGCAGGACGTCGACGCCTTCGCGGCTCGGATCGCCGGGTATCTGCAAGGCGACGGCGCGCTGAGCGCGGAGGAGGTGCGGACGGTGTCGTTCCGCGTCGTGCACGGCGGCTACCGGGAGGCGCAGGTCGATGCGCTGCTCGACGCCCTGGTCGAGGTCATACTCGGGGTGCGATGAGGCGGCTGTCAGGATCGAGGCGTAGGGTGCTCTGCTCGTGAGCCCCGTCATCGCAGCGCGTCGCCGTGCGGTCCGGGGCGCGACGGCCCGCATGCTGTCGATCTGCGCCGCGTTCGCGGTCGCCGGTCTGATCGCGGGGGCGTCCATCGCGCCGATGACGGCCGCGACGGCGAGCGATGCGGGCGTGGTCACGGCCGCCGGGGTGCCGACGCAGCAGCTCGATCTGATCGTCGCGGCGCAGTCGGCGAACGACGCCCGGGACACCTTCGGCGCCGAGGCGAAGCCCGTGGTCGTGGTGAAGGCGGCCTCGGCCGGCGCGCCGAGGGCGGCGGTGCCGTCCGACCCGGCCACGGCGCAGGGCATCGGCTACCAGATGATGATCGCGCGCGGCTGGGGTGACGATCAGTGGGGCTGCCTCGTCGCGCTCTGGAACAAGGAATCGCACTGGAACGTCTACGCCGGCAATGCCAGCTCCGGCGCCTACGGCATCCCGCAGGCGGTCCCCGGCAGCAAGATGGCGGCGGCGGGCGCGGACTGGCAGACGAATCCGGCGACCCAGATCGCCTGGGGCCTGTCCTACATCGCGGGGCGCTACGGCAACCCGTGCGCCGCCTGGGCGCATTCCCAGGCCTCGAACTGGTACTGATGCCGCGGTCGAATCGTCCGCGCCGCGAGGATCCGGCGCCGCTCGATCCGGAGCGCGTGCTCGCCGGCTGGCAGCGTCTCGTCGTCAAGCGCGACGGGCAGTGGCATGTGCAGCCGATGACCGGCGCCGCCGCGGTGAAGCCGTATCGCTGCCCCGGCTGCAACGGCGAGATCGAGCCCGGGACGCCGCATCTCGTCACGTGGCGCGCGGACGGCATCCTCGGGCCGGAGGACGACCTCGCCGCACGCCGGCATTGGCATCGCCGCTGCTGGGAGATCCGGCTGTGACGCTCGTCGAGGTCCGCGGCGGCGTCGAGCTGCCCGCGCGGCGAGAGGACATCGAGCTGCACACCGCGGACGGGCTGACCCTCGTCGGCGAGCTCGCGACACCGTTGACCGGCGAGCCGGTCGCGACGCTCGTCACGCTGCATCCGCTGCCGACCGCGGGCGGCTTCATGGACTCCCACATCCTGCGGAAGGCCGCGGCCAGGCTGCCCGCGCTCGCGCGGATCGCAGTGCTCCGCTTCAACTTCCGCGGCGTCGTCTCGCCGCGCGGCCGCTCCGAGGGGACGTTCGGCGACGGCGTCGCGGAGCGGCACGACCTCGAGGCGGCGATGGCGCTCGTCCGGGAGCGAGGCCTGCCGGCGCCGTGGCTGCTCGGCTGGTCGTTCGGCACCGAGGTGCTGCTCAAGCACGGCCGGGATGTCGGCGCGGTCGGCGCGATCCTGCTCTCCCCGCCGCTGAAGCGCACCGGCGAGGCGGAGCTGGCGGCCTGGGCGGATGCCCGGATCCCGGTCACCGCCCTCGTCCCCGAGTTCGACGACTATCTGCGCCCCGAGGCGGCGCGGGAGCGCTTCGCCGTGACGCCGGACGTCGAGGTGATCGGCGTCGAGGAGGCGAGGCACCTCTGGGTGGGGGAGCGGCAGACGTCTCGGGTGCTCACCGAGATCGTGCGCCGGCTGAACCCCGCCGCGCTGCCGCTGCCGACGAGCGTCGACCCGGATCGGCTCGGCTGAGCATGCCGGGGGAGGACGCCGCCGACTTCGCCGGGCGGACGGCGCTCGTCACCGGCGCCAGCGGCGGCATCGGTCTCGAGATCGCCCGCGCGCTCGCTGCGGCCGGGGCCGGGCTCATCCTGCCGGTGCGAGATCCGGATCGGGGTCGGGCGGCGCTCGAGGAGATCCGGCGCAGCGTCCCCGCGGCGCAGGTGGAGCTCCGCGAGCTGGATCTGGCGCGCCTGGACTCGGTCGCCCGGCTCGTGGCCGAGCTGGCGGATCACCGGATCGACGATCTGGTGCTGAACGCCGGCGTCATGCTGCTCGGCGATCGGCACCGGCACATCACCGAGGACGGCCACGAGCTCCACTTCCAGACGAACTTCCTCGGCCACGCGGCGCTCCTCGCGGGGCTCCGGCCGGCGCTGCGGGCCGCGCGCGGCCGGGTCGTCGCGCAGTGCAGCATCGCCGCGGCGGGCGCCCGGCTGCGCTGGGACGATCTGGATGGCGCGCGGCACTACGGCGCGCTGAGCGCCTACGGCGCCTCGAAGCTCGCGCTCGGCGTCTTCGCGGCGGAGTTCGGCCGTCGGAGCGCCGCCGAGGGGATCCGCGTCGATCTCTGCCATCCCGGAGTCGCGCCGGCGACCGCGATCGCGAGACCGATCCGGATGCGGCTCCCGGCGCCGCTCGTCGGCTGGGCGGCAGGACATCTCGGCAATCCGCTCCCGGTCGCGGCCGGGACCGCGCTGCTCGCGCTCCGGACGACCGCCGCGGCGCCCGTCATGGCGGCGCCTTCGGGCCCGGTGGGCGTGTGGGGGCCGGCCGGGATCCGCGCCCCCTACCGGCGGATCATGGACCCGGAGCTGGGTGAGCGGGTGTGGGGGCTGACTGCGGGGGTGCTGCCGGGTTTCGCCTCGTAGTCGGCTATGCGGCGTCTTGCCTCGGGATGTACACCTTGTTGATGATGAGGATGATCGCGGCGGCGGTCGGGATCGCGATGAGCGCGCCGAGCAGGCCGAGCAGGGTGCCGCCCGCGAGGGCCGCGATGACGACCACCGCTCCCGGGACCTTCACCGCATGCGCCATGATGCGCGGGCTGACGACGTAGGCCTCCACCTGCATGTAGACGAGGTAGTAGATGCCGACCGCGATGGCGCTGCCGGGACCGTTGAAGAGCAGCACGAGCAGGGTGTTGATGATCGCGGCGGTGAGCGTGCCGACGAGCGGGATCATCGAGCCGATGAGGGCGATGAAGGCGAGCAGCGCCCAGTAGTCGACGGGCAGGCCGAAGAGCGGGAAGACGAGGCCGAGGAACAGGCCGGACAGCACGCCGTTCGCGATGCCGAGCGTGCCCTGGCCGATGACGAAGCGGCCGACCGAGGCGCACACCTGCTCCGCGAGGTCGATGAACACCGGCCGCTTGCTCGCCGGCACCATGCGGTACAGGCCCCGCTTGAGGCTCCGCATCGAGGCGGTGAAGTAGATCGTGAGGATGATGACGATGACCGCGCCGGTGAGCCCGGTGAGGATGCTGATCCCGAAGTTCAGCGCGCCGCCGGCGATCGAGGTGTAGTCGAGGGACTTCAGCCAGTTGGTGAGCTGATCGAGCAGATCGTCCACCTGGAGCCAGGGGAACGTGGCGTTCACCCAGTCCCGCAGCTCCCCGTTCGAGAACTGGGTGATGAACGTCTGAATGCCGGAGATCGCCTTGTTCACCTGGTCGATGATCACCGGGATGATCGCGAACACGAATCCGGTGAGGACCCCGGCGAAGACGATCAGCACGATGAGGATCGCGGCCCAGCGCGGCACCTTCCGCCGCTCGAACCAGCTCACCAGCGGGTCGAGGCCGAGCGCGAGGAAGAGCGCCGCGCCGACGTAGGTGAGGACGGCCGACAGCGAGGTGAACGCGGCGCCGATCGCGATCGCGACCAGGACGCCGAGGCCGGCCCAGAGGCCGGCGCGGAACGGGTTGAGGATCCTCACCCGGCACAGTCTGCCCTGTGCCGCGACGTCCGCACGGGCACGCCACGGGGATTCCTCAGCTTGCGGGTTGGCCGCGTTCAGGCGGTCCGGGTACCCTGGAATGTCCGTTCGGACGCCAGATCCCCACCCGAAAGCCCCTCCGCGCTTGCGTCTCGTCCTCGCCATCGTCTCGTTCCTGCTCGCCGCCGCCATGCTCGCGGTCGGGCTGGTGCAGCGCACCGTCCTCGCGCCGCCGTCCTCCGTCGACCTCTCGGTGACGACGCAGACCTCGGCGCCGCTGACCGTGATCGAGGGCTCGACGCTGCTGACGCACAGCGGACGGCAGACGCTGACGATCGACGGCTCGGATGTCGTGACGGCCGCCTACGGGCGCACCACCGATGTCTACGCCTGGGTCGGCGACGCCTCGTACAACCTCATCACCGTCGACCCGGACACCGGCGAGCTCGTGTCCACCTACCACGCCGGCGCCGACACCGAGGTGCCGAGCATCGCCGACTCCGACCTCTGGTACGACGACTTCCAGGACCAGCAGCACCTCCGGCTCTCGGTCACGCTGCCCGAGGACGACGCGATGCTGATCGCCGCCGACGGCACCGAGCCGGCGCCCGCGAAGGTCGCGATCTCCTGGCCGCTCGACGACTCCACCCCGTGGTCCGGGCCGCTCATCATCGGTGGGGCGATCCTGCTCGTCTTCGGCCTCGTGATGCTGCTCATCGCGATCTACCGGATGCGGAATCAGCACGGGCCGCGGCGGAAGATGCCGAAGCTGCCCCGGCAGAAGACCATCCGCTCCGTGCGGCCCGCGACCCGGACCCCGGCGAAGGGCGGCCCCGCCACCGTCATCGTGCTGCTGCTCGCCGCCGGTGCGATCGGGCTCGGCGGGACCTCCCCGGCCCGCGCGGCGGACACGCCGACCCCGACCCCGTCCGGCGGCACCTCCGGCGAGTCCTCGCTGCCGGTGCCCGCGGTGACGACGCCGCAGCTCGATCGCATCGTGGACCGGGTGAAGAAGGCGGTGGCGCAGGCCGACTCCGACCTCGACCCGACGGTCGCGGCGACCCGGATGACCGGGCCGGCGCTCGAGCTGAAGACCGCGGACTACGCGCTGCTGTCGAAGGACTCGGCGGCGACCGTGGCATCGCCGGCGATCCCGGCCGACGCGATCGTCAAGCTCGATCTGCCGCAGCAGATCCCCGCCGATACCGCGGCCTGGCCGCGCTCGGTGATGGTCGTGCTCGGTCCGGCCGAGACGACGCAGGACACCCCCACCCAGGCACCGACCGCCGCCGCGACCGACGTCCCCACCGACGCCGCGACCGACGCGACCGTGGCGCCGAGCGGGCAGGCGTACGTCGTGCTCATGCTCGTCCAGGCCTCGCCGCGCGAGAACTACAAGGTCGACTACCTGCTCACCCTGCAGTCCGCCATCCCCGAAGTCGCCGCGCCGACGGTGGGCGCCGCGCTGCTCGCCCCCGACAGCCCGCTGCTGTCCATGGCGCCGAGGCAGGTCGGGACCGGCTACGCCGACATCCTCGCGAACGACGCGGCGAGCACGGCGGCCGCCTCCTACGATCTCAGTACCGACAACCTCGCGGCCGCCTGGGGTGTGGCGGCGCAGACCGCGGAGCAGCAGGCGCAGCAGGGGCTCGCCTCGCCGAACAAGGTCGCCTATCAGACCGTCGCCGGCACCGGCGACGTCATCGTGCTCGCGACGACCGACGCGGGCGCCCTCGTCACCGCCACCGTGCGGCAGACCATGAACGTGACCCCCGGAGAGTCGGGAGCGAAGGTCGTCGCGCAGGGCGACGTGCTCACCCTCTCCGGCGTCGAGCGGAGCACGAAGGGCTACAGCGTCACCTACGGTGGACAGGTGCTGTTCTACGTGCCGGCGCTCGACAGCGACGAGCCCATCACCGTCCTCGCCTACGCGCAGGGACTGCTCTCCGCGACGGAGCTGCCATGAGCATGCCCGACGGACTGCGCGGCGCCCTCGACCTGTCCGGTCTGGTGCGCCGGGCCGAGACGCCGCCGGAGGCGATCGCGGCCTCGGCCGCCGCCGAGCAGTCCGGCATCGTGTTCGTCGTCGACGACCAGTCCTTCGGCCGTGTCGTCGAGCTGTCGCAGACGGTCCCTGTCATCGTCGAGTTCGCGGACGAGCGGACCGGCCCGACCGGCGTCGACGTCGTCGTCGCGTCCTACGGCGGCCGGCTCGCGCTCGCACGGGTCGATGCGATGGCGAACCCGCAGCTCGCGCAGGCCTTCCGCGTCGCCGAGATCCCGACCTTCGCCGCCGTCATCGGCGGTCGGCCGCTGCCGCTGTTCTCCGGCCTGCTCGCCGAGGGCGAGCTCCGCAGCCTGCTCGACCAGGTCCTGCAGGCGGCCGCTCAGCAGGGCGTCGCCGGCACCATGGCCGGGGACGACGGCGAGCCGCTCGAGCCCGTCGAGGCACCGCTGCCGCCGCACCATCAGGAGGCGCTCGACGCGATCGACCGCGGCGACTACGCCACCGCGGTCCAGGAGTACGAGACCGCCATCGCGCAGAACCCTCGCGACGAGCTCGCCGTCGCCGGCCTCGCCCAGGTCAAGCTGCTGCAGCGGCTCGGCGCGGACGGCGCCCAGCCCGACGCGGCGGATCAGGCCTTCGCCGCCGGCGACGCCGATCGCGCCTTCGACCTGCTGCTCGAGGGGTGGCCGGCCGCCGACCAGGAGGAGCGGGACCGCATCCGCACCCGCCTGCTCGACTACTTCGAGATCCTCGGCCCGGCCGACGATCGGGTCGGTCCGGCCCGTCGCCGGCTCACCAGCCTGCTCTACTGAGACCTCGGCTCCGGGCGGCGCTCAGGCCGGGACGAGCCAGGTCGCGCTGAGCGCCGGCAGGTGCACGATCGCGCTCGCCGGACGGCCCCGGTGGGCGACCGGCTCGGCACGGACCGAGCCCAGGTTCCCCTCGCCGCCGCCGCCGAACTCGCGCGCATCCGTATTCAGCACCTCGCGCCACCGTCCGGCGCTCGGCAGCGCCAGCCGGTGATCCCGGGCGACACCGGAGAGGTTGAACACGGCGGCGAGGGCGTGCCCGCCGCGCGACCAGCGCAGGAACGCGATCACGTTCTCCGCCGCGTCGTCGTCGGCGATCCAGTCGAAGCCGGCCGGGCTCGCATCCTGCTCCCAGAGCGCCCCGTGCTCGCGATAGACGCGGTTCAGCTCGGCGACGAGCCGGTGCACGCCCCGGTGGCCCGGCTCCTCGAGCACGGCCCAGTCCAGCCCGTTCGCCTCGCTCCACTCGCCCGGCTGCGCGAACTCGCCGCCCATGAAGAGCAGCTGCTTGCCGGGATGCGCCCACTGATAGGCCAGGAACGCCCGCAGGTTCGCCAGCTGCGCCGCCCGGTCGCCGGGCATCCGTGCGAGCAGCGAACCCTTGCCGTGGACGACCTCGTCGTGGGACAGCGGCAGCAGATAGCGCTCGCTGAAGGCGTAGCTGAGCGAATGCGTGAGCTCGCCGTGGTGATAGGCGCGGTGGATCGGCTGCTCGTGCATGTACTGCAGCGAGTCGTGCATCCAGCCCATGTTCCACTTCAGGTCGAAGCCGAGACCGCCGTCGCCGGTCGGCGCGGTGACCCCCGGCCAGGCCGTCGACTCCTCGGCGATCATCAGCGCGCCCGGATGCAGCTTCTGCGCCGTCGCCGTCGTCTCCTGCAGGAACTCGATCGCCTCCAGATGCTCGCGGCCGCCGTGCGCGTTCGGCCGCCACTGTCCCTCACGCCGCGAATAGTCGAGGTAGAGCATGCTCGCCACCGCGTCGACGCGCAGGCCGTCCACATGGAACTCCTCGAGCCAGTACAGCGCGTTCGCGACCAGGAAGTTGCGGACCTCGGGCCGGCCGAAGTCGAAGACGAGCGTGCCCCAGTCCGGATGCTCGCCGCGCAGCGGGTCGCCGTGCTCGTAGAGCGGCGTGCCGTCGAAGCGGGCGAGCGCCCAGCCGTCACGGGGGAAATGCGCGGGCACCCAGTCGAGGATCACCCCGATGCCGGCACCATGGAGCCGGTCGACGAGGTAGCGGAAGTCGTCGGGGTGGCCGAAGCGCGAGGTCGGCGCGTAGTAGCCGGTGACCTGATAGCCCCACGATCCGCCGAAGGGATGCTCCATGACCGGCAGGAACTCGATGTGGGTGAAGCCCAGCTCGCCGACGTAGTCGATGAGCGCGTCGGCGAGCTGCCGGTAGTCGAGGCCCGGCCGCCACGAGCCGAGATGCACCTCGTAGACGCTCACCGGCCGATCCCGGGGATCGCGGCCGGCGCGGTCGGCGAGCCAGGCCGCGTCCCCCCATTCGTACCAGGACTCGACGATCCGCGACGCGGTGCGCGGGGGCGTCTCCGTCCAGCGGGCGAGCGGATCGGCGTGCAGTCGCCACGCCTCATGGCGGATCGCGAACTTGTAGAGGTCGCCCGCCTCGAGGCCCGGGACGAAGCCGGCCCACACGCCGCTGCCGACCGGCGCGAGCGCGGGACCGTCCTGCGGCACCCAGCTCCACGGATCGCCGGCGATCCGGACCTCCCGGGCGTTCGGCGCCCAGACCGCGAAGTGCACGCCGCGGACGCCGTCGAGCGTCATCGGATGCGCCCCGAGGACGTCCCAGAGCCGTTCGTGCCGGCCCTCCGCGATGAGGTGCAGGTCGAGCTCACCGAGCCGTCGCGGCGCCGTCATCGGATCGTCCCCGGCACGATCTCCAGCAGATGGACGGGCTCGATGAGCGGATCGAGCCGCACCCAGGCGTCCTGGCCCCAGGTCCAGCGGGCGTCGGTGACGAGGTCGTGGACCTCGAACACCGCGTCCTCCGGCAGCCCGAGACTCGGCAGATCGAGGTGGATGCGGCTCTCCCGGACGTCGTGCGGGTCGAGGTTCGCGACGACGATGACGGTGTCGTCGGCGCCCGAGTCGGTGAAGCGGCCCGGGAGCTGCTTGCTGTAGACGAGGACGGCGTCGTCGGCGGACCAGTGCACCTGCAGGTTCCGCAGCTGGCGGAGCGCCGGATGGGCGCGCCGGATCTCGTTCAGCCCGCGCAGATAGGGGGCGATGCTGTCGCCGGCGGTCTCGGCGCCGGCCCAGTCGCGCGGCTTGAGCTCGTACTTCTCGTTGTCGAGGTGCTCCTCGCTGCCCGGTCGCGCGACATGCTCCATGAGCTCGTAGCCGCCGTAGACGCCCCAGGCCGGGGATCCGGTCGCGGCGATCGCGGCGCGGATCTTGTGTGCGGCCCGGCCGCCGCGCTGCAGATACTCGGTGAGGATGTCCGGGGTGCTCGGCCACAGATTCGGGCGGAGGTAGGCGGCAGTGCGGTGCGAGAGGTCGAGCAGGAACTCGGCGAGCTCGGCCTTCGTGTTCCGCCAGGCGTAGTAGGTGTACGACTGCTGGAATCCGGCGGCTGCGAGCGCTTCGAGCATCGGCGGCCGGGTGAACGCCTCCGCGAGGAACACCACGTCCGGATCCGTCGCCGCGATGCGGGCGAGCAGCCCCTCCCAGAACGCGAGCGGCTTGGTGTGCGGGTTGTCGACGCGGAAGATGCGGACGCCCTCGGCCATCCAGTGCCGGATGATCCGCTCCACCTCGTCGGTGAGGCCCGCGAGATCCGCCTCGAAGGCGAGCGGGTAGATGTCCTGGTAGCGCTTCGGCGGGTTCTCCGCATAGGCGATGGAGCCGTCGGGGCGATGCTCGAACCACTCCGGGTGCTCGGTCACCCAGGGGTGGTCCGGGGAGGCCTGCAGCGCGAGATCGAGGGCGACCTCGAGGCCGAGCCGGCTCGCAGCCCGCACGAAGGCGCGGAAATCGGCGGCGGTGCCGAGCTCCGGGTGGATCGCGTCGTGGCCGCCCGCGACGCCGTCGGCGAGCGGCCCGCCGACCGCCCACGGCGAGCCGGGCTCGCCCGGCTCCGCGGTCGCGGCGTTGTTGCGGCCCTTGCGGTGGCGGACGCCGATCGGGTGAATGGGCGGCAGATACACCACGTCGAAGCCCATCGCGGCGATCCGGGGCAGCCCCTTCGCGGCGGTGCGGAAGGTGCCGCCCGCCCAGTCGCCGCCCCGGGTCCGCCTCGCGCCCTCGCTGCGGGGGAACAGCTCGTACCAGGCGCCGACGCCGGCGCGCTCGCGCTCGACCCGCAGCACGACCGTCTCCGACTCGGTCATCAGCGAGGCGAGCGGCTCGGCGTCGATCGCCGCCGCGAGCCGCCGATCGTGCGCGAGCGCGAGGCGCTCCTCGGCCGGCCGCGCCGCGTCGACGAGCGCCTCGGCCGTCTCCCGGAATCGCTTCAGCCGGGCCCGGCGGCGCAGCAGCTCGGCGCCCATCCGCAGCGTCAGCTCGACATCCTGGCCGGCGGGGACCTTGATCTCGGCGGCGTGCAGCCAGCTCGCCCAGTCGTCCGACCAGGCGCGGATCCGGTAGCGCCATTCGCCCTCGGCGTCGACCCGGGCGAGGGCCCGCCAGCGGTCCGTGCCGGGGATCTCCTCCGTCATCCGGTGCCGGGTCGTCGTGCCGTCGGGGGCGCTCAGCTCGACCTCGGCGCCGAGCCGGCCGTGGCCCTCGCGGAAGACGGTCGCCTCGAAGGGGATGACCTCGCCCACGACGGCCTTCGGGTCCCAGCGACGCTCCGGCTCGACGGGGGCGAGGAACCGGATCGGAATGCGGCCGATCACGGCACCAACCTACCGGGGGGAGGGGGTCCGCGTGGCACATGCGGCGACGTGGGCGGCGGCGCCGGCAGGCAGGCGGGCAGGCGGGCGGGCGGGCGCGGCGGCAGCTCGGCTGCGGCGCCGGCAGGCGGGCAGGCGGGTGGGCGGGCGGGCGCGGCGGCCGTCATGGACCCGGCTCAGCGGCGTCGGCATCCTGTGGCACCGGCGGGCCCGGTCGCGGCCGAGCCCGCCGAGGCTCGATAGGGTCGAGCTGTGCCCGTCCTCCGCATCGCCGCCTCGGTGATCGTCGTCGAGGGTCGGATGCTCCTGGTGCGCAAGCGCGGCACGGACGCCTTCATGCAGCCCGGCGGGAAGCTGGAGGCCGGGGAGAGCGGGGCGGAATGCCTCGTCCGCGAGCTCGAGGAGGAGCTGGCGCTGCGCATCCCGGTCGCGGTGCTGGAGCCGCTCGGCCGTTATGGGGCGCTGGCGGCGAACGAGCCGGACCACGTCGTCGACTGCGAGGTGTTCCGCGTGCCGGCCGCCGCGATCGAGGGGCAGCCGATCGCGGTGCAGGCCGAGCTCGAGGAGCTGCGCTGGAGCGATGCGACGGATCTCGCCGAGCTCGCGGCCGCCGGGCGGCTCGCGCCGCTCACGCGGGATCATCTGGGGCGGTTTCTCGGCGAGGGGTGATCGAGGGCGGTCCTCAGCAGGTCGCAGGTCTCGGGGCTCAGGCCTCGGGTCTCGGGTGGGGCGGACGCGGAGCCTGACAGTGCGGCGATTCGGGGTTCTGAGTCGGGGCCCTGAGTCCTGAGAGCGCGGCGATCCAGGGTTGCACCCGAGGTTGAAGCGAATCGGTCCGCGGGCCTTGGGATTCGAATGCATGTTCGATAGAGTGGAGACAGCCCTCCCGGACCGCCGGTCCGATGCCAAGGAGGAGGGACGCATCCGCTCTTCCTCCTGTCCTCAGCATCGGAGTCCCCATGTCCTTTCCGCTCGCGGTCGCACCGCCGCTCAGTCAGGTGGCCCTCGCGGCCCTGCCGGACGCGGCGCTGCTCGCCCGACAGGATCAGCTCGCCGCCGAGCGTCGGCGCGTGGACGCGGAGCTGGCGGCCGTCGCCGGGGAGATCGCGCGCCGATCGACGCGGGAGGCCGGCTTCGGCGGCATCGCGCAGCGCGCCGGATACCGCACTCCGGAGCGGTATCTCGAGGAGTCGCTCGGGGTCAGTCGGCAGGAGGCGAGTGCGCTCGTCCGCGTCGGCCTGCTCGATCCGGCCGATCCGCGAGACGGCGCGCTCGTCGAGGCGGTCGCCGCCGGCGAGATATCGGTTATCCAGGCGGACGAGGATCTGCGCGCACGGCGACTCGCCGAGCAGCGCGCGATCGACCGGGAGCGGACGATGCGGGAGCGTCGATCGTTGATCCTGCATCGGCTCCCGGACGGGATGACCCGACTGGTGGCGCTATTCGATCCGGAATCGGCGGCGATCGTCACGAGCGCGTTCGACGCCATCACCGCGCCGCGCCGCGGCACACCCCGGGTCGTCGATCCTCGGGCACGGGACCGCGCCGAGGCGATCCGCACCGACCCGCGGACGACCGAGCAGCTGGCCCTGGACGGCCTCGTCGACCTGCTCCGCATCGCCGTCGCCGTCGATCACGCGGACGATGCCGTGACGCGGAAGGTGCTCGGCGCCGTCCTGCCCGCGGTCCGCATCCACGTCACCGACCAGGACCTCGCTCGACGCGCCGTCGCCCGTGCCGCGGGTCGCTCGACGGCCGAGGTCGCCGCGATCGGCAGCGCGCGGATCGAGGGGCAGCCCGAGCCGGTCGCCGCTGGCACCGCGGAGCGGCACCTCTGCACCGCCGGCTCGGTGCCCATTCACTTCGACAGCGGCGGCCAGGTGGTGAACGTCGGTCGCGACCACCGGCTCTTCACCGCGCGGCAGCGCATCGGGCTCGCTGCCCGGGACGGCGGGTGCCGGTGGCCGGGCTGCGATCGTCCGCCGTCCTGGTGCGAGGCCCACCACATCGACGAATGGGACGCCCACCATGGCCGGACCGATATCGCCGACGGACTGCTCCTCTGCCGTTTCCATCACCTCCTCGTCCATGACCGGGGCTGGCGGATCCGGCGCGGGACCGATGCCCTCGGCGCCGTCGAGTACGTCGCCGCGACGGACGGCGAGCGGGTCGTGCTGCCGGCGAAGGCGCGGCTGACGACGACCGGGTCCTCGACCCGGGGCGATCGGGGTAGGGTGCGATCATGCCCATGACCGTGAAGGCGTTCGGCGCCACCTCCGCCACCGACCCGCTCGTGCCGATGACCGTCGAGCGCCGGGACCTGCGGCCGCACGACGTCCGGATCGCGATCCGCTACGCCGGCATCTGCCACTCCGACATCCACACGCTCCGAGGCGAGTGGCGCGGGATCGCCTACCCGCAGGTCGTCGGCCACGAGATCGTCGGCGAGGTCGAGGCGGTCGGCGCCGAGGTGACTCGGCACCGCGTGGGGGATCGCGTCGGCGTCGGCTGCATGGTCGACTCCTGCCGG
>Ga0164242_10004705_pt1 | contig 15284 bp, 16 predicted proteins | sample OricomgcompostMG_FD_108783 | JGI IMG/M metagenome (GOLD analysis project Ga0164242, IMG submission 108783) | Miracle-Growth compost microbial communities from Emeryville, California, USA - Original compost - Miracle growth compost (MG) ... | reverse complement strand
CGGTGTCTGGGATCACGTTCTCTGACTTAGAAGGTTTCAACTAAATGCAATATCGGCGCTGACAAAGCCTGACCGGGAGGGCTCCGATGTTTGACTCGCTAGATGCACTCTCCCACTGCCTTGCGTCCGCCGGTTACTTCATAGATCCAGTGACGACGCAAATCGTTTATCTTGCAGCGCGTCTCCATAAACCTCTTCTGCTCGAAGGTCCGGCCGGATCGGGCAAAACGCAGCTTGCCTTATCGGTCGCAAAAGCGGGCAATACGCACATTGAGCGATTGCAGTGCTACCGGGGCGTGACTGAAGCGCAGGCGATCGGAAGCTTCGACTCAGGGTTGCAGCGGCTATACCTGGAGTTCTCGAAGAACCCGCATGCAGACTGGCAATCGATCCAGACCAGCCTCACTGGCCGCGAGTTCTTCCGACCTGGCCCCTTGATGCGAGCGTTGGAGTGCGAGCAATCTTGTGTCTTGTTGATCGACGAACTAGATAAGGTGGACGACGGATTCGAGGCAATGCTGCTTGAGATACTTTCCGCCTGGCAGCTTTCCATCCCTGAGTTCGGAACCGTCCATGCGAAGAGCATTCCCTTCGTCGTTCTGACCAGCAACGAGGAAAGGCGACTCGGTGATCCCATCCGTAGGCGAAGTCTGTACCTGCGCGTAGAGCACCCCACGCCGAAACTTGAGGCGGATATCATCGCAAGCCGCACACCCGAGGCCAATACGAGCTTTCACCGCGAGATCGCCGGTATTGCCCGCTCCTTCAGAAATTACTCATTGGAGAAACCTCCATCCGTCTCCGAGATGATCGACTTCGCCCGCGCGCTTGAGGCCCTTGGTATGAATCATGTCACCGAAGATCTGCGCGACGTGCTTCTGCCGTTCCTCGCCAAGACAGAGAAGGACCGACGCCACCTGATGCTCCGAGAGGGTTTCAAGAGCCTGCTCAACGATGGCGCCCGTTATGCCCGAGAGCTGGCCGAAGTGGAGGCGCCTCGCTCATGAAAACTCTTTCGATAGTTCTACTCTTCGGCTTTTCGGTGTCGCTTCCCGCACAATCAACGCGTGCGTATTCCGAAGAGTGCGTGCGGCGATACGCCGCGCATTACCACATTGAGCCGGAGGTGATCGCCGCCTTTATCGACGTCGAGTCAAACTGGAACCCACGAGCAATCTCACCGAAAGGAGCCATGGGGCTTATGCAACTCATGCCCGCCACCGCCAGACGTTTTGGCGACTTTGCCCCTTTCGATCCGGACCAGAATATTGCTGCCGGTACCCGCTACATCACGACTCTGATGTGGGAGTTCCACGGGGATCTACGTCTGGTGGCAGCCGCATATTATGCCGGCGATAGATGGATTGGTAAGCGACTCCTCGACTATCGCAATCCCGATGTTATTGCCTACGTTTCCGCAGTCCGCAAGCGTTATATTCTCCGCCGCATGGCGGCTTACCCACAGTTCAGGAGGTAGACCATGAAACTCCGTTGGCTCATCCCATTCGCCTTGTTGCTTCCTATGCGATCGTTTGCGATAGACAACCAGCAAGGACGCGTGACAACTGTAACCATTCAGGCCGATGTGATCACTCCATTGCATCTCCGGCCGGAGTTTGAATCGATCATTCGCCTGCCGGAAGAGGTTACCTCGGTAGTTGTCGGAAGCCCAGGTTCCTTTCATGTAGAGCACAGTGAGGAGGAACCTAACTTCGTCTACGTGAAGCCGACCGTCCGTACCCCAATCCGGAGTGATCTTTTAATCGCGATGAAATCCGGCCAGCATGTCGTCTTGCAACTCATCAGCGATGGAGATGCGGCTCGGGCAACGCAAGCCGTGGACTTCCTGCTGGAATATAAGCCACACAAGAGTTTTGTTGTCTTTGCCGATCCTTCAGCGATGGAAGGATCCCTTTCCGCTGCAGGTCCTCGTCGGACTGGGGTTACAGCCAACCATGTCACGTCTTCACCCATCGACCAGGAACTCACTTTTCAAAGCAGCGTGAATGCGCCAGCGTGGACAAAGTGGGAAGGACAGCAGATTCGGACTTCGATCGGTGACATCCGTCAACTTGGCGATCAGACCCTCATCGCGTACTCGATCCTCAATGCCGGAGAGCAACCGGTAGAAATCTTGCCGCCGCAGATCCAGATGGACGGCCGTAAAGCGAAGAAGAGCAAAGGCAAGAACATCCTCTCGGACCAACTTCAGGTGCGCAGCTACCGTCTGACGGCGACCCGGCTCGATCCCGGCACTCGTGCAGACGGCGTACTGCTCTTCGACCGGCCGAACTTCAAAGCCTTTACAGAGTCTCTTTTCCTCCAACTCGCGCAGGCCGACCAGGTCGATCACCCCATCTTGATAAAGCTGCCGTTCACCCCGCCGCTTGAAGCGAAAGCTCACTAAGGAAGGAGTTTTTATGAATCCGCAGAATAATGGAAATGCGCTCAATATGGAACTTCCGGACTCGGCCGCAGCCGTCCGCACTCCTCATGACCGGGCAGCCGATCCTGAAGAAGCCTCCAGCGCTGCCGAAGCTCAAACATGGGCGGCGCGAACTGACGCTCTCAAAACGGAGGCCGTTATCAACAGGAAGCCGATCATTTTGTTGGGCGGTGGTCTTGCCGCGGCCGTAGTCTTGTTTGCGGTCACGACCCTCGTGGGGAAAGCGCCACAGAAAAAAACGCCCTCGCCGCAGCCTGACGCAGCACCTACGAGCGCACAGGAAAGGCCGAAAGGCAGCATCACTCCCTTAATGGACACAGTACACACGCCTGCCAGCAACAATACGGCGGGCCAGCTTACACCTGCCGATATCAGCCGGATGAAAGCCAGTTCAGGAAAGCAGATGGCATCAGCGGCCTCGCCACCCTCTAACCGTTCTGCGAATGCGCCTGGACCAACGCTGGCATCGGTGCCCCCTTTCGAATCCACGCAACAGCATTGGGAAGAACCACGCCCTTATGGTGAAACTCAACCTGCGCCGCCGCCATCGAGTTCGCCTCAGCAGCAACAGAACCTGTTGAAAGAAGCTTCCCTGGTGTTCGTAAAAAAAGCGGAATCAGGCAATAGGAACTTTACAGCAACATCTGAGATCGATCGTCAAAACAATGTTCCGAGTCTCGATCTGACACCAGGTACGCGGATTCAGGCACGCCTCGAGACACAAGTGTCGAGTGTGGTGGCGGCTCCAGTAGTTGCAGTTGTCGAGTACACCTATTCCCTTGGAGACCGGATTGTCATCCCAGCAGGAGCCCGGGTCTACGGCCAGCTTCAGCAGGCAGATCGCAGTGGTGCAGTCAGTATCAAGTTCAAGGAAATCGAGTTATTAGATGGCAACCGGGAAAAGATTGAGGCGATTGGAATAAGCCTTGAGCTTGGCCCCATTAGAGGAACAGTATCCGGGAAGAACACCGGGAAGAACTTCCTCGTGCGTACAGCTTCCGGCATTGGATCGGTTGCCGCAATGTTGGTGGGAAATACCAACGGTGCCTTCTCAGAGGACGACTTGATCCGGCAACGGATTGCACAAAATGTGGGCAATGCCGGCGATACCGAGATTATGAACATGGCTGTGACCAATCACATCGTGGTGTCGGTCCCAGCAGGCACTCCTATCTATGTCGTGTTCACGAAACGGGAAGGAGTGCCGAGCTCTTCTCACCCTTCGAGCAACGCGCCCGAATAGCGGCAGCAATCGCAGAGCCATGAGCCTCAGCTTTGGCTGGGGCTTTCTTATTGCTCCATTATCCGCTCCGTTGAAGCACTGTGCATATGCCCGATCAAACGCGCTTTGTGTCCTTGTGCGGAATGGCAATTCATATCCCTGAGTATTTCAATGTGCAGAATGACGAATTTTCGGTACGTATACTCAAGCCAGGTACTGCGAAACTTTATAAGCCACCGCCTCGATCACTTCCTTCCACTTCGAATCGACCTTTCCTTCGACTTTAAGACGTCGGATTCCGCTCTGCTTCCATGCCTCTTCAATCGTCGGCGCGTATACGGAGAGTTCGAAGATCGTCATGGTTCTCTGTGCATGCTCGGGTTGAGTGCGGATGTATTCCGACTCAAGTCCTTGTCTAAGGTCCGTGGTGTGGCTACGGATCGCGGCATCCGCAGCCGGATCCGCTGGCAGTTGTTCGAGCAAACGTAGTATTTCGGAACACTGCGTACCGATCAGTCGGAGTTTTTGGGTCGCTTCTTCCTTCGTCATTGAGTAGTCGTTCCTGTTAAGGCAGTTGCCTAAGTTTACGAAACGTAGTTGCCCTTTCGCATGCGCAGCGTGCACTTTGCCGCATCAACCGATTGATAAAGCAGCCCGCATTATGACCGATTTGCCTCAAATCTCTATCATTACGCTCCGCGCCCGATTGTTCCTCTGCATCAAGCAACACGCCGTATGCCCAGTCGGCCGCGCAAATGTAGCAACCTGCGCAATGACGTTTCTCACAAAACACCGCTAAGGTATCTATCGATATTTTCTCGTTTTATAAGCTATTCACGATCCCGCAATTGTAGATCTCTCAGAGAAACCGTCTCTTATTTTTCTCTGCTGAGCGGATTTTTCCTTCCTGCAGCTGCCCCTGCGGCGATTTTAGAGCCCGCATCGATTTGACCGAGTTTTCGGTGTGCCTCACCTTGTGTCTCGACACGGATGCCCAGAGTAGCCGAGTCCAGGAGAGACAACTATGACAACCGCACTCAATCTTTCGCGGCCTGCTCGCGGATCCGCCGAACCCATCACCATTCACCGGCCCAAGGACCGCAACTGGTCGCACTTCATGCTGAAGATCGCACTCATGCTGATGGTTGTCGGTGCGTTCCTCCCGTTCGCTGCGCACGCTCAAAACCTCGGAACTGCTCCGGCGTTTGGGCAGGCTGTACAGGGCCAACAGGCCACGACCGTCGAAGGGACCGTGCTCAACATCGTCAACTGGGGATGCAACGTAATCGCTCCAGTGATCGCGGTGGCTTGCCTCGGAGTGGCCGGTTGGCACTTCAAATCGGGTCGCGGGTACATGGGATGGGGCGTCACCGGCGTCGCACTTATGGTCATCTCCGGGCTCGGACGCATGGCTGAGGGTTTCATCACCCAGGCAGGATCAATTCAGTAAGGAGCTCTCTCGATGCCTGTGCCGCAATTCCTTTCCGACCTTCTTCAACTGCTGTTCGATCTGGCTGTTCCAGCGGCATTCTGCACACTCGCAGCGGCAGGCGTGAGTCTGCGGACGGAAGGTGGAACGAACTTCCATATCGGCGGGAAGTTCGGGAAGTGGATTCTGTGGACCGTCGTTCTGTTGACGATTCCCCAGATCCTCTCCTGGATTGCGGCACAAGGCATCACGGTTCCCTCCGCGAGCGGTTCTGTCGGAACAGGCTGGCTCGCCAGCATGGAAACGCTCTTCAAGAACTTCGTCAACGACATCGTGGTCGCGAAGCTTGTTCCAATCATCGCAGCCTACTTCGTTCTCAAAGCCACCCTGGATGGAGCTGCCGGTGAGAATCCATTGGGTTCCATCATCGCGGCGATCTTCCTGATGTCAATCTCGGCAACGATGCAGCTGTTCCAAGGATGGAACTCGGGCCGGGAGTATGCCACCACCGACATGCTCAGTTCTTTATGGAATTACATCGCCGGCAAGATCATGCCCTCGGCGGCCGGACTTGCCTGTATCGGCGCGGTCATCAACTTCGTTCGTCATCGCCCATGGACGCGCTTGATCTTCGCAGCAATCGCATTTCTGAGCGTAACAGGGCTGGTGAAGCTGTTTCAGGCCATGGTGGCCTAGAAAGGAGCCCGATGAGTCTGGACGGAGCGGTTACAAACCTTGCATCGTGGGGCGGCAACGTCATCATGCCCACTCTCGCCGGAGGGTTCTTCTCCTTTGCGGTCTATCGCTACAGCAAGAGCGGCCCATTCGAAAACTATCTTTATGGTGGCTTTGCTTCGCTCATGTGCTCGGGCATTCTCCGCGCGATCGAAGGATTCGTGCAACACGCAGGGGCAACGAACGCCGATGGCTATTGGCTCGCTCTGCTAAGCCTCGTCAACTTCACCGCGAATGTCATTCTTCCGGTCTTTGCGCTCACGCAACTTGGAGCGATGGCTCTGCACATGGGCGGCGTTATCGACCAGATCTATCCGGGTTCGACCTGGATTCGGAAGTTCACAGCCGCCATGGCGGCACTCATGGTCTCAGGCATTGTGCGGCTAGCGGAGTCCATGATTACCCACGCCCACGGAATAGGAAGTTAACGATGAGTCTCGATCTCACACCCGTGCACCGCAACCTCCACACCAAGGTGACTTTCCTTGGCCTGGAGTTCGAAGACCTGATCCTCGTCCTTGCACTGGCTGCGCTGATGAACCTGCTTGCTCATTTTGTTGGCGGAGAGAGCCACATCTTCGGGATGCCTCTGAACGTCTTCATAGAGTTCGTAGTGCCGTTCCTCGCAGTCCCGTTCCTGATGCTCTTCAAGTACGGCAAGCCCCGCGGTTACCTGTTGGACCTTTTGCGTTCGTTTTTTGCTCCGAAAGCCTGGTGCGGATTTGAGCGAGATTCGGAACTGGTGCAGCCTTACATCGTGGATGAGGAGGAGTGAGCCATGCGAGCACAGGTCAGGACAACACGGAACGGCACGGTTCTCCTTCGCATGGACGCCGAAGCTGCGCGTGCTACATTCGCGAGCGTTGTGTTTGCTTCACGTTTCCATGACGGCATCCGTGGCATGGAAGGCATTGCGAAAAGAGCTCTCGAAGCCGAAACAAAATCTGCAGATAGGAGAAACACGACATGCCGATGACCTACGCCGAACACGACAAGAAGATGAAGGCACCTGCGATGTGCGAGCTGCTGCCTCTGCGTGATCTGCCGGAGGGAGACAACATCCTCGTTCGCACTAACGGGTCGTTCGTTGCGGGGTACGAGTTGAAGGGGGTGCTCTCGTACTTCGCAACGGACGGGGAGAGAAACCAGGCGAAGGCGTCGCTTGAAGCTCTCTTCCGTGGCATACCCGACGTCAGCATGCGCGTGCAATTCCGGTATGAGATCGCCGAGCATCTCGGCGGCCTCATTGATGCCTATGTCCGTGCCCAGCGAACGGACCAAGCCGAGATCAAGGCGCTCGATGCTCATCGGGTGCGCCGGTGGAGAGAAAAGGAGGCAGGTGGAGCCTACTTTCAGACCCGCCTGCACGTCTACTTCATCTGGGATCCGCGCATTCACGCCAAGCTCTATCACTCGGCGGAGCAGAATCGGAGGCTCGGCGGCTTTGCTCTGAGTCAGAAGAAGGCGATTCAGCGAGGCCGCAAAGAACACGAGACACATCTTGCCGAGTTTGAGTCGATCCTTCGTGGCATTGAGAGTTCGCTCGAAACCGCGGAGATCGGACCGCGCAGGTTGACTACGCAGGAACTCTTCGACGAGCTGCAGACAGCCCAGCATCCTCGCCGCCGCGCTCGCCGGCCATACATTCCTGGGGAAGAGATGCTGACGTATCGCAGTGCCCGCGATCAGGTAACCCACGCGAGCATTCTCCATGAATCCGAGAATTACCTGAACATCGATGGCTACCTCTACTCCGTCGTCAGCCTGAAGGAACTGCCGGATGCCACTTTTCCCGGCATGTTGCAGAAGTTTTCTACGCTGGGTTTTCCTCTCGTCGTCAGCGGACAGGTGGAGATCCCCGACCAGGCGAAGATCCTTAAGGCATATAAGAAACGCCTGCAGAAGATGACCGCAGCGCAGAAGGATGCGAATGGAAACTTCAAATCAAACCCAGAAGCGGAGGTAGCGCAGGCTCAACTTATCCAGGTGCAGCGCGACATCATCTCGTCATCGCTAAAGACCGCAAAGCTGAGCCTTTCCGTTGTCGTTCGCACCTCCCATGAGGCCGAAAGCTTCCGTGACCTTGAATCGGCCGAGCGCGAGATCTCCAACCGTACCCAGGAAGTGCTCAACGCTTTCACCCATATGAATGGCGCTCGTGCCGTCGTCGAGACCATTGCCAAGCGCCGCATCTTTATCGGCACCCTGCCGGGAATGGGTGAGACCGACAAGCGTGAACAGGACATGCTCACCCCAAATGCCGCCGATCTCGTCCCGGTGGAGATGCCATGGACGGGTACGCGGAAGAGTCCGTTGATGTTGTTCGAGACACCTTATCGGCAGCTCATTCCATATTCCATGTTCGATCCCGACCTGTCCGACGCCAATGGCCTCCTTATGGCGAAGACGGGCGGGGGCAAGACGCTCGCGGCCCAGCAGATGTTGCTCATGGCCGCGCGCAACAATGCCCGAGTGTCGATCCTCGAAAGCGGCGATTCCTATCGCCCTCTGGTAGAGCTGATGGGCGGCGAGATGGTACAGATGTCACTCGATAGCACACAGACCATCAATCCGTGGGACCTGCTGGATGGCGGAATGACACCGGCGAACGATCAACTGGCGTTCCTCAAGAACCTGACACGCCATATGCTTGGGGAAAGCACGCCTCCCGATCTTGATATCGATCTGCTCGACAGTGTGCTGCTCGAAGCGATTGCCTCTACTTACAAGCGTTGCAGTGCAAAGAGCTCCAACCCCATTCCGCTCTACTCGGACCTTGCGGCGGAACTTGCACATTGGCAAGACAGGGACAAGAACCAAAAGATCAACGAAATGGCCCGACTGGCAGCGATGAAGCTGCGCGCCTGGGTAGACGACGGGCCTTACGCCAAACTCTTTGACCGGCCAACCACTGTTCGCCTGGACAGCCCATGGCTCTACTTCAATGTCGAGAAGCTCAAAGACGATCCGCGTCTTGAACGCGCCATGAGCCTCAAGGTCGCTCATGCAGCCACGCATCGTGGTTCCGGAAATAATGGACTTCCGAACATCACTCTGCTTGATGAGTGCTGGGCGATGCTTGAATCTCCAATCCTTGCCTCGGTTGTCGTGCAACTCTTTCGCACAGCTCGCAAGCGCTATGGGAGCGTCTGGGGGATCAGCCAGACCCCGGAAGACTTCGTCGGCACGAAAGACAAGCCGAACCCGTTCGGCGCCGGCATCGTCAAGAACGCTACCACCAAGATTATCGGCAAACAGCCCGGTGATATGACCACCCACCGCGAGTATATGAACCTCAATGAGACGGCGATCAACCAGATCAAGGCGTTCGCTCAACCGAAGAAAGGCCAAAGCGCGCAATTCCTTATCGCCATTGGGGAAAAGGCCGAATCCACGCACGTCATCCGGATCACGCCGACCCCGGTGGACTACTGGATCACGACGACCTACCCGCGCGAGCGCACCTATCGAAAGTGGTGGCTGAATACCCACTCCGATATCCCTCCGCTGTCTGCATATGAAGCGTTGGCGCGGCGTTATCCGCGGGGGCTCGCTGAGTTAGCACCACTCTCGGAGGAGATGTCTGGAGAGGTTCTGGAGGTACAGGCAATATGAAAATTCCATCCTTTTCGACTCTCGTTGACGGGTTGAAGACTTCTGACTTCGGGACTCTTATGCCCAGGAACGGACGGAGGTGCGTTGCGCTTATAACAGCGTTGTTCGGCGTCGCTCTCGCATTGCCCACTCCGGCCCACGCCGGCATCTTCGGTGTCTTTGACTCCATCTTCAGCACGATTCAGAGCGACATGGGAGCGTCCTTGAAAGAGATCAATCAGATGACCCAGGAGGTCCAGCAGCTTTATCAAGAGACCGTCTGGCCGCTGGCCATGGTGAACTCTGCCCGGGGATTCGTCTCGAACTCCATCACAAGCTATCGCAGCTACATGGCTCAAGCCTTCCATCTCTCCTCACCAAGCGCGACGTTGCCGAGCCCGCAGCAATTCGAAACGATCCTCCACAGCCGGACGAGTACGCAGATTCCTGCACTGCAGGGCAGCTTCACGGCAAACTACGGCAGCGTTCCGGCAGTGAACGTCGCATCTCCGCAGGACCGTGTCATGGTCGACATCGACGATGCCCTGGGTCAGGAAAATCTCAAGACCACGCTGATTGCCGACCAGGGACAGGACGTTGTTCTCGCCACTGCGGACCAAATGGAAAATCAGGTCGCCGTGAGCGCGCCTGGTTCAGCCCCTTTCCTCACTGCCCAGGCGCAGGTTGCCAACCTGCGTTGCCAGGCATTCATGCAGAAGATGCTCGCCGCGGAGTTGCGGCAGGAGGCAGGCCGCATTGCCCACGACAACGTTCTAGTAAAGCGGCGCGCCACGGCAGTTGGCAACCTCAACCAGTTCGTCTCGGGTGCGTTGACCCATCAGTGAAGGAGATTACGATGCCAGACCTGAAGCGTATTACCGATAAAATTCGCAAACCCCTTTTCTGGAAACGCAAAGCTCCCGTGGAAGTAAAGGAGCATCGAAGCCAGGAACAGTCCCCACATCCACCGCGTAAGTGGTACACGCTGACGTTCTTTAAGACCGTGATGTTATTGATGGTTGCACTTCTCTTTGTGCCGAATGCCGCTCACGGTCAACTCGGCATCGACGTTGCGGCAATTCTGGCCGGGCTTTCGAAGGTCGAGAGCTTGATGAGTAAGTATGTTGCCACGCCGCTGAAAGACATCAATCAGACCCAGCAAAGCATTACCAGCTATGAGAAAGACGTCGTTTACCCGGCTACGGCGATCAATCAGGCGAAGAGTTCCGTCACTCAATTTGAGAGCCAGTTTACCCAGATCGGAAGCATGTTCCGGGTCAACGTCTCAAGCGCAACGCTTCCGCAGTCGCAGAGTCTCGAATCTTTGCTGCTGTCTCGAAATACCAGCAACGTTTCTTCAGTTTCCGGTCAGTTTCAAAACGTGTATGGCGTCGTGATGCCACAGAACGCAGCATCGCCTGAGGTTCGCAACATGACGGATATGACTGATGCCCAGGCACAAGACTCAATGAAGCGCGCGATTGAGATTGACGCTCTGGCGGACGCAGAACTCGCGGAGGCCGACAAGATGGGCCAGCAGATTGCTCTTGCCGCACCCGGCAGCGCACCCATTCTGGAGGCAGAAGCCGACGTATGGTTGGTGCGCGCGAATGCCTACACCCAGTCCGCACTGGCTGAACTCATGCGCACGCGCAGCATCGACCTAGCGAATCAGAGCAAACTTGCAAAGCTCGGCGCCGCGGACAACACCAACAACAACGGACTGATCAGCGGATCTCTCACCCACAGGTAGACAGTGATGATGTCCATCCTCCATCCCGCTATCACCGCTCTCGCGTTCTTTCAGGCGACGCAGTTGAATCTCTTCGAGCGCTTTCTAACACAGGCCGTCTCGGGAATCGATTCGACGAGCATTACGGGCGGCATGCAAAACGTGGGCCATGTAGTCCTGCTGGTCGGCTTCCTGTGGCAGGTCTATCAGTCGGCGATGCACGGCGGCGACGTGCGCGGGCTTGGAACAAACCTGATCAAGTATGTTGTGACCGCCGTTGTGATCATGAACTATCATGCGATCTTCACCACGATCAACCAGGGCTTCGTAAATGCAGGCAACTGGGTTAACAGTGCATCTGGTGCTACGAACCTGCTCGACAATTGGGCCAGCGATCTCAAGACGCAGTACAGCCAGGTGGGCTTCCAAAACCTCTGGGGTCTTGTTACCGGGTCTACGGCCGGAGTCCTCGATGGGGTCCTCATCATCGTTGCATACATCCTCTATCCGGTTGTCATCGCGATCTTCGGTTTCTTCTACATCCTTTACGGCAGCATTCTCTATATCTTCGGTCCGATCGTAATCGCACTGATGCCGCTTGGCGCGACGAACCGTCTGGCAAAGTCCTATGCCGAGAATGTCTTCATCTGGAACGCCTGGCCGGTCCTCTATGGAGGATTCGGCGCATTGCTCAGTGCTGTCCAGATGGGACAGGTTGGGCAGATGCTCAATCAGAATGACTTTCTCGGAGGCCTCGGCAATCTCGAAGGGTCGATTCTGATAGGACTCGCCAGCATTATCTACTCCCTTGCCATCGCCGTGATCCCGTTTATCGCGAAGAAGATCGTCAGCGGTGAAGTTGGAGCGACGGCGGGAACCTTGCTCGGAGCGGCAGCAACTGCTTTGACAATGGGGATTGCAGCCACCGAGGGAGTTGCGGCAGGTACGGCAAATTTCTCAGGACAGGCGGCATCAGGTGGTGAGAAAGCCGCTACTAGCGCGAACGCCGGATCTCCGTCGTCTCTCTCAGGCGCGAATCAACCTGCACCGTCCCAACGTCTGCCGCCAGCCGACGGTGGACCGCAAGGTCTCAACCAAACACACTTCTCAGGCACCTCAGGAGAACCAGCGTCGCCATCGAAGTCTCTTGATACCGGGGGCGACACGGTGGCCAGCAGTATTCGCGGAAACCTCAAATCTGCTGTGGATTCAACGTCGCAAGGCTCTGCGAATGCAAATAGCACCAATAAGAATGAGAGCCCCATTCAGCCTGACATGCCCGGTTCGCAAAAGAGCACGCAGAGTAGCTCGAAATCGACGGCGCAAAGTGGCAATACAGCTAGGTCCGGAGCAAGTCAGTCAAATGGGCCGACGAAGGCACTGATGCGCCCTCACGGCTTGGCGACCTGGGGTGCATACCATGCTGCACGCCTCACCACACAGGGGACGATTGGTGGGGCACGCACGGCGGGCGCAGCCACGAAGAGCGTAGCAAGTAATTTTGCGAGTCCTGTCGAGACTGCAGGGAGAGTGGGGGCAAAGGCAGGTGGGATCGCAGGGACTGTCGTCAATGCCGCCGAGAAGACCGCCGCAGTCGCCGGGAAGGTCGCTAGCTCGGTAACTCATCCGCGGGACACCATGGCGGCCGGTGTTCAGGCTGTAGGTGACGCGACAAGAAGCATTGCCTCAAGTGCATCCTCCTCCGTGCAAGGAAGCGCGAGGGCGATCAAGACGAAGTTCTCCGATGCGTACAGGAATACGCGCGCGGGAGAAACAAGCAGCGATGAAGAATCTGCGTAGATTACGTTTCAGAAAAGGAGATCGGTATGTCGAGCACAGGCGTCACAGCAAGTGATCTCGGGCAGCGCCCTAAGTATTACGAGATGGATGGCGCACGTCTCGCCAATGCCAATCGGGCGTGGCTTCTCGCCTTTCTTATGGCGGTGTTGGCTATCATTTCTGTTGGATTTGCTCTCGCCGTCCGCCTCAGACCTCCGACCGTGATTCGGATCGGGGCCAACGGAGAGACATCGGTTCTCGATAAAAGTTCCCCAGTCGTCACAAGTTCGGCGAATGATCCCTACCTGACTCAGGAGTTCGTCAAGCGCTTCCTTTCCGTGTACCTGAATTACAGTCCCTCGAATGTGGATGACCATTGGGCAACGGCGCTGAACAAGATGACGCGCAACCTTCGCAGTATCACGATGAAGGCGATGGCCGACGGCAACGTTCGAGGAAAGATCGATGACGACCAGATTCAGTCCGTCTTTCATCTCCGCGAGATCGATCGAGTCCCCGGCGAGCCTCTGACCTACATCGTCTACGGAGTCAAAGACGTGCACCACGTCACAAATGGATCCGAAGTCATAGACCACTTTGTGAACGAATACCGGATCCGGCTCGTTGCAGACAAACGTAGTGACGCCAGCCCCGACGGACTTTGGATCGCGGAGTACAGTGAACGGCCGATTGACGGCGAGCGGCGCGACGCCATACTTTCTGCTTCCGATCAGAACAGTAACGAGTGAGGAGGTGTTTCGATGGAAACGATGCCACCAAGTGCGGGTGAGGCAGTGCCACGGCAAGTGCCTGCAGTTCCTGCAGCGAAGAAGGGGCGGAAGACCCGGACCACGGAGGGAACGGCACGTTTCTTCCTTGCCAAGGAAGGCTCCTCTCCCCAGAAGCCCGAGTTGGGTGAAGAAGCACAAACCGAGAGCGACGCTCTCATTAAGGCTTTTCAGCAAAAGACAGGTGTGATTTATGTCGTCACCGCGTTTCGTGCAGAAGCAGAGATTCAAGGAGGATGTCCGGTATTGGTAAAACGGCCGCTCACGAAGTAGCGGCAACGGTCAGCAGAGATTTCAAAGAGGACACACATACCTGAACAGGTCACTGTCAGCCTCTCTTGAACCCTTATCGCATGGCGATGAGGAATTCCGCGCTGACCCGGACTCGATCACTGAGGCCTGGTTCGGTTACCAAACCACCCCTAACACGGGCGCCAGGCACCAAGTGATGCGAACTCGGGACAGCGAGATCTCAATCACTCATCTGGAGCGCCAGACAGTGAGGAGAAAACAATGACAGCGAACATGACCCAATCCGTGAACGATCAATCGAAGCTCATCGTTGAGCTCTCGATCGACGCGTTTGGCCTTGTCAAACGCAAGGAGACGGAACTCAACCGGAGAGATACGCTTGAGGGAACGCTCCTCCTGCAACTCTATCCGGGGATCAAAGTCGCACGCGTGAGTGTGCCCACTGAACTCGACGCCTACGAGCAATCGTTGGTGGAGGGCGCGATGGCCAACCTGGTTTATCAGAAGGTGCAGTACAAACTTGCAGGAGCAAGCGGCGCGGCGAAGGATGGACGTTTCTACTTCGTCGATGCCGGCCATGCGAAGGACATTGCTGAGCGCTTTCAGCACTGGCCCGAGGCGGCGATGGTGTACTTCTCCATCCTTATCTCCGACTGCAAGACGATGATCGAAGAACCAAACGTGACGGTTCTGGTTGTCAAGGACCACGTCCTTGGGACCAACGACTGCCGCGGTTGGCTTCGGGAGTCGCTGTACAGGAAGCTGCAGCTTCCCCAGGACCGATTCGTCCAGTTTCGACTGGCGTTCGATGCACGCGAACCGAAGCAGGCAAAAGGAGCAGTCAAGGCAATGAGCGATCGCGTGGCCGACAGGCTCGAGGTCGACATCATTCTGCCGGAGAGTTCCTGCAAGCCAGAGCTGAAGGGATCAGGCAAGTTCATCCCCCAGGCGAAGACCACCGGAAGGCTTGTGCAGGGACCGGTCATTCTGGGATACAAGCAGTGTTCCCGGAAGACGGTCTACGGCTCAAGCTACACCCTGGTTGAAAATGCTTCGGAAGAGGCTCTTCGGACCGAGATCATTCCTCCGACCATCGAGGAGGTTCGTCAGGTACGCAGAGCGTGGGAGGACGGCGATTATTCCGCTCTCCTGAAACTGTTGGGACGGAACGAAGATGAGGATGTTGGCTTCGACGACAGCTTCGATACTGGGAGCTTCGACGATACACAAACCAATACTGCTCAGGAGGGGTTTGACCCGTCAGAGGCGGTGCTTCTGGCTGACACGCGCGGCAGTGCGATACGCAT
>Ga0164242_10004704_pt1 | contig 15285 bp, 12 predicted proteins | sample OricomgcompostMG_FD_108783 | JGI IMG/M metagenome (GOLD analysis project Ga0164242, IMG submission 108783) | Miracle-Growth compost microbial communities from Emeryville, California, USA - Original compost - Miracle growth compost (MG) ... | reverse complement strand
GGGGCTCGCGGTGCTAGTTGATGTGTTGAGGGACATGCTCTTTCCGTTCCATACTTGACAGCTCGAAATCTCTGGTCAGCGACGCGTCCGGGAACCAGGTTCCCTCCGGCAGGGACGCGGTCAGCTGTTGCACCGCGATGGCCGCGGCCATGTCGGTGCCGGGCCCAAATATCGAAATCCAGGTTCCGTCGGCGGCTTTGACCGGGCGGACCACCACCCGGCCGGCGGCGGTGTCCACCACGCTGATACCGACCTCGGTACTGACCCGGTATCCGTCGCGGTGATCGCCGGCGACCACCTCCACGTAGCTGCGCTGCGGCCCGAAGGCCGCTTCGACCACGTGGTGTGCCGCGGCCGGAATCCCCAGATACTCCAGGACTTCGGCCAGCGGTTCACCGCCCCGCAACCGCTCGTCGGCCTTGGCCCCGACGTGCGCGGGCAACCGGAACTCCTGGAAGCGGGCGGGCGCCCGGCCGGCCAGTCCGGCGGTCAGCACCGGCACCAGCGCCTGCGGATGCCCGATGTCCAACTCGGTGCAGGTCATCAGGTGGCCGTTGCGCAGGGCGACGACGGTACGTTCACCGTCCCGGGCCACCAGGCCCCGGAGCAGGTCGCCCGACGCCGCCACCCAGCGCAATTCCAACCAGCGCCGCGGTCGGCAGACCATCCGGATCCATTGTCCGACAGTCTGATTCACCACCCCGTCGGCCGACAGCACCCCCATCGCGGTGAGCTGCCGGGTCTGCTCGGCCTCGAACCCGGCCCGCTGACCGGCCTCGGTGTAGGGCTGGGTTATCGCCAGCACCCACGGGAAGTTGCCCGCACCGAGCCGGTCGGCCAGGAACCAGGCCTGCGCCGTGCTGAGCTCGACGGCGTTAGGACGCACCGGGATCCCCGGTCCGGCCGGTCAGCCCCACTTGGCGCCTTCGGCCTGATCGCGTGCGCTCATCGACATGGTGTTGGCCTCGTGCGTGCTGGCCATCGCACGGTAGGCCTGCACCAGCTCTTCCATCGCGGTGTTCCACTGTGCCTGCCAGGCCTGGTAGGTGGTACCGGTGTCACCTTGCCAGGCGCCGGCCAGCGCTGCCTGCTCGCTTGCGATGTCGGCACCCACTGCGTGCAATGCGCCTGCGTACCCGGTCATCTCGGCCGAGTGCGACAGCATTGCCGGGTAGTTGTACATGATCTGAGACATCGAAGGACTCCCCTGTGTTGATCTGGTGTGTGGTCTTAGACGGACGTGTAGGTGCCGGCCGCGGCGGCATCTTCGGCGACGTAGGTGCCTGCGGCGTCGCCCAGGTTGGCCTGGGCAATGTCCAGCAGGGCGTTGACCTTGGCCGCGACCTCCATGAAGCGAACGTGGGCGGCCTGGAACGCGGCGGCCGACTCACCCTGGTGGAAGGCCTGCGCGGACTGGGCGGCCTGCTCGGCCTGGGCGATGGTGCTCCGCATCAGGGCGGCCTTGGCCGAGAACGCCGCCTCGGATGCGACCAGCTGGGGGATGTGCGCGTCAAGCATGCTCATGGTTGTTCCTTTTCAGTGTGGTGATTGCTGGTGCGGTCAAAAAGATCTCGGTTGTCAGCGGGCCCGGTCAGTGTCGGCCACCTCCTGCGTCCGGCCAGTTGCCCGGCAACATCGGTTCGGCCGGTCCCTCCCCGAAGCCGCTGTCGGACAGTTGGGTCAATCCCGTCGCGGACGCCGTGTCGGGACGCGAGATGGTGCCGGTGAAGCCACCGATGGCCGCACCCTGCCGGGATGCGGTCGCCACGGGTTCACGGGTGGGCTCCGGACCCGGATCCGGGTCGGTATCCATGTCCATGTATTCGTTGCCGAAACCGCGTTCCTTGACGGCCGAACCACGGCGACGACGGGCGCGGCGCCGTTCTGCGGCCGAAGCCGCGGCCGAAGCCGCCAGTGCCGCAGCGATTCCCGATGCCGGCGCCTTGGCCCCGCTACCTTCGTGCAGCGTCGGGGTGAAGCCGCCACCGGGGTCGTCCATCTGCACCGCGTAGGCCAACATCGGCGCCGGGGCCGGGGCGGGTGCACCGGCCGGTGCCGCACCGGTGGCACTCATCGCCGGGGCCGGCGCCACGCCGGCTGCGGGAACTGTCGGCGCGATACTGACCACCGGCATCTGGTCGACGTGGTCGACCCGCCACTGCACGATCTGTGGAAAAGACTCTGCTGCAGCGGGTTCCGGTGCATCGGGCTGGATGAGTGCCAGCAGTCCCAGACTGGACAGACCGACGGCGATCAGCGCCGGACCCCACAGCGGGGCACTCAACACCATGCCCCAGGTGCCGAAACCCACCGGTATGAAGAACGCCTGGTAGCCGATGGCGAAAAGCAATGGGCCCCAGGCCTGCAACGCCGCGGCGGGGTTGGTGACGAAATCCAGGATCATCTGCTTGAGCTCGCCCAGCGGGTTCTGCAGAAACTTGATGATGAGATCGCCGCCGGGCACCGATTTGAGGTAGCTCGCCAGCGCGTCGGCGATCGAATTCGAACTGTCCAGTGACGCAGCGGCACTGGTGGCCTGAGTCTGCGCCGACGCGCCGGTGGCGGTGGCCGCCGCGCTGCCGGCCTCGCCGACCCCGGCAGTTAGCATCATCGGTGCCGCGGTGGTGGTCGGGGTGGCCTCGGTGGCCGCCGTCGACACCGCCTGGTAGGTGCTCATCACGGTGGCCGCCTGCACCCACATCCGGGCATAGTCGGCTTCGTTGACCGCGATCGGGATGGTGTTCAGGCCAAGGAAATTGGTGGCCACCAGGGCGGCGTTGATGGCGTGGTTCAACGCCAGCTCGGGCAATGACGGCATGGTCGCCAAGGCGGTGCTGTAGGCGGCGGCCACCACCTCGTGCTGGGCGGCGGTGGCGGCACTGTCCGCGCTGGCCTGTGCCAGCCACGCCAGGTACGGCGTGTGCGCGAGGACGTACTGCTCGGAGCTGGGCCCCTGCCACGAGCCAGCCTGAACCTCACCGAGCAAGGTGGTCAGTTCGGCTGCCGCCGAGGCATATTCGGTGCTCAGCGACTGCCAGGCCCCCGCTGCGGCCAGCAACGAGCCCGGGCCCGGGCCGCTGGAGAGCAGCGTCGAGTGCACCTCGGGCGGCATCGCCATCCAGATGGGGGCCGTCATATCAACCGAGCGCCGTCAGGTAGGCGGCCGCGGCCTGGGCATCGCCGGCGAGGTAGCTGAGGGCCGCCTCGGCGACACCGGCACCGGATCGGCCCAGTTCGGTCACGCCCTGCGCGGCGATCGCTTCGTGCTCGGTGCCGTGCGCGCTGAGCGTCACGGCGCTCTGCAACGACACCGGGTCGGCGGCCGGCGGGATCACCGCGGTCACCACCGGTGCGGCGGCGGCGTGGGCCGCGGCCAGTCTCGCGGTCAGGGCTTCCACCGCCGCGCCCGCGGCGGTCAGCCCCTCCGGAACCACACGCAATGTCATCTGTGTTCTGTCCTTCCGTTGCTGCTGTTGACTGCCTCTGCCGCCAGCGGGTTGACCAGCTGGGCATAGGTCGGCTCGTCGCTGTCGCCGAGCACCATGGCGCGGCCCGCGGGCAGCCGGCTGAACCGGTGGCCACGCAGCTTGCCGCTGTCTTGTGGGTTACCCGACAACATGACGATCGATGCCTGCAGTTCGTTGAGCCGGCGCAGCAGCGGTGCGGTCATCACCGCGTGCGCCGAGCCGGTGGCCCGTGCCGTGACGATCACCCGCAGGCCCAATTCCTGTGCCTGCGACAGCAATCCGAGCAGCGGAGTCCACGGACGCTGGCCGGCGAACGGCCCGCTGACTGCCGGGGCATCCGGGATCTGGTCGACATCGTCGATGATCAGGTAGTGGATGTGCCGGTCGGCGTCATTGCGGTAGGACCAGCGGGCCAACTCCGCGGCACTCAATCCGACAGGGGGACGGCGCTTTTCCAGCAGCGCGGCCAGGCCCAGCATCGCCGGGGTCACCCGGTCGATGTTCGGCGTGTACTCGTTGTCGGGGAACAACGGTTCTTCGACCAGGTGCAGGCGCCGGTCGATCACGGTGAACGCCACCGAATCGGCGGTGGAGTTGTCCCGGATGGTGCGGATCAGGTGCCGCAGCAGGGTGGTCTTGCCGGCCTTGGCATCGCCGAACACCATCAGCAGCGGGCTGGTCGCGAAGTCCACCGAGACCGGTCCGAGGTCCTGTTCGCGCTGACCTATGACGACGGTCTCCGGCGAACGGAACAGCGGCGCCAGGGTTTGCGGTGCCAGATCCGACGGCAGCAGCCGCACCGGCGGTGCGTGCAGGCCCTGGTACCGCGCGTTGATCGCACCGATCAGGCGCAGATCCGGCGTGGCGAACAGGAAATGCTCGGCCGCCATGGTCAGCCCACGACCCGGCTGGTCGGCCGGTACCGCATCGGCCGGGCGGGTCAGCGCGCCGGTGACCCGGACATTGCTGTCGTGTGAGTCGGTGAGCTTGAGCTCCAGGCGCAGGCCCAGGCCGTCGCGCATGGCCAGCGGCACCTCAAGCCAGTTCGGCGTGGTGACGATCACGTGGATGCCGTAGGACATCCCGGTGTTGACCAGCTCGGTCACCTTGGCCAGCAACGGGTTACGGGTGTTGAAGGTGTCGGTGTTGTCCCGGCTGAAGGCATACAGGTTGTCGATCACCAGGAACACGTCGCCGTACTCGTCGCGCTCGCGCGCACCGTCGACCGCGGCGCGGGCCTGGCGGTGGCGCAGCAACTGCTCCAGTTCGCCGAAGGTCCGGCGGATCCGTTCGGGCTCCAGCGGGGAGGCCACCGAACCGACATGGGCCAGCGACTTGAGGTCGCGCAGTCCACCGCCGCCGTAGTCCAGGCAGTAGAAGGTGACCTCGCGTGGTGAGTGGGTGGCCGCGGCCGACACGATGAAGCTCTGCAGCGCACTGGATTTGCCCGATTTCGGGCCACCGTGGATCAGCAGGTTGGCCGCGGCCGAGGTGGCGTCGAAGATCAACGGGTCGCGGCGCATCTGGAACGGCCGGTCGATCTCCCCGAGCGGCCAGCGCCGGTGGCCGGCCGGGATCTCGGTGCGGGCCAACAGGTCGGCCAGCTCGATCGGCTCGTCCAGCGGGGGCAGCCAGAGCCGCGGCGCCTGCGGGCCGTAGCCGGCCAACTGCTCGCCGACGGTGGCCACCAACTTGCGCGGCGGCCGCACCGTGTCGTCGACGTCGTTGCTGGGGATCACGGTGTCCGGAGCCGCGGCCACGTGGCCCGCGGTGAACAGCTGAGGCTGCGGAATGGCATGCACCACCACGGCCTTGTGAGCCCGCGGTGGGTCGTAGATGCCGTCGACGTAGGTGCTGCGGAACTTCACCGGGGCAGCACCGGGGGTGGGCACCAGGAAGCCCTCACCCTTGTGGTCCGGGCCGGCCTCGATGTGATACGCGTCCTCGACGCCGATGACCTGGCGGCTGATCGCCGGGCTGGCCACCTTCAGACCGATGCGGTACGAGGTGTTCTTGTCGATGTCCTTGATGCGGCCCACATCAAGTGTCTGCGACGCGAACAGGATGTGGATACGGAACGAACGACCCTTGCGGGCAACGTAATCGAACAGTTCGGCGTATTCCGGGTGATCGGCGAGCATCAGTGAGAACTCGTCGGCCACCACCAGCAGGGTGGGGATCGGCGGCAGATCGTGGCCCGCGGCGATCGCGTTCTCATACTCGGTCACCGAACTGAAGGCGCTGCCCTGCACCCGGCGCCCGGCCTCCATCAGCAGCTGCTCGCGCCGCGCCACCTCACCGCGCAAGGTGTCAGCGAATCTATCTGCCAGCGACCGCTTTTCGGCCATGTTCGAGATGACCGCGACGACCTGTGGGAAATCCCGGAAGATGTCGGCGCCGGCTTCTCCCTTGAAGTCTGCGTAGATCACGATCAGCCGGTCGGCCGAATGGGTGGTCAGCAGTGACAGCAGGATCGACATCAGGGTCTGCGACTTACCGGAGCCGGTCATACCGATCATCAGGCCGTGCGGGCCCATGCCACCCTCGGCTTCGTCCTTGAGGTCGAAGATCAGCGGCTGGCCGGTGGCGGTGACGCCGATCGGTACCCGCAGTTCCTCTGCGCGGTTGCGCGGCGCCCACAGCGCCGCGACGTCGAGAGCCGCCGGGTCCGAAATCCCGAGCAGGGTACCGAAAGTCGCCAGTCCGGTGCCGGCGTTGCGGGCCCGGTTGGGGTTGGAGTCCCAGCGGGCCAGCCCACGGGCCAGATGGGCCGCGGCCGACGGGTCCAGCGAATCGGCGACCTCGACGTAGCGCTGCCAACCGCCCCCGGTCCAGCGGTCGATGGCGCCGTCGGCGATCCGCAACACCGGCCGCTCGGGGTCGGGGTACTGGTCCGCCCCGGGCGCTTGCGCGGCCCGGCGGATGACCGTGACACCGGCCAGTCCGCGGGCGGGCACCGGCAGATCCGCATCGGTGGCCTCCGGGTCATCGACCACGACTAGCAGGTGTCGTCCGGCGCTCTGCTCGCCGAAGGCGTCGCGGTCGGCCAGTTCGCCGGCCAGCAGGCCGGCCAGTTCCGTGCTGCGCGCGCTCAGGTACCGGGCCGGTCCGACACCGTCGTACTGGCCGGGAATATCACTGTGCGGCAACCACTTCAGCCAGGACCAGTCCGGCGACTCCAGGTCCGGCGCGGCCAGCGCGAGACCCAGCACGGCCGGGTCGTGCCAGGTCACGGCCTGGGCGATCCAGGCCCGCAGGGCCGCGCGCACCTCGTCGGCCTCACCCACCAGGGTGATCCGGGAGACTTTGGCCAGATCCAGCCCGGCGGGCGCCGCGCGGACCGTGCGTTGCACATCGAGCAGGCCGCGCAATGCGCTGTGGCACACCGGTTCCAGATCGATCTCGTCGGCAGTGTCCTTGACTTGCAGGGCGGTGGACAGCTTGGTGTCGTGCAGGCCGGTGCGCAGCACCAGGAAGTCGGCGTCGTCATGGTCGCGTTCCCACTGCCGGCGGGTGCCGGCCATCGCGGCCAACTGCTCGGGTTCGGGGTGCGACCACTGCAGCGATGCGCGCTGACCGGCGGCCTGGTTGCGCACGTTGTCACGCACCACCGACAGGTAGCGCAGGTAGTCGGCGCGCTCGGCGTCGACCTCTTCGGTACGGGTCTTGTTGTCCGAGCCGCGGTAGAACGCGGTGGCGGCCAGCAGCAGCACGAACGGGAAGAACAGCGTCTGCGGCGAGATGATCCGCATGCCGGTGGCCACCAGCGCGACCACCATGCCGACGATCAGCACCACGATCAGGTACGGCAGCACCCGGCGCAGCAGCGACGGCGGCACCAGGCGCGGCAGTTCGGGCGGCGCCTCGATGGTGATGGCCTGCTTGCGGGTCGACGGTCCCGGGAGCCGGCGACGCGCTTCAAAGATCAACCGGCTCACGGGTTCTCCCTCATAGCAACGGGGGCGGGGGCAGCAGCAGCGCCGGAGGCGCTCCCCGCGGCAGGGGCGGGGGCATCCTGGGCCAGCAGGGCATCGGCCCGCGACAGGGTCGGCCCGGCAGCGAACTGGCTCAGTACCGACCACGGGATCGGCAGTGGTGTGCCGGTAAGACCCAGTGCGGCAAGGGTTTTACGATCTCCGGTGGCGGCATCGCCCTCGGTGGAGATGCCGTAGCGCACGCCGGTATCGCTGATCCAGTAGGTCGACAGATTGCCCACCGCCGCGGCACCCTCGCCCGCGGCCGGCGCCCCGGTGGCCTGCACCAGGTATCCGGTGCCCGGGGTGACCGCGACGCGGTTGGCGGTGGCGCCCGAACCGGCACCCACCAACGCGACGGTGTGCGCACCGTCGCGCAGCGGCAGCCTGGCGCCGGTCAGCAGGGTCTGCGAACTGGACACTGCGCCAGTGGGTTTGGCCCACTGAAAGCAGGTGATCGGGGATTTCACCGCGTCGGTCACGGTGACCGGGTCACTGGGGTACGCGGCGGTGTCGATACCGGAGCCCACCGGAATCGCGGCGATCTGATCGGCGGCCAGCCGCGGCGGCTGGTCCAGGCCGTAGGAATCGGTGTTGCGCAGGATGGCCGCGAGCACGCGGGGCACCGGCTGCAGTCCGTTGCGCAGCACCGCGTAGTACCGCGGTGCGGCGCCGTCGGGGGTGCCGATGTCATAGGCGGTCACCACGGCACCGACCGGAACGGCCACCGGCATCGGGTACGGCGTCGGCTGGCCGGCATCGGCGATCGGCGGGGCGATCAGTGGCGCCGACTCCGGGATCGCGTTGAACAGCCCGGCGGCGATCGGGCGCGGCGCCGGGACCGCGGCGCCGGTGGCGGCCAGGCCCAGGGCCGAGGTCACCGCGCGGTTGTTCAGGTCGACCAGGCTGCGCCGGCCCTGCCACAGCAGCCAGGTGCCAGCGTCGGAGCCGTCGGCGAGGCGCACCAGCACGGCGTCGCGATCGCCCAGCGCGGCGGCCCGTGAGCCACCGGTGGCCAGCGGTCCGGCGATCACGGTGGCACCGCGGACCTCACCGGTGGCGGCGTCGCACACGGTCCAGTCGGCATCACGAGAAGCACTCGGCACCAAGCGCTGCGGTGCACCGGCGATGCCCAGCAGGTTGCCGCGGGCGAACTTGTCCAGCTCGGCACTCTTGACCACTGTCGGGTTGTCCGGTCGGCCGGCGATCAGCCGGGCCGAGGTCAGGTTCAGCACCGGGTGCAGTTGGTCGCCCAGGTGCACGTACAGCGCGGAGGTGTCGCGGTCGGCCAGGATCGCGTTGTTACCGACCGTCCCGGACGGGTGGATCATCGAGAAGGCGAAGCTGCCGGCCAGGCCGGTGACCACCAGCAGAGCGCCGACCAGAACCGAGCGGCTCTGGGTGCGCAGCGGGTCGACCAGCATCCGGGTGTCGTGCAGCGCGACACCAGAGGCGGTGCGCCGCATCAGGAATCGCCAACCCGACACCTGATGACGAGTGACGAACCCGCGGCGGTGCACCACCTTCTCCGGGTTGTCGTTGTCCGGCGTGCGCGAGCTGAAGCCGCGACGCTCGTCGTTGCCCGTCATGGCTGCTCCTCCCCCGATGGCACCGCCAGACCCAGGCCGCGCAACAGCGGCGCCGCCGAGTTGGCGACATCGGAAGCAGTGATGGTCATCAGCTCGTCATCGGTGAAGTCGTCGGAATCCGAGTGGTCCAAACGGTATTCGCGTTCCTCCTCGGAACGCTCGACCAGGTTTCGGACGAACCGGCCGTTACCCGCGATGTCCAGACTGCGGCGGGCCACGCCGGCCGCATCCGGGGTGGTGTGCTCGGCGAGGTAGCCGAACAGCTGCTGCATCTGCATCTGAGCGGCGGGCTCGAAGACGCTGTCGCGCTTTTCGGCCATCCGCATGGCGATCTCGGTCAGCTCGGTCGCCGAGTACGACGGGAAGTCGATGCTGCGGGTGAAGCGCGAGCGCAGACCCTCGTTGGTGTCCAGGAACATATCCAGGTCTTTGCGGTAACCGGCGATGATCACCACCAGGCGGTCACGGTCGTTCTCCATCCGCGCCAGCAGGGTGTCGATGGCCACCAGCCCGAAGTCGTTCTTGGCGCCGGTGGACACCAGCGCGTAGGCCTCGTCGAGGAACAGCACGCCGTCCAGGGCGCTGTCGATGATGCCGTTGGTCTTGGCCTCGGTCTCACCGATGTGCTGGCCGATCAGGTCGGCACGGTGCACCTCGCGGACCGTCTCCTTCTTCAAAAGGCCCAGACCGCAATAGATCTTGGCAACCACGCGGGCGATGGTGGTTTTACCCGTTCCCGGCGGACCGGCGAACACCAGGTGGTTGGTGCGCTGGGCGACGGCCAACCCGCGCTCCTGACGCCGAATGGCCATGGCCACCGAACTCTTCAGCCGCGCAACCTGATACTTGACCTCTTCCAGACCGATGAACTCGGCCAGCTCGGCCTCGGCCTCGATCAGCAGATGGGCCTTGCGGTCCTTGGCCTCCGGGTCGACGAACTCCGACTCGGTCGGCTCGCTGTCCGGGTCCCAGATGTTGTGCCTGGCCTCGATCCGGGCCGCGGTGGTCGGCTCGATGCCGTAGCTGGCGTCCGACAGAGCGTGCTGGGCCGCCACGTTGTCCGGGTGAGCCGCGTACAGGTCGGCCAGCACGTCGTGTGCCTCGTCGTCCTCACCCTGGGCGCGCAGCGACAGGGCCTTGACCAGCGCACCATCGGTCGCTGCCACCGTGACCGGACCGGCCGGGTCCTCCAGGTGCGACAACGCGGGGGCGAACATTCCCAGGTGCGCCAGGGCGATACCCAAGCCCACCCGAGCCGCATGGGCATGCGCCAGGTCCAGATCGGGTTCGTTGACCATCGGGGTCAGCAACCGCACCGCATCCGACCAGCGACGGGCGCGGTGGTACATCGCCACCCGGACCCAGCGGGCCGGCGCCCAGCGCGGCCGGCGCTCGATCAGCTCTCCGACCAGCTGATCCGCCTCGACAAATGCGCCAGCCATCGAAAGGGTTGCGGCATAAGCCAATTGGAAGTCATCGCAGTCGGTGGCCCGGAAGTTCAAATAGAGTCCGGAGTCATAGCTGAAGCCCAGGTCGCCGGGCTCCAGATCCAGGGCGGCCTGCAGCGCCCCGGCGGTACTGCGAGTCTGCCATACCGACTCGATCACCGCGGGCGTCACCGCGCCGGCAGCGGCCAGCCCGGTCCAGGCGTCGCACTGACCGCCGGCGATCCGGGTCAACGCGGTGAAGCCGTCGCGGGCGGCCGCCAGATCGGCCGGCCGACGCCGGTCATCGACGGTCAGACCGAGCGCCAACGCACCGGCGGCGAAACGTGTCACCACCTCGCGGTCGATCCGCTCGCTGCCCGCATCCAGACGTGAAGTCTGTACGGGGCCAACGCGATCCGCCGTCCCTGCGCCGGTGGCCGGATCAACGGCACTGGCATTACCGAAGCTCATCGGTTCCCTTTCCGACCGTGCGTGACGACCGCGGCGGCATACCGATGAACGCCGATGCATCCCCGATCAGACTGTCCGGCAACGGCGTTCGCGTCATCGGCAGAGTGGTCGAGGTGCAGTGCCGACCTGATCGGTTCCACCGCGGCGGCACGCCCGGAAACAATGTCACCAAGATGTAGTCGGCCGGCGGTGCCGCCCGGTTCCCGACCCGCCACGATCCGATGTCCCGGCCGGCCGGGGTGGCGGAACAGCCCCCGCTCCGACCGGCAGCCGTCAGCGGCAAACGTGACGTGCACGCCCCCGTTGACTCGCACCGTCGCCGGTTCCATCGACTCGTCACTACCCATGCTTGGTGCCACGGAAGCGCGTGCGCCCCCGTCATCTCCTTAAGTATGCCTAAGCTAACCCGTAAAAGTTAGCATTGCATAACCTGACTGTCGAGACGCACGTCAAGCACCCAGCCGGTGACGGCGATCACTCCTTGACTGCGGTGACCAGGCTGTTCGACGAAATCATGGTGGCCGCTTCGGGGTTGGTCGGCACCGGACGACCTACCTGACGCATGTAATCGGCCAGTCGGGTGGCCTCGGCCCGCCAACCGCGTGCCCCGAACCACTGGTCAGCTGGGGCGATCTGCTCATTGTAGATCAGATGGAAGAACACCTCGGTCATCCCGGCGGCGGCTTCTTCGGCCCGTTTGGCGGCAAACACCTCGGCGGGCATCGGCGCGCCCTCTTCCACCGCCACCCAGCTGCCCGGCGCGGCCAGCGCATCAATACCGGCGAAAAGCTGCTCCTGAGCGGTGGCCGGGAGATAGATCAGCAAACCCTCGGCGATCCAGGCCGACGGCTGATCCGGATCGAATCCACTGGCTACCAGCGCCCGCTGCCAGTCGTCCCGCAGGTCGATGGCGATCTCGCGGCGATCAGCCTTGACCTGCGCGCCCTCGCGGGCCAGCACCTCACCCTTGAACTCCAGTACCTGCGGTTGGTCCAGCTCATAGATGGTGGTGCCGACCGGCCAGTCCAGCCGGTACGCCCGGGAGTCCAGGCCGGCGGCCAGCAGCACGATCTGGCGCACCCCGGCGGCAGCCACCGCGGCGAAGTAGGCATCGAAGTACTTGGTCCGTGAACCCTGGAAGTTGACGAACGGCACGCCGAACTCCTCGGTGGCCAGCGGGTGCTCGGGAGCCCGGCCATCGAGCACGTCGGCCCAGGAGCCGCCGACCGCGCGGGTGAACACCTCGGCGTACGGGTCCACCGCCAGCGGGTCGGGCTTGGCGGCCTCCAACGCCCGGGCGGCCGCGACCATCACGGCCGTCGAGCCAACGCTTGTGGTGATGTCCCAGCTGTCGTCGTCAGTCCGCATGCCCGCGAGGGTACGCCCCGAGGCGGGGCATCAACTGTCAGCGCCGCGCCGTCACACCAGCGGGCGGCCGGTGCGGACCCGCCAGTCCAGATCCTTGAGCAGCACGTTGAACGGGAACTGCCGAACAGGTGAAGGCAATACATCGTTGACCACCCGCAGTGCACCCATCAGCCGGTCGAATCGACGCTGCCGCTTGGCGTCCCACGGCAATCGCATCTCTTCCCGGAACCGCTGCGGCAGGAAACCGGTGGTGATCAACAACGACACCGACTCCAACGGACGCTGCAGCGGCCCCGGCAGCTGCAGACCCCTCATCCGCGCTGCCGCAATGGGATACAGATACTCCCGGGTGACATCATCGATGTGGATCTGATCCAGCATCTGCTCCCAGTACCGATCGAATGCCGCGCGATCGGCGGGCCACATCTCGGCGGGCACCTGCAACGTGGTGCCCAGCGACATCCCCTCCCGGTAGTGCTGATCGGCGGTTTCATCATCCATCTCGCCGACGAACAACCGGTACACATCGACCGCGCCCTTGTACAGACAGGCGGCCACCCACATCTGCAGGTTCTTGTCCATGGCCCGGTATTCCACCGGGCTGTCCTCGGTGGAGAACACCTGCGCATGCGCCCGGTTGACCGCGCGACGGTAGGCCTTCTTCTGCTCGTCGTTGCCCTTGGTCGCGACCGCCAGGTAGGTGAAGGTGGTGCGAGCCCGTTTGATCGGGTGCCGGTCGACCCGGCCGCTTTCCACCCGACTCTCCATCACGCCGTAGGCCACCGGCCGCAGGGCCAGCTGCATCACCACGTTGGCCGGGCCGGCCAGCAGCGCCACCCCCATCAGTCCGTCGTCGACGCTCGCGCCGCGGCGCGCGACGGAGGACCGGCGGGGCGCGCCCGGCAACGGCGCACTGATCGGCAGATCGGTCAGGTTGACCCACTCTTGGACCGTCATTGGTCCCTCCTCGCTGGGGACTAAAACTGAGAACGAATGTTTCCTGATATTGCACCCGTGCCAGACAGGTGTCAAGATGGCTCGATGGCACCGATGCGGCCGTACCGCGGGATCGACGCCGCCGAGCGGCTTGAGCAGCGCCGGTCCCGGTTCGTCGACGCCGGGCTGGATCTGCTGAGCACCCCTCCGGGCGAGCCGACGGTGCGCGCCATCTGCACCAAGGCCGGTGTGGCACTGCGGTATTTCTACGAGAGCTTCACCGACAAGGACGACTTCACGGCGGCGGTGTACGACAGCGTGATCGCCGACCTGACCGCCACCACCCAGGCGGCCGTGGCCGCGGCCTCACGCGCCGAGCAAGGTCGCGCGGCCATGGCCAACATCGTGCACACCATCGCCGGCGACCCACGAATCGGCCAGTTGCTGTTCAACACCCAGTTGGCCAACGAGGTGGTGACCCGCAAGCGCACCGAGTCGACCGCGTTCTTCGCCGCCCTGCTGGGCCAATACGTCGGGGAAGCGCTGCACCTTGCCACGGGCTACCGACGCCAGGCCGGCACACACTTCACCGTCGGCGGCGTGGCGCAGGCCATCAGCGCCTGGCTGAACAGCGAAATTACCTGCACCCCAGATGAATTGATCGATCAGCTGGCTGTGCTATTGGCCGCACTCGCCAATCCGGTGACTCAAACCCGATGACCCCCTACCCACCGCGGCTGCACCGACCCCGACCACCGCTGAGCCGGTACATCGACTACATCGGTTACTGGACGCGCGGCGGCGCCGAGCCCCATCAGAGCCGGGCCCTGCCCCGCGGCGCGGCCACGGCGATCATCGATGTCGGCGACCGCGAGCACGTCGACTTCTTCGCCGCCGATGCCCACACCCGGGTGGCGGTTGCCCCGGCCTTCATCGCCGGAGCCGGCGATGCCGCCTACGTGACCAATATCGATCCGGGACAGACCGTGATGACGGTGCATTTCCGACCGGCCGGTGCATCCGCATTCCTCGGAGTCCCCATGGGCGACTTGACAAATGATTGTGTCGGCCTGGGTGAGATCTGGGGCCGCGACGGCGCCACGCTGCGCGAGCAGCTGACGACGGTGCCATCGGTCACCGGCCGTATCACCCTGTTGGAGGACTTCCTGCTCGCTCGGCTGCGGCCCGATCCACCGGTGCTGGCCCCGGTGCTGGCCGCCGTCGAGCATCGACCGGATATGCGGGTATCCGACGCGGCCGCGCTGACAGGACTGTCCCCGAAACGACTGATCGCCACGTTCCGCGACGAAGTGGGGCTGCGGCCCAAGGCGTATCTGCGGATCCGCCGGTTGCAGGCGGCCCTGCGGATGCTCGACACCGGGGTTGCCGACGGTGCCGGGATCGCCGCAGAGCTGGGCTATTTCGATCAAGCGCACTTCATCCGCGAATTCCGCACGTTCACCTCGATGACGCCGACGCGATATCGGCAGAACCGGGACCGATTGCCCGGCCATATCGGGCTCGCCCGCTGAACCCGGCGCCACCGTCCGGCAAAAATATCCAAGCCACCCCGACCGGGAAAGCCTCATGCTGGCACCATGGGTAAACCTGGACAGGCAGTGGCGAACACCGGACTGATCGTCGCGGCGATCCGCGCCAGGGAGTCACGACGGCCCGACCGGCTGTTCGACGACCCCTACGCGGCACGACTCGCCGGTGCGTCGGGCGAGCAGCTGCTCACCGACATGATCGCCGAGGCCGGCGAACAGAGCAGCCTGCAGATCGTCGTGCGCACCCGGTTCTTCGACGAGGCGCTGCTGCGCGTGGTTCCACCGATCCGGCAGGTGGTCATCCTGGCCGCCGGCATGGACGCCCGCGCCTACCGGCTGCCGTGGCCGGCGGGAACGACGGTCTACGAGCTGGACCAGCCCGCCGTGCTGACTGCCAAGGCCGAAGCACTGGCCGGTGAGCAGCCGTCGTGCACCCGGGTGCCGATCGGCGTCGATCTCACCGAGAATTGGCAAGATGCCATGCAGGTCAACGGCTTTGATCC
>Ga0164242_10004703_pt1 | contig 15286 bp, 12 predicted proteins | sample OricomgcompostMG_FD_108783 | JGI IMG/M metagenome (GOLD analysis project Ga0164242, IMG submission 108783) | Miracle-Growth compost microbial communities from Emeryville, California, USA - Original compost - Miracle growth compost (MG) ... | reverse complement strand
CCCATCGATCCCTCGGCGAAGTCGAAGCGGTCCAGCTGGTCAGCTTCGATCGCACCGAGCGGGTGTTGCGACGCGGTGCCGAAGTCGGCCATCACCGCGGGCACGTCGGTAAGGATCACCAATCGGTCGGCATTGATCCGCTTCGCGATGAGCGCGGCGACGAGATCCTTGTCGACGACGGCCTCGACCGGGCGCCATCCGCCGACCGACGTCACGACCGGCACTCCACCCCCGCCGCCGACCACCACGCCGACGCCGGCGCGGAGCAGTTGCTCGACCGTGGAGATCTCAAGCACGTCGAGGGGGCGCGGCGAGGCCACCACACGGCGATGTCGCCCGCCATCACGCCGGAAGCTCCAGCCGTGGCGGGCGGCGAGGTCGGCCGCTTCGTCGTCGTCGTAGAGCGAGCCGACGAACTTCGTCGGTTCGCTGAAGCCGGGATCATCGGCATCGACCACGGTGTGGCTCACCACCGTCACCAGCGGGCGCCGCGACAATGGCACGATCGCCTCTTGCAGCCACGCACCGATGAGCCCCTGCGTCTCGGCCACGAGGTCGCTGAGCGGGTACGGGTGGCTGATCGAGGGGTCCGAGGCGGATTCGAGTGCGAGCAGCCCGACCTGCGGGCCGTTGCCGTGGACGATCACCAACTCGTGCTCGGCGGCCAGCGCCGCCAGGTGCGGGGCCGCCTCCGCGACGTGCGCGAGCTGCGGCGCGGCATCGGGGGCCTCACCCCGGCGTAGGAGCGCATTGCCTCCAAGGGCAAGGACGATGCGCATACTGCTCAGCCTCCCAGGGTCGCGACGAGCACGGCCCGGATGGTGTGCAGCCGATTCTCGGCTTGGTCGAAGACGATCGAATGCTCGGACTCGAAGACCTCGTCGGTGACCTCGAGTGCGCTGAGCCCCGAGGTGGCGAAGAGCTCCCTCCCGAGGTCGGTGTCAAGGTTGTGCAGCGCCGGCAGGCAGTGCATGAACTTGACCGCGGGATTACCGGTCTTGTCGAGGAGCACGTCGTTGATCTGGTACGGAGTCAATAGCGCGATCCGGTCGGTCCAGGATGCCGGTGGCTCGCCCATCGAGACCCAGACGTCGGTGTAGACGAAGTCCACACCGGACACGCCATGACCGATGTCGTCGGTGAACGTGAGTCGCGCGCCCGTCTGGTCGGCGATGTCACGCGCCGAGCGCTGCACCCAGGCGGGGTTGAGCAGATCGGTGGGCGCCACCATCCGCACGTCCATGCCCATCATCGCGCCGGCGACGAGCAAGGAGTTCGCGACGTTGTTCTGCGCGTCTCCGCAGTAGGCGAAGGTGATCTCGTGGTCGGGCTTGTGGGCGTGTTCGCGCATCGTGAGCATGTCGCACAGGGCCTGTGTGGGATGCCAGGTGTCGCTCAACCCGTTCCATACCGGCACGCCCGCGTACCGGGCGATCGTCTCCACGTCCTCGTGGGCGAAGCCGCGATACTCGATCCCGTCGAACATCCGGCCCAGTACGCGCGCCGAGTCCTTGACCGACTCCTTGTGTCCGAGGTGCGACCCGGACGGATCGAGGTAGGTGACGTGGGCGCCTTCGGCGTGTGCTCCGACCTCGAAGGCACACCGGGTCCGGGTCGAGGCCTTCTCGAACACGACCGCGATGTTGGCGTCGGCGAGCCGGTGACGTCGCATCCCGCTGTGCCGTTCGAGCTTCAGGTCCCGCGCCAGGTCGAGAAGTCCTCGCCATTCGCTCGGGGTGTAGTCGAGCTCCTTGAGGAAACTGCGTCCGAGCAGGTTCGAGTGGGTGTTCATCGCAGCGCCTCTCGTTCGATCGGGCAGGTCATGCAGCGGGGCCCACCTCGACCCCTGCCGAGCTCGGAGCCGAGGACCGGTATCACCTCGATGCCCTCCTCGGCGAGGTACCTGTTCGTGGTGGTGTTGCGTTCATAGCCGAGGATCACGCCGGGCGCGACGGCCAGGAAGTTGTTGCCGTCGTCCCACTGCTCACGTTCGGCTCCGGGACGGTCGATGGGCGTCCTGAGAACCCGGATCCGCTCGACGCCGAGAAGCTCCGCGATGACCGGGAAGAGCTCGCGGTTCTCCTCGATCTTGAACTCACCACTGCCGTCTCGATCCTTCAGAGTGAACGAGCGCAGGGTCTCCGGGAGGTACGGATAGACGCTGAAGGCATCCCGGTCGACCATCGTCATCGCCGTGTCGAGATGCATGAAAGCCCGTTCGCGCGGCAGCTCCACGGCCACCACCGTGTCCACGGTCCCGGCGCGGAAGAGTGCCCTGCTCAGCGTCTCGACGCCCTGTGGTGTGGATCGTTCGCCCATCCCGATCATCACCGCCCGATCGCCGATCACAGTGATGTCACCGCCTTCGACGGTGGCCGGCTCGTGGGCGAGGGAGTCGTTGCCGTACAGGAAGCGAATGCTCTCGTCCTTGAACAGCGGGTGGAAGTTGTAGATCACCCGCGTGTTGATCGTCTCCCGCTTCCTGGCCGGCTTCGCCATCGGGTTGATGCTCAGGCCGTCGTAGACCCACGCCGCATTGTCACGTTGGAACAGATGGTTCGGCAGCGGCGCCAGCAAGAAGTCGTCCTCGCGCAGATAGTCCATCAACAGGCTGGGCGCGTGCAGCCACTCCGCGACGTCGGACTTGAGGACACCGCCGATCAGCATCGCAGCCAGTGCCGGTGCCGGCGTTGCCCCGACCAGCTCGTCGAGCGGGTGATCGAGCGCCGGACCGAAGCGGGTCGCCGTGGTGAGGCGCTCCTGCAGGAACTCCCGGGACCCGGGCTGCTCCAGGGCCTCGCTCAGCAGTTGCTCGAAGTGGTGCACCACGACGCCCTGCTCGCGTAGTTGGACGACGAAGGCGTCATGCTCCTCCTGGGCACGCTCCACCCAGAGCACGTCGTCGAACAACAGCTCGGTGACGTTCTTCGGCGTGAGCCGCGACAGCTCCAGCCCGGGCCGGTGCACGATGACCTGCTTGAGCCTGCCCACCTCGGAGTCGACGTGGAAACCCATGTCGTTCACTTCCCTTCGGGTGCCGAGGCGACCGTCATCGACGAGCGTTGCCGCAGGTAGACGGGGATGCCGAGCACCGCTGCTCCGGCGGTCATCAGGAACGGACCCCACACGACGTACCAGGAGTCGCCGCTGTTGCGGGAGTACCACACGAACGCCAGCGACATCACCAAGGCGACGACCGCGACGAAGACGTCCAGGGCGAAGTGCCGCACAACGCCGTCACGGCGATCCTGGAAGCGCCACTTGAGCTGGGCCAGAGCAGATGCCGCGTACGGGATCGCCGCGGTGATCCCGGTCATCAGCACCAGTGTCGTGAAGACGGTTGCACCGTTGGTGCCGAGATAGCTGATCACGACCGCGACCGACGCGAGTGCGGCCGAGGAGATGATGCCGAAGGCAGGCACACCGCGACCGGAGAGACGACCGAACGCACGGGGGAAGAGCCCGTCCTTGGCGGCGGCCAGGGGCATCTCGGCGCAGATCATCGTCCAGCCGTTCAGGGCACCGATCCCGGACACGACCACCGCTGCGGCGACCACGTAGCCGAGCCAGGTGCCTCCGACCACGGAGTTCGCCGCGGCCGAGTAGGACGCCTGGTTGGCGTCCTTGGCAAGCTCACTCGCCGGCAGGATGCCGAAGACCGCGACCAGCGACAGCAGGTACACGACCGCACTGGCGAGCGTGCCGAAGACGGTCGAGCGGGGCACGTTGCGCTCCGGATCGCGCACCTTGCCGGCCGCGACTGCGGCGGTCTCCACACCGAGGTAGCTGAACAGGCAGATCGCCATCGCGCCTCCGATGGCGGACAGATCGCTGTCGCCACTGGTGTTCCACGGGGTGAAGTTGCCGCTCTTGACGAACAACAGTCCGACGCTGGCCATCAGAGCCAGCGGAATGAACTTCAACACCGTCGTCCACAGTTGGAAGGCGCCGGTGTTGCGCACCCCGGTGAGGTTCACAAAGGCCGGGATCCACAGCGCCAGCAGCGCGATCGCGATCGACCCCGCAGTGGCGCCGCCCTTGTTCACGAACTTCTCGGCGTAGAAGACCCAGCCCACAGCGATGGCGGCGTTGCCTGCCCAGGCCGTGATCCAGTACAGCCACGCCTGGCTGAAGCCGAACCCGTTGCCGAAAGCGGCCCGGGCATAGGCGTACGGTCCACCCTCGGCGGGCATCCGTCGCGACAACACGGCGAACATGAGCGCCAGCGCGACCGCACCGACCGTCGCCGCGGCCATGGCCACCAGGCTGATCGGCCCGTAGGAGGCGATCGCGTACGGGAGACTGAAGATGCCGACGCCGATGATGCTTCCCATCACCAGGGCCGTCGACTGGGAGAGGCCGAGCGACTCGAGTCGACCTGCCTTCGTGGGCTGCGTCTGTGCACGTGGTGCAACGAGGTGTGCCATCACTCCTCCTTCGGAGCGGAACGAGATCTGTTGACAGGTCCACTCCATCGCCGTCGCTGGTCCGACGACAGTGCTGAACGGGGTCGACGACCGTGCCACCGGTCGGCTCGAGTCGGGACCTATGGCCCCGGTGTCGGCACGTGTTCCGCGGACGGATCCGAGGCTTCGCCGAGCGCCTCGATCGTCTCCCGCAGGGAGGCGATCGCCTTGTCGACGGCGTCGATGGCGCGGGTGAATCGAGCCGCCGGCGCCGTGCCGTCAGCCGCGATCCTCGAGGTCTCCAGCTCGAGCCCGACGCTGAAGAGTTGCTGAATGACACCGTCGTGGAGGCCGGTCGCGATCCGGTTCCGTTCCGCCAGGAGAGCCATCTCGGCGTCGTACTCCAGACCCTTGACGCGGTCGAGGAGCAGCGCCGCGAAGTGCGCGAAGGACGAGAGCTCGGCCAGCTCCTGGCCGTCGGGGCCGTCGCCCGGCGCGAAGATCAAGACGAGGTCGCATTGCCGGACCAGGTGGGTCGGGAGGACCGAGATCGTGGCGCTCCCTCCGGGCGGATCGGCGAGACGGGGGCTCAGTTGACCGTCCGCGGCGGAGACGAGGGCCGCGAGCTGAGCGCCATTCCAGGCGTGGGCCTCGGGCCCGTCTGCGGCGATGACCTCAGCGTCCGCCGCGACCACGAAGGCTGCCGCCGATCCGGCGACGGATCGCGCGAGCCGGGCCACCTGTGTCAGTGCCGCACGCGGCTCGATCGGTGGCGCGACCACCTCCAGGAGGTGATGGGTCGCCTCTGTCCACCTGCGGCGGCGCTCCGATCGCTGCTGAGCCTCCGCACGCTCGACGATCAATGCCGCGAGCGCCGCCAAGCACTCGAGTCGCTCGTGCCGGGTGCTGGTCCGTGCCGCTGGCGGCACGATGACCTCGAGCCGGCCGACCACTCGGGCCTCGAGCCGGACCGGGATCGTCCACACATCACCGATGGGTTCCGGGTCGACGCTTCGCCCGGAGGCGACGACGACCTCCATGGGCTCCGGGACGCCGAAGTCGGGAACGTGCAGCCGCAGAGTGCCTCCGGATGCGCCGCTGGCGAGGATCGCGTCGTCGAGGATCTCCATGAGAAGACGAGTGGGTCCGGCGGGTCTGTGCTCGCTCACCGAGCCGTCTCTGCGTCTCAATGCCTCACCGACGGCCATCGACTTCTCCTGTCGTGAGGACGTGGGCGGACAGGCTCCGGCCGCTCAACTCGGCGTAGGCCAGGCGCAGGTACATCGACCGCGCGCCCGGCGCCCAAGGCTCGGAGGTGATCTCCTCGCACAGATCTGACAGCTCCTTCGCATCGGTGACCGCCTCGGCCCGCCCGCGGGCGACGACGCTCCATCCGGAGTTGCGGGCCGCGTCGAGGCTGTCGACCTCGAAGGCGATCACGGCGTCGTTCGCGTAGCGTCCGAGGACGGAGTACGGCGTCGTGCGCATGATCACGCTCTCGCGTACCGTCCAGTAGTTCACGGGCACGATGTGCGGGCCGTCGGGGGTCATCACGGCCGCCCGCCCGATGATGCCCAGGCCGAGAAGCGTCTGGCACTCCCCGTAGCCCAACTCCCTGATCCGGTTCGCCATGTCCGTTCCTGCCCCCGTTTCGTTCCTAGGCCCCTACGATCCAGTCAGGACACCTCCGGGGGCAGGGTCTTTGGTCCCCGAGCATGGAGCCGAGCGGCATCGCGACCCGATCGCATCGACGCCGCGCCCGAACGGGAGTGTTGCCCGGAGCATGCTGGTCGTATCGTCGGCGCCGTGGGAAGAGAAACGACGCCGGGGTCCGGCGGGGCCGATCTCGATGGCCTGGGGTCGGACCAGATGGTCGCGCAGCTCCCCGAGCAGGGGCCGGAGGCTCTCGCTGCCCAGAACCGGCTGCGCAGCCTGCTCCGCGCCACCGAGGCGATCATCGGCGAGCTGAGCCTGCCAGTCGTCCTTCGGGGCATCGCCGAGTCGGCCTGCCGCCTGGTCGATGCGCCCTACGGCGCGCTCGGCGTGTTGGCACCTGATCGCCAGGGCCTCGAGGAGTTCATCCATGTCGGTGTCGACGACGAGACCGCAGCGAAGATCGGCCACCTGCCGTTCGGGAAGGGTCTGCTCGGCGCACTGATCGTCGATGATCCCCATCCGATCCGGTTGCATGACCTCACGACGGACGCTCGCTCGGTGGGCTTCCCCGAGCACCATCCGCCGATGCGGGGCTTCCTCGGCGTGCCGATCCTGGTGCGCGGGGAAGTCTTCGGAAACCTCTACCTCGCCGATGTCGGCAGTCGGGAGTTCACCGCCGAGGACGAGGAACTCGTCAGCGCACTGGCCGCGACTGCCGGCATCGCGATCGCCAACGCACGGCTCTATGACGAAGCGAAGCAGCGTCAGCGCTGGCTCCAGGCCTCGACCGAGATGACACGCGAGCTGCTCACCGGTGCCGACTCGTCCCACTTCGCGATGGTCGCCTCCGAGGTGCGCCGCTTGGCGGACGCCGACGCGGTGACCGTGGTCCTCCCCGGGGACGGCGGCCAGTTCGAGGTGGTCGTCGCCGTCGGCCAGGGCGCGGACGAGCTCACCGGCATGCGCTATCCCCGCGAGGGCACCTTCGCCGGCCACGTGCTCGAGACCTCCGAGTCCCTCCGGGTGCGCGACGTAGGCGACCCGGAGGAGGTGGCCGGGCGGTTCGTGCATGTGGCCGCCGCGATACCGGCGGGCCCGCTGATGGCACTGCCCATGGTCGGTGCCGACGGCCCACGGGGGGTCCTGATGGTCACCAGACTGCACGGGCGCCACCCCTTCACCGCTGCCGACGCCGACATGAGCGCCACTTTCGCGGGCCACGCATCCGTCGCCCTCGAACTCGCCGAGGCCCGTCAGGCGCAACAGCAGATGGTTGTCCTCGAGGACCGGGCACGGATCGCTCGCGATCTCCACGACCATGTGATCCAGCAGCTGTTCGGCGCCGGGCTGACCCTCCAGGCGACGCTCTCCACCGTTGCCCCTGCGGCGACGGGATCGCTCGAGGACGTCATCGACCGCCTCGACGACTCCATCCGTCAGATCCGGGCGGCGATCTTCGGGCTGCGCCCGCGCACGACCGTGGACGGCAGCCTTCGCGACACCGTTCTGGAGACCGCACGCGAGGCGAGCCGCGCTCTCGGATTCCGTCCGGAGGTCCGATTCGAGGGACCGGTCGAGCTCGTCGCGGACGACGGCCTGGTTCGCGACGTCGTGGCCGTCACGCGCGAAGCGCTTTCGAACGTCGCCCGCCATGCCCACGCACGCTCCGCGCGCGTCCACCTGCGCGCCGACGCCGACGAGCTGTGCGTGATCGTCGAGGACGACGGCACCGGCATGGCCGAACTGCCACGGACCCGAAGCGGACTGTCCAACCTGGAGAGCCGCGCCCACGCCCACGCCGGCAGTCTCGAGATAGACACGGCGCCCGGCCGAGGCACCACCCTCACGTGGCGGACCCGACTCAGCTGACGTCGACCACGGCACCGGGAGTCATCGCCCTACGACGCCGTCGCGCCCGGGCAAGCTCGTCCACGCCCCACACGACGAACGGCATCGGGACGAGAGCGGCCAACGCCCACCAGTGCGGTCGCGCGGTGCCGAAGATCGTGGTCAGCCCCGGCACTGTCACCACCATTGCGGCGAAGACGACTTCGAAGCCGATGCCCCACAGAAGCAGTGGATTGGTGCGCAGACCGACCGCCCACAACGACGCGTAGCGGGTGCGGGCCGCGACGGCTGTGCCGATCTGGCAGGCGACGATCGCAAGGAACGTCATCGTCGTCGCCTGCTGCCACACATGGTGCGAGACCGGCCCGGTCACTGCGTCCCCCCATCGCCAGCCGCCGCCGAGAAGCGTGCCGAAGAAGGCGAGGAGGACGAGGCCCGCGGAGACGCCGCCGAGCAGGCCCCACGCCCGGACGAGCATGCTGCGATCGATCACGCCCTGACCCGGCGTACGAGGCGGCCGACCCATCAGGCCGGGTTCAGCCGGCTCGCGCCCGAGGGCCAGTGCGGGGAGCGTCTCGGTGCCGAGGTCGATCGCCAGGATCTGCATCACTGTGAGCGGGAGCGGAATACGTCCACCTGCCAGTGCGTACACCAGGAAGGGCACGACCTCCGGAGTCGCGTGCGCGAATATGTAGACGATGAACTTGCGCACGTTGTCGTAGACGCGCCGGCCCGCCTCGACCGCCGAGACGATCGTCGAGAAGTCGTCGTCGGTCAGGACCATGACCGCGGCCTCACGCGCGACGTCGGTGCCACCGCGCCCCATGGCGACACCGATGTCCGCCCGACGCAACGCCGGTGCGTCGTTCACCCCGTCGCCGGTCATCGCGACCACGTGCCCCTGCCCTTGGAGCGCTTCGGCGATCCGGAGCTTCGCCTCCGGGGAACTGCGCGCGAAGATCAGCTCGCGGTGGCCTCGCAGCAGTCGGTCGAGATCGCGATCGCTCATCGCCTCGAGCTCCGCACCGGTGACGACAGGAGTTTTGGCGCTGCCGATCCCGACCCTTGCGGCGATTCCGCGCGCGGTCGTGCCGTGGTCGCCGGTGACCACGATCAGCCTGATCCCGGCGTCGTGACACCGGTCCACCGCCGCCCGCACTTCGGGGCGTGGCGGGTCCATGAGCCCGACCAGTCCGATCAGCCTCAACCCGCACTCGACCTCGTCACGGTCGGCGTCCTGCACGTCCGCCGAGGACTGCCATGCGCGATCGGCCACGGCGAGGACCCGCAGGCCCGAAGCCGCCCATCGTTCGACACGATCCGCCAGCTCCGAGCGTCGCTGTGCGGTGAGCACCGCCTCACCAGCCGCCTCGACGATGCTGGCGCACCGGGCGATCACCTCTTCAGGGGCACCCTTCACATGGGCCACGACGCTGTCGTCCACGGCATCGAGGGTGGTCATCCGCCGAAGCTGTGGATCGAAGCTGAACGTGCGGAGCCGCGATGCCCGGAGCACCCTGAGGTCGATGCCGGCATCCTCCGCGCTTCGAAGAAGCGCGAGCTCCGTCGGATCTCCGTGACATTCCTCGTCCGCACCCAACGAGGCGGTGTTGCAGCTCGCCGCCGCGGTGAGCAGGCGCCGTACCTGTGGGATCGAGCCCGCGGGCGCATCCGCCTCGCCGGCGGTGGTCCACAGCAGTTGGACGCTCATCTGGTTCAGGGTCAGCGTGCCGGTCTTGTCGGTGCAGATCACGCTGGTGCATCCGAGGGTCTCCACGGCGGAGATGCGCTTGACCAGCGCGCCGCCGCGTGCCAGCGACTTGACGCCGAGGGCGAGCGCAAGGGTGATCGTCGGAAGCAGCCCCTCGGGCACATTGGCAACGAGGAGCCCGATCGCGAAGTTGAGGGTGTCCCTGATCGGGAGGCCCGCGGCCAAGGTGCCGAGCGGGATGAAGGCGAGTCCGGTCCCGATCGCGACGACCGCGATCAGACCGGCGACGCGCTTGACCTGCTTCTCGAGCGGCGACTCCTCTGGTCGCATGGAGGCCGACAAGGCCGCGATCCGGCCGAGCTCGGTGCGCATGCCGGTCGTGTGTACGAGCGCGGTGGCCTCTCCCTGCGTGCAGGTCGTTCCGCTGAACAGCAGGTCCCTCGCTTCGAGCAGCGGGCTTCGGCCGCCGTCGTCCTCGTTGGTGCGGGTGACCGGGATCGACTCCCCTGTCAACGGAGACAGGTCGACCTCGACGCTCCCGGACAGGATCCTGCAGTCGGCTGAGACGCGGTCGCCCTCGGCGACGACGATGACGTCGCCACGCACCAGTTCTCGCGCATCGATCTCGCGCGCCACCCCCTCACGAACCACGCGGGCCTGCTCGGGTAGATACGCCGCGAGCGCCTCGACAGCACGCTCGGCATGTCTCTCCTGGATGAACGCGAAGCCGGCGTTGAGGAGCACCACCGAGACGATGGCCAGCGCCAGTGTCGGCGTCCCGCTGATCGCGGCCATCGATGCGGCCAGCCACAACAGCAGGGCAAGCGGGTGGATCAATTGCCGGGCGAGCGCCGCCGGCCAGGTCCGGCGGCGCCTCCGGCTCAGCTCATTCGGACCCTCGAGCTCCAGGCGTCGCGCCGCCTCACGATCGGAGAGTCCCGTACGTCGGCTGCGCAGGTCGCGGAGGAGCCTTTCCGCAGACTCCTCCGGGTCCGGTCGGGACACGTTCTCGTCGTCCGGAGGCTTCGGGTCCTGGACCCGAGCGAGCACGTGCATGCCGATCCTCCGTTCCCGCGACGACGGCGCCGCCTCCGGTGCAACGGTGCAGCGGGACCGGCGACGCCCGACAGGGTCCTCGGGGCATTCCGAGCCGAACGAAGGTCACCGACGGCGGGGCCGTTGGCCCACTGGCGATCGTCATGGGACCTTCGGGCACGATTTCGGGCATCTGGTCATTTCGGGGATCCGGGTCATGACTACCCCGCATCCCACGTCCTACTGTGGCCCCTGGGGCCCGTACGGCCGCCGCGAGCAGCGCAACCACCGAGACCTGGAGAGACCTGTGACCCCGAGCGACACGAGCCCCACCCCGACTGGCGCCGGTTCGGCATCGGCTCCGATTCGTGTGTTCCTCCTCGACGACCACGAGATCGTCCGCCAGGGGATCCGCACACTCCTCGAGTCCGTCGGTGACATCGAGGTCGTCGGGGAGTCGGGCTCGGCCGAGGAGGCGGCCCATAGGATCCCGGCGCTCAAGCCCGATGTCGCTGTGCTCGACGGGCGTCTCCCCGACGGGTCCGGGATCGAGGTGTGCCGGACGGTGCGCTCGGTCGACCCTTCGATCCAGGCGCTCATCTTGACCTCGTACGACGACGACGAGGCCTTGTTCTCCGCGATCATGGCCGGAGCCGCCGGTTATGTGCTCAAGGAGATCAAGGGGTCGGATCTGCTCACCGCTGTGCGCCAGGTCGCAGCCGGCCAGTCCCTCATCGATCCGGCTCTGGTCGCGCGCGTCTTGGACCGGGTCCGCAACCCTGTCACGATCGCGCCCGAGCTCGCAGAGCTCACCGAGCAGGAGATGCGCCTTCTCGAATACATCGCCGAGGGCCTGACCAATCGCCAGATCGGCGAGCGAATGTACCTCGCCGAGAAGACGGTGAAGAACTACGTGTCCAACGTGCTCAGCAAGCTGGGAGTCGAACGCCGGACGCAGGCTGCCGTGATCGCCACCAAGCTCCTCGGACACGACTGAACCGGTCGGCTCGCCGAGGGAGCCCATCGACCGCCCTGCCCTGCCGGTCAGGGCACCACCATGACCGGCACGTGGGCGTGTTCGACCAAGGTCGTGGCGTTCGAGCCGGGACCGAGGATGCCCCTGAGGCCATGTGCGCCGTGTCGGCCCACCACCAGGAGGTCCCGACCTCTGCTCAGGTCCAGGATGCTCTCGTTCACCGCGCCCTGAACGACGATGGTGGACACGGCGACCGCGGGATGGTCTCGACTCACCACGGCCACAGCTCCGGCCAACGACTCTCGGAGAGCATCGAACTCGGGCGCGTTCGAACCGGCCTCCTCCCAGCCGCCCACGGCCGAGTAGGCGTCCCACGCCGAGAATGCCACCAGCACGGGGACCCCGCGAGCCTCCGCCTCGACGAAGGCCGCGGCCAGGGTCGAACGACTCCCTGCCAGGACGCTCAATGCTGCGACCACCCCGGGCACGGGCTCGGGCTCGTGGGGGGACGGCGGCCGGACCACCACGACCGGGCAGCGCGACGTTCGAATCACGCCGTGCCCGACCGACCCCAGCAACAGTGACACCAACGGACCGTGCCCACGTGAACCGACGACCAGTTGGCGCGCGTTCTCGGAGAGTGCGGTCAGCGCCTCACGAGGATCCCGGTCGCACACGATCGTGGCCACCTGCAGCCCGGCTTCGCGCTGCGCCACCTGTTTCGCCGATCCCTCGAGCAGCGCCACGGCCTCCCGCCGAGCGTCTCGTTGTACCTCGTCCGGTGCGGCGCCGGCGCTGAGCAGTAGTGCTCGCTCGTTCGGTGGGATCGGCGCCAGCCCGTGGACGAGCGTGAGGCCACAGCCGACCCGGGATGCCTCGGCGATCGCCCATTCCAGAGCGTGCTCCGAGCCTGACGAGCCGTCGATCCCGACGACGATGTCGTGGGCTTGGTTCGATGTCATCTCTCTCATGCCTTCATCGTGTTCTCCGCTTGCAGAGCTCCACCAGCGGCGATCGTCGCCGCCGTTCGGGACCTTCGGACCCGGGTGCAGCGACAGGTGGCCTTCGTCGTCCGTCGCCGCTCAGGCGCTCGGTGCCGTCGGCACCACCAGGACGTTGCCGCGCGCCAGCTCAACGACGACGCCCGTCATCGACCCGAGGCCGAGCTGGTCGACGATCGTTGACGTGCGCCGGCCCACCACCAGGAGGTCAACGTCGCGGGCCAGGTCGATGAGGCATTGGTCGGCGCGTCCTCGCGTGTGCCGGACCTCCACCTCAACGTCGGGGTAGTCCGCGCGTGCGCGCGCAAGCATGCGGTTGATCGCCTCGACACGCTCGAGGCCCTCGGCATCCTCGGCGACCCAGTCGATCCAGTGGTCGTCCTCCTCCGCAGCCCACCGGCAGCTGACCACCGTCAACGGCAGTCGCCGCCAGGAGGCCTCGGCGAGCGCGAACCCCACCAGCGCGCTCGACTCGCGGGTGGCTTCGACGCCGACGACGACGCGGGGAGTCACCTCTTCGGTACGCGGGTGGATCACTGCGACCGGGCCCGCCGAATGCCGTGCCAGTGCAACGCCGACCGAGCCGAGCAAGATGCTGCGGAGCGGACCGTGTCCGCGTGATCCGACGACGACGAGGTCGCTGCGCGAGGACTCGGCGAGTAGCAGTTCGCGGGCATCGCACACACGAACCGCGCCGCTCACCATCAAGTCCGGATGATCGCCACGCACGTGCTCCTTCGCCTCCTCGAGCAGCTTCTCGGCCGCCGCGACGGCGGCGCGACGTGCCTGAGCAGGTGCCAGACCCGCCTCGGCGAGCCAGCGTGTCTCGTTCGTCCCGAGGGGGCGGACGGCGGTGACGATGGCGAGGCGCGAGCCCCGTCGCGCCGCCTCGACGGCCGCCCAGCGAAGCGCACGACGACTGCCGTCGGAGTCGTCGAATCCGACACTCACCAGGTCATGGCCTGGACGATTTCCGTTCATACGCCCACAGTGCCTTCGAGCACCGGGCCACGACACCGTCGATCGCCACCCATGCCGGGGACCAACGTCACCGACGGGCGTGGACCGCGAGCTCACTTCCCCAGACCCGGGCCTGCAGCAAATCGGCCGGCCGCACCGGGCCACGTTTCGAGACGACCACGAAACTCCGCCTCATGACCGAACGGTGACCGCTCCGGCTCAGTCGGCGCCGCAAGGAGCGGCTCGCGGAGCCGGCCCAGGGTATGCGACCCACACGGGTGTCGAACACGGCGATCGAACCGCGATAGGAGTCGAGCCTCGGCACCCAGTCACGGACGCCTGCGCCCGAAGCGGCGAGGTCAGTGCCGACGCCTCTGGCCTCGGCGCGTGACTTCGATGTGCTCATGCTGAGAGCGTGGGTCGGGCCGCCGATCACCACAAGGCCGTAGTCGTCGACGTTCACCGGTGTCGGGTCGTCGACACTACGCACATCGGTGTCCCACGACTCCCCGAGACCCGCGCCGATCCCCTCGGCGATCGTCCGGGTGTTGCCGTACATCGACTCGTAGACGACAAGTGCGCGCATCTTCGTCTCCTTCCGAGCTGTCATCTCGAGCCTGCGAGGACCGCAGTGCGCTTTGGGGCATGGACTCGTTGGACGTCGACGGCAGCCCACCCGAGCAACGCGGCGATCACCGCCCACACGGCGACGCCGACCGTCGAGCCGTCCGGGGCGTGGTCCGCCACCATCGCCACGGCCATCGCGAGCACCGCGGACGCGAGAAGGGCACAGAACGCCATCGCGGGCGCGGCGGCGCGGCGTGCCCACGCACGTCTGCGGAGAAGGCCGAACCCGATGGCGGCGATCGCTGGGATCACGATGCCGAGATCGAGGAACTTGACGACCCAGAAGGCCGTCGGGGTCTCGAGGTAGCCGAGATTGTGAGGACGCTGCGACAAAGCGTCGAGATAGGCCGGCAGATGCATCCCGAGTGCAATGGCAGCGACCAGGGCCAGCAGGATGCCACCGACCATGCGATCACGACCCCGCGACCAGACCCTGCCTGGTGCCGCGGGCGGCGAGTCGATGCGGCAGCAACCGGCGGCGACCACCATCGCCAGGGTGAAGCCACCCACGAGGAACGGGAAGAAGACCGCGACGTCACCGGAGTAGCGGAAGTATTCCTCACCGAGCGCGAGCTGCGCGAGGTCGTACGCCGCGAAGAGCGCCGGAGCGATCGCCAATCTGGTCGCCCCGAGATGACCGCGGAGGACCCGGAAGCCGGCCAGGAAGCTCAGCGGAGCCACGATTGACATGCCGACGATGTCAGCACCCACAATCTGGGCACGCCCCGACTCGGAGGTGCGGTAGCTCACGAACCCGAATGCACCGGGTCCCGCGAGCGCGACGACCACGAGGACCAGTCCGAGCGCGAACAACGCCATCGCGAGCCAGGTCGAGTGGGAGGCCGGCGTGCGGGTGGCAAGGGGTCCGGTGACATGCCCGGGGCTGTGCACGGTGTCCATGACTCAACGCTGCGGCGGGACCGACAAGGCGGGGTAGAGCCGATGGGCCTCGTCGGGAATGCCCTTCGGCGCGGGCCATCTGCGGCCCGACTCGCACACCCAGGACCTTGGTCCCCTTCGTCGTGCCCGATCGACTTTGGCCAAGGCGGCGCGCGGCGCCCACGCT
>Ga0164242_10004700_pt1 | contig 15287 bp, 15 predicted proteins | sample OricomgcompostMG_FD_108783 | JGI IMG/M metagenome (GOLD analysis project Ga0164242, IMG submission 108783) | Miracle-Growth compost microbial communities from Emeryville, California, USA - Original compost - Miracle growth compost (MG) ... | reverse complement strand
TTCCGAGGCGTTCGGGTCCAGGCCGGCGGTCGGCTCGTCGAGGAACAGCAGTTCCGGCTCCAGCGCCCGCGCGCGCGCCAGCGCCACCCGCTGGACCGAGCCGCACGACAGGTCGGCCGGCATCTTCAACGCATGTTCGGGGCCGATGCCGGCCATGTCCAGTTTCAGCAGCGCGGCTTCGCGGATCACGTGCCCGGGCAGCACGCCCAGCTCGCGCATGGGCTGCGCCACGTTGTCGAACACGGTCAGCGCCGAGAACAGCGCGCCTTGCTGGAACAGCATACCCCAGCGCGTGCGCAACTGCTGCAGGCGCCGTGCGTCGATGTGGCAGATGTCCTCGCCGAACACGCGGATGCTGCCGGCGGCCGGGCGCATCAGGCCGAGCATGTCGCGCAGCAATACCGTCTTGCCGGTGCCGGAACCGCCGACCAGTGAGACGATCTCGCCCTGGTTGACGGTCAGGTTCAGGTTCTCGTGCACCACCACGTCGCCGAACTGCGTGCGCAGGTTCTCGATCTGCACGATCGGCGTGGCGCCGGGCGGTACCTGGTTCGGGTCGCAGTCCATCAGAAGCCCACGTTGGTGAAGATGATCGCGAACACCGCGTCGGCCAGGATCACGATGGTGATCGCGGTGACGACCGAGACCGTGGTGCCGCGCCCGAGGCTTTCGGTGTTCGGTTCGATGCGCAGGCCGAAGTGGCAGGCCACCAGCGCGATCAGGCCGCCGAACACGACGCCCTTGCCCAGCCCGATGCAGTAGTTGGCGAACGGCACCGCGTCCGGCAGATTCATCACGAAATACTTGAAGCTCAGGCCGAGCTCGACATTGGCCGCCGCCATGCCGCCGAGCAGCGCCATCGCATCGGTCCACACGATCAGCAGCGGCATCGAGATGGCCAGTGCCAGCACGCGCGGCATGATCAGGCGGTAGCCGTGCGGCATGCCCATGACAAGCATCGCGTCGAGTTCTTCGGTCACCCGCATTACGCCGAGCTGCGCGGTGATGGCCGAGCCGGAACGGCCGGCCACCAGGATCGCCGCCAGCAGCGGGCCCAGCTCGCGGATGATGCTCATGCCGAGGATGTTCACTAGGTAGACATCGCCGCCGAACTGGTGCAGCTGCTGCGCGGAGAGATAGGACAGCACCACGCCGATCAGGAAGCCGACCAGCGCCGTGATGCCGAGCGCCTGATAGCCGGTGTGGAAGATGCTGGCCGACACTTCGCGCCACGGGCCGCGCCGCCAGTCGCGGACGAAATGGCCCATGTCCAGCACCAGTTGGCCGATCAGGCTGACGAAGCCGGCCAGGTGGTCGGTCAGGTCGCGCCGCAGCTGTCCGATCGCCTCCAGCGAATACCAGTGCCGCTTCGGCGGCTTCTTCAGTTCCAGGCTGCCGGTCTGTTCCAGCCGGTGGAATACGTTCTCGTACTGCGCCGGCAGCGTCAGCCGCGGCGGCCGGCGCCGGCCCCAGGCGTCCCACAGCAGCTGCGCGCCGATGTAGTCGAGCGCGTCGAGGCGCGACAGATCCCAGTCCACCGCCGTCACGTCCGGCACGGAACGCAGCGCGGCCTGCAGTGACGGAATGGTGTCTTCCTGCATCAGCGCCTGGACGTGCCAGCGGCCCGCCGCCACGGCAGCATGCTTGCCTTCCAGGCGCAGGGTCGGTGAGGCAGGATTGTGCATGTAGGGGAGTGTAAGGGAGATCGCCGTGGCCGTCATCCCACTGGCCGCGCGGATGGGGCGCCGTGCCTGCCGTCGCAAGCTTGCCGTGACCCGATGCCGGGCGGCTACAATGCGGGCATGAACGCCGACCTTGCTTCCGATATTCCTTCCGCCTTTTCCGCGCAGCGCGTGGCGGCGTTGTGCGGTCCGGCCGCCGCCGATCTGGCGATCCGCGTCGTCGCGCAGACCGGCTCCACCAACGCCGACCTGCTCGCCGCCGCGCGCACGCTGGAGCGCCCGACGCTGCTGTGGGCGCTGTCGCAGACCGCCGGCCGGGGCCGCGCGGGGCGCGTATGGCATGCGGCCGAAGACGCGACGCTGACGTTTTCGCTCGCATGGAAATTCGCGCTGCCGCTGCAGGCGCTGCTCGGCCTGCCGCTCGCGGTCGGCGTGGCGGTCGCCGAGGCGCTGGCGTCGTGCGGCGTCGAGGTGCGGTTGAAGTGGCCGAACGACATTCTGCGCGACGGGCGCAAGCTGGGCGGCATCCTGGTGGAAACGGGCGCCGGCGACGGTGGCCGGGCGACCTGGGCGGTCATCGGCGTCGGCCTCAACATGATCCTGCCCACCGGGCTCGATGCCGCGCTGGCGGGCGCCTCGGCAGCCGCGCCCGAACTGCTGGACGACCGTGCCCGCGCGGTGGCGGCAGTGGCGACGGCGGTGGCCGCAACGGCGGCGCAATTCGCGCAGCAGGGTTTCGCGCTGTTCGCGCCGCGCTGGAATGCGCTGCATGGATTTGCCGGGCGCAGCGTGAACATCCTCGATCATGGCGCCGTCGTGCATCATGGATGCGCGATCGGCGTGGACGAGAGCGGCCGGCTGCTGCTCGATACGGCGCACGGCCGCATCGCGGTGGTCGCGGGCGACGTCTCGCTGCGCGCGGCGCAAGAGCAAGGACAGGGCGATGCTGCTGCTGGTTGATGCGGGCAATACGCGCGTGAAGTGGGCGCTGGTGGAGCGCGCCGGCGCGGCGCTCGGGCAGTGGCACGCGAGCGGCGCGGTGGCGCGCGCCGAGGCCGCGCAATTGGGAGACGTGTGGCGCGGCTTGCGGATAGAGCGGGTGCTGCTGTCGAACGTGGCGGGCCACGACATGCGCGACGAACTGGAGAGCGCCGTGCTGCGCGCGCTCGGCACGCGGCCGGTGCCGCTGGAATGGTTCGTGTCGTGCCGTGAGCTGGGCGGCGTGCGCAACGCCTATGCGCATCCGGCGCAGCTCGGCTGCGACCGCTTCGCTTCGGCCATCGGGGCGCACGCGCTGTTTCCGCGGCGGCCGCTGATCGTCGCCACCTGCGGCACTGCGACCACCATCGACGCGCTCGACGCGGACGGCGTCTTCATCGGCGGCATGATCCTGCCCGGTCTGGAGACGATGGCGGCCTCTCTGGCGCGGCACACCGCGCAGCTGCCGCAGGCCGCGTTGCACGACGGGCTGGCGCCGTCCTTCGCCGACAACACGGAAGCGGCCATCGCCGGCGGCTGCCTGGCGGCGCAGGTGGGGGCCATCGAGCGCGCGGTGGCAATGCATGCGCGAGCGCATGCGGACGCGAGCGTTTCCTGTATCCTGTCCGGCGGCGCGGCGGAACGGATCGCGCCGCACCTGAACGTCGCCTGCGAACGGGTGGACAATCTGGTGCTGATCGGCCTGCAATCGGTCGCAACCCTCGTTTCCTCGACATGCTGAAATTCGTTTTCTGGCTTCTGCTGCTGGTCAATGCCGGCCTGCTGGCGTTCCAGCAGGGCTATCTCGACAGCCTGTTCCCCGCGGCGCACGAACCCACGCGCATGCAGAATCAGCTGCATGCCGACAAGCTCAAGCTGCTGACATTCGCGCAGGTTGATGCGTTGTCCGCGCCTGCGTCGGTCACCGCGCCGACGACACCGGCCGTGCCGGCTTCGGCCGTGACATCCACCGCCGGCGCGGCGGCTCCCGCGGCCGCGCCAGTGGCGGTGGCCTGTACCGAGATCGGCGACTTCGACGCCGTCGACGCCGGTCGGTTCGAAGCGGAGCTTGCCGTGCTGTCGCTCGGCAGCCGGCTGGTGCGGCAGGTGACGCCGGCACCGACCCGCTACATGGTCTTCATTCCTCCGCAGGGCAGCAAGGAAGGCGCCGACAAGAAGGCAGCGGAACTCAAGCAGCTCGGCGTCAACGATTTCTTCGTGATCCAGGACGGCTCGCCGCAGCAATGGGGCATTTCGCTGGGCATCTTCAAGACCGAGGATGCGGCCCGCAAGCATCTGGCGGAGCTGAACGCCAAGGGCGTGCATTCCGCCCGCGTCGGTCCGCATGGGCCGGACGCGACGCGCATCGCGTTCCGCCTGCATGATCTCAGTGCCGCCGAGCAGGCGACCGTGCAGAAGGTCAGCCGGGATTTCCCGCGTCAGCAGGAACGCGGCTGCTCGTAGGACGGCTGCGCCTCGCCGATGCGCAATGCCCGCAGGCAGCGCGGGCACAGGCAGGAGCGGTCGCCGTCCTTCGATGCGGGCAACGCCGCGCGCGGCACGGCGGCTGCGTCCATGCACCAGCATGGCTCGTCCATGGGGCCGTCCGCCATCGCGCAGCCGAAGCGCGCGCCGCATCGTGGGCATGAGCTCATCCTTTTCTCCATCGAGTGCAGCGTCGGTTTTGCTGCCGCCCGGCATGCGCTGGCGCGGATACAACAACCGGCGAATTTTTCAAAATGCGCGCCGGGAAAAGCATCGCCAATCCCTGTAGAATCGCGGTCAATCATTTCCAGGACCCGATATGAACGACACCACTGTCCCGTCCGCCGATCTTACCGTCGTTTCCCCGGCAAGCAAGGCGCAGATACTCGCCGAGGCGCTGCCCTACATCCGCAAGTTCCACGGCAAGACCATCGTCGTCAAGTACGGCGGCAACGCCATGACGGAAGAGCGGCTCAAGCACGGCTTCGCGCGCGACGTGATCCTGCTGAAGCTGGTCGGCATGAATCCGGTCATCGTGCACGGCGGCGGTCCGCAGATCGACAACGCGCTGAAGAAGATCGGCAAGCAGGGCACCTTCGTGCAGGGCATGCGCATCACCGACGAGGAAACGATGGAAGTCGTCGAATGGGTGCTCGGCGGGGAGGTGCAGCAGGACATCGTGATGCTGATCAACCACTACGGCGGCCAGGCGGTCGGCCTGACCGGCAAGGACGGCGGCCTGATCCGCGCGCGCAAGATGCAGATGCCGAACCGGGAAAAGCCGGGCGAGTTCCTCGACATCGGCTTCGTCGGCGACATCGAGGCGATCAACCCGGCGGTGGTAAAGGCGCTGCAGGATGACGCCTTCATCCCGATCATCTCGCCGATCGGCTTCGGCGACGACGGTCAGGCCTACAACATCAACGCCGACCTGGTGGCCGGCAAGATCGCCGAAATCCTGAAGGCCGAGAAGCTGATCATGATGACCAACATCGCCGGCGTGCAGGACAAGCAGGGCAAGCTGCTGACCGACCTGTCGGCGCGCGAGATCGACGAGATGTTCGCCGACGGCACCATCTCCGGCGGCATGCTGCCGAAGATTTCCTCCGCGCTGGACGCCGCCAAGTCCGGTGTCAACACGGTGCACATCATCGACGGCCGCATCGAGCATTCGCTGCTGCTGGAAGTGCTGACCGAGCAGGCCTTCGGCACCATGATCCGCTCGCACTGACCGGCGCTGGCGGGAAGAGGCGCGCAGGCTGCGGCGGCGCGCCTTTTTCGTTTCAGGTCTCGGCGCAGCAGAAGCGCCCGGCGTGCTGCACATACCATTTCTCGAACTCCTCGCCCGGCAGCGGATGCGAAATGAAGAAGCCCTGCGCGATGTCGCAGCCGAGGCCGCCCAGCAGCCGGTAGACGTTTTCGTTTTCCACGCCTTCGGCGATCGTCTTCATGCCCATCTTGCGCGCCAGCGTCACCGCGGCCTCGACGATGTGCGTGGCGCCCTTGTCGTTGGGCAGGCGCCGCACGAACGACTGGTCGATCTTGATCATCGAGATCGGCAACTGGTGCAGGTACTGCAATGACGAGTAGCCGGTGCCGAAGTCGTCGATCGATATCGTGATCTTCGCCTCCGCCAGCCGGCCCATTTCGACGATGGTGCGCGCCATGTCGGTCATCAACGCGCCTTCCGTCACTTCCAGTTCCAGCAGGTTTCCGCTCACGCCGTGGCGGCGCAGCTGCTGCAGGATCTGGTCGGAAAAGCCGGGCTGCAGCAGGTTGCGCGGCGAAATGTTGACGGCCACCGGGATCGCGATGCCCTTGTGCCGCCACTGCACGATCTGATGCATCGCCTGTTCGAGCGCGAACTCGGTGATCAGGTTGATCAGCGTGCTGCGCTCCGCGCGCGGAATGAAGACGTCGGGCGGGATGTTGCCGCGTTCCGGGTGCTGCCACCGCATCAGCGCTTCCACGCTGTGGACCTCGCCGGTGCGGATGTCGACCTTCGGCTGGTAGTGCAGCGACAGTTGCCCTTCGCGGATCGCCTGCATCAGGCTGCCGAGGATGGACAGGTTTTCCTTCGCGATGCTGCTGATTTCCGGACTGTAGGCCATGCAGTCCTGCCCGTTTTCGTGGGCGGCGATCAGCGCCGCTTCCGCCCTTTGCAGATAGAAGCCCGGCGGCTGCACGACGCGGCCGAAGCTCACGTAGCCGAGCCGCGAATCGGCATGCACCGGGATGCCGTTGAACTGGAACGGCTGCCGTGCGGCCTCGCTCAGTTCCGCCAGCAGCGCGTCGGTGTTCTGGGCGCCGCCCTTTTTCACCAGGATGCCGACCTGCTCGGCATCGATTCGGTACACCTGCGTCTTGTGCTGCAGGATGTTTTCATAGCGCATCGCCGACTGCAGGATCAGTTCCTCGATGACGTCGAAGCCGAACGCGGAGCGCAATTCGGTGGCGTTTTGCAGCGCGATCACGACCAGCAGGAAGGCATCCGGCAGGTGTTTTTCCTTGGCGAGATCGGACAGCGCGTCCAGCAGCGCGGCACGGTTCGGCAACTGGGTGGCGGGATCATGGTGCGCCATCCATTTCAGGTGGCGCAAGTAGGCGCCCACGCTGTCGCTGGCGGCGCCGCTGACCGCGCCCACCAGCATGAAGAAGCCGGTGCGGTAGAGCCAGTTGATCGCGTCCTGCAGCTCGCCGGTTGCCACGTTGATCGGCATGAACGGCCCCAGCGCAAATCCGCCGAGCAGGCCGATGAGCAGGCCGCCGCGCACGCCGAACACGAAGCCGGCCAGCAGGATCGGCAGGTACATCGAGTGGGAGTAGACGAACTTGAGGCCGCCGGTCGCGTACACCAGGCCAGTGACGCCTGCGACCAACAGCAGCAGCACGGGCGCCATCGCCGAACGTATGGTGCGCATGTGCAGACCCAGCCATTCGAACAACTGCGTCGTACGCATCGGAGGACTCCTTCGGAAAACGCATCGTGGGCACCGCGCGCGGCCCGCGTGGAAAGCGTGGAAATGCAGGCAGCCGCCCGCCGCACGAATGAAACCGGGCCACCACATGTTGCCACGAGAAAATGGCCGTCGCAACGAACGTTAGCGTGTAACTGTGGCGCGGTTGTCTTGCCGAAGCGTCAATACAGTTTCCGTACCCGGTACCCCTGCGCCGCCAGCAGCGCCGGCACGCCGTCCCGGCCGAGCAGGTGCAGCGCGCCGATGGCGACGAAACAATCCCGGTCGCGGCGGATCAGCGCGCCGATCTTCGCCGCCATGGCTGGATTGCGCTGCGCCAGCAGGAGCTTTTCGATCAGGCGGTCGGACGGGCCGTCGGACAGCGTGTCGCGCATGGCTGACTGCATCGCGGCATCGTCCGCATGCTGCCACGCATCGATCAGCGCCAGGCCTTCACGTACTTCCTTGCCGCTGGCCAGGTTGCGCAGGGTTTCATGCAGGTAGGCGCGCTGCTGCGCGTCGTCCAGCCGGTCGAACAGCGACAGCTGGTAGCCGGCGGTTTCCAGTCCGGTGACGGCCTTGCCTTCCTTCTGCGCCACCGCCAGGAAATATTCCTCGATGCCCTGCCCGGGCGGAAAGCCGTGGCGCGCCATCGCCTGCACCAGCAGCAGGTTGGCGACCATCCACGGCTTCATGCGCGCGACGTTCTCGAACGGGATGCCGGCATGCCGCAGCGCCTGCTTCAGGTGCGCCAGTTCGCCGGGCGGCAGGTGCCGGTCTATCGTGTCGCCCTCCGGGTAGAAACCGTATGTCTGCGCGGCCCGGCGCAATGCCGCCGCGTCGCGTACGTCGACCTCGATCGCCAGCGTGTCGGCGTCGTGCAGCGCGCGCATGACGCGCGGCTCCAGTGGGTAGAATGCGGACTGGCCGACGTGGACGGTGCCGAACAGGTAGCAGGTGTGGCCGCGGTAGTCGACGCGGTACAGGATGCCGCGCAACGGAATCGGCGGCTTGCCCGGCTGCGGTTCGGCGCGGGCGGACGCGGCGAACAGGACGAATATGGCGAACAGAAATGCGGCGAAGCGGCGCATGCGGTACCCCGATCGGGTGGATGAAACGAAAACGATGGACAGGAAGCCGCGCGCGCCGGTCTGGCTGTTCGATCTCGACAACACGCTGCACGACGCGTCGCATGCGATCTTCCCGGCCATCAATGCCAACATGAACGCGTACATCGCGCAGGTGCTGCGCGCGGACGGCCTGCCTTGCGACGGCGGCGCGGTCGACGCGGCCCGCGTGCTGTACTGGCAGCGCTACGGCGCCACGCTGCTCGGCATGATAAACCACCATCGCGTCAAGCCGGCCGACTTCCTGCACGCGGCGCACCGCTTCGACGATCTGGCGGCGATGATCCGCGCCGAACGCGGACTGGCGCGCAGTCTGCGTCGGCTGCCCGGCCGCAAGGTGCTGCTGACGAACGCGCCGCGCCGCTATGCGCGCGAGGTGGTGCGCCATCTCGGGTTGCAGCGCCACTTCCTGCGCCATGTGCCGATCGAGGCCATGCGGGTGCACGGCCGGCTGCAGCCCAAGCCATCGCGGCCGATGCTGCGCCGGTTGCTGGCGCGCGAAGGCTGGACCGCACGGCGCTGCATCCTGGTGGAGGACACGGTCGGCAACCTGAAGGCGGCGAAGGCGCTGGGCCTGCGTACCGCGTGGGTGACGCAATACCTGGCGGCCGAGACCGCGCGCCACCTGCATCCGGGTAGCGGCGCAATGGCAGCGGCCACGAAGCGCCCCGTTTACGTGGATGTCAAAGTAAAATCCGTGGGGCGGCTGTTCAGGGAGTTGTACCGGCTGCGTTGATTGCTTTCCTCATCCGATAACAAAACCATGGCAACGACCAAACCGGGCGAACGCAAGCTCCAGATCCTGCAGACGCTGGCCGCCATGCTGGAAGAGCCGAAAGGGGAGAAGATCACCACCGCCGCGCTGGCGGCGAAGATCGAGGTTTCCGAAGCGGCGCTGTACCGGCATTTCGCCAGCAAGGCGCAGATGTTCGAGGGGCTGATCGAATTCATCGAATCGACGGTGTTCGGCCTGATCAACCGCATCGCCGAGGAGCAGGAGGACGGCATGGCGCAGGCGCAGGCGGTGGCGGCGATGCTGCTCAACTTCGCCGAGCGCAATCCCGGCATGACGCGCGTGATGATCGGCGACGCGCTGGTCAACGAGAACGAGCGTCTGCAACTGCGCATGAATCAGTTCATCGAACGCATCGAACTCGCCGTGCGCCAGTCGCTGCGGCTGGCGGCCACGCAGGGCCATGGCGGCGAGGCGGACGCCGCCACGCGCGCCAACCTCGTCGTCAGCATGGTGGTCGGCCACTGGCACCGTTACGCGAAGACCGGCTTTGCCCAGAAACCGTCGGCGCACATGGCGGCGCAGATCGCGATGGTGCTGTCCTGATGTCGACGCCGGCCCGTGTCGCCGGCACCATGCCGATGCAGAAGATTCCCGTGCTTTCCTTTCTCGCGCTGCTGGCCGGCGGCGCCGCGCTCGGCTTCGGCGCGATTTTCATGCGGCTGTCCGACGTCGGGCCGATCGCGTCGGCGTTCTGGCGCATGGCGCTGGCCGCACCGCTGTTGTGGTGCTGGGCGTACAAAGTGCGCGAACGGGACCGCGCTGCTGGCCGCAGCGTCGACTTTTCGCGCGTGCTGCCATGGGCCGGCCTGTGCTTCGGCGGCGACATGGCGTTCTGGCATCTGTCGCTGCACGACACCAGCGTCGCCAACGCCACGCTGCTGACCAACTTCGCGCCGGTGCTGATCGCGTTGTGGCTGTGGTGCGCGCGCGGCCTGCGCTTCGGCCGCGTGTTCGTCGCCGGCATGGGGGCGGCGGCGTGCGGCGCGATGCTGCTGGTGGCGCCCGACCTGCTGTCGCATCTCGGCGCCGGACGCCTGCGCGGCGATGCGCTCGGCCTGCTCAGCGCCGGCTTCTATGCCGCCTACCAGTTGGTGATCAAGGAGGCGCGCGACCGCTATTCGACCGCGCGGCTGATGGCATGGAGCACGAGCGTGACCGCGCTGACGCTGCTGCCGTTGGCGCTGCTGTCGCCGCAGCCGTTCGTCCCGGCCGGCGCAGCCGGCTGGCTGCCGCTGCTCGGCCTTGCGCTGCTGGCGCAGATCGGCGGCCAGACGGTGATCGCGTTCGCCTCGGCGCACCTGCCGCCGTCGCTGTCCTCGGTCGGCCTGCTGATCCAGCCGCTGACGGCCACGCTCGCGGCCTGGCTGATCTTCGGCGAAGCGCTCGGCGCACTGCAGATCGGCGGCGGCCTGCTGCTTATCGCCGGCATCTACCTCGCGCGGCGCGGCAGCGCCGAGCCGGGCGGCGGTAAGGCCGTACAATAGCCGCTCTCTCTGCAACCTGCGCGTCACGCCTCCCGATTCATGTCCGTCTCCGTTCCAGGCAGCCCGGCTGCGCGCTGTTTCGTCCTGCTGGACGACTGCGACGCCGATGCCGGCGCGCCGCGCTCGCGTCTCTATACGCGCCATGCCGGCACGCTGTCGTGCGCGACGGCGGACGCGTTTCCCTCTTTGCTGCAGGATCTGCAGCAAGCCTTGCATGCCGGCCGGCATGCGGTCGTGCTGTTTGCCTACGAACTGGGCGCGGCGATGCACGGCATCGCGCCGCAGGCCGGCGACACGCCGTTGGCGCAGGCGCTGCTGTTCGAGGATTGCGCGCGGCTGTCGGCGGCGCAGGTCGAGGCGTGGCTGGACGAACAGGCTGCGGGCCCGGCCGGCGTGGCCGACGTGCGGGCCGACACGCACGAGGCGCAGTTCCATGCCGCGCTGACGCGCATCCACGACTACATCGCCGCCGGCGACACCTATCAGGTCAACTACACGTATCGCCTGCGGTTCGACGCCTATGGATCGCCGCACGCGTTGTATCGCCGCTTGCGCGGCCGCCAGCCGGTGCCGTACGGCGCCCTGATCGGGCTGCCCGACGGCGACGCGGTGCTGTCGCTGTCGCCGGAGTTGTTCGTGCGCAACGACGGCGGCATGCTGACGGTGCGGCCGATGAAGGGAACCGCGCCGGCTGGCGATGCCAGGCAGGATGCGGAAGCCGCGCATGCGCTGGCCCACGACGCGAAGAGCCGCGCGGAAAACCTGATGATCGTCGACCTGCTGCGCAACGATCTCGGCCGCGTCGCGCAGACCGGTTCGGTGGCTGTCGGCAAGCTGTTCGACGTGCAGCGCTATGGCAGCGTGCTGCAGATGACGTCTACCGTGCAGGCGCGCCTGCGCGAGGACGCGATGCTGCCGGCGCTGTTCGAAGCGCTCTATCCCTGCGGCTCGATCACCGGCGCGCCGAAGCGGCGCACGATGCAGATCATCCGCGAACTCGAAACGTCGCCGCGCGGCACCTACACGGGCGCGATCGGCTGGTTCGATCCGGCTCCGGCAGATCGCATCGGCGATTTCTGCCTGTCGGTGCCGATCCGCACGCTGCGGCTGCAGCCGCCGGACGGCGCGGTGCGCCGCGGCGAGATGGGCGTGGGCGCCGGCATCGTGCACGACAGCGTCGCCGCACGCGAATACGAGGAGTGCCGGTTGAAGGCTGCGTTCCTGACCGGCCTGCCGGCGGAATTCGCGCTGTTCGAGACCATGTACGCGACCCGCGCGGACGGCTGCCGTCATCTCGATCGCCATTTGCGGCGGCTCGCCGCATCGGCGCGCTATTTCGGTTTCCGCTGCGACGAGCAGGCGCTGCAAGCGGTGCTGGCGCAGGCATGCACCGCGCTCGGCGACGGCCCGCATCGGATGCGTCTGGCGTTGACGCCAGACGGCGCGATCGACGTGCAGAGGGGGGCACTGCAGGCGCTGGCGCTGCCGGTGCGCGTGCAGCTGGCGACACAGCCTACGCGAGCCGGCGATCTGTTCCTGCGCCACAAGACCACCGTGCGGGATGCGTACGACGCGGCATGGCGCGCGGCGGAACGGCAAGGGGCGTTCGACCAACTGTTCTTCAACGAAGACGGCAGGCTGACCGAGGGCGGCCGCAGCAACGTCTTCGTCCGCCTCGACGGCAACTGGCACACGCCGCCGCTGGCTGACGGCGTGCTGCCCGGCGTCATGCGCGCCGTGCTGCTCGACGATCCGGGCTGGAAGGCGCGCGAGCGCAGCCTGACGCTGGCCGATCTGCGGCGCGCCGAGGAAATCGTGGTGTGCAATGCGCTGCGCGGCGTCCTGCCGGCAGCGGTCGCCTGGACCGATTGAGCCGTCCGTGGTGTACCGTTCAGGTCGGCAACGTCACTTCGAAGCAGCTTCCGGGACCGTCGCGTTCGATGCAGTGCGCATCGCCGCCGTGGCGCCGCGCGATCTGCCGCACCAGCGCCAGACCCAGGCCGACGCCGCCGTCGCGCTCGCGCGCGCCGGGCAGGCGGTAGAAGGGTTCGAAGATGCGTTCGCGTTCGGCGGGCGGCACGCCGGGGCCGCCGTCGCAGATGCGCAGGCGGATGCGGTTCGCTGATCCATCGCGGCCCGGCCTTTCGCGGTCCGGCCTGTCGTGACCTAATTCCTCTACTACCAGCGCGACGTCGATCGGCGTGCCCTCGCCGTAGCGCCTAGCGTTCTCCAGCAGGTTGCGCACCATGCGGCGCAACAGGCGCGCGTCGCCCCGCATGTCGACCGCCTGCGCGTCGAGCTGCACCGGCACGTGCGCTTCGATGCGCGCGCATTCCTCGGCCACCAGCGCGGTCAGGTCGAGCGGTTCGAGCAGCGGCGCCGGGTCGGCTTCGGCCGCGTCCAGCCGGCTGGCCAGCAGGATTTCGTCGATCAACTGGTCGAGCTCGGCGATGTTGCGCGTCAGTTCTTCGCGCATTTCCGGTTGCGCCTGCCCTTCCATCAGTTCGACCGCCATGCGGATGCGCGCCAGTGGCGAGCGCAGTTCGTGCGAGGCGTTCGCCAGCAGCGCCTTTTGCGCGTCGATCAACGCTTCGATGCGCGCGGCGGACCGGTTGAAGCTGGCGGCCAGCCGCGCTACCTCGTCGTCGCCGCGGACCGTGATGCGCGTGGACAGCTGACCGGCGCCCAGCGCTTCGACGCTCGTCTGCAGGCGTTCCAAGCGGCGCGTCAGGCGGCGCACGATCGGGTAGGCGCCGATGCCGACCGCCAGGCCGATGACGATCAGCGCGGCGAGGAAGCTGACCGGCGGCTTGCGGTGTCCCGGATGCATGCGCTGGCCGATCAGCCAGCGGCCGTCCGGCAGCGCGACGGCGAACACCGGCGGGCGGCCGTCCAGCCAGCCGCTGGTGGTCTGCGTCGGCTCCAGCGGCGGCAGGTCCCGGCCGGCCTGCGCGATCAATCGGCGCTGCGCCGAATACAGCGCGAGGTCGGTGTGCGAGCGTTGCTGCCAGCGCGTCAGCGCCTGCTGCTGTTCGTCCGGCGTGGCGGCGGCCGGCGGCAGCACTTCTTCGGCGAAGGCGGCGAAGGATTCGAGGCTGGGGCCGATCTGGCGCGAATCGGCATTGAGGCGCCAGGCAATCGCCACCAGCGCGACTGCGAGCGCCAGGCTGACCAGCATGGCGGCGTAGATGCGCACGTACAGGCGCTGCGGCCAGCGCAGGCGCAGACGTTCGAAGCGCGGCGCGTCAGACATCCTGCGCCTTCGCGAAGACGTAACCGGCGCCGCGCACGGTGATGATGCGCTTGGGCTGCTTGGGGTCGTCCTCGATGGCGGCGCGCAGGCGCCCGATGTGGACGTCGATCGAGCGGTCGAAGGCGTCCAGCGGCTCGCCCTTGACGGCATCCATCAACTGCTCGCGCGACAGCACGCGGCCGGCGCGCTCGGCCATCGCGGCCAACAGGTTGAATTGGTAGGCGGTGACGCTGCACTCCTGGCCGTCCAGCCGCAGTAGGCGCGCGTCGAGATCGATTTCCAGCCGTCCGAAACGCAGCAGGCGTGAAGCGGCGGTGCCGGCGTCCGGCATTGCCTGGTGGCGCCGCAGCACGGCGCGCAGGCGCGCCAGCAGCTCGCGCGGCTCGAAGGGTTTGGGAAGATAGTCGTCGGCGCCCAGTTCCAGCCCGACCACGCGGTCCATCGGATCGCCCTTGGCGGTCAGCATCAAGATCGGGATGCCGCCCAGCGGCTGCGGCAGCGCGCGGATCTGCCGGCACACGTCGAGGCCGTCGGCGTCCGGCAGCATCAGGTCGAGCAGGACCGCCGAGAACGGCGCGTCGCCGGATGGCAATTGCTGCAGTCCGGCGGCGGCCGTCTCGCAGTGCCGCACGTCGAAACCGTTCTGGGCCAGATACTTGACGACCATCGCGGCGAGGCGCTGGTCGTCTTCGATCATCAACAGGTGTTGGTTCATGACGTTAGTGTAGCGCGGCATCGGCACCGCCCCGGCGCGGCGGCCGGGGCTTCTTCGGCGGCGAGGCGCTTACTTGGCCGGCGTCGTGCCTTGCGCTGCCGGCGCGTGGTGGTGGCGGAAGTGGCGATGCGGATGGTGATGTTCCAGCTTTTCGATCGCCTTGGCGCGCTGCGCCGGGGTCAGCACGTCAGCCGCATCGGCGAGCGCCTGGGTGACGCGGCGCGAACGCTGGTCGTTCAGCTGCTGTTCCTTCGTGCGCGCCTGTTCCAGCGCGTTGCGGTCGATGGTCGGCTGCGCCAGCAGTTTCATGACTTCCTTGTGCGCGGCGAAGCTTTCCTTGCGCAGCGGGCGCAGGTCGTCGAAGGTCGCCTTGGCGATCGCATGCAGCTTGGCCTTTTGCGCCGGCGTCGCGTCCGGCACCAGGCGGGCGATCATGCGGTCCAGGCGCTTGCTCGCCTGCTCCGGATTCATCGGGCCGTGGCGGAAGTGCTGCGCATGCGGCGCGGGCGTAGCGGGGCCTTCCTGCGCATGGCTGGTACCGGCGAACGACAGCATGCCAGCGACGACGGCGGCGAAACCGACTGACAGGGCACGGCGGCGCAGCGGCAGCGTGCGGACCTGCGCGACGGAACGGGTAGTGGATTGCAAAGCATTCATGTTCGACTCCTCGTGATCAGGTGGTGCACGCGGCGATGCGTGCATGGTGACACTGTAGAAGCGCACTGTTGCTGCTTTGCGGGCAGCGGGTAAAGATATGTAAAGGCGCCGGCGTGGCGTCTTAAGGAATGGCATGACGCTGCGGACTTTACG
>Ga0164242_10004699_pt1 | contig 15290 bp, 18 predicted proteins | sample OricomgcompostMG_FD_108783 | JGI IMG/M metagenome (GOLD analysis project Ga0164242, IMG submission 108783) | Miracle-Growth compost microbial communities from Emeryville, California, USA - Original compost - Miracle growth compost (MG) ... | reverse complement strand
GGCTTCCGACGCCTGCGCATCCGCTGGGAAGTCCGCGACGACATCCACGAGGCCTTCCTCAAGCTCGCCTGCTGCGTCATCACCTACCGACGCGTCCGAGCATTGTGTTAGCTCCTCTTAGGAAAGAAGGGGGGTGCTTGTGGGGTGGTGGCGTTCGTGCTGGAAGGGCACGAAGGGGCCGCTGCGCGGCGCGTCCTTCGGGGCGCCGTGGCGCCGAAGGGCAAGAGGAGCACCTCGCGCGGCGCCCGGGGGTGCTCCTCTTGCCCTTTCGCTGATCGGCGGTCAGAAGGTCTGTTGTTCGGACGGGGGTGGGTCGGGGCGGCGGGTGAGTTCGAGGTAGCGGCCCGCTTTGGTGCGGCCGGAGTCGATGAGGACGCCGCGGGCGGCGAGGGTGGGTTGGAGGCGCTTGAGGCGGTCGGAGAGGACTTTGCCGGTGGTCGGCCACCCTTTGGGCAGGGGGCGGCAGTCCTCGCCGCTGTAGAGGCGGCTGAGGGTGTGCAGCCACTCCGTGGAGGTCATGCGCTGCTCGGCGCCGGGGTCGAGGGTGGCGGCGTAGTCGAGGACGGTCTGTGCGAGCAGGTCGCCTTCGATCACGTCGTCGTTGAGGTCGTCCAGGCTGGCCCGGTAGGCGGGCAGCGCCCCGAGGCCGGCGGCGGCGTCGAGTTGGGCGCACAGGTGCGCGAAGTCGGCCATGCGCAGATCGGTGGGGGTGTCGGCTTCGGCGGCGCGGACCTGGACGGTGAGGTCCAGGAGCGAGCCGAGGATGACCGGCAGCGCGTCGGCGTAGTCCGCCCACAGCTCCGCTTCGGTACGGCGCACGCGGGGCCGCTCCAACCGCAGCGGTAGCAGCCGTTCAGCCAGGTCTGGGCGGATCACGCCCACGTCGATCCCGGTCAGCAGCAGGGGGCGGCGGTAGCGGGCGCGGAAGACGTCCCCGTCGGTGAACAGTGCGCGCTTGACGTTCTCGGCTCCGGTGACGATGCAGCACATGGCGTCGGACAGGTCCGGCGTCATGTGGCTGAGGTTGTCCAGGGCGGTGACCCATCCGGCCGCCACCGCTGCGATCAGGTTCTCTTCGTCCTTCGGGGCGCGGCGCAGGTCCCCGGACATGCCCTCGATGATGCGCACGAGCATCCGCCCGCCGGTGGACTTGCCCGACCCTTGCGGGCCGGTCAGGAACGGCGCGGGGACGGGCACGGACGGGGCGAGGCAGCCGATGAGCCAGGCGATGGCCAGGCACTCGGTCTCTGCGGTGGCGAAGTTGCACAGGCCCAGCAGCAGGTCGATGCCCTTGGCGTTGGTGTCCTTGGCCGGGAGGGGGAGTTCTCCGGTGAGCTGGGTGCGGCGCCAGCACACCTCGCGCGGGTCGGGGACGGCGATCTCCCAGCCGGTGGGGTGGATGCGGACCGACCGGCCGTCGGCACGGCCAAGGTCGAGCCAGGTCGCGCCGTCGAAGCCGGGGGCCACGCGGATGTGGACGGTCTGCACCTGCTCGGTGAGGGCGAGGGCTTCGATCAGGTCGAGGGCTTCCTTGAGGGCGGTGCCGTTGAAGACGCCGTAGCCGTCGCGGAAGAGGCCGACCATGAGTTCCTGGCGGTGGCTGCCGGTGGTGCCCTGGGAGCGGATCGGGCGGGCGACGGGGTGGCCGTTGCGCTGGGCGTAGACGGTGCCGTCGGCGGTGCGGAAGTACCGGAAGTGCTCGCGGGCGTAGTCGGTGATGATCTCGCGTGCGGGGTTCTTGTCGTCGTCGGCCATCACAACCCCAGGGCGCTGCGGGCGTTGGTCCACGCGTCGGTGCAGTGCCGCGGCGTTTCGCCCTTGGCCTGTGCGGCGGTGAACAACCGGGTGACGTGGGTGTCGGTGAGGCAGCCGCACCGGCCGTGCCGGGCCAGCACTGCCAGGAACGTGCCGTAGACGGTGGCATGCACCGCCCCGTCCGCGGCGGTGATGCGCTGTTCGGCCATGGCGATCCCGCGTTCGAGGTAGGCGGGCGAGCGGTGCGGGCACGGATCGCCCCCGGTAGGCAGCGGCGCGGCGACCGCCCCGGGCACCGGCCGCTGAACGGCGGGCGCGGCCAGGGTGCGGACGGTGTCCGGCAGGGGTGCCAGGGTGCCGGTGCCGGGCCCGAGCCAGCGGACGTAGGCCATGGCCGACTTGATGTCGACACCGGGGCGGACCGCGTTGCGGGACGTGGTGGCACCGCGGTAGAGCCAGTGCTCCCCGCGCGTGCTCGCAACGACCCTCGTGGCGGGCAGCGTCCGGCGTGCCCAGGCGACCGCCGCGGCGTCGTCCAGGTCCACCACGGTCAGCCCAGCCGGACCGGGGTGGTAGGCCACGCACACGGCCCGCCGCCACGCCACCTCCCACGGGGGGGAGTTCAGGATGGTGGGGTCGGTGGTGCCGGCGGCCCATCCGTGGCAGGGGCGCGGGCAGGCGCACGGCCCGGGGGTCTTCATGTTCGGCCGGCCACCACACGCCCCCCGCTGGCAGGCGGGGCAGTTGCCGAAGGGGATCTTGCCGCGGCGCAGCGGCAGCACCGGCACACCGGTGGCAGCCAGGCCCAGCGCGGTGGTGTGCAGGGGCGGGACGGACGTTCGCGCGCCGCCCGGGTGATGGGTCATGCTGGAGTCTCCAGTTCCTTGACGGGGGCTGGTTGCCGGGGCGACCTGCGGACTTTGGCGAGACGGCAGGTCGCCCCGGGCGGGGTCAGAACGGGGGTTCGTCGCTGTAGCTGCCGGGGCTCCACGGGTCGCGGTCGCGGTGGTGGCGGTTCCGCTGGGGGAGGCGGGGCAGCGGCAGAAGGACCCACCGGCGCCGGTCGTTCCAGCAGTGGCAGGGGTCCCAGTTCGTCCCGGCGTACTCGCCGGTCTCGGGGTCGCCGTAGTCGTACTCCTGACCGCCCTCCCCGCCGCAGTCGGGGCACTTCGGGTTCGGGGTGTCGGTCAGGATCAGGGCGGGGCGGGGCCAGTCAGTGAGCTTGATGCGCAGTCGGATCACGCCGGCGTCTCCTTGACGACGGGCAGTTCGGGCAGGCCGGCGGTGGTGAGTGCGGTGGGGTCGTAGCCGGGCAGGGTGGCGCGAGCGGTGAGGGCCGCGGCGAGCGCGGTGGCGTACTCGCTGCCGGCGCGGGCGGTCTCCACGGAGGCGCGGGCGCGGATGAGTTCGACGGTTTCGGCGTGCTGGTGGTCCTCGCGGCGCGCTTCGGTCGCTCGCTGGTACACCACGGTGTCGCGGTGGTCGGTGCGCCAGGTGCGGGCGGCGAGGACGTAGGCGAGGACGGTGGCGATGCCCCACAGCAGCAGCGGCAGGGGCAGGCCGTCGCTGTAGGCGGCGACTCCGGCGAGGGCGAGGGTGCCGGCGGCGGTGAAGCCGACGGCGGCGGCGACGGGTTCGCCGTTCTCGCCGCGGGCGAGGGCGTTGCCGGCGAACGCCGCGCCGATGGCGAGCACGCCCATGATCGAGGCGTCGCCGATGCTGTGCTGTGCGCCGTTGGCGTTCCAGATGCGGGCGAGGGCGAGCACGGTGGTGGTGGCGATGGCGGGGGCGGTCTTGGGGGCGAGGTCGGCGAGCCAGTGCCGGGCCACGATGGGCGCCGCGCTGCCGGGCGGGGTGTGCTGTTCGTACATCGCTTCGGTCTCCCTTTCCGGGGTCAGCCGCGCATCTGCGCGAGGGCGTGGGCGGCGCTGGTCATCAGGTCGTTGATGGGGCCGGCGGCGCCGGTGGCGGCGGCGTAGAAGCCGAAGAGGAACACCACGGTGGCGGCGCCGATGCGGGCGGCGCCGGAGCGGACGGCGACCACCGAGGCGGCGCCGAACAGCAGCACAGCGGAGACGGACAAGATCACGGGCGGGTTCTCCGTTCCGGGGTCAGCGGGTGCCGTCGCGGTGGATACCGCGGGCGAGGTTGTAGGCGTGGCGACCGGCGCGTATGTGGATGCCATGGCCCTTGCAGCGGCGGCAGGTCTTGCCGCGCTTGGGGCGGCCCTTGCGGTCGGTGGTGGTGGCGAAGCCGAAGCCGTGGCAGCGGCGGCAGCGCGCGAACGGCGCGGCAGCACACACGCCGATGTAACCGAGCATGACGGCGAGGAGGAAGGCGATAGCGAGCAGGGTGGGGGTCACAGGGTGCCTCCGGGGCGGTTTCCTGGGGTTTCCGCAGGTGGACCGCTATCCACTAGCGGCCTGATCAGATGCGGTACAGGGCGCTAGCGGGGCCGCTAACGTTAGCGGGCTTGGGCGCTATCGTTAGCGGCCCCGCTGCCTCATCCCGCGTCCGGCGTTCCGTCACGCTTCGTGACGGCCGTGGTGATGTCCTTGCGGTCGATGCCGCGCTTGTTGACCGGCTTGCCGCCGTCGACGCGCCGCCCGACCTGACCGGTCTTGATCCCGTACGGCTTGAGCGCCGCCGTGAGCTGGGCGGTCTTGGCGTCGGGCGCCATGTCCGCCCACGGCCCGTAGACCTCGGGGCGGAACTGCGCGAGACGGTCCACGACCGTCTCGTTCCACACCTTGCCCTCGGTGGCCGGGACCACGGCCAGGATGTCGTCAAGCAGCGTGTCCGCCGCGCTCTCCCGCCGCTCCGGCGCGTCCCCGGCCGCGAGGCCGGTCAGGGTGCTGGCGGTGATGCGGGCGGCGCGGGCTCGGTCGCAGATGCGGTCCGCGGTGGGGTTGTCGATGTAGTAGGTGCGGACGATCTGCGGGTCGTCGGCCGCGCCGGCGAGGTAGCCGATGCCCTTGTCGGACTTGGTGAACGTCGTCGCCCGGATGCCGTTGCGGTACGCGGAGGTGCCCAGGATCATGTCGTTCTCGATCTGGCCCATGACCCGCAGGCAGAACCGCGTCCCGACGTTCGCGCTGATCGCAGGCGGCAGGCTGTCCTTGTCCGGGCGCTGAGTTGCCAGCAGCAGGATCACCCCGAGCGCCCGGCCGCGCTTGATGATCGCGGTGCACAGCGCGCCGGCTTCCTTGCCGTACTCGCTGTGGGAGAACAGCTCTTGGCACTCGTCAATGGCCAGCACCAGCGGGTGCAGCCCCAGCGACCGGACCGCCGCAAGTTCGGGGGTGACCTTGTTCTCCGGGCACTTGTCCTTCGGCAGCGAGCTAATGACCTTCGCCCGCCGCTCCAAGTCCCCGTAGACGTACCGGATGGAGTCCAGCGCGGCAGCGCACGTGGCGTCGTCCGGCCCCGAGCCGTAGTCTGCGGCGACCTTCTTCCCAATCGGGTCGAGGTCACCGGTCCCCTTCAGCTCCCAGATCAGCAGTTCCGCAAGCGGGTCCAGGGCCGCGGCCAGTAGCGGCGTGCGCAGGGAGAACGTCTTGCCCATGCCCGGCATGGCCCCGATCAGCACGTTGTCGTACATCAGCGTGAGCGACACCGGGCGGCCGCGCTGGTCGGTTCCGAACGGCAACGCCTTGAACAGCGACGCACTGCCGGTACGGGCGAGCGGCCACGGCGGCGGGGGCACCTTGTTCAGCGCCTTGTCCCCCACCCACAGCATCATCCGCCCGGCGTGCTCATCGGCCACCGGCTCGGGCCACACACAGCCCAGCGGCCGGCGCAGGCCCGAGGCGAGCCGGTCGCGGCGGTCGAGGATGTCGGTCACGGTCACGCCGTAGGGCAGGTCCACGTCCGCGCGCCACCCGGGGCCGTCGCGGGTGATCGGCGCGGGGAAGCGGATGCCCTCCCCGCCCTTGCCCAGCGCCTTGTTCACCTCGGCGATGCCCAGCGCGCCCAACGCACGTTCCACGATGGTGGAGGTCAGCCGCTCCACCTCGGTGGCCACCACCGCGCGGGAGACGACGGGCTTGTCGGCAGGGGCGCCGGCGAACCCGAACGCGGTCACCAGCGCGGCCACCGTGACCGCGAGCATCCAGGTCGGGGCGAGCACCCACAGCGCCAGCGCCAGGATCGGGCCGACCAGGCACGCGAGGGTGAACAGGATGCCGCGCAGCTTCACCCGCCCGTCGCGCTGCCGGGACAGCTTCAGGTACTCGTCGGCGTCCTCGCGTCGGGCAGCGGCCTGCCGCAGCGGCTCGCCCTCGGTGTCGGCCACCCACCGCAGCGCCCCGCCGGCGAACTTGGCGAAGCCCACCGGGGCGCGGGCGGTGAGCACCGCGGCGTACCAGGGCACGCGCACCGCGTGGAACGCCGCTGTGTGCGCCGCGTGCCCCGCGACCCACCCGGCCGCGTGGACGAACTCCTGTCCGGAGCGGGCCCACGCCGGCAGCACCGCCCGACGCTGCGAGCCGCGGATGCGGTCCATCACGCCCGGACCGGTCGGGCCGGGGGCGTCCACCATCACCGGACCCGCCTCGCCCGACCCGTCACCCGACGCGTCGGGGTTCGTGTCGGCCGACCGGTCGGCCGTCGGGTCGGGGTGGGAGTCGGTCGACTTGCGGGCGGCGCGGGCTTTGCCCAGGTCCACCACCTCGCCGCCGGAGTCCGGCGACGCGTCGGGGCGGGAGGGCGGCCGGTAGTCGGCGGCCATGTCGGCTTCGAGCCGGTCGAAGAACTCGTTCTCGTCTTCGTGCTTCACTGAGGGATCTCCCCTTTCCGGGAGGTGAGACGGGCCCGGCCGCCGCTGTGAGAGGTGGGACGGTCGGGCCCGTGCACTACAGATCGAACAACCCGCACTGCCCGGTTGTCTGCCAAGAGACTTGGGCATTTCGCGCTGTGCGCTGTGCGGCGGTGAGGCAGGTCGGGCACCAGGCGCGCAGACTGCCGGCGGGCAGGGTGACGGCTTCGCGTTCGGTGGTGGCGGGGTCGGCGGGTGCGGCGATGAGCCGGACCCGGTGGGTGTCGTGCTGCCGCAGGCAGCGGCCCTCGGTGCGGTGGTGGGAGTGCCCGCACTGGCCGGTGCACTGGCACCGCCAGGCGGCGGTGTTCATCACCGTGCGGAACAGGGCGGCGCCGACGATGGGGGTGCTCATGCCGCCACCCCCGTGGCGGGGCTGTCGTGCGGGCCGTCGAGGAGGCGGCGCGGTCGGCGAGGTAGTGGACGGCGGCGGCCCCGTGGGCGGGGACGACGCCGTTTCCCAACGCCTTGAGTTGCTGGGTGCGCGACAGGCCGGGGACGGCGGTGACGTGCCCGTCGGGCAGGCCCATCATCCACTCGACGAAGTGCGGGCTCAGTCGTCCGTCAGCGCCAGTTGCCCAGGGAGCGGCACGGCCCGTCGCCGCTTCCCAGCGCGCGACCGCGGGGGCGAAGCGCCCCCAGCGCTCCGGGCGGCGTCGGTCAAGGTCTCCCCGTGCCCCCACGCCGGGTTCGCCCCGCTGCTGCCCTTGGCGTCCGTCGCGGTCGGCGTCGGCAGCAGGTGCACCACCGCCGCCGGCAGCGCCAGATCCCCCTTCGACCCGCGCTGGTTCTGGCCGCCCTTCTCCCCGTCCGAAGCCCGCGGAGTGGGGAGCAGGGTGACGGCCGTTCGTAGGTCCGGGCCCCCGGCCCCGTGTGTTCCCGACCCGTTGGTGTCCGAGGTGCGCGGGGTCGGCAGCAGCGACAGGGCCACGTTCGGCAGGCCGTCCTCGAAGCCCCGGCCCTTGGAGTCGCGGGCGCGGGGTGTCGGCAGGCCAGGCGAGGACGAACAGGCGCTCACGGCGGTGGGGAGCGCCGATGTCCGACGCGCGTGCAAGGCGCCACTCCGCATCGAACCCGAGCGCGGCAAGGTCTCCAAGCACGGTGCCGAAGCCGAGTCGAAGGTGGTTTGCGACGTTCTCCAGCACGCAGAGTCGGGGTCGTAGAACCCGCAGGGCGGTGGCAACGTGGGGCCAGATGTGGCGTTCATCGGCGGTTCCCTTCCGCAGGCCGGCGATGCTGAACGGCTGACACGGATAGCCGCCGGTCAGCACGTCCACCCCCGGCACACCGGTCCAGTCGACGGCCCCGATGTCCCCGAGATTCGGCGTGGCCGGGTGGTGGTGGGCGAGGATCGCGGCGGCGCCGGGGTCGGGGTCGGCCACCCACACCACCTTGCCCCCGATCACCCGCTGTACGGCCATGTCGAGGCCGCCGTAGCCCGAGCAGAGCGACCCGATCCGCAGACCGGGGCTCACGCCGCCACCCCCGCAGACGTGCCCCGGCGTCCGGAGCGGCGGCCGGTCAGGGTGGCGAACAGCGAGCCGAGACCGGCCCGCCGGATGCCGGCGCGGGCGCGTTTGGCCGCGTACATGGCCTCGTCCGCCCGCCGCAGCAGGCCGGACAGGTCCTCGCCGGGGAAATCGGCGGCGCGGGCCCAACCGAGCGAGACCGTGGTGTGAACGGTCGGGTCGATGCCCTCGGCGGGGCGGGCGAGCACACCGCCGAGGACGGCGAGCATGTCCGCGGCGGTCCCGTGCCGGTCGATGACCACCGCGGCGAACTCATCCCCGCCCAACCGGCCCGCCACGCCCGAGGTGCCGGTGTAGTGGGCCAGACGGGCGGCGGTGGCGGTGAGCAGGGCGTCTCCGGCGGCATGGCCGTGCCGGTCGTTGACGTGCTTGAAGTGGTCCACGTCCGCGAGCACCACTACCGCCTGCGGGTCCCGCAACAGCTTCACGGCGCGGCGGGTGAAGGCGTCCCGGGTCCACAACCCGGTCAGCGGGTCACGCCGCGCCGACTCCAACCGGCGCCGCAACCAACCGAGATGAACCGCCCAACCAGCGGCCAGGGGGCCGGCCGCCGCAGCGGCGCTGAGGAGGGTGTTCATGCCGCCACCGCCTCAGCACCACCGGCCTGCTCGGTCACCGTGGCTCGTTCGGCGCGCAGCACGTCCCGGGCGGTCCGGGCGTGCGCGGCACCGCAGTTCACCGCCCGACGGATACCATCCGCGGTCAACTCCCCGACCGGCCACGACGCGGTGACCTGCCGGGCATCGGCCAGCACCTCATCCAGACCCCGCCGAACCGGACGCGCCGCACGCTTGGTGCTCGGCTTCGGGGCGCGCTTACGCGGCGCCGGCTCCGGCACCGGGGCCGAAGTCGGCTCCGCTGCCGGGGCGTGCGCGGGCGCGGCTGTAGGCGTCTCGGGGGCGAGTTCACCGAGCCGCAGCAGGACCCGGGTGCGGCGGTCGGTGCGCGAGCGCCACCAGCGGCCATGCTGCTGGATCAGGTCGGCGCGGGCAAGCTGCCGCTCCCGCTCCCGGGCCAGCGCGTCGCCGTAGGAGGTGATCTCCCACAGCGTCATCCGCCGCCACAACGCGAACGTCGTCACCGGCGCCAGCAGCCACCGCGACCGGCGGATCTTATCCATCCGCCGCCCGGTCACCGCACCGATACGCACCGCATACACGTGCGCCGCGACCTCGGACAGCACCACCCACAACAGCGGCATCGTCCCATGCGCCACCTTCGCCGACAGCGAGGTGCCCGCAGAGATGTTGAGCCAGCACGTCACGAGGGTGAGCGCCCAGGGCACCCACCGCACCCACGCCAACGCCATGTCCATCCGGATCAGCAGCAGGTTCACCACGGTGAACACCGGAATGGCCAGGTCGATCCCGACCGGCAGCATCTGCGGAGTGGCGAACCCCCACGCAGCACCCGCCGCCGACACCGTGTCGAACGACATGGCCAGGCCCACACCACCCACACCAACCCCGAGCACCCCAGCACCAGACAGAAGGGCGCGCTCACCGCGGGACAGCGGCGGCACCTCGGTCCGCGGGTTCTCCGGGGCGCTCATGCGGCACCGCCCGTCTCGGGCACGTCCGCGAAACCGGTCAGGTGGACCGTCACGCCCGCGTACTCGCCCGCGGCCGTGAGCACCCACGTGCGGCCCGCCGCCTGCGTGTCGCAGGTGACCTGCTCGGGGTCGATGCCCAGCGTCGCCCGCCAGGTCTCGAACCCCGACAGGTCGTCGTACAACGTCACGTCCAACCGGTCCGGGTAGATGTCGCTCACCCGGACCGTCCCCGCCGGCAGGCCCGGCAGCTCCGACACCAGAACCCGCAACGCCAGCAACGGCGCGCCCACCTCGGCGAGCGTCAGCCGCGGCGTCGTCCGGGGGCTCACGCCGCCGCCCCGTTCCGGAACGGCCGGCGCCCCTGGGAACGCGGCAGCGAGACGACGTTGAACAGCTCCGGCGCCCAAGCCTCGATCACCTCGACGGCAACCCGGCTCACCCGATCCGGCATACCCGGGTCATCCGCGAGGATGTCCGCTGCCGCGGCCAGCCGGGCCGCGCGCTCCTGCTCGCTCTCGCCCTCGACCCCGAGCCACAGCTCAACCGGGGTACCCAGGGCCAGTTCCACGAAGTCGGTGGCCGTGACAGCCACATGACCAGCGACGATACTTCTCATGGGTCGTGCGCTCCTTTGACGGTGGGAACGGCCCGAACAGCGGTCCCGGGGTGCCACCCGGGGCCGCGCTCGTTATGGCTGATCGTTCGAACAGCCACGGCCACCACACCCCCCACCGAAAGGCGGGCGGCGTGGGACCGTGCGTGCTCGACACGCAGACTCCGCGCGGCCGGTGCCCCGAGCAGGGGGCGACGCGGCTGGTACGGACAGGGATGACGCGGGCGGGGCATGGCCTGCCGGGCGGGGTCAGCGCCGGCGGGCGCCCCGGGGCAATCGACGGATCATGAGGAGTCCTTCTCGGCCGAACGGACAGGGGTGAACCACTGCAAGGGGGATCAGGGTCCCCACTCTCCGGCCGTTGCTCGCGGTCGCCGGGCCACCTCGCCAGTACGGGCCGAAACCCTGTTCCACCTGGCCTTTAGCGGGATTGCAGCGTCCCCGCCCTCTGCTTCGCCCGAGGAATCTCGGGCGCTGCTATGCGGTACATGTATTACATGTACCGCATAGCGTTCGTGTCAAGTCGCTCGACTGAGTTCCTTGGCTTCGCGTCGGGACTTTCTGGCGCACCATCAGAATCGCCGCAGGTCAGGGGCGTTCGTTACCTCACCCGTGGACAGCTCGGGCGCATCTGGCTACCGTCAAGACGTCCCTAGACGTCCCATCGGGGGTAGCGATGTCCAACGAGCGGTTAAGGTCGGCTCTCCTTGCGCAGGGCATGACCGTTGGCGATCTCGCCGACGCGATCGAGGTCAACCCGAAGACGATCGAGCGCTGGATCACGCAGGGCAAAGTCCCCTACCGGCGCCACCAGTACGCCACCGCGGCACTGCTGAAGGTCGATGTCACGACGCTTTGGGACGACTCCCGGGCAGTCGAGTCCGCCACGGATCTGAGCAAGGCCGAGATCGTCACCGTGTACCCGCACCGGCACACGGTGCCCGCCGGCCTGTGGCGCGAGATCTTCGGGCGAGCGGAACGGCGCATCGACGTGCTCGTCTACGCAGGGCTATGGCTCTCCGAGGACCCGCTCTTCCTCAACCTGCTCAAGGCCAAGGTCGAGCGGGGCGTGCAGATCCGGCTACTGCTTGGCGACCCCGGCTGCCCCGCTGTGCGGCAGCGGGGGATAGACGAGGGGCACGGGATCATGGACGGGAAGATTCGCAACGCCCTGCTCAACTACCGCCCGCTGGCGGCCAGTCACCCGGACATCGAGTTCCGGCTGCACGACGCCACGCTCTACAACTCGCTGTTCCGCGCGGATGACGAACTACTCGTGAACACCCACGTGTACGGCATCGGCGCGTACTTGGCGCCCGTGTTGCACCTGCGTCGGCTGCCCGGTGGCGGGCTCTTCGACACGTACGCGAATAGCATCGATCAGACGTGGGCAGGCGCCCGCGCGGTCACCGAGCACGACATCACGGGAGCTTGACCATGGGACGTACCGACTTCCTGCACGACCCCGCCGCCCCGCCGGCCAACTCGGTGCACCCCGGCGCGGTCGCCCTAGTGCAGAACGATGGCGGCGATGTGCTGCTCATCCAGCGCTCGGACAATGGCCGTTGGGCCCTGCCGGGCGGGGGTCACGACTTGGGGGAGTCGATCGGCGACACCGTACGGCGCGAGGTACGGGAAGAGACCGGTCTCGAAGTCGAGGTGACGGACCTGTCAGGCGTCTACACCGACCCCGGGCACATCATGCTGTACGAGGACGGCGAGGCACGGCAGCAGTTCAGCTTGTGCTTCCGCGCCCGGCCGATCGGCGGTGAGCTGCGTACGAGCAGCGAGACCGTACAGGTGCGGTGGGTGCCCGTCGCCGAACTGCCGGACTACGACGTACACCCCACGATGCGGATGCGCATCGAGCACGCCCTTGACCGGTCTCGCCCCGGCGCCTACATCGGCTGACGCTTCACCGCGGCGACCCGTTCGAGAACGCGGGCGGTGCTGGCCAGGATCTCCGGCTCGGCGCGACGGATGAACGTCCCGATCAGGCTTTCCGGCCCGTACCGGCCCGCAATCTCGTTGATGCGGTCGATCGGGTTCGTCGGCGTACCGTCCGGCGTGGTGTTCATGTCGCAGTAGCACAGCGCGTCGTCCAGCTCGCCGGCCACGTGCGGGAACGCGTCCAACTCATCGCTCAGGCCGCGCGCTTCGGCCTCCATCCACGCGCACGAGTGGTGCGCCACCAACTGCACGACCTGTTCATCGGCGTGCGCCACCTCGCGCAGGTAGCGGGCGCCATCCAACGGGTGCAGCCCGGTCTTCACCAGATCCGGCGCATACCCGATGTCGTGCAGCACCGCGGCGGCTTCCAGGAGCTCCGCGTCAGCGCCAAGGATCGGCGTGAGGGTCCGAGCCCGCGCGGCAACCCCTTGGACGTGCGCCCACCGCCGCGGCAGCGCGCCGGCGAGCAGCGACTCAGCGAGCGGATACGCCCAAGCGGTCAGTCCACCATCGGTCAAGGCTTCGCTGCCCCTTCCTGGCCCGGCAGAGCAAGTACGGTCCGAACCTTCCCTTGATGACTCTCACTCAAAAATCCCTGAGCCTCCAAGCTGTCGAGCACTCGGCGCAAGGTAGGCCGTGACACTCCGAATCGTTCACATAGAGAGCTGGAGCTAGGGAAAGCGTCGCCGACCCTTAGATCATCTTCAGCAAATACGGCCATTACGCGTTGCCTAAGCGGCAAGTTCTCTACGTGCGCCGAGTTGTCATCTCTTACGATCCGCCATTGGGCACCTGGAACACTTTCAATCAGTCCCTCAGATTTAAGTGCGGCGAGGGCTCGAATTGCCACACCTCGGGATACCTTGTAGCGCCGTATAATCTCGGAGTGAGAAGGTGCCCTTGTCATACTCTTGTCGGATTCGATCTGTTGTCGCAGCGAATCGGCAACTTTTGTATATGTACCCCGAGCGTTCATCGTGTGTGGTGCTCCCTCTCCAAGGATCTGTGAGCAAGGATCATCATCGGAAGTGGGTTGGCGCTCTATGTATCTCAGCGCTCAGCGGCGTGCGAAACGTGTTGATTGGAGAGTCGCCAAAAATTGATCGGTGTCCAGTACGGCCCGCCGAATGGCTCGGAGGTCCTGAGTCGGTACGTCAACGTATTCTGTTTCCTCGCCTTCGAGGCCGATTGGTAGAACTCCCTGTGGCGCGTACCGGGTCTGCATAAGGTCTACATAGGCGCCATAGTCGATGACGTACACGTCGTATCGCTCGCCCGGTTCATCCTGTGCAGAGTAGCCCCTCCTGATCACGTGCAGAACGCGCGCGTCGAAAAGAGCCAGAAGAAGCGGATAGCTAGCCTGCTTCTGGTTAACGAGAAAACCGCGAGCTCGACGCTCTCTGATGACTTTGTCGATGATCCAGTTGAGAAGTCGTGACGCCTCTTCTTTGCTTCTGAGTGCTGCTTCTTTGTCTGATTGGAACCAGCTTCGGCCAGCTCCTCGGATATCGTGTACAGAGATTCTCTCTGACCCGGCTCGAATGGCTGCTTTCGCTGCGATGTTCAGTGCGTCTCGGGGAACACCTTCGGCGGCACGCACCAATTCGTCAAATGCGCGGGAATCGGTGAAACCCTGGCGAACCACACCCTGGGGGTTCACAATTTGCGCCATTGGCGAATTTGTTTCGCCGCCCAGCGTCAGATGATTGAAGAATAGACTTTTGAAGAACTCGCGTGAGCGTTCCTTGTTTTCATCGAAGACCATGAACTCATCAAGGTTCACATTGGCGGCAATGTCCGCACCTAGCTCCAAGCCAATTACCTGCCCTGATTCGAGCATGCCGCGAAAGTTACTCTGTTGCTCAATTGCTGCGATCTTAATGGTTAGGCTTGTCAGCGGCAGTAGGCAGCGGACTAGGAATTCGCCCAGGTAAGGCTGGACATCGCCAGGTACGCTACTCCATTCGTCCAGAAGCAGCCAAACCCTATGCCCGCCGAGGGCTTGCAGTAGTTCGCGCAGAGCCCGCGCTATGTCGCTAAAATTGAGAAGAATTGCTTCCGTGCCGCGGCGCGTCTCCTTGGTTACTGCGCTCTTTTCGTCTGCGGATTCACTCGAAAGGTTTGCTTCGGCTGATTTGAAGCCAAGCTTGAATGAGAATCCGGATTTTTCACTTCCCTTTTTCTCATCTTCTCTTGAAAGCTCGACTTCTCCCGAGATCTTGACGGATGAGAGTGAATCAAGCAGTGCATCCAGTTTCGAGATCAGCGTCTCATTCGTTACGAGCTGATCGTCCTCTAGGATCTCTGCCATTAGGGCGTCGTGAAACTGGTTTAGGAGATCGACGAGCAGTCTAGATGCGCGTTCGGTGTGCTTAATTTCCTCACCCAAAAACAAACCTTCGGGTGATCCCACTGTTCTGAGGTCGAGATATACTGGGATGTCGCCGTTTCTCTTGACGACCGTTTCGAGGTAGCGGAAAGCGTGCGTCTTTCCAGTTCCTCGCCGGCCATATACGATCTGATGATCTACCGATTCCATGACTACGGCGACGCCGGAGTCAACAAACGTGTCCCGGAGTTGCTCTGCGTGGCGGGACTCCGCACGCTTCGGCACGAGGTTGAGGGCGCGGTTCAACGGCGATAGGCCAGTGCTCATATCAAAAATTGTAGTGCCCTAAACGTGTCCAAGGGGAGGGCATGGCCACCTCGTCGTACGGTGACGCTGCGATCGTGGCCACGGAGCAAAGGCGACTAACGCCCTCGGGCCGTCCCTGGGCCGTCAGGGGTCGGCCCAGGACGACCGGCAACCACCGACGACGACCGCTCCGCCGCAGGTCACGCGGTGGGGCGGTCGTCGTCGGGCAGGTGGGCAGGGCGTGGCTTCAGTTCCTGCGCAACAAGAAGCAGGAGTGGGAGGAGTACCGCTCCGAGGTCACCGCGTTCGAGCTGCGGAAGAACCTGCCGAACCTCTGAGACCCGGGCGCCGGCGCGGCCCCGGGCGCCCTCGCGGGAGGGCGCCCGGGGCCGGGCGACGGAGGGGCGGCCGGGGCGGTCAGCGGACGCGGGAGGTGTCCT
>Ga0164242_10004698_pt1 | contig 15297 bp, 12 predicted proteins | sample OricomgcompostMG_FD_108783 | JGI IMG/M metagenome (GOLD analysis project Ga0164242, IMG submission 108783) | Miracle-Growth compost microbial communities from Emeryville, California, USA - Original compost - Miracle growth compost (MG) ... | reverse complement strand
GTGCCGCTGCCCAGCTCGATCAACGTCTCGGCGCCGGTGGCTGCGGCCACCTCCGCCGCGTGCCCGGCGAGGATCGCCCGCTCGGCCCGGGTGGGGTAGTACTCCGGCAACCGGGTGATCTCGTCGAACAGCTGCGATCCGCGGGCGTCGTAGAAGTACTTCGGCGGCAGCGTCTTCGGTGAGCCGGTGAGGCCGGCACGGACGTCGGCGGCCATCTGTTCGTGCAGCGTTCCGGGGTCGAGGTAGATCTCCATCGACGGTCACCCTTCCAGATCGGTCACCGCGACACCGGCCGGCGTCACGGTGACCAGGTGGTGGTCCGGGACGTCGACCCAGCGCGGGTCGTCGTCCCACGGCTCGCTGGCCACGGCCACGCCGTCGGGCTCGACGAGGTAGCTGAGGTCGTCACCCCAGGTGACCGCGAGGATCCGGGCGCCGTCGGTGAGCAGCAGGTTGAGGTACGCGTCCGGGTCGGCCGCGGCGACCGACCGCACGGTGGCCGCCAGCGCCTCGACCCCGCGCTCGAACACGTGGGCGGCCAGCACCGCGGAGTCGCACACCGACTCGGCCCCGTGCACGGCCGGCAGCGCGTCGAGCGCGACCCGGCCGTTGTGCGACAGCAGCCACGTGCCGTCGGTGAACGGCGCCGCGGCGGTCTCGTCGGCCGGCATGCCGACGGTGGCCGAGCGGACGGCCGCCAGCACGGCCCCGGACGAGAGCACCGGCGCGAGGGAGGCCAGCGACGCGTCCGACCACATCGGCCGCGCCGAGCGCCAGCGCCGGAGCACGCCGTCGTCGGACACGAACCCCACGCCCCACCCGTCGGCGTTCAGCAGGCCGCGTTTCTGCCGCCGCGGCGCGTAGGACTGGGTGAGCAGGCCGGCCGGCGGGTCGAGGACGAGGGACGCGACCGTGCGCGGCGCGCCCAGCCACGCGACGTGCCTACACATCCCACGCCAGCCGGAAGCCGCAGAAGATCTGCCGGCGGATCGGGTGGTCCCAGTTGCGGAACGACGGGCGCACGGCCGCGCCGTCGACCGCCCACGAGCCGCCGCGCAGCACGCGGTAGTCGCCGCCGAAGAACGGCTCGGTGTAGCGGCGGTAGAGCATCGGCGTGAAGCCCGGCCAGGGCGTGATGGGCGAGGACGTCCACTCCCAGACGTCGCCGATCAACTGCTCGACGCCGTAGGCCGACGCGCCGCCGGGGTAGGTGCCCACCGGAGCCGGGCGCAGCGCACCGCCGCCGAGGTTCGCCAGCGCCGGCGACGGCTCGGCCGAGCCCCACGGCCACCGCCGCCGCGTGCCCGCGGCAGGGTCCCACGCGCAGGCCTTCTCCCACTCCTGCTCGGTGGGCAGCCGGGCCCCGGCCCAGGCCGCGTACGCCTCGGCTTCGAAGAAACAGACGTGCTGCACCGGCTCGTCGGCCGGGACCTGCTCGACGACGCCGAACCGGCGCCGTGACCCGTCGGCCGACCAGAACTGCGGCCGCTCCAGCCCGGCCTCGACCCGGTGCCGCCAGCCGCGAGCCGACCACCACCGCGGCTCGGCGTACCCGCCGTCGGCGACGAAGCGGGCGTACTCACCGTTCGTGACCGGGAACCGGCCGATGCGGAACGCGGGCAGCTCGACGGTGTGCGCCGGCCGCTCGTTGTCGAGTGCGAGGGGGTCGTCGGTGCCGAGGACGAACGGCCCGGCCGGGACGAGGACGGCGTCGTGCTCGACCGCGCGGCCAAGGGGGAGGGCGGCCCCCGGCCCGAGGATCGGCTCGCCGGCCCGCAGCTGGTGGGTGGCGAGCATCGTCTCGACGTGCATCTGCTCGTGCTGGGTGACCATGCCGTAGGCGAACGTGTCGTCGGCGGCCCCGAGGGCGTCGAACACCCGGCCGCGGACGTCGGCGAGGAACGCGTGGGCCGCCTGCGGCGACAGCAGCGGCAGTGCGACGCGCGACGCGCGCGGGTGCTCGAACGCGTCGTAGAGCCGCTCGACGTCAGCCGCCAACACGCCCTGGGCCGCCGCGTTGCCGTTGCGCAGCAGCCACAGATCCTCCTGCTGGCCGATGTGCGCGAGGTCCCAGACCAGCGGGCTCATCAGCGGGCTGTGCTGGCAGGTGAGCTCCGCGTCGGCGAAGTCGGTCAGCGCGAGCGTGCGGGCGCGCGCCCGGGCCAGGCCACGCGCGGCGAGCTGGCGTGGGTCGTCAGGCACGCGCCTCCTCCCCGAGCACGGTCAGCGGGCCGGCAGCGTCGATGCGGCGGCGCAGCTCGTCGCCGGGGCTGCGGCCGGAGTCGACGAGCTCGGCGAGCCGGTCGAGGGCCGGGCGGGAGGCCGGGTCGGCGTGCTCGACCGCCAGCGCCGTGCAGGTCCGCGCGGCACTGAGTACGGCGGGGTCGCGCAGGCCCTCGTGCGCGGCGGCGAGCCAGGCGTTGCGGACCGGCCGGAGCGCCACCGCGGCGGCCTTGGCCGCGGCCGGCGCGTCCAGCAAGGTGGCGGTGAAGGCCGCCAGCGCGGGCCACCAGGCGTCGGGCAGCGCGTCGATGCAGCGCACCTCGACGTATCCGCGCGGGCGCACGGGCGGGAACAGCGTCGTCAGGTGGTAGTCGAGGTCGGCCTCGTCCGGGCGGCGCGCGATAGGGGCGTCACCGCGCAGCCATGCCTCGAACGACACCCGCTCGGTCAGCGGTGCGGCGGAGCCGTCCTCGCCCCGCACGAGCATGACGGGTGCCCGCAGCGCGTAGTCGGCCCAGGCGACGGCGGGGTCGGCGCCCTCGACGGGGTCGCTGCGGCCGTGGTCGATGCCGTGCCAGGCCTCCTGTCGCATGGAGGCCCACCCCGAGGCGCGCCCACCGAGGTAGGGGGAGTTGGCGGAGACGGCCACGAGCACCGGCCCCAGGGCGTGGGCCAGGTGCATGCGCTCGGTCCAGCCGGCGACGGGGCCGGCGTCGAGGTTGACCTGCAGGGCGGCGGTGGCGGTCATCATCGCCGTGCCGTGGTCGAGGCAGCCGACCGCGTCGAAGTGCCGCTGCATCGCGGCGTAGCGCGGGTTGGGGTTCACCCGGGCCGGCACGCGGGCCGGGTCGGCCCCGATCGGCGCCGCGCCGTAGCCGGCGGCGTGCAGGGCCGTGCGCAGCGCGTCCCGGTCGGCCTGCAGGGCGGCAACGGACGCCGCGACGCCGACGGCGGGCGGGGTGGAGAGCTCGATCTGCCCGCCCGGCTCGCAGGTCACGCTGCTGCCCGACGGCATCGGCGGCAGGCTCTCGAGCAGGCCGATGACGGCCTCCCAGGACGGCCGCTCGGCCGGGCGGCCGAGGTCGACGAGATGGAACTCCAGCTCCAGCCCGACCTGCCGCGGCACGTCGGGCGACTCGTGCAGGGCACCGCGTTCGATGTGGGTACGGGCGAGTGCGACGGCGTCCTCGTGGGTCAGCGTTTGGTCGATGAACCGGGTCATCCGCCCTCCAGGTCCGGACCGGCCGTCTCGTGGACGACCGCGGGTCGGTGCGGGCGCGGGCGCTCAGGGTTCCGAGCGCCCGTACTCGTCAATGTGCTCTTCGAGTCTTGCCCAGGGGTCCGACAACGCCAAACGGCCACCGAGGTGTTCACCAGCCGGTAAGCACCCGGACGGGCTTCGTCAGCGGCTGTTCGGCAGGTCGGTGTGGCCCGCGCGCGCGGCGATGACGCCTGCTTGGAAGCGGCTGCCCGCACCGACCTGCGCCATGTAGTCGGCGATGTGCCGCCGGCAGGTGCGGACGGAGATTGACAGCCGCCGCGAGATCGCCTCGTCCTTCTCGCCCTCGGCCATCAGCCGCAGGATCGCGGCGCGGGTCTCGTCCAGCTCGGTCTCGTCGTGCTGCTGCTTGTGGATGACGTCCTCGAGCGGCGCCGACTCGGCCCACATCTGCTCGAAGGTGGCGATGACCCAGGAGACGACGTTGGGCTCGCGCACCACTGCCAGGCCGAGGCGGCCCGGATCCTCGGTCGGGGTCGGCAGCAGCGCGATCGAGCGGTCGATGACCAGGCACCGGCCCGGGACGGTCGGGGTGAACCGGATGCGCGCGCCGTTCTCGGCGAGCTCCATGACGTAAGCGCGCGACGCCCGGTCGCGCAGCGAGCTGTGCTGATAGACGGCGCGGGTGACGATGCCGCGGCGCGCGGTGTAGACGTTGGCCAGCCGGGTGCGGCCGTCGAGCCGGGTGGAGGGGGCCCGCCCCGGAGCCACCGACATCAGCTCGCTGCGGCAGCTGTTGGCGTAGTGCATCAGGATGTTCGAGATCTCGGCCTGGTCGGAGAAGGCGTCGACGGACACCTCGTGGATCACCGACTCGAACGCCTCGTTCCAGTCGGGCACGAGCTGGCGGATGGCGTTGCGTTTGTGCTCGACGGCGGCGCGGCGGGCGCTGAGCTCCAGATCGTCGGCGCCCAGCACGGTGGCCTCGGCGAGCATCGGGCTGACGGCCGTGAGCGTGTCGTCGAGCCCGGTGCGCACCAACCCGAACGCGACCAGCTGCGCGAGACACTTGTCGACGTCGTCCGGCGTCAGGCCGGTGAGTTCCGCGAGCCGCGCCGACGTGCAGGCCGGCGCTTTCAGCGCAGCGCGGTAGACGGCCACGTCGACTTCGGCGAGCTCACCGAAATCAGTCATCCTCGGCCCGTCCGCTAGTTCTTGCCTGACAGGTACATGCCACTTGCCGCGTTGTCCTGAGATAACGTCAAGAGCCATCCTATTGGGTGGCAGGCCACGCGCACGCCAGGTTTGCAGCCGCCGATCGCCGCAGTACGCCGGACAACCCGGGGTGGCACGTCGTCAGCAGGGAGGCACCAATGTTCAAGTCGAAGTTCCGCCGAGTCCTCGCGGTCTTGGCCCTCGTCGTAGGCCTCGGCGCTGCGGGCGCCTCCGTCTCGTCGGCGGACGCCGCGCCCGCTCACCACGCGATGGTGGTCACGGACTGGCAGTGGTGAGCCCGCTCGCCCACGCCTGACGCCACGCCTGGCACTGCGCCCGCTCTCTGCCGCTGCCCTGGCACGATGGCGCGGTGAGCACTGCGGAGACACCAGCTGAGGCCCCTGCCGGTCTCGCCCACGTCCACTCCGGCAAGGTCCGGGATCTCTACCGCACCGACGACGGCCGGCTCGTCGTGGTCGCCAGCGACCGCATCTCGGCTTTCGACTTCGTCCTCGACTCCACGATCCCCGACAAGGGGCGCATCCTCACGGCGATGACCGCCTGGTGGTTCGAGCGGCTCGCCGACCTCGTGCCCAACCACCTGCTCGCGCTCGACGACCCGCGGCTGCCCGCCGCCTGGCGCGGCCGCGTCATGGTCTGCCAGGCGCTCGATATGGTGCCCGTCGAGGCCGTCGCCCGCGGGTACCTCGCCGGCTCGGGCCTCGTCGACTACCGCGCCTCCGGTGCGGTGTGCGGCGTCGCGCTGCCGCCCGGGCTCACGGACGGCGACCGCCTGCCCGAGCCGATCTTCACGCCCGCGTCCAAGGCCGCGGTGGGCGAGCACGACGAGAACGTCAGCTACGAGCAGGTCGCCCAGACGGTCGGTGCCGACACCGCCGCCGAGCTGCGGGACCTCACCCTGCGCGTCTATGGTGTCGCCGCCGAGGTTGCTGCTACCCGTGGCATCCTGCTGGCCGACACCAAGTTCGAGTTCGGCCGCCCGCCGGGCGGCGGGCCGCTCGTGCTGGCCGACGAGGTGCTGACCCCGGACTCGTCGCGGTTCTGGCCGGCCGACGAGTGGCGGCCGGGCCGAGCCCAGCCGAGCTTCGACAAGCAGTACGTCCGCGACTGGCTGCTGTCGCCGGCCTCCGGGTGGGACCGCGTTTCCGGCGAGGCGCCGCCCGCGCTGCCCGCCGAGGTCGCCGAGGCCACCCGCGACCGCTACGTCGAGGCGTACGAGCGGCTCACCGGGCTGCGGTTCGCCGACTGGCCCGGCTCTGCGGTCTGACCCATGGCCGTGCGCGACGCTTTTGGCGGATTCCTACGGTATAGCGACGTCATTTCGCCACAAGTGGGCGGGACCGAGGGGGGACGGACGATGCTGGGCTCGGTGCGCACCGCGGTGGCCCGGCGCCTGCCCGAGAAGGTCGTCTACCAGCTCGTCCTCGCCCGCCACGGTGAGACCGCCGCGCAGCTCGCGCTCCGTCGGGCCGCCGGCCGGCCCGACGGCCGCGCCGGTGCACCCCGCCGCGGCCCGCGTCCGGCCGTCGTCGAGCTCTTCGACGCGCACGCCACGCAGCGGGCGAACGTCGACGCCGTCTCGGTGGCGTTGACCGCAGCAGGCATCGAGCACGTCCTCGTCCCCGAACCGAACACCGGCCGACGCCGGGTAGCGGTGTCGATCGAGCACCGGGTCGCCGCGCTCGCGGCGCTGCACACGCTGTCCGGGGACGAGTGGGGCGTGTCGGTCGGCCGCCGCCGCGCCGTGCCGGCCGCGGCGGCGGCCGACCTGGCCGGCGCGCAGCGGTTGCGTGTGTTCCGTGCGCTGGTCGCGGCCTCCGGCGAGCCGGTCGCGGGCGTCGAGCTGGCGTGCAGCCTGGAGTTCTGGACGCGGGTCGACCAGCCCGGCACGCCCCGCGCCGACGGCGGCACCTACCAGCTGGGCACGCGGCTCGCCCCGGCGCCAGCGGGCCTGGCCGCCGGTTACCTCGCACCCGATGCCTGGACCCGTGCCGTGCAGGCGCCGGGCCACTGGCCGGTCGAGGCCACGACGCTGCTGCAGGTGCGCGAGCCCATCGACATCGTCTACACCTGGGTGGACGGCGACGACCGGGCCTGGCAAGCGCGGAAGGCGCCCTACGAGGGCACCGCCGGCGAGCACGCGCTCGGCCGGTCGGCCGCCCACGTCTCGCGCTTCGCCTCCCGCGACGAGCTGCGGTACTCGCTGCGCTCCGTGGCGGCCTACGCCGGCTGGGTCCGCAGGATCTTCATCGTCACCGACGGGCAGGTGCCGGGCTGGCTCGACACCACGCACCCGGCGATCGAGATCGTCGACCACACCCGGATCTTCACCGACCCGGGTGTGCTGCCGGTGTTCAACTCCCACGCCATCGAGTCGCAGCTGCACCACATCCCGGGGCTGGCGGAGCGCTACCTCTATCTCAACGACGACGTGTTCTTCGGGCGGCCGGTCCGGCCCGAGCTGTTCTTCCACGGCAACGGGCTGGCGAAGTTCTTCCTCGCCAAGCACCCCCTCGACGTGGGCCCGCCCTCGCCGGACGACCGGCCGGTGGTCAGTGCCGCGAAGCGCAACCGGGCACTGCTGGAGGCGCGGTTCGGGGCCACGGTCACCCGGCGGTTCCAGCACACCCCGCATCCACAGCTGCGGTCGGTCAACGAGCAGTTGGAGCGGGAGTACCCCGAGGAGTTCGCGGTCGTCGCACGCTCCCGGTTCCGCCACCCCGACGACGTGTCGGTGGCCGCGTCCCTGCACCACTGGTTCGCCTACGGGCTGGGCCGCGCCGTCCCCGGCCGGCTGCGCTACGTGTATCAGGACACCGCCGCAGCGGACACGCCGCGCCGGCTGCGCAACCTGCTGCGCACCCGCGACGCCGACGCGTTCTGCCTCAACGAGCTGGAGACCGACCCGGAGCGCGCGGCCGAGCAGCGTGTGATGCTACGGGCGTTCTTCGACCGCTACTTCCCGGTGCCCAGCCCGTACGAGCTAGCCGATGTCAGCCCTACCGTCTCGCATGGCCTGAGCTAGCCTCTAGGCCGACATACCCATCGGATTTGTCCGAAAGCTCCGCCGCCGCACAGTCGGGAAGGACACTAGGTGCACCGCCACGAGTTCCTCAAAACTCTTCACCAGAAGATCAAGCCTCGTACCTATCTGGAGACCGGCGTCGATCACGGCCAGAGCCTCACTTTGTCCCGTGTCCCCAGCATCGGTATCGACCCGGACTTCTCGGTGAACCACGAGCTGATCGCCGACATCCATCTCGCCCGGACGACCAGCGACGAGTTCTTCGCGCGGAAGAATCCGCTCGCCCACCTGCCGATTCCGGTGCTCGACCTGGCGTTCATCGACGGAATGCACCTGTCGGAGTACGCGCTGCGCGACTACCTGGGCGCCGAACGCTTCACTACTCCGGCGAGTGTCATCGTCTTCGATGACATGCTGCCCAGGTCGATCGACGAGGCGGCCCGACATCGGCACACCAGCGCCTGGACCGGTGACGTCTACAAGGCGGCGCAGGCGCTGCGCGACTTCTGCCCCGAGCTGATCGTGCTGGAGGTGGACACCACGCCAACCGGAGTCGTGGTCGTGTTGGCTCCGAACGCCTCGCGCGGCGGGGTTCTGCCGGAGTACGACCAGTGGCTGGACGTGGCGTTCGCTCCCGACCCGCAGGACGTCCCGGCCGAGATCCTCACGCGGTCCCGCGCGATGAACCCCGAGAAGCTGCTCAGCAGTGCAGGGTGGGGACAGCTGTCGTACCTACGCCGGCGGCGCAAGCCCGTAGATGCCGCCACGGTGCGCGCCGCGTTCGCCGACGTTCTCGGCCCGGCGGGTGGAAGCGGGTCGCCGGCGCCGCTGACTGCAGTCAGCGGATAACCGCCCGGGCGGCTCGGCGGGCTCGCTCACCGAGACCGACGGCCTTGTCCGGTGGCAGCACCGACAGGACCCGATCGAGGGCGACCCCGGCAGAGGCCGCGGCGTGGCGCACGCCCGTCCTGGCGGGCTTGGGCTCGGTGCGGTCCGGGGTCTTGGCTCCCCACAGCAGCACCAGGGGGCGGTTCGCCTGCACCAGCAGCCGTGCCTGAATCGGCTGTTGGCCACCAGACGCGGTCTTGGCAGCGATGGACCAGATGCCGTCGGTGACCCGTGCGCGTGGCGCACGCACCGTGAGGCGTCGCTCGTCCGGCTCACCGACCAGCGCGCCGGCGGCCTCGAGCGTCCGTTTGCCCTGCTTCAACACCAGGACGGGCGGCGAGGCCAGATCGTCGATCGTCGGATTCGCAAGGACGAGCTCCACGTCGCCATCGCGCGTGCGCGCCACGCTGTCGACCAGATCGAACGACGCGGGCGGCGGCAGCGAGTTACCCATGGTGCAACCTCCTCATCCGGGCCAGCGGCCCCGGCGGCCACCCTAACAGCGGCGCTCGCATGCTCTCCCGCGTCAGAGAGTGGCGATGAGTGCGTCCAACGGAGCGCGGTTGCGTTCGAAGTCGAAGGTCCAGTCTGACTTGAAGGCGCGCGTCGTCCAACCGCCAGGCGGATGCGGGATCTCCGGGGTGGACCAGAAGTAGTGCACATCGCCGCCGATGAGCGAGGTGAACAGATGCTCGTTGCGCGCTGTGTACGCCTCGTGGTTCAACAGGATCGTCGTCGTCACGTTCTGCGCGAACATGAGGTTGAACATGGCTGAGCCACCGAAGCCCGCGATCACCTTGGCATCGGCGAACAGCGCTGCCTGACGCCCCAGGTCGAGCTCCTCGGGGTACACCACCTCGAACCCGTACCCCGCGAACAGCTCCTCCACCTCGTCCTTGTTGTGGCAGATGCGCCGACCCTGCTGGTCGCGGCGCGAGACGAAGATTCGCTCGTACGACGGCCCGCTGCGGTCGATGAGGCTCGCGGCCAGGCGATCCCAGACCGCGGTGATACCCGGGTGGGCGTAATGGGGCACGGCGTTGTGCCACATCGGTGTCGCGCATACCAGCGACTCGACGAAGACGGGCTTGTCGGTCCAGACGATGTCCTTCGCAGGGACTCCGTACGCCTCGAAGTATCGGCGTTCGAGTGCAGGTTCGTCCTGCTTCGGGTGCAGGTGCAGGAGGACCTTGAGATCGGGAATCTGCTGCTTCGCGTGATCCCATCCCCAGAAACGCGACAGCACCTCGGTGGTGAGGTGGCCGAAGTGCCCGGGGAATGACGAGTCCAGCTGGTAGTAGTTGCCCGGCAAGGTCTCCTTCGGCTGAAGCTCGTTCGGCACGCGGGCAAAGCGCGGCGTCACATCGACGAGGTGCCTGTTGACCGGTGATGCGCGGAGGTGATGGCGGAACGAGTCCGGCAGTATCGACCGCTGGCCGAACAGCAGCGTGCGCCCGGCGAACGCGATCTTGCCCTGGTAGTGGCGCAGATGGAGCTCGGGGTAGCTGAATGTCTTCGGCAACCGACGGATCTCTACGGCAGCCTCGTGGGAGGTGATCCGAGCGCGTGACCTCAGCGTGCCCGCCGGTTCGCTCGCGAGTTCGATGATCCGAATGCCAGGTTCACGCAAGGGGAGCAGCTCGTCGGTCTCGGCGTCTCGCAGCTTGGCGTAGTGCGTTGCACGCTTGCGTATCACCACGAGCTCGCGTGAGCTCGCCGGTGCGTTCGTGGGGACGATCAGTTCGGCCTCATCGTTTGGCGACTTGCCCGCGTCGCCGCGGATTACTGCCGTCACGAATGCATCCAGCGTGTCGGCGAGTTCTGGGCCCGGCGCCGCAAGTCGTCGTACGACGTACAGACCCCCGGCCGCCAGGTGAAAGTGGAGCTGCCACCAGGTGTCCTGGTGCGTCGGCGCGTCCGCTGGCAGTAACTCCGGAGTCAGCAGGTTGACGAGCACGTCAACGCGGCCTAGCCACAGAAGCGAGTCGGAGATCTCGGCGCAGCTCGGCGCGACCGCGACGCCTGCGAGCTCACCTGCCGGGGCGACGGAGTCCGTGCTGAAGACGTAGCACTGGTCAGCGGCGAACTGCTCCAGCCATAGGGACAGCTCGGCCTGGAGCGACGAGTGTGCAATCAGGACGACGCGACGCGACGTGCGGCGTGGGGCCAGTGATTCGTACGGCGACAGTGGACCTTGCATGAACGAGGCCGTTGCCCGTGACAGACTTACCCGCGCGGCGACCGGCGTGGGGAGAGCAACAGAATGCCGTGGCGGAGCCGGACCGGTTCGGCTCCGGCCCGACCGGCGGCGCAGCTTCACGAGTGGCTGCGCCCACGGTTGCGCGGCCACGCGCCGCTTCAGCCGTTGGCCGATGTTTGTCCTGCTACCCACGTCGCGCACCACCCGTTAGGTCATGGCACGCTGCCCCCAGTAGGTCCAGAACAGTCATAAACCGACCGTAGCGGACTGCCACGTGGAGCCGAAGGCCCGTGGAGGTACCCAGCGGGGCCGCCACCGGTAGATCAATAGGGCCATCGACAAGTTCGGCGCCACTCATACTGTGAACAGCTGTGCGCCGCCCGCGGGGTTGACGGTCAGGGCATATCTGGTCCGGTTTAGCCCGTTGCGCCGCCGCGCATACAGTCGATAGTCCCCCGAGGGGAGTTGGCCGCATCCTTCGAGCCGGGTGCCGCGGTCATCGACGACAACCTCAGCGGTGAACGGGCACGTAGTTGCCCACTTTTCAACCTGTTCCTGGGCGTCGATGGCGGAGGTCGGCTCATCGCTGTCCGCTGGGACAGCGATGAGCATGGCCGGGATGCGCGCCGGCACGCTGGTGGCCGCAAGCGCGGTCAGCCTTGTCGAGAATCCGCTGATCGGACCCATCTGCCCGACTGCGGGAACCGCGTCGACCGCGAGTGTGCGGAGACGCTGTGCGAGGTCGAGGCTGAGCGCCTGCCGCTTGTTGCGATAGACGATCGCCGGCCGTGAGCCGACCACAGCGGGTAGGCGACCTGCGTGGTACTCGACGGCCACCGCGCGTTCGATGCCGTAGAGGTCCGCCTGTAGCCGCAGGTCCCATACGGAGTCGGCTGCGGGATGGCCGCAGGCGGCCGTCTCGATGTCGATGACACCACGGCCGCGCTGGACAACCTGCACGCCGTTCGGACTGCTCCTGTCAATCGTCGGGGGTTGGCTGCTGAACGGCAACGCCCAGGTGACGTGCTGGACCCGGTCGCGCAGCCCCAAGTTTGTCCGTATGTGCTCGAGCTGATCGGACAGATCGAGCAGCTCGGGCGGGATCAATCGCGTGAGCTCAGGCCCGACGTCCAACACCAGTCGGCCGTCCCGCTCGCGGAGCCCGGCCACAGATGGGCCTGTCGAGTGCCAGGTGGTCGTCGTATCGACGATGAGCCGGCCGTCGCGCCAGTGAGCGTCGGAGGCCGTAGCTGTGGCTCGCACGGCGTGATGGACGAGCGCGAGGGCACGCAGCTGGTCGATCGACCCCTGGCGCATGACGTGTGCTGCCGCCTGGTGTTTCCTTCGCAGCCGCGACCAGACCTCCGCGGTTCCGTGTTGGTCGAGCAGGATCCGGGCGCGGGCGAACGCGATCCGCTCCTCCTCGGCCGAAGCAGGCTCGGCACGTACGAGCAGCAACGTGAGGCGCTGGATCACCCAGTATTGAAGGGTGTGGCTGATCAGGACCAGGCGATCCTCGTCGAACTCGGTAGGCGACAAAGCGGTGAGGATGTCATCGAAAAGTTCTTCCAATCGATCCCAGTAGTCCCCCCGGGCTGGATCGAAGGTGTTCGTCGCGTTCTGGTCGCTCGCATGCCACAGATAGAACGGCGTGTCAGCGAGCACCGAGACGACCGAGCTGTGTCGGTAGGCCCGTACGTTGAAGGTTGAGTCCTCCCACAGCACCCGTCGTCCTTCGGGGAACCGGATGCCGTGCTCGAGCAACAGTGCCCGACGGTAGAGCTTGTGCGGGATGAGCGGATCCAGGCGGGCGATCCCGTGCCGCTCGCGGAGGTTGGCGATATTGCCGTCGTACATACCTTTCATCCCGAACCAGGCCGAGTTGGTTCTGGACTCCTTCGGGCTGACGATGTCGGCGCTGTGCTCGACCGCGACCTCGTACGCCCGCCGCAGCCCGTCCGGGTACAGCGAGTCGTCGTGGTCCATGAACACCACGTACTGACCGCGCGCGGCCTCGATCGCGATGTTGCGCGGCCGGCTCGGCCAGCCGGAGTTCTCGCATCTGAGTACCCGGGTATTCGGCCGCATCTTGGCGTAGGAGTCGAGCCGGGCCGCCGTATCGTCTGGCGAGCCGTCGTCAACGAAGATCACTTCGGTCCGTTCAACGGGCAGCGTCAGTGCGTCAAGAGAGTCGAACACCCGGTGGATTGCGTCGCCTGGACAGTACGTCGGGATGATGATCGTGACCGCGATCCGGGAGGGCGGCGCTGGTTCGGGACCCGTGGGTCCGCCCAGCCTGTGGGCGTCGTGCATGGCACGATCATGCCAGCGCGCTCATCGCCGGATGCGTCGCACGGCGCGGACAGCGAGCGCCCGGCGTCGTGTACCACGGGGCAGGATCCTGCCGCCGGCGCGCCGTACCCGACCTTCAAGGGTGCGCGCTCGCACGGCCTTGAGCTCAGCCTTCGCCTGCCTGGTGTCCTTCTGGGCACGTGCAAGCGCGGCTCGCAGTCGTGTCAGCTCGTTGTCGAGTTTCGTCGCTTGAGCGTCCTTGCCGGCCAGAGTCTTCTTGCCTGCTGCGGTGGTGCGCTTGTGTGTCTCCCAGAGACGCTCACCGAGCGGAAGACCAGTGAGCCGACGCGCGCCGACCTTGCGGAAGTCGGACTCCAGCTCGGTGCGCCACTGTCGCATCGTGGTTCCCGTGGGCGGCCCGGGCCGGACGTTCACGGCGACCTCGACCTCCTCGACGATCGCCTGTTCGATCCAGCTGCCGTCGTCCGGCAGGCCCGCCAGCGCGCCCAAGGCAGCCATCACCTCGCCGACGGTGCGATGGGGGGCCCAGCGTGTGGGCGGAGCGGCCCGGGTTACCCGCTCGGCCAGCCAGAAGATGCCCCGTCGGACGACAGCGTCGCTGTCCATGCGGTCGTCGACGAGCTCGACATCGATGACGTGGACTCCGCCTTCCTCATCGACGATCAGGTTGTGTGGCACGAGGTCCATCGGGATGTGTTGCTCTCCGTCGGACGCTGTACGCAGCAGCCCCAGCCACTGTGCGATCAATGGTTCCGCGGCGGCCAGGCCACCGTCCGCCACCACGTCGAGCAGGTCCCGGCCGGTCTCGAAATCTGATACGGACTCGACCAGCCGAACACTGCCGACCTCGTGCGGGCCGGCGACCAGGCCGCGACGGTCGAACCGGATGCCGTCTGGGCGGGACTCGACGAGCGTCTGGGTGTTGAGAGCCGGCCGGCGGTGGGAGGAGTAGAACGCGGCCAGCCGCTGCGCTGGCCAGAACGTGCTGGGCGCCTCCTTGCCAGCAAGAATCACGAAGGAGTTGCCGAAGTCGATGCCGAGCCCGCCTTCGACGAGTGTCCGCCAGACGCGGCCCTCATCGGCCAGCCGCGGCCGCTTCTTCTTGGTCCAGTCCGGGCTGGGCAGCCGCGGAATGCGATGGAGCAGGGATTCGGCGCCGGGCGGCATGTGCGACATCACCGCGCGGGTGATCTTGTAGTCGGGGAACGCAACCAGCGTCTCGGGCTGCAGGCCGGCGCCGCGGAGCATGGTCTCGAGTTCGAGGCGGGTGAAGGTCCGCGCCCTGCCGCCGGCCGGGTAGCCCTCGACCGAGTCGAAGAACCGCCCGGTGTGGTCCTCCGGCGAGCCAACCAGGTACTTGACGCCGAGCCGGTTCTCGATCGCCAGGACGAGGGTCCCGCCGTCGACCAGGCGAGTGTTGATCTGCTCCAGGAACGTGCGGTAGGGCTCGCGGTCGGCGGTGCCGCCGCCGACGTACTCGAGCACTCCGACCACGACGACGACGTCGTAGGTCGGCTCCGCCGGCACGTCGGCCAGCGCGCCGACGATCACCTCGACGCCGTCCAGATCCCGGGTGCGCGCGGCTGCCGCCGCGGCGCGGGATGGAACGGGTTCGAGCGCGTCGACCAGCGCGCACGTCTCGCCCAGGTAGCGGGTGATGGCTCCGCAGCCGGCGCCGATCTCCAGTACTCGCGCGTCGGCAGGGAGGTCGAGCGCACGCAGCACGTTGGCGCGGGCCGGGTGCAGGTGGTAGCGCTCGGCCCAGGTGGTTGCCGAGACGATCAACTCGTCGCTGGTGGAGCGCAGGTCGTGGGCGGCCGAGATGAGTTCGAGTACGCGTTGCTCGCCTCCATCGCGATACGCGGACTCGACGTCTTGCAGCATCCGAAAGCCAGCGTCCTCACGGGCGCCAAGGGCTCGGACAGGTGTGCGGGCCTCGGCGTCGGTCGGCATGTCAGGAGGTTATCGGGGTGGTTGGGCCCGCGGCACCCGAGTGCCCACTTGCGCCTCTCAAGGCTCAGGCCGGAGTTGGGCCAGCGGCTGGATGGTATCCGGGGCAAGCTACCCAACCACCGATCGAGGCTGATCTAAGCTCGCGGTCATGAATGATGTGACCGCACCACCAGGACTTCAGGAACCGCGGGCGCTGCCTGCGACCGACCGGGCGCCGTGACTCCAACGTCGGTCTGATCG
>Ga0164242_10004697_pt1 | contig 15299 bp, 15 predicted proteins | sample OricomgcompostMG_FD_108783 | JGI IMG/M metagenome (GOLD analysis project Ga0164242, IMG submission 108783) | Miracle-Growth compost microbial communities from Emeryville, California, USA - Original compost - Miracle growth compost (MG) ... | reverse complement strand
GGGCTCACCGAGACGTCGCTCGTCCCACTTGCCATCGAGGCAGCCGGCTTCGACCTCGGCGCCGTCTACGTCGGACTCGCCGAGCAAGCGATCCGCGAGGCGTCGGCACTCGCCGACTGACGCGGGCCGCCCGTGTTTCACGTGAAACATGCAGCTCTTCGCTTTGCGCCGCTAACCCGCGACAAGAGCGGCGAGCCTCACGGGATGTTTCACGTGAAACTTCGAGCCCCGTCCAGAGGCTCTTGCACCATGTTTCACGTGAAACATCCGATCCACCGACTTCCCGTCGAAGTGCGCGCCGCGAGCGGCGCGCCGAGCTCCGCCATCACGGCCAAAGGCGTTCGCTGTGCCAGGCATCCGCTCCACGGAGATACCGAAGTCGCAAGTGATCCCGGGTCGGGGCACCCTGCCAGAACTCCACGGTGGTCGGGAAGACCCGCCACAATGTCCAGGTGGGGGACACTAGCGTCGGGTCGGCCTCGATCCGGGCGCGCTCTGCCGTGATCAGCTCGACGTGATGAGCCGGATCGGTCATCGGCAGGCTCTGCCGACCCGTGAGTGCTACTGCTCGGGCGTCGGGATGCCTGGCCAAAAAGTCCCTAGCCGCGTCTTCCCTTGATCCCTGGATCGCCGTACCGCGAATTCGCACGGCGCGGGCGACCGATGACCAATAGACGGTCAGCGCACACCGCGGGTCCGCCAGAAGGTGGCGACTCTTCGCGGATTCGGCGCCGGTGGCGAGCTCCAGGCCGAAGTCCTCGGTCACATCCTTCAGCATCACGACCCGGGCATCCGGTGCCCCGATCTCGTCCACGGTCGAGAGCGTGACAGCCAGCGGTTCCGTCACACCGGCGTCGAGTGCCTGGATCAACCACTCGACGAAGAGCTCCCGAGGATGTTTCGGCGCTCTGCTGGGATCCCACGAAGGTGCCGTCCCGGTGACCGACGGCGTCGAACGAAGACGATCGCGCAGAGTACTCATCGCCCCGATCCTGCCACCTTCTGCTCAGATGACCTCCCGACGATGCCCGGAGTCACCAGGTACTGTCCGGCGCGGGTCAGGCGGTCGACAGCCGCCTGCCACCGCGGATGCCCGCGGGCAAGCGTAAGCGCCGAAGCGTTCAGCGATAAGAAGCCACGGCCACGAGCACGCTCAGCCGGCGAACGGACCCTCGCCGATCTCGCCGAGAATGCGGTTGAGGTCCTGCACCGAGGCGAACTCGATGGTGATCTGACCCTTCCGGGCACCGAGCGCCACCTTCACGCGGGTGTTCAGGCGATCCCCGAGGCGATCGGCGATCTCGTCCAGGTTCGACTGCCGCTTGCCCGCCGCGGGGCGGGGCTTCACCTGCTTCGGCTTCGCGCTCACCAGCGCTTCGGCTGCGCGTACCGAGAGGTCTTCGTTGACGATCTTGTCTGCGATGCGCTGCATGGCATCCGTGTCGCCTGCGGCGAGGATGGCGCGTGCGTGTCCGGCGCTCAGCACGCCCGCCGCCACCCGTTGCTGCACCGGCGACGGCAGCTTCAGCAGCCGGATCGTGTTCGTGATCTGCGGGCGAGAGCGACCGATGCGGGTTGCAAGCTCGTCCTGGGTGATGCCGAAGTCGGCCAGCAGCTGCTGGTACGCAGACGCCTCTTCAAGCGGATTCAGCTGCGAGCGGTGCAGGTTCTCCAGAAGGGCGTCCCGCAGCATGTCTTCGTCGGCGGTGTCTTTCACCACCGCCGGAATGGTGGCGAGCCCCAGTGTCTTCGTCGCGCGCAGGCGCCGCTCGCCCATGATGAGCTCGTATTTGCCGGGCAGACCCGACAGCGGCCGCACCACGACGGGCTGAAGCACACCTACCTCGCGGATGCTTGCGACGAGTTCGTCCATGGCATCCTGGTCGAACTCGGTACGAGGCTGCTGCGCATTGGGAACTATGTCGTCGGGGGAGAGGTTCGCCAACCGGGCGCCGGGCACGGCCAGCAGGCTGCTCGCCGCTGCCTCCCCTTCACCGGATGCCCCGCGGTCGTGGAAGAACACGTCCACCGGTCGCTTCGTGTCCGTGTCTGCTGTGGGGATCAGCGCGCCGATTCCGCGGCCCAAACCCGTGCGCTTCACTGCCATCGTGCTGTGCTTCCTCTTGCCTGCCGCTTCGCGGCCTCTGTCGTCTGCGTTCTTGCTGATTGTGGTCCGAGCGGCCGTCGCCGGCCGCTCGTCAACGCGGTGCGCCGCGCTTGGCGATCTCCGCCGCCGCCTCGAGGTACGAGAGCGCGCCCGGTGAACCCGCGTCGTAGCTGATCACGCTCTGGCCATAGCTCGGCGCCTCCGAGATGCGCACCGATCGCGGTATGACCGCCTGCAGCACCTGCTTCGGAAAGTGGTCGCGCACCTCGTCCGCGACCTGATGCGCGAGATTCGTCCGAGAGTCGAACATCGTGAGCAGGATCGTCGATACATGCAGCTTGGGGTTGAGGTGCTTCTCGATCATGGAGATGTTCTTCAGGAGCTGGCTCAACCCCTCCAGCGCGTAGTACTCGCACTGGATCGGGATCAGTACCTCGGTCGCCGCAACGAATGCGTTGATCGTGAGCAGCCCGAGCGAGGGCGGACAGTCGATCAGGACGTAGTCGATGCCCTCGGGAATCTCGTCCAAGAATCTCTGCAACGCTCTCGAGAGTCTTTGCTCACGAGCCACCATGGACACCAGCTCGATCTCCGCCCCCGCCAGATCGATGGTTGCCGGAACACAGAACAGATCGCGTTGGTCGGGGGAGGCCTGGACCACATCCGCCATCTCCGCGTCGTTCACCACGACGTCGTAGACGCTCGGCGTTCCCTCCCGATGATCCACACCGAGCGCGGTAGACGCGTTGCCCTGAGGGTCCAAGTCGATGACGAGCACCCGTGCGCCCGATCTGGCAAGTGCCGCGGCCAGGTTCACCACGGTGGTCGTCTTCCCGACCCCGCCCTTCTGGTTCGAGATCGTGAAGATCCTCGTGCGCGACGGCAGCGGCAGAGTCGTCTGCTCGATGGCTTGACGCCGGCGGCTGAGGTCGGCGATTTCGCTCGCGAGCGGAGTCGACATATCCACGGGCGCGGTTTCCTCCGTGTGTTCTTCATGCGGATGTTTCACGTGAAACATCCTTTGCCTTGCTGTGGACGAGGCCGCGAGTGCCGGACTGCGAGGGACGCACTCCGCGACCTGTCACCACGGTGCCGTCAGAGCTATCTCACTGTAGCCCGGATGACTCTGGTGACTTCGTCGACGATCCCAGAGCCGAGAATCTCCACAGTCACGTCGTGGATGCGAAAACGCCGGAGCTCTTTCGTCGCCGCCGATACCTCTGCCTCGGCGTTCGCACCCTTCATGAGCACGAGTTCACCGCCATCGCGCACCAGGGGAGCGGTCAACGGGATCAGTTTGCGGAAGGCACTGACCGCACGAGCTGTCACCTGGTCCAGTGGCGATTCCAGACGGGCATCCTCGGCGCGGGCTCGGAGCACCTCGACGTTCGTCAGGCCGAGCGCATCCTTCTGTTCCTGCAACCAGGCGATACGGCGTTCCATCGGCTCGATCAGAACGAAGCGCACGTCGGGTCGCGCAATAGCCAGCACGATCCCTGGAAGCCCTGCCCCGCTTCCGACGTCGCCGACTGTTCCGCCTGTCTGCAACAACGGGGCGACTACGGCGCAGTTCAGCACGTGACGGGTCCATAGACGCGGCGGCTCCAGCGGGCCGATCAGACCACGTTGCTCACCCTCGCGAGCGAGCGACTCGGTGAAAACGCGAGCCAATCCGATCCGGTCGCCGAACAGTTCGATCGCAGACGCGGGCTCTCGCTCGACGTCAGCGTGCATGTTCCACGTGAAACGTCAGAAGGGTGAGATCCACTGGCCGACCTACGAGCGCGTGATGACCGTGTGGCGCTCGGATGCCTCGCCTACGGAGTGGGACGAGAAACCGCGGTCCGCCACCACGTCGTGCACGATCTTGCGCTCGTACGACGACATCGGCGGCAGTGCCGCCTGTGCGGCGCCCTGATCCAGCCGATCGATCGCTCGATCGACGAGCACGGCCAGTTCCTGCTTGCGCGCGTCGCGGGAACCACCGATGTCCAGGATCAGACGCGAGAAAGCGCCGGTCTTCGACTGCACGGCGAGGCGAGCCAGTTCCTGCAGCGCGCTGACGGTCTCTGCGCGGCTCAGCAGACGAAGTGCCTGCAGATCTTCGGCGGAAACCGAGACGTAGGGACGTTCGTTCTGCACGTCGATGTCGATATCGCCATCGAGATCGCAGATGTCCAGGAGCGCCTCGATGTAGTCCGCGGCGGCGTCGCCCTGGGCATCCAGGCTCTGGTCGTCCTGTGCGGCGGAGACGGTCGCGTCTGCCGGCTGCGTGCGCGCGGCATCCTCGCCATCCACTGACCGCTGCTCGGCACCCTCGATCACGGATGCCTCGTCACCGTGAACGGACGTCTCGTCTGTCATGCTCACTATTTCTTTCCCCCGGCCTTCTTGGCTCGGCTCTTGCTCATGGGTTGCTGCCGCTGCGTCGTGATCGGTTTCGCCGGAACCTCGTCGACGATCAGCACGGGAGCACCCTCCGGCGTCTTCAGCTTGCCCCTTCGTGCCAGTCTCGCCTCGCGCGCCTTCTCGGCCTCACTGCCCGGGGTCGGCATGTTCCGGATGACCAGCCACTGCTGGCCCATGGTCCAGATGTTCGACGTGAGCCAGTAGAACATGACGCCCAGCGGGAACGCGACACCGGAGAACAGGAAGACGAACGGAAGCAGGTAGAGCAGGATGCGCTGCTGCCGGAACTGCGGGCTGGCCTTCGTCTCCGGCGACATGTTCTTCGAGACGATCTGAAGCTGTGTGGTGAACTGCGAGGCCACCATCAGGATGACCATGGTCGCCGCGATCAGCATGACCGAGAGGCTGTAGTCCTTGCCGGCGACCATCAGCGTCCATTGCGACCCGAATGACGCGTTCAGCGGAGCACCGAGGAATTTCGCGTCCTGGAACGACTTGAGCAGATTCGCGCCGCTCAGCAGACCCACGCTGTCGTGTCCGCTCTGCGCATCGTTGAGCACGTGGAAGAGGCTGAAGAACACGGGCATCTGCAGCAACAAGGGAAGGCAGGAGCTCAGCGGGTTCGTGCCCGTGCGCTTGTAGAGCTCCATGGTCTCCCGAGACATCGCCTCGCGAGAGAGCTGGTCCTTCTTGCCCTTGTACTTGTCCTGGATCTTCTTCAGTTGCGGCGCCACCTCGAGCATGCGCCGTTGGTTCTTGATCTGGCGCACGAAGATCGGGATCAGTGCGGCACGGATGACGGCGGTCAAGCCGACGATGGACAGCACCCAAGTGACGCCACCGGCCGGGTCCAGCCCGATCGCGGTCCACAGCATGTGCCAGCCGATCAGAAGCAGCTGAACCAGCCACTCGATCGGCCAGAGGATCGTATAGATGAAGTCCACTTACTCGGTCATCCTTTTGCGTGGCCGCGTGCCACCACGAACCCGAAGGGCGTGACGGAGTAGCGGGGGGTCTTCTTGCGGGGAATGTCGTCGACGCCGCCGGCGGCCCAGGGGTGGCATCGTGCGATGCGCGCTATCCCGAGGGCGGTTCCGACGATCACGCCGTGCTCCTGAATGGCGCCCAGCGCGTAGGCCGAGCATGACGGGTAGTAGCGGCACACGTCTCCGTACAGGGGCGAGATCACGGCTCGATAGGCGCGCAGAAGCAGCACAGCGACGTTCCTCGGAAGAAGGAGAACGGTCGTCATCACGGCATGCATCGGGCGCCTACTTTGTCGACGGCTCGGCGGATCTCACTTTGCAGCGTAATCCAGGATGCCTGCGCGCAGGCTGGCAGAGCCCGCACCACGATCTCGTGACCCGGCGCCAGCTCCGGGAGCAGCTCGCGACACACGGCCTTGAGCCTGCGTCGTACCGTGTTGCGCACGACAGCTCCGCCGACCGCCTTGCTCACGATGAACCCGAAGCGCACCGGACTCACGTCTTCAGCAGGCCCCACCGCCCTGCGCACGTAGACGATCGTGTTCGGCCCGTGCACTCGCGCTCCCTTACGGACGGTCAGACGATAGTCGGTCCCGCTCCGGATCCGGTTCGCCTTGGCGAGCACCGCACTGAGTCGACTACGTGAAAGGGACGACTACGCGGAAAGCTCGGTGCGGCCCTTGCGACGACGGTTCGCGAGGATCGCGCGACCGGCACGCGTGCGCATGCGCAGACGGAAACCGTGCACCTTGGCGCGACGGCGGTTGTTCGGCTGGAACGTTCTCTTGCTCATCAGACAGGTCTCTCGATCGATGTTTCGGTTCTCTTCGTGAGGCAGGCCTGCAGAGACACGTCTCGCGGCGCCGGAAGGAAGGAAGCTGTGCCGCGCGCTGCAGCGTGCGGTCAACCCATTAACGGTACGGGGTGGCATCCACAAGGTCAAACCGGACGCCGGTGAACCGTTGATTATCCATACCGAGAGGACTAAGCCTGGAGAGGCACGCCGAGAACGGCGCACATCCGGCTCGCACGATGATTTGAGCGTGCGGGCCCGATTCGTTAGCGTGACATGCGAAGTTATCCCCAGGTTGTGAGTTGACCGCTGCCGAAGCCGCGGACGAGCACGCAGAATGCCCTTACGGCATTGGGGATAACGGTGTGGATAAGAGCGGCCGGACCTGCTGCTTCGGCCGAAGAAGATTCACGACGGGGTGGATCGGACTTGCCGTTGCCGGTGGTCCGTGGGAGTGATCTAGGGGAACTATGGCTGACGGCGATCCGTCATTGACGAACGCATGGCGATCCGTGTTGTCGACGCTCGAAGCGGATGATCGGGTCACCCCGCAGCTGTACGGATTCCTCAGCCTCGTCGAGCCCAAGGGCATCATGGCCGGAACCTTCTACCTCGAGGTGCCGAACGAGTTCACGCGGGGAATGATCGAGCAGCGTTGCCGGGTTCCCTTGCTGAACTCCATCGGCCGGCTCGACGACACGCTTGCCGTGTCGAACTTCGCGATCGTGGTGAACCCGAACATCACGCACGACTCTCCCCAGCTCGAGCCCGAGCGACTCGAGTCCAGCTATATCGAATCCAGCTATATCGACACGCCGGCAACGGTCAGCCAGCCGTCGGCTCCGGTCACCGATATCAGTGCCGCGCCGCGCAATCCAGACTCCCGGCTCAACCCGAAGTACAGCTTCGACAACTTCGTCATCGGTCAGTCCAACCGGTTCGCGCACGCGGCGGCCGTCGCGGTCGCCGAGGCACCGGCCAAGGCGTACAACCCGCTCTTCATCTACGGCGACTCAGGCCTGGGCAAGACCCACTTGCTGCACGCGATCGGGCACTACGCGATGAGCCTCTACCCGGGCATCCGGGTGCGCTACGTCAGTTCCGAGGAGTTCACGAACGACTTCATCAACTCCATCGCGAATAACCGCGGCTCGTCGTTCCAGGCCCGGTATCGCAACATCGACATCCTTCTGATCGACGACATCCAGTTTCTGCAACGAGCCGTCGAGACCCAGGAGGCGTTCTTCCACACCTTCAACACGCTGCACGACCACAACAAGCAGGTGGTCATCACGAGCGACTTGCCGCCGAAGCATCTCACCGGCTTCGAAGACCGGATGCTCACCCGCTTCGAGTGGGGCCTGATCACCGACGTGCAGGCACCGGACCTCGAGACCCGCATCGCGATCCTGCGCAAGAAGGCGCAGAGCGAGCGCATTCTCGTGCCCGACGACATCCTCGAGTTCATGGCGACCAAGGTGTCGAGCAACATCCGCGAGCTCGAGGGCACGCTCATCCGCGTCACCGCATTCGCGAGCCTGAACAAAACGCCGGTCGACATGAACCTGGTGCAGACGGTGCTGAAAGACCTCATCACGCTCGACGACGACAATGTGGTCGCGCCCGCCGACATCATCACCGCCACCGCCGACTACTTCAAGCTGAGCGTGGACGACCTCTATGGTTCGTCCCGATCGCAGGCGATCGCCACCGCACGACAGATCGCGATGTACCTGTGCCGCGAACTCACGAACCTGTCTCTTCCGAAGATCGGCCAGCTGTTCGGCAACCGCGATCACACGACCGTGATGTATGCGAACAAGAAGATCAGTGAGCTCATGAAGGAGCGCCGCTCGATCTACAACCAGGTCACCGAGCTGACCGCCCGCATCAAGCAGAACCACCGGTAGCCGGATGACGAATATTCACACTGTGGATAACCCTGGGGATAGTTAACGAATAACAGGCTTGCCGGTGTGAGCGGATGCGAGACGCTTGTGAAATCCTTGTCATTCCGCGGCCTCCCATGACCCCGCACCCGGTGCTCTCGTCAACAGCCCATGGACAACTCACACCGATGTAGTTCCCGCTGTCCGCCTCAGATCCACCGAGTTATCCACAGTTTCCACAGCGGTTAAGCCGATTAAGAGAACAACTTCTTTAAGCAGTCGGCCGACAACCTCAACGAACCGCACGATCTCGCGTGGTTGTAGCCGATCGCTGGTCAGCACTGCCCGCTTGCCTCGCAGTAGCATGGAGCGGCACGCGCCCATCGGACGACAGGGGAGACGACGTTGAGGTTTCAAGCCAACCGCGATGTGCTGAGCGAAGCGGTCTCGTTCACCGTCAAACTTCTGCCCCAGCGCACCACCCTGCCGATTCTGAGCGGAATCCTGATCAGCACGACGGATGACGGCATCTCGCTCTCTGCGTTCGACTACGAGGTCTCGGCGCATACCGAGATCTCCGCTGCCGTCGAAGAACCGGGAACGGTTCTCGTCTCCGGTCGCCTGCTCGCGGAGATCGCCTCCAAGCTTCCGAACGCCCCTGTCACGTTCGCCACGGAAGAGAACCGCATCGTCGTCAGCTGCGGGACCGCCAACTTCACACTGCTGTCCATGCCGGTCGAGGAATATCCCACGTTGCCGCAGATCTCCGGCGAATCCGGGGTCGTGCCGGCCGACGACTTCTCCCAGGCCGTTGCGCAGGTTGCTGTGGCCGCATCCCGCGACGACGTCACACCCGTGATCACCGGCGTGCAGCTCGAGATCACCGAGAACCGGCTCAGTCTGGTGGCGACCGACCGTTATCGCGTGGCCGTGCGCGAGATCGACTGGGAGGGATCGATCGGCCAGTCCGAGCCCTCCACGGCGCTCGTTCCTGCTCGCACGCTGCAGGAGATCGGCAAGACGTTCGGCCACAACGGAAACATCGACGTGACTCTCGTGGCGAAAGACGACCGCGAGCTCATCGCGTTCACCGCCGAGAAGAAGACCGTGACATCCCTGCTCATCAAGGGCAACTTCCCTCCTGTGAAGCGGCTCTTTCCGGAGAGCGTCGACAACTACGCCGTCATCAACACCGCCGACCTGATCGAGGCGACCCGTCGCGTCTCCCTCGTTCTTGAGCGGGAAGCGGCCCTCCGGTTCTCGTTCAGCACCGATGGGTTGACGCTCGAGGCGATCGGATCGGAGCAGGCACAGGCATCCGAGAGCATCGACGCTCTCCTCACCGGCGATGACACCGTGGTCTCGCTGAAGCCCCAGTTCCTGCTCGACGGTCTGGGCGCGGTGCACTCGGAGTACGTGCGCATCTCGTTCACGAAGACCGACAATCCGAACAAGCCGGGTCCCGTGCTCATCACGAGCCAGACCAGCAAGGAACAGGCGGGAAGCGACAGCTACCGGTATCTGTTGCAGCCGAACCTGCTGTTGCGCTGACCCGTTCGGTCAGCGGTTCGACTCACACGACGAAGGGCTCCTCATGCACATCGGTCTCATCGGTCTCGGCAGGATGGGCAACAACATGCGTGCCCGGCTCGAGCGCAAGGGCATCGACGTCACCGGGTACGACACGAATCCGGATGTCTCGGATGTCGCCACCCTCGCCGATCTCGTCGCAGCGCTTCCTGCACCCCGCACCGTGTGGGTCATGGTGCCGGCCGGTGCCGTCACCGACAGCGTCGTGAACGATCTCGCAGGACTGCTCGAGGCCGGCGATCTCGTGATCGACGGGGGCAACTCGAAGTTCACCGAGGACTTCAAGCACGCCGAACTGCTCTCCAAGACCGGGGTCGACTTCGTCGATGCCGGTGTCTCCGGCGGCATCTGGGGACTCGACAACGGGTACGGCCTCATGGTCGGCGGAAGCGACACGCAGGTGCAGCGCGTCATGCCGGTGTTCGACGCGCTTCGCCCGGACGGTCCGCGCGACGAGGGGTTCGTGCACGTCGGCGAGGTCGGCGCCGGCCACTACGCGAAGATGGTGCACAACGGCATCGAGTACGCGCTCATGCAGGCATATGCCGAAGGGTATGAGCTGCTCGACACCCGCAAAGACATCATCAAAGACGTCACAGGCACGTTCAAGGCGTGGCAGCGCGGAACCGTGGTGCGCTCCTGGCTGCTGGAACTGCTGGTGCGCGCGCTGGAACAGGACCCCGAGTTCGAGCACATCGAGGGCTACGTCGACGATTCCGGTGAGGGGCGCTGGACTGTCGAGGAGGCGCTGAATCACGCGGTGCCGATGCCCACGATCAGCGCGTCGATCTTCGCGCGATTCGTCTCACGGCAGGAAGACTCGCCGGCCATGAAGGCGGTGGCTGCGCTACGCAACCAGTTCGGCGGTCATGCCGTGAAGGCCGTCGACTGACTCGGTACTCTCGCCGGTTGGGCGGAGCTCAACTTACGGGAAGAGGTGGTGAGCGATGCGCGTGACGCACCTGTCGCTCACCGATTTTCGCAACTACGAGTCCGCCGAGGTTGAACTGGCGGCCGGCCCGAACTTGTTCGTCGGCAGCAACGGACAGGGCAAGACGAATCTCGTCGAGTCGCTCGTATTCCTTTCCACCGGAGCATCGCATCGCACGCCGATCGACGCGGCGATGATCCGGCAGGATTCCGCGGCGGCGGTCGTCAGGGTGCGTCTGGAACACGACGGCCGTGCGGTTCTCCTGGAGTTGCAGCTGAACCGGTCGTCGGCGAACAAGGCGATGGTGAACCGCACCTCGTCGCGGCCACGCGAGCTGGTGCGCTACCTGTCCACGGTGCTTTTCGCGCCGGAAGATCTTGCGCTGGTCAGGGGCGAACCCGCCGTGCGGCGCAGGATGCTCGACACGGTGCTCGTGCAACGTACCCCGCGGCTGGCGGGGGTTCTGGCCGACTACGACCGGGTGCTGAAGCAGCGCAACACGCTTCTCAAGTCGGCACGGGCATCCGGTGTGCGCGGGTCGGCGTTGTCGACCCTGGATGTCTGGGACGAGCGATTGGTGACGCTCGGCTCCGAGATCATCGACGAACGCTCCGCGCTGGTCGGCGAGTTGCGTGAGCCGGTGCGGGACGCGTACCGGTCGGTCGCCGGCGACGACCACGATCCGCGGCTGGTGCCGCTGTTGTCGGTGGATGGCGCAACACCCGACGATGACGACGACTCTGCATCGAGGCAGGGCGACGCCGGTGGAACGATCGAACCCGGATCCACCCGCGACAGATTCGCGGCAGCCGTCGCGCGGCTGCGGCCGCGCGAGCTCGATCGAGGCGTGACGCTGGTCGGTCCGCATCGCGACGACGTCTCGTTCCAACTCAATGGGTTACCTGCGAAGGGCTACGCCAGCCACGGCGAGTCGTGGTCGTTCGCGCTGTCGCTGCGGCTGGCATCCGCTCAGCTGCTGCGCGAGCACTCGAGCGCCGGGGATCCCGTGCTGATCCTGGACGACGTGTTCGCGGAACTGGACCAGAAGCGGCGGGCGCGACTGGCGGCATCCGTGCACGATTTCGAGCAGGTACTCGTCACCTCAGCGGTGCTCGACGACGTGCCGGATGCCTTGCGCGCCCACACCGTGCACATCGAGGCCGGCCGTGTGATCGAGTCCGAGCCGAGCGAGGCGGAGGACTCGGGCGCCCAGGAGTCGCTGAGATGAGTGAGGCATCCGACTTCTACCGGCATCTCAAGGAGTTGTTCGGAGCGGATCCAGGGCGTGGTCCGCGCCGAAGTGCCCGGACTGCGCGCACAGAACGATCGGGAAGCCAGCCGTTCGAGCCCGGCCGGGAACCGCACGGACTCGGCGGAGTCATCGACTCGCTCACCGACGAACTCGGCTGGAACTCGCCACTGGCCAAGTCGGAGCTGATCGCCGCGTGGACGGAGGTCGTTGGCGAGGAGACCGCCAAGCACTCGGATCCGGTCGAGGTGGAAGGCCACGTGCTGACGGTTCGTTGCGACTCGACGAGCTGGGCGACTCAGCTGCGGCTGATGCGCGGAGAGCTCTTACAGCACATCGAGAAGCGATACCCGGAGGCGGGTGTGGAAAGTATCCGGTTTTTGGGCCCTGACGTCCCCACCTGGAAACGCGGCCCCAGGTCCGTTCCAGGGCGCGGTCCACGCGACACCTACGGTTGAGCGGGCAAATCTGGTCACCCGCGCGATTTCATCGCTTCAGAGGGCCGTTTCGCGCCAGATCCTCGGTCCGCTCTTGGTAGAATGAGTGGTCACGAAAAATGTGCGGTCAGGAGCCCTAACCGAATGACGATGGAACCGAAGACGGCTGGAACCGACAACGACTACGGCGCGAGCCAGATTCAGGTTCTCGAAGGACTCGAGGCGGTCCGCAAGCGGCCGGGCATGTACATCGGATCCACGGGTCCGCGCGGTCTGCACCACCTTGTCACGGAGATCGTCGACAACGCCGTAGACGAGTATCTGGCGGGCTACGGCGACCACATCGACATCACACTCACGAAGGATGGCGGCGTGCGCGTCGTCGACAACGCGCGCGGCATCCCTGTCGACATCCACCAACCCGAGGGCATCTCCACCGTTGAACTCGTTCTCACGGTGCTGCACGCCGGCGGCAAGTTCGGCGGCGGAGCCTATGCGGTCTCCGGTGGTCTGCACGGCGTCGGCTCCTCGGTCGTGAACGCCCTCTCGAGGCGCCTCGAGGTGGAGGTGAAGAACCAGGGACACGTCTGGAGACAGAGCTATCACGACGGTGTCCCGGATGCCCCGCTCGAGCAGGGTGAGGCCACGACCGAGACCGGAACGACCATTACGTTCTGGCCGAGCAGCGACACGTTCGAAACGGTGGAGTTCGACTACGAGACCCTCCGCACCCGGTTCCAGCAGTACGCGTTCCTGAACAAGGGACTGAAGATCTCGCTGTGGGACAAGCGGGAGCGCGAGGCTTTGGACGAGGAGGGCGAGGTCGTTCCTGAGCGCAACGACACATTCCTCTACCAGCGTGGGCTCGAGGACTACGTCGAGTACCTCAACTCGGCCAAGCGCGCCGAGGTGGTGAACGACGAGATCATCTCGTTCGAGTCCGAAGACACCGAGCGCAAGATCGCGCTCGAGGTCGCGATGCAGTGGACGACGGCCTACACCGAGAGCGTCCACACGTACGCGAACACGATCAACACGCACGAAGGCGGCACACACGAAGAGGGTTTCCGTGCGGCGCTGACCACGCTGGTCAACAGGTACGCGCGAGACAAGGGCATCCTCAAGGAGAAGGATGACAACCTCTCCGGCGAAGACGTGCGCGAGGGGCTCACCGCGGTGGTCTCCGTCAAACTCGGCGAACCGCAGTTCGAGGGTCAGACGAAGACGAAGCTCGGCAACACCGAGGCGAAGGCATTCGTGCAGAAGGTCGTCGGCGATCAACTCGGCGATTGGTTCGACCGAAACCCGAACCAGGCGAAGGAGATCATCCGCAAGGCCATCCAGGCGGCCAGCGCCCGCATGGCGGCACGCAAGGCGCGCGACACCGCTCGGCGCAAGGGTCTGCTCGAAGGCGGCGGGATGCCGGGAAAGCTCGCGGACTGCTCCAGCCGCAACCCCGCGGAGAGCGAGATCTTCCTCGTCGAGGGCGACTCGGCCGGCGGATCGGCGAAGCAGGGACGCAATCCGGCCACCCAGGCCATCCTTCCGCTTCGCGGCAAGATCCTGAACGTCGAGAAGGCTCGGCTCGACCGTGCGCTCGCGAACGCCGAGATCCAGGCGATGATCACCGCGTTCGGCACGGGCATCGGCGAGGAGTTCAACGGCGAGAAGGCCAGGTACCACAAGATCGTGCTGATGGCCGATGCAGATGTCGACGGCCAGCACATCACGACCCTGCTGCTCACGCTGTTGTTCCGCTACATGCGGCCGCTCATCGAGCTCGGCTACGTCTACCTCGCCCAGCCGCCGCTGTTCCGGCTCAAGTGGTCGAACGCCGACCACGAGTTCGTGTACTCCGACCGCGAGAGGGATGCCCTCCTCGCCGATGGGCTTGCCGCCGGCAAGCGCATCCCGAAAGACAACGGCATCCAGCGCTACAAGGGTCTCGGCGAGATGAGCTATCAGGAGCTCTGGGAGACCACGATGAACCCGGAGACGCGCACGCTCAGGCAGGTGACCATGGAGGATGCGGCGGCGGCCGACGAGACCTTCGCCACGCTGATGGGCGAGGACGTCGAGTCGCGACGCCATTTCATCCAGAAGAACGCGAAAGACGTTCGATTCCTGGACATCTGAGTACAGCTGGCCCGCGGCAGTCGCCGCTGGTCGAGTGGCCGGCGCGGGTATCGAAACAGGCGAGCGTTAGCAAACGAGTAAAAGAGACGAAGAAGAAGTAGATGGCAGACGAGATCGACGGCACTGGCAATCTCGGAAGTGGCGACGTCGACGGTAGTGCGACCGACGTCGATCCCATCGACGACGGCATCGTGCACGGCAAGATCGAGCCGGTCGAGCTGCAGTTGGAGATGCAGCGCAGCTACCTCGACTACGCGATGGCAGTCATCGTCGGCCGTGCGCTTCCCGAGGTGCGCGATGGGTTGAAGCCCGTGCACCGCCGCGTGATCTACGCGATGTACGACGGCGGATACCGTCCGGACCGCGCCTTCTCGAAGTGCTCGCGCGTCGTCGGCGACGTGATGGGCCAGTTCCACCCGCACGGCGACACCGCCATCTACGACACCCTGGTTCGCCTGGTACAGCCATGGAGCCTGCGGTACCCGCTCGCGCTGGGGCAGGGCAACTTCGGGTCGCCGGGGAACGACGGTGCGGCCGCGATGCGGTACACCGAGACGAAGATGGCACCGCTCGCGCTCGAGATGGTGCGCGACATCGACGAGGACACCGTCGACTTCACCGACAACTACGACGGTCGCACGCAGGAGCCGACCATCCTTCCGAGCCGGTTCCCGAACCTGCTGGTCAACGGTTCGGTGGGCATCGCGGTCGGCATGGCCACGAACATCCCGCCGCACAACATGCGCGAGGTGGCCGCCGGAGCGCTGTGGGC
>Ga0164242_10004696_pt1 | contig 15299 bp, 15 predicted proteins | sample OricomgcompostMG_FD_108783 | JGI IMG/M metagenome (GOLD analysis project Ga0164242, IMG submission 108783) | Miracle-Growth compost microbial communities from Emeryville, California, USA - Original compost - Miracle growth compost (MG) ... | reverse complement strand
CAAAGCTGGGGTACCTGGACTCGAACCAAGAACAACTGAACCAGAATCAGCCGTGTTGCCAATTACACCATACCCCACCGGTCCCGACCGAAGCCCGGGCCGAATGCCAACTTTAGCCTACCGAAGGGCGCGCGGCCAAAACCGCCGCCTCCTGCAGTGTGCCCATGAGGTCTCGGTTGATCGCGGCCGCCGTCGTCGCCCCGTCCCCCGCAGCCACGATGAGCTGCTGCGGGCCCGGCGCCGTCGAGTCTCCGGCCGCATACACGCCCCGAACCGAGGTGCGCCCGCGCGCATCCACCGTGACGAGACCGGATGGGTCGCGCGCCAACGCGAGGCCGTCCGCGTAGTCGAGCGTCGGCGTCCACACGGGCCGCACAAACCCCGAGGTGCATTCGATCGTGTCGCCATCCGCCAGGCGAACGCCGGTCATGGTTCCACGCTCGCCCACCACATCGTCGATCGATCTGCGTTCAACGCGAATACCCAGCACCCCCAGCGCGCGCTCATCGTCGTCGGTCACCACGGCGACTCCGTTCGTGAACACCACGAGATTCCGCGACCACTGGCTCAGTTCGAATGCCCGCTTTGCGAGGTCGCCGGTCTCGCCGATCAGTGCGAGCGCTTCGTCCGACTTCTCGTACCCGTCGCACTCGAGACAACTGTGCAACTGCGTTCCGTAGTAGATGCGGATGCTCGGAATATCGGGCATCGTCTCGGCGAGCCCGGTGGCGATGAGCACAGCCCTTGTGGTCTCAACACGGTCTGCCGCGCCGCGCAAGCCGACGGCCGACACGACGAACCCGCCGTCTCGCTGCTCGATCGACTCGACGCGAGCAAGGGCGACCTCGGCATTCGGGTAACTCTCGACCTCGGCGCGCCCGATCTTCCGCAGCTCGAGTGGCGAAACGCCGTCCCTGGTGAGGTACCCGTGCGCGTGCAACGTCGCCGCATTGCGCGGCCGATTGCTGTCGAACACGAGTGTGGTGCGCCTTGCCCGCACCAGATTGAGGGCAGCAGACAGTCCGGCCGGACCGGCGCCGACGATGATCACGTCGTGCACTGTGTTCAATGCCGCCTCGCTCATTTACGCAGCGCCCATCTATGAGACCTGCGCCGCCAAACGTCGCAACCGCGCGAGCGTCTCATCGCGTCCGAGAATCTCCAAGGATTCGAACAGCGGAGGCGAAACCCGGCGCCCAGACACCGCTACACGCAGCGGACCGAACGCAATCCGCGGCTTGAGACCAAGTCCGTCGATCAGCGCGGCGCGCAGGGCAGTCTCGATGGTCTCGTGCGTCCACGCTCCGTCTCCCAACGCCTCCAACGGGGCGACAGACGCCTCGAGCACCTCTGCCGCGTTGTCAGGCAGCGTCGCGAGCGCGTCGTCTTCATAGTTGAACGACGTTGCATCCGTGAACAAGAAGCCGAGCAGGCCAGGAGCGTCGCCGAGCAGTTGCATCCGCTCTTGCACGAGCGGGGCGGCCTTGGCGAGCAGCTGCTCCTGCGCCTGCGTGAGCGGTTCTGTGACGATTCCCGCGCCAACGAGATACGGCACCAGTCTGCGCGCGAAATCGTCTGCGGCCAGCAACCTGATGTGGTCGCCGTTGATCGATTCGGCCTTCTTCAGGTCGAACCGCGCCGGGTTCGGGTTGACGTCGGTGATGTCGAATGCTTCGACCATCTCGTCAAGGCTGAATACATCACGGTCGGCGGCAAGCCCCCATCCGAGCAGCGCAAGGTAGTTGTCGAGGCCCTCCGGAATGAAGCCGCGCTCCTTGTGGTGGAACAGGTTGGAAGACGGATCGCGCTTTGACAGCTTCTTGTTCCCGTCGCCCATCACGTATGGCAGATGGCCGAATCGCGGCACGAAGGTGGTGATGCCAATGTCGATCAACGCGTGATACAGCGCGATCTGCCGGGGTGTCGACGGCAGAAGGTCCTCGCCACGCAGCACGTGCGTGATACCCATGATCGCGTCGTCAACCGGATTCACGAACGGGTAGAGCGGATGCCCGTTTGGGCGCACAACGACGAAGTCGCTGAAAGAGCCGGCCGGGAAGGTGATCTCGCCGCGCACCAGATCGTGAAAACTCAGGTCGGTGTCCGGCACGCGCAGTCGCAGCGCCGGATGGCGGCCCTCTGCACGGAACGCGGCCTTCTGCTCGTCCGTGAGGTCGCGATCGTAGTTGTCGTAGCCGAACTGTTTTGGTCGACCGGCGGCCTCATTGCGCGCGTCGATCTCTTCTGCATTCGAGAAGCTCTCATAGACGTGACCACTCTCGGTGAGCTTGGCGATCACATCGCGATAGATGTCGTAGCGCTGCGACTGACGGTATGGACCATTCGGGCCGCCGACACCCTCCCCCTCATCCCAGTCCAGGTTCAGCCAAGTGAGCGCCTCAATGATCTGGCCGTAGCTCTCTTCGCTGTCGCGTGCGGCATCCGTGTCTTCGATGCGGAAGACGAGCTTGCCGCCGGTGTGCCTGGCGTACGCCCAGTTGAAGAGCGCGGTTCGAATCAGACCGACGTGCGGCGTTCCGGTCGGAGACGGGCAGAAGCGCACGCGAACATCCGCTCCTGTTGCGGTGGAAAAGGGATGGGATGCTGGCTCAGACATATGGCAACCATTCTAGTGAGCGTTCCGAGCGGCTCCGCCGCTCTAGCCCGGCCACCATCCGGCGGCGCGGCTAACGCTGCACTTCGACGAGCAGCACCCACGCGTTCATCATCGCGAAAGCGATCGTCAGCAGCATGCCGCCAGCGACCCAGAACACGCCTGCCGCGCTTCCTGATGTGATCAGAATCGCTCCGACGAGAATCGGCACCAGCTGGCCAATGCCAAGAATGATTTTGTACGCGTTTTCCATGGGCGGCCGCACGGGACGCTCTTGCATGATTCGTACCGATGAAAAGATCTCGATCACCAACACGGCAGCCGTCACGCAGATCAGTTCTATGCCAAGCGCCGCTGACGGCTGCTCGGGCATCAGTGCGAGCCCAGAGATCACAACCACGAGCACGAGGGATGCGATCGTTGCGCCCGCGCGTGATGGCAATGATCTCGAGGCCAGAATGTCTTTGATCGTCACCGTCATCGCGACGATGATCAGACCGGCAAGGGCGGCTGCTGCACCTGCCATCGCAACAAAGAAGCTGTCCCAACCGGCCGTCACGGATGCGTCCATCTGGTCATCGTATTGCTTTGTCAGCCGCTGGCACGAGCCGCCACGTCGACGTGTCCAGCTCGACGATTGCCTGCGCCGTCGCCGCGATCGCCGGCACCTGATCGCTGCCTGCTGCCCCCACCAGGTGGATGGTTCGCGCGTCATGGTTGCGCGTCGGCCGAATACTGACCCCCGGCGGAACGGAGGCCGCATCGATGGCTAACGACGGAATCAGCGCAACGCCGAGGCCCGCTGCGACCATTCCGAGCACGGCAACGAAGTTGTCGGTCTCGTATGCGATCGAGGGCTCGAAGCCTGCCTCGTCTGCAAGCTGAAGCAGGTGGCCACGGCAGCGGATGCATCCGGCAATCCAACGATCGCCTGCGAGACTCTTCAAATCCACACTGCTGGGTGACGCCGCCGGGTGGGCGTCCGGCACCGCCAACATCATCTCGTCACGCCACAGTGGGGCGACGACCAGGCCGCGTGCGCTCTCCTTGTGTGGATCGATACGGTCGCCTGGGTAGCTGAACGTGATCGCAAGTTCGGCACGCTGCTCACGCACGGCCTCGACCGCCTCTGGCGGTTCCGCCTCCAGGTAGCTGATGCCTATGCCGGGGTGCACGCGCGAGAGCGTTCCCAGCAGTCTGGGCACCAGGGTGGGAGACGCTGACGGGAACGCGACAACTCGCACGCGACCGGCGCGCAGGCCGGACAGTTCGGCCAATTCACCTGCAGCGGCATCCAGGGCCGTTGTGATCGTGCCTGCATGCCGGGCCAGCACGCGACCGGCCTCGGTCAACCGCACGCCCCTTCCTACCCTGGTGACGATCGGCATGCCGATGCGCTGCTCAGCACGCTTGAGATGCTGGCTGATGGCGGGCTGACTGAACCCGAGCGCCGCGGCGGCTGCAGTGATCGAACCGGCCTCGGCGATGGCTCGTACGATGCGCAGGGTGTGCGAGTCAAGCTCAAGCGGTGCGCTGGCCGGCGAAACGAGAGACATGTACAAATCATAATGTGTCGTTATTCATTCAATCGAAATGCTGCTCTTGTCGAATGAGTTGAACTTCGCGACCCTTAATGCATGGCACCAGCAACCACGGCGCAAGCGGCGACGACACAGGCGGCTGCGGAACTGCCCACCGCGACCCTCGCTGAAGCGCGCGCGCAGTTCGCCCCCGATCGCGGCTACCTCTCGGCGTGCACCCTCGGCCTTCCGACCGTCAAGACCGTCGAAACACTTCGCACAGACCTTGCCGCCTGGCACGCCGGCCATCGCGGCCCTGTCGACTACGAGCGAGCGGTTGCAGCAGGCCGCGCGCACTACGCGCGACTGGTCGGCGTCGGCATCGACACCGTCGCCATCGGATCGCAAACCTCTGTCATGGCCGGCTTGATCGCAGCGTCGGTACCAGACGGTGCCGAAGTCGTCTGCGTCGACGGCGATTTCTCGTCGATCGTCTTCCCGTTCATGCAGCATGAACACCGCGGCGTCAGCGTGCGTCATGTTCCGCTTGAGGCGTTGGCGAACAGCATCACCGAGAGAACGTGGCTGGTCGCTTTCTCGCTCGTGCAATCGGCCACTGGCCGCGTCGCCGACGCGGATGCGATCGTTGAAGCCGCTCGACTCGCCGGTGCGGTGACGCTGTGCGACGTGACGCAAGCAGCCGGATGGATGCCCGTGCTGGCCGAGCGCTTCGACCTCACGATCGGGCACGCATACAAGTGGCTGTGCTCACCGCGCGGGGTCGCATTCCTCACCGTGTCGCCGACGTTCGCGCCGAAGCTGCGGCCGGCGCAGGCCGGCTGGTATGCCGGTGAGGACCCGTGGCAGTCCTGTTACGGCCCAAACATGCGTTTGTCGCCCACCGCCAGAGCGTTCGATGTTTCGCCTGCGTGGCAGGCGTGGATCGGGGCCGAACCTGCGCTCGAGCTATTCGCCGGTATCGATCCTGCCGTCGTCGCTGCATACGACGGTGGGCTCGGTGACGCGCTGTGTGATGGGCTCGGCATCGAGCAGCACGGCCAGGCGATCGTCACCTGGCCGGATGCTGATGGCGAGCAGCTTGCACTCCTGACGGACGCCGGGCTTGTCGCATCCGGTCGCGCCGGTCGCGCCCGCGTTGCGTTCCACCTCTGGAACGACGAAGACGACGTCGAGGCAGTGCTGCGCGCGCTACGCTGAACGGCGTTCTGCGCTCAGCCGCACCGAAATCACGTGCTGCGGCTCAACCGCGCACGCGCACTGGATTGCTCAGAGTGCCGATTCCACTGATCTCCACGGTGACCGTGTCACCGTCGACGAGCGGCCCGATGCCTGCCGGTGTTCCGGTCAGAATCACATCGCCGGGCAGCAGCGTCCACACGCTCGACGCGTACTCGATGATGGCGCCTGCATCGTGCACCATGTCTGAGATGCGGCCGTCCTGCCGCAACTCGCCGTTGACACTCGTGCGCAGCGTCGCGGATGCTGCGTCGAACTCGGTCTCGATCACCGGGCCAAGCGGACAGAACGTGTCGAAACCTTTCGCACGCGCCCACTGACCGTCGGCTTTCTGCAGATCACGCGCGGTCACGTCGTTGGCAGCCGTGTAACCGAAGACGTAGTCTGCATAGTCGGCGGCCGGCACATTTTTGGCGATTCGACCGATCACGATCGCAAGCTCACCCTCGTGTTCGACCTGGTTCGACTGCGGCGGCAGCACGATCGCATCGTGCGGTCCGACAACCGCGGTGTTCGGCTTGAGGAACAACAGCGGCGCCGCAGGCGCGTCGCCACCCATCTCGGCGGCATGGTCACGGTAGTTCTTTCCGACAGCGACCACCTTGGAGCGCGGGATCACCGGGGCAAGCAGCGTCGCTGCGCTCAGCGGCACCCGCTCCCCGGTCGTATCGAAACCCGAAAACATCGGGTCACCGGCCAGAACGACCAATTCTTCCTCATCGAGGATTCCGTAGGAGAGTGCTCCGTTGAAGCTATAGCGCGCGATCTTCACGGGTTAGAGCCTAGCTGGCACATCGGGGATCAGCCGCTTGCCCATGCTGATCACCGGGTCGACAGCATAACCAAGCCGCTGATAAAAGGCGACGACCCGCTCATTGGTGCTTCGGATCTGCAGGCTCAACTTCGGGCACCCGCGTTCGGTGAGCATCCGCTCAACCTCGGTCATCAGCGTTCGCGCATAACCGAAACCGCGTGTGTCGGGTTCGACCGCAAGATAGTTCACCCACCCCCGGTGCCCGTCGTAGCCTGCCATCACACTTGCGACGATTCGACCAGAGACTTCGCCGACGAGAAACAACTCGGGCTGGGTCGTCAGCTTGCGCTGGATGTCGCGATGCGGATCGTTCCAGTCGCGCACGAGCCCGCACGTTCTCCACAGCTCAACGACCGCGGCCTCGTCGATGGGCGCGAATGCTCGAATCGCCAGTTCGGGGCTCATCTCCCGCGCGGTGCTCATCCTCAGTGCGGTGTTCAGGAATCCAGGCGGGTCAGCCACCCGTGCCGATCTGCAACGCGCCCGTACTGGATGTCGGTCAGCTCCTGCCGCAGCGACATGGCCAACTCCCCTGCTGGAGCATCCGCATCGCCGATCGTGAAGTTTTCGGCCTTCAACTGGGCGATCGGTGTCACAACGGCCGCGGTGCCGCAGGCGAAGACCTCTGTGATGTCGCCGGATGCCACACCGTCACGCCATTCGTCAATTGTCACGTCGCGTTCCTCTACGGCGTGGCCACGATCGCGCGCCAGTTGCAGCAGGCTGTCTCTGGTGACCCCGTCGAGGATCGTGCCGGTCAACCTGGGCGTCACAAGTGTGCCGTCCTTCGTGACGAAGACGATGTTCATGCCGCCGAGCTCGTCGATGTGCGTGCCGGTTTCACCGTCGAGGAACAGCACCTGGGCGCATCCGTGCTCGTATGCCTCCGCCTGCGGAAGCAGCGACGCTGCATAGTTTCCGCCGCATTTGGCAGATCCGGTGCCGCCGCGCCCGGCGCGCGAGAACTCGGTCGACAGCCAGATGGCGACGGGTGCAACACCGTTCGCAAAATACGATCCGGCCGGGCTCGCGATCACGTAGTACGCAGCTCGTTGGGCCGGCCGCACACCAAGGAAGTTCTCATTGGCGATCATGAACGGCCGCAAGTACAGGCTCGTCTCGGGCTCGGACGGCACCCAGCCTGCGTCAACAGCGACGAGCTGTTTCAGCGACTCGATGAAGTCCTCGACGGCGAGCTCAGGCAGCGCAAGCCGCCGTGCCGAATGCTGCATGCGCACCGCGTTCTTCTCTGGGCGGAACGTCCAGATCGACCCGTCGGCGTGACGGTACGCCTTCAACCCCTCGAAGATCTCCTGCGCGTAGTGCAGCACCGCGGATGACGGGTCCATCTGCAGCGGCCCGTATGGCACGACGCGCGCATTCTCCCAACCCGTTTGCTCTGTCCAGTCGATTGCGACCATGTGGTCGGTGAAGTGCTGGCCGAACCCCGGGTTCGCCAGAATCGCCTCACGCTCGGCTTCCGCTCGCGCCGCTGCGGACGGCGTCAGCGAGAAGGTGAGGGGAAATGTTGCTGTGGATGTGCTCATGTCAGGTCCTTCTTACGAAAAGTTTAGCCGTGCCACAATCGCGTCGCCGATCTGCGCGGTCGTGCGCGGGTCTGATTGCTCAAGAGCCCGACCAGCAAGGTCGCCTGTCACCGCTTCATTGACTCGCCGTGCAGCATCCGTCAGCCCGAGGTGGCTAAGCAGCAGTGCAACAGAGAGGATCGCCGCCGTGGGATCGGCCTTCTGCTGGCCCGCAATGTCCGGAGCGGATCCGTGAACCGGCTCGAACATGCTGGGAAAAGTGCCATCCGGATTGATATTGCCCGAGGCCGCCAGTCCGATGCCCCCGCTGATTGCGGCCGCGAGATCGGTGAGAATATCGCCGAAGAGGTTATCCGTGACGATGACATCAAACCTAGCAGGATCTGTGACGAAGAAGATGGTTGCAGCGTCCACGTGCAGATAATCGACCGCAACCTGCGGATATTCGGATGCGACGGCATCCGTGATCCGCTTCCACAGCCCGCCCGCGAACGTCAGCACGTTCGTCTTATGCACAAGGGTGAGCTTCTGTCTGCGGGCGGCGGCCTGGGCGAACGCAAACCGCACGACCCGTTCGACCCCGAATGCTGTGTTCACGGAGACCTCGTTGGCAATCTCCTGCGGCGACCCGACGCGGATGGCGCCACCGTTGCCGACGTACGGACCTTCTGTGCCCTCACGCACGACCACGAAGTCCACATCGCCCGGGTCGGCAAGCGGACTCGTCACGCCGGGGAAGACGGTCGTAGGGCGCAGATTCACATAGTGGTCAAGGCTGAACCGCAGCTTGAGCAGCAGCCCGCGCTCGATGTTCGCATTGGTCAGCCGCGGGTCGCCAGGTGTGCCGCCGACGGCGCCGAGCAGGATCGCGTCATTGGATGCGATGGATGCGAGATCGTCGTCTGTGAGCACGTCGCCGGTCTCGAGGAATCGGGTGGCGCCCAAGGTGAATTCGGTCTTCTCGAATACGACATCGTCCCCTTGTGTGACAGCGTCGAGAACCTTGACAGCCTCTGCGATGACCTCAGGACCGATCCCGTCCCCTGGAATGACGGCGAGTTTGACCGAACGCAGCATGCGACTCCTTGAATACCAGTTGAATGCGACAGATAACCCAACACTATCGGGGCCGGCACTATGGTGAAGGTGTTCGAATCGATCGAAAGCAGGGCTGCTATGAGTTTAGGATTCGGAATCTTCTTGATCGTCGTCGGCGCGATTCTGACGTTCGCACTGAACGTGACCGTGAGCTGGATCGACCTTCATCTCGTCGGCTGGATCCTCATGGGCGCCGGACTCGTCGTCGTCATCATCGGGATCGTGCTGATCGTGCGCAGGCGCACGTCTGTGATCACAAACCGCTCAGGAATCGATCCGCGCAGCGGCGAGCGGATCACCGAGACCGAGCGCAGAGACGACCCGCCGTACTGATTCCAGGTCGCTGAATCGCGAGGCTACTGAACGATATCAATCGCCTGCATCAGGTCCGCCGAAATCGCCGTGCGCAGTGACTCGAGAACTCCTGCAGGAACCGGGGAGTCGACGGTGAGCACGCTCAGGGCCTTTCCGCCTGCCGCCGTTCTGGCAATCTGCATGCCAGCGATGTTGATGCCTGCGTCGCCGAATTCCTGACCGTAGATCGCAACGATCCCTGGGCGGTCGTCATATGCCATGACGATCAGGTGCTCAGCGATCGGCACCTCAATGTCGTATCCGTTGATGCCGACGATTTTCGCGATCTGCTTCGTGCCGGTCAGCGTTCCAGAGACGGAGATCTGCGACCCATCGCTGAGCGCACCACGCAGGGTGAGTACGTTGCGGTACTCCTCGCTGACCGAGTCCGTGATCAGACGCACTTCGATGCCGCGCTGTTCGGCTAAAAGTGGTGCGTTCACATATGACACTGTCTCGCTCACGACGTTCGAGAAGATGCCCTTCAACGCGGCCAGCTTGAGCACGCTGACGTCGTAGTCGGCGAGTTCGCCGCGCACCTCGACGTCCACGCTGGTGATCGGACTGAGCGCGAGGCCGGCGAAGATCTGACCGACAGCCTCAAGAAGCGGGATGCCTGGGCGCACATAGGGGTCGATCACTCCACCTGCAACGTTCACAGCGTCAGGCACGAGCTCGCCAGACAGCGCAAGACGCACCGACCGTGCGACGGACACTCCTGCCTTCTCCTGAGCTTCATCGGTTGATGCGCCGAGGTGCGGGGTCACAACGACGTTGTCGAGGGCCAGCAGAGGAGAATCCTGCGGCGGCTCGCTGACGAAGACGTCGAGGCCTGCACCCGCGATGGTGTTGGTGGTCAGCGCACGGTGCAGCGCGTCCTCGTCGATCAGCCCGCCGCGGGCGACGTTCACGATGAACGCTGTCTTCTTCATCAGCGCGAACTGGTCATCGCTGATCATTCCAACGGTCTCGGGCGTCTTCGGCATGTGGATTGTGACGAAATCGGATTCGGAAAGCAGCTCTTCGAGGCTGACCAGTTGCACGCCGAGCTGCTGCGCCCGCGCACTCGTCACGTATGGGTCGTATGCGATCACGTTCGTTCCGAAGGACTGCATTCGTGCTGTGATCAGCGCGCCGATGCGTCCGAGACCGATGATGCCGATCGTCTTCTCGTAGAGTTCGACGCCGGTGTACTTCGACCGTTTCCACTGACCGTCCGCAAGCGATGCGTGCCCGGCCGGAATGTGACGTGCCAGGCTCAGAATGTGACCGATGGTGAGCTCGGCCGCCGAGATGATGTTCGATGTCGGCGCGTTCACGACCATCACACCAGCGGTGGTAGCAGCCTTGATGTCGACGTTGTCCAGTCCGACTCCTGCTCGAGCGATGACGCGCAGTCGCGGTGCGGCCGCTATCGCCTCCTCGTCCACCTTCGTCGCACTTCGCACCAGGATCGCCTCAGCGTCGGCCAGAGCACCGAGCAGTGCTGCACGGTCGGTTCCGTCGACGTTCCTGATCTCGAAATCGGGGCCGAGCGCCTCGACTGTTGCGGGAGAGAGCTCTTCGGCGATGAGTACGACCGGTTTTGACACGAAACGGATTCCTTTGAGTTGTGAAGGAGCGGTGGCGTGAACCCGTCAGACATGGGCGGCGCAGGCATCCGGGCTCGTGCGCCACTGTCAATGGGGCGCGGTGCCTCACACTTTACTGGGTGTCGCGGCGCGGTATGAACATCGTGACGGGGCATGACGGTTCAACCGCGTTTCAGGAGCGTTGCCGCTGCCCTGGCAGACGCGGTGGATGCGTTCCAAATCAGGACCCGCTTGATGCTGTCGACGTTCAGGCTTGCTGGAAGATCGTAGCTTTGATCGCCAGAGGCCGCTTTGAGCACTCCGAGAGAAACGGTGTGCACTCCGTCTGCCGGAGTGGATTCCGGGCCGGCGGTGTCGGTCACAACGACGCTGAGTTCGCCGACTGGCGTTGTACTGAAGTCATTCAGCGCGATCACATGGCTCCCGTCCGGCTTCAGCACAAGCCGCACGCTTCCGCTCGTCGCATCAGAGCCGAATCGTCCGTATGCCAACAGAATCGGCGAACGAGGTGTGGATGCCGGTGGCTCAGGCGAACTGGAGGCGTCAGGGCTGCCTGTGCCGGGACCCGCAGTGCCCTGGCCTTCCGCTCCTGGCAGGTCCACGATCCCCGGGGGTAGCGTCGCGCATCCGGTCAGCAGCGCAAAAACCACGGTCAGCGTCGCCGCGCAACCTCCAACTACGCCGACGAGCCTCGCACCACGATTGGTGCGAGGCTCGCGGACGGTCGGAGCATGGATCAGCGAGCGACCTCGCCGTCGACGTAGTCGTCGTCATTCGAGGAGTTCCAGGCGAAGAGCTTGCGCAGTTCGCGACCTGTCGCCTCGATCGGGTGTTGTTCGCCCTTCTTACGCAGCGCAAGGAACTCGGGAGCTCCCGCATCCTGGTCGGCGATGAAGCGCTTGGCGAACGTGCCATCCTGAATGTCCTTCAGAACCGCCTGCATGTTCTCCTTCACGTGCGGGTCGATCACCCGAGGGCCGGATACGTAGTCCCCGTACTCTGCGGTGTCCGAGACGCTCCAGCGCTGCTTGGCGATTCCACCCTCCCAGATCAGGTCGACGATGAGCTTCATCTCGTGCAGAACCTCGAAGTAGGCGATCTCCGGCTGATATCCGGCCTCGGTGAGCGTCTCGAAGCCGTACTGGATCAGCTGGGAAACGCCACCGCACAGCACGGACTGCTCACCGAACAGGTCGGTCTCGGTCTCCTCGGTGAACGTGGTCTTGATGCCGCCTGCACGCAGACCGCCGATACCCTTCGCGTAGCTGAGCACGAGCGGCCATGCCTGCCCGCTTGCGTCCTTCTCGACGGCAACCGCAACCGGAACGCCGCGGCCTGCCTCGTACTCGCGGCGCACGGTGTGTCCTGGGCCCTTCGGAGCGACCATGATCACGTCGACGCCATCCGGCGCCTGAATGTATTCGAAGCGAATGTTGAATCCGTGGCCGAATACCAGCGCATTGCCCTGCGAGAGGTTCGGCTGGATGTCGTCTGCGTACAGGTGGCGCTGCACCTGGTCCGGCGCGAGGATCACGATCACGTCGGCCCACTTCGCGGCCTCTGACGGCACGAGAACCCGGAATCCAGCCTCTTCGGCCTTCTGCTTTGACCTAGAGCCTTCCTTGAGGCCGACGACGACCTCCACCCCAGAGTCGCGCAAGTTCTGCGCGTGTGCATGACCCTGCGAGCCGTACCCGATCACGGCGACCTTCTTGGCCTGGATGATGGACAGGTCTGCGTCGTTGTCGTAGTAGATCTCAGCCAATTTGATTGTCTCCTTGTTTGGTTTCAGGTATTAGTTCTTGAACACGCGCTCTGTGATGGACTTCGAACCGCGTCCGATCGCGAGCAAGCCGGACTGGGCAAGCTCTTTGATGCCATACGGCTCGAGCACGCGCAGGAAGGCTTGAGTTTTGCCGCTGTCGCCGGTGACCTCGATGACAAGCGCGTCCGTCACGACGTCGACCACGCGTGCCCGGAAGAGATTGACGGCCTCCAGAACCTGCGAGCGCGTCTGATTGTCAACGCGGACCTTGATCAGCAGGTGCTCGCGCTGCACAGATTGCTCAGGGTCGAGCTCAACGATCTTGATCACATTGATGAGCTTGTTGAGCTGCTTGGTGACCTGCTCGAGTGGCAGGTCTTCGACGTCTACGACGACGGTGATGCGTGAGAGGCCGTCGACCTCGCTCGAGCCCACGGCAAGCGATTCGATGTTGAAACCGCGACGAGCGAACAGCCCGGCCACGCGAGTGAGTAGACCGGGTTTGTCTTCGACGAGGAGCGAAAGAACATGTGTGCTCATGGTCTACTCCTCCTCGAACTGTGGACTGTGGTCCTTTGCGTACTGCACGTAACTGTTGCTCACGCCCTGCGGCACCATAGGCCACACCATCGCATCCCGGCTGACGACGAAATCGATGACGACAGGGCGGTCGTTGGTCTCGAGCGCGAGCTTGATCGCAGCGTCGACCTCATCCTCTTTTGTCACCCGGATGCCAAGCGCCCCGTATGCCTCCGCCATCTTGACGAAGTCGGGAATGTGCACCGAATCGTGCCCCGTGTTCAAATCGCTGTTCGAATAACGGCTTTCGTAGAACAGGGTCTGCCATTGCCTGATCATCCCGAGCGACGAGTTGTTGATGATCGCCACCTTGATCGGGATGTTGTTGATCGTGCAGGTCGCTAGCTCCTGATTCGTCATCTGGAAGCATCCGTCGCCGTCGATCGACCACACGACACGGTCCGGCTGCGCCACCTTGGCGCCCATGGCGGCAGGCACGGAGTACCCCATGGTGCCGGCGCCGCCTGAGTTCAGCCAGGCGTTCGGCCGCTCGTACTTGATGAACTGTGCCGCCCACATCTGGTGCTGGCCGACGCCTGCGGCGTAAACGGCCTCAGGCCCGGTCAGCGCACCGATTCGTTCGATCACGTACTGCGGTGCTAGCAGCCCGTCGGTTGTTGGCGAATACCCGAGAGGGAACTCCTCACGAAGCCCGTTCAGATACGTCCACCACTCCCCCAGGTCGGGCTTTCCACTCGGCTCGGCAGCGCCTGCCGCATCACGGAATGCCGACGTGAGGTCGACGATGACGTCCTTGGCATCGCCGACGATTGGAACATCTGCCGTGCGGATCTTCGAGATCTCCGCAGGGTCGACGTCAACATGCACCACCTTCGCGTGTTGGGCGAATAGCGATGCCTTGCCCGTGACGCGATCGTCGAATCGCGCGCCCAACGAGATGATCAGGTCCGACTCCTGGAGTGCCAGCACAGCGGGCACCGAACCGTGCATCCCTGGCATACCGAGGTGCTGCTCGTGCGAGTCAGGGAACGCGCCGCGAGCCATCAGCGTCGTCACAACCGGTGCACCTGTCGCCTCCGCAAGCGCAAGCAGCTCATCGGATGCGCCTGACCGGATCACGCCGCCGCCGACGTACAGCACAGGCTTCTTGGATTCCATCAGCAGCGCGGCCGCCGCATGGATCTGTTTGCCGTGCGCCTTGGTGACCGGTCGGTAGCCGGGCAGATCGATCTTCGGCGGCCAGATGAACGGTGCGCGCTGCTGTTGAGCGTCCTTGGTGATGTCGACGAGCACAGGACCCGGCCGGCCGGTCGTCGCGATCAGGTACGCCGACGCTATCGTCGATGGGATGTCTTCTGCGCGCTTCACCAGGAACGAGTGCTTCGTGACCGGCATGGTGATGCCGACGATGTCGGCCTCCTGGAACGCGTCGGTTCCCATCAGCGTCGAGAACACCTGCCCGGTGATCGCAAGCAGCGGCACGGAGTCCATGTGGGCATCCGCGATCGCCGTCACCAGGTTCGTTGCTCCTGGCCCGCTCGTCGCGATGCAGACGCCGATCTTCCCGCTCGATGATGCGTAGCCTTCTGCTGCGTGCCCTGCACCCTGCTCGTGACGCACCAGGATGTGCCGGATCTTCTTGGTGTCCATCAGCGGGTCGTACAGCTCGAGCACTGCACCACCTGGAAGTCCGAAGACGTCGGTGATGCCGAGCAGTTCGAGTGCGCGAACGACCGCCTGCGCGCCGGTGAGGTTCTCTGGGGTTCCTGGTGGTGCGGTCGGTGTCCCTGGCGGGGCCGTCGGCACAGTGCGTGATTCCGTAGGCATGAGTGGATGATTCCTTGGAGTTCGTACGAAACGGATGATGAGCGCAGTTACCCGGTGATCGCGCCTTCAGCAGCTGAATGCACGAGCTTCGAGTACTTCGCGAGGACGCCACGGGTATAGCGCGGTTCAAGCGGTTCCCAGCCTTCACGGCGGGATGCCAGCTCGGACTCGTCGACCAGTATGTCGAGGGAGCGAGCAGCGATATCGACCCGTATCAGATCACCATCGCGCACGAATGCAATGGGACCAGCGTCCACTGCCTCGGGTGCTATGTGGCCGATACACAATCCGGTTGTGCCGCCTGAGAATCGACCGTCCGTCAATAGTAATACATCCTTGCCGAGGCCCGCGCCCTTGATGGCGCCGGTGAT
>Ga0164242_10004695_pt1 | contig 15301 bp, 22 predicted proteins | sample OricomgcompostMG_FD_108783 | JGI IMG/M metagenome (GOLD analysis project Ga0164242, IMG submission 108783) | Miracle-Growth compost microbial communities from Emeryville, California, USA - Original compost - Miracle growth compost (MG) ... | reverse complement strand
TTCCATAAGCCACGCATGCGCTGATTCTGCCTAGGCTGTCCGGATGGACGCTAGTGCGGTGACGTTGGAGCGGGCGCTGGCCGAGACCCGCACCGGTGACATCTGGCTGTTCCGCGGGGCCTCCGGGCCCGATCGGGCCATCCAGACGCTGACCAATGCACCGGTCAACCACGTCGGCATGACGGTGGCGATCGATGACCTGCCGCCGCTGATCTGGCACGCCGAGCTCGGCGACAAGCTCGAATGCCTGTGGAGCGGCGGGCATCACCGCGGGGTGCAGCTCAACGATCTGCGCCAGGCGGTCGAGCGGTGGGTGTACACCTACGGGCAGCGCTGCTGGCTGCGGCAGCTCACCCCGTATGCCACCCGCGAGCAAGAGGACGAGCTGCTCAAGGTGATCGCACGGATGGACGGCACCGCGTTTCCGACCACCGCCCGGTTGACCGGCCGCTGGTTACGCGGCCGGCTACCCGTCGTCAGTGACTTCACCCGCGGAATTCCGTTGGTACACCGCAAGGTTCGCGAGTCGGCCGAGCAGGACAAGGGACGTCGGCGGGCCGCCGGGCTGGAAACCGCGTACTGCGCCGAGACCGTCGCCATCACCTACGAGGAGATGGGGCTGTTGCACACCGAGAAGCGGGAGAACTACTTCGACCCGGGCAAGTTCTGGAGCGGCGACACACTGGAACTGCTGCCCGGTTACCGCCTCGGCGCGGAGATCGCCGTCCTGGCCTGAGTCACCCTGACGAAACGCTGCATATCGGCTGTGAGACCGGCTTAAGATCCCTGTAGGTCATCGGCCTTACGGGAGGGCATCATGCGGACGAAAATTGTGCTCGCACCATGGTTGGCCGCTCTCACCGTCGGCGCAGCGGTCGGCTTGGCTTCCGGAGTTGCCGCCGATACCGACCCCGACGTGCCCTACGGCGGCGATGCGTTCGATCCGTCATCGCAGAGCCATTACCCCGACGGCGAGATTCCCTTCGATGGTCCCGCGGCCGGTATGCCGGTGCCGGACCCCAGCCCGGGCAGCTTCGGTGAGCACACGAACGACCACGACGAGGTCGACGATTCGGGCGGCGACATCGACGTCGGGTTCTGAGCCGCTCTGCCCGTGGGGGCCATCCCCCGGGTGACCGTCCGGTCATCCGCAGTATCCATTTGGGTGCCAGCAGCGACGACATCGAACTGCGAAAAAGTCAAGGTTCAAATAGGCGCCGAATCGATTCGGGCGCAGCGGCCTTGAGGAGATTCGTCATGCGGAAGCAGATTGTGTTTGTCGCACCATGGTTGGCGGCGGCGGCCATCGGCGCAGCGCTCGCCCTGTCTGCGTCGGCCGCCGCGGACACCAATCCGGCAGTGCCCTACGGGGGCGATAACAGTGCGAATTCTCCTGCCATGCACCGGGATCCGAGCACCTTCGGTGTGCACTCGGACGACCACGACGAGATCGATCAGTCGGCCGGCAGCTTCGACGTCCCGTTCTGACGTCCCACGCCACTCAGGACAGCGCCAGTCGCAGCCTCTCCAGCCGGCGCACCAGCAGGCTCGGTAGCCATCGGCCGGTATCGGTGACCCGGATGTCCGAGGTTCGTTCCAGCAACTGGGCCAACACCACCTTGGCCTCCAGCCGTGCCAGTGCCGCACCGACGCAGAAGTGCGCCCCCTTACCAAAAGCGATGTGTCCCTTGACCGATGGACGATCAAGGCGGAACTGGTCGGGGTCCTCGAAATGGGCGGGATCGCGATTGGCGGCACCCCACAGCAGCAGCAGTCGCGATCCGGCGGGCAGCGGTACCCCGAATAGTTCGGTGTCCTCGACGACGTGGCGGTAGTGCCCACGAAACGGCGGCTCGAAGCGCAGCGTTTCCTCCAGGAAGGCACCGAGCCGCTCCGGGTCGTCGCGAAGCTGTCGCTGTACATCGGGACGGGTCGCCAGCAGGTGCGCGGCCGAGCCGATCAGCGATGCCGTCGATTCACCACCGGCGCTGAACAGGGTGATCATCATGGTCAGCGCGGTGATGTTGTCCAATTCCCCGGCGGCACAACGGGTGGCCAGATCGCCCAGCAGATTGTCCGGTGGGTCGGTGGCAGCCCGGTCGAACTGCTCGGTGATGTAGCCGCCGAGTTCGAGCACCGCCACCCCAGCCTCGGTCAGCTGCTCCTGCGTCACCAGACCTTCCACCACTTGGGTGGCGGCATAGCCCCAGCCGATCAGCTTGTCGACGTCCCAGTCCGGGACACCGATGATCCGACCGACGATCATCATGGGCAGCCGGTTGGCCATCGCGCCCATCCATTCGATTTCGCTGCGCGCATTGGCTTCCCAGAGCCGCGCAGCGGTATCGGCGATGAACGGTTCGACAGCCCGGATGCGCTTGGCGGCCAGGTGGCGCAGCAGGGCCTTGCGGTGCACCGAGTGATCCGGCTCGTCGGCGGTGGCCAGCGCCTGGGTGGGGCCGCCGAGCTCGCCCATCACGAATTCGGTGACCGCACCGCCCTGATACATCATGGTCGCGGTCAGGTTGGACGAGAAGTCCGCGGTGCGGGCCACCGCTTCGTTGACCGCGTGCCAGCCGCTCACCGCGTAGAAGTCCGAGCTACCGATTCGGTGCACCGGGCCGGTGCGGTGCATCTGCGCGTACAGCGGGTACGGGTCCTGGACGTAGCGATCGTCGAACAGGGCGATGCCGAGGCCGTCAGTCATGACTCCACGCTGAGCGGTGCGGCGCGGCGCCGTCAATGATGCGGAACGAAGTTGCGATCAGGGGTTTGGCTGGATAGCGGCTTAAGTCTCAATTGGTCCTGTTTAAATGGGTAAATCAAGAAGTAGCTATAGCTTTTTGTCTCAATGATGAGATATTGAGGTACCAGCGTTGCAGGAGGTCCGCGGATGGTTCGCGCTGATTGGGTCGTCGGCGGTGACCGCCGGTCGGCCGCTGCCGAGCGCATCTACGCCGCCGCCACCAAGCTGGTGGTGCGCGACGGGCTGGACGCCTTGGACATCGACACCCTGGCCGCGCAGGTGCACTGTTCACGGGCCACCATCTACCGGTACGCCGGCGGCAAGGCGCAGATCCGCGACGCGGTGTTGATGCGCTTGGCCACCGGCATCATCGAGACTGTCCGCCGCGCCGTCGGCGGACTCGCCGGCCGGGAGCGGGCTGTCACCGCGATTGTTGTGGCGCTCAAGCAGATCCGGTCCAATCCGCTGCGCCGCCTGGTGCTGGGTTCGGCAAACTCATTGGATCTGGCTGAGCTGCAAGACAATCCGCTACTGAGTCGGTTCGCCGCCGAGCTGACCGGCACCACCGATCCGCAGGCCGCACGCTGGGTGGTCCATGTGGTGCTGGCGCTGGCACACTGGCCGATCGGTGACGAAGCAGCCGAACGTCAGATCATCGAACGGTTCGTGGCGCCTCCGCTCGATGTCTGAGGTGGTTACACCGGCCGAATGTTTGTTTCCAGCAACCGCTTCGGATGCATGCCGTCGACCTGGCCGACAAAGGGCGGGTGGATGCTGTAGCCGAGCATGCGGCGAATGTCCTCGGAAACCCGGCGCACGGTGTCCCGGGTCATCGACAGGGTGAAGGCCTCCTGCGGCCGCAGCCACGGTTCGCAGTATTGGGCGGTGACGGCCAACCGCGGCCGGTCGGTGCGGTTCGCGCCGCCGCCGTGCCACAGGGTGCCCGGGAAGAACACACAGGACCCGGCGCTCATCACCACCGGTGTGCGCTCGGCGTCCGCGGGCATCCGGTCACCCCAGCGGTGGCTGCCCGGCACGATGTCGGTGGCCCCGTTGTCGGCGGTGAAGTCGTCGATCGCCCAGATGGTCGCCGCGCCGAGCGCCGCCCGTGGCCGCGGCAACGGATAGAAGCCGTCGTCGGTGTGCAGCATCTGGGCCTGCTCGCCCGGCAGGATGTTGATCACCTGGAGCATCGACAGCAAATAGTTGGGCAGGAACATCCGGTCGAGCAATGCCAGCACCCGGGGATGGTCGGCGATCACGTCGCAGGCCGCGGTCTTGTTCAGCACGCTGTATACCCGCTGGGTTGCGCGGCCCTCGAATCCGTTGCGGCCGTGTCGATTCAACATCGGGTCGACGGCTGCGCGGATCTGGTCGAGTTGAGCGGCGCTGAGCAGGTTGGGCAGGATCACGTAGCCGTCCCGCATCATTGCGGCCAGGTCCGCGTCGGCCACCTGCGGATCTATGGTCGCACCGCTGCTCTCGGTGCGGCGATAGGTGCCGGCCAGGTCGCCGTTCAGATCCGACAGTGCTGACACCTCAGCGCTCATCGCCCACTCTCCCACCGAAACATAACTGATTTCTGTTATGTTCTGGACTATGGCACGGGCTCCGATCGGGCGTCAACAACTTCTCACCGCGGCGCGCGACGAATTGATGCGCGGCAACGGCGTGCTCGAACTCGGAGCCCTCACCCGACGGGCCCAACTGAGCACCGGCGCGCTGTATCACCACTTCGGTTCCAAGAGCGGGCTGCTCGCTGCGATCTACAACAACTTCTACGACGGGTTACGCCATGCCATCGCCGATGCTCACCTGCCCGCCGGCGCGGCCTGGGGCGTACGTGAACGCGAACGCACCCGCCGTTTTGTCGGCTACCATTTCGACGACGAGCTGACACCGGTCTTGCTGAGTCGGGCCGCCCTGGACCCGGAACTCGCCGAACTCGAAGCCGTCCACCTGCAGACCATGAGCGAAGCGGCCGCCGACAATATCCGCCGAGGACAGGACCAGGGCCAGCTGCCGGCCGATATCGACGCCGCCAGCGCCGGCGCATTCATCATCGGTGGCCTGCGGCACAGCATCGCCCAGCAGTTGCGGGCCACACCGCGCCCCAACCCCGATCAAGCGGCCGAGCGGCTGTGGCACCTGACTGCCGCCGCTCTCGGGATCGGTTGAGCAGTAGCCGTTTACGCCGTTTCCAGGATGGTCCGTACCGGCGTGGGGTTTCGGGTCAGGTCCAGCACGGGGCAGTGAGCGTCGACCGCTTCCTGCAGCCGGCGGTAGCGCTCGCCGGTTTCCGGGCCGGTGACCGTCACCACCACCCGCACCTCGCCGAATCCCGCGCGGACGGTGTCATCGAGGCCGAAGAACCCGCGAACGTCGAGGTCGCCCTCGGCACGCGCGCTGATCTGGTCGACGACGATGCCCAGCTTCTGCGCCCAGACCCGCCAGGTCACCACTTGGCAGGACAGCAACGCGGCCAGGTAGTACTCCACCGGGTTGGGCGCGGTGTGCCCGCCGCCCAGCGCGGGCGGCTCGTCGACCTCGATGCGGTAGGTGCCCAGGGTGACGGTGCTGGCGACCGCATCGTGGGCGGTTGCCGAGGCCCGGAACACCAGTTGGGCATTGGCGGTGTCGGCGGCGATCGCATCGCCGGTCGCCGCGATGATGCCGGACAGAGGGTTCGTCGAAGTGGTCATGGTGGCCCGAGGCTAGCCGTCCGAGCCGCCCGCGGTCACCAGTTACCTTCGCGCTGAACCGAATCCGCTCTGCCAGCGGGCCCGCTACACCCCGAACTTGGCCTTTGACTGGTCGCTGACCGGGGTGAACAGGTTGACCAGGTTGCCGTCGGGGTCACGGAACAACAGCGCCCGATTACCCCACGGCATCGTGGTCGGCTCGGTGACCACCTCGTTCAATTGTCCCTGTAGACGCCGATACTCGGCGTCCACGTCGTCGACGATGAACTCGATGATGGCGCTGCGGTTGGCCGCGGGTTCGGCCGAACCGGCCCCAAACAGCGGAACCGTCTTGTCGCTCCCGATCGCCAACGTGCCGACCGGCGTCGCAATCTCGGCGAACAGTTCATTGGCCCAGACGGCGGCCGCGCCGGTGACCAGCTCGTAGAACGCGACGAGGCTGGCTACGTCGGCGGTGATGATCCGGGTCGAGACAAGTTTCATGCCGGGCACCCTAGACGTGAGTACCGACAAGTCGGATGCTCGCGGCCGTCGAAGCAGCATCAACTCACCTTCGGCGGCCAAACACCGAGTCGGCCCGGCAAGATCGGTAGCCTGGCCAGATGGGGGCGACGCTGGACGACGGTCCGTTCTTTCACGGCACCAAGGCCGATCTTCGGGCGGGCGAGCTGCTCACCGCGGGCTTCCGGTCCAACTACCGGCCGGAAATCGTCATGAATCACATCTATTTCACCGCCCGGCGCGAGGGCGCCGGACTGGCAGCCGAGCTCGCGGCCGGCGACGGCACGCCACGGGTGTACCTCGTCGAGCCGACCGGTGACTTCGAGAACGATCCGAACGTCACCGATAAGAAGTTCCCCGGCAATCCAACCCGCTCGTATCGCAGCCGGGCGGCGCTGCGGGTCATCGAGGAAATCGAAGACTGGCCGCGGCTGACACCCGAGGCGCTTCAGGAGTGGCGCGACCGGCTGGCGACACTACGGGCGGACGGGCGCGACGAGATCATCAACTGAGCCGCGGCCCATCGCCGCGGTTACGGTACAGCACGAGCTGAATACAGCTAGTCGAAGTATCGTCGGCAGCGGCGGTCGCGTGGCAGTTCGCCGGCCGCGAACTCGGCTCGATATCAGCAGTGGCGGATTCCAAGCAGACCCTGTTGTGCACTTACCTCTCCGCGGTCCTGTTGGTCGGCTTGCTGCTGAACTCGCAATTCGGTTGGCACTGGGCGAATCCCGTTGCCGCACTGGTGATCGCCGCCGTGGCTGCCCGTGCGGGATTCGAATCATGCAAAGGCCGCACCTGTTGCGCCACTGCGGTATCGACGGACACGGATCCAACCAATGACGCGGGTTGCGCATGCCGCACCGAATGCTGGTCTGACCCGCGCCAGTTACGTCCGTGTTGAAACCGGATCAGCGTCAGTGCACCAGCTTGAGGCCGACCACACCCGCGATGATCATCATCAAGAAGACCACCTTGAGAACGGGCGCCGACTCGTCCCCGACCGCAATCGCGTAAACGACGGTCAGCACGGCCCCGATCCCGACCCAGACGGCGTACGCGGTTCCCGTCGGGAGGCTTCGCATCGCGTAGGCCAACCCCGCCATGCTGGTGCCGAGCGCGCCGACGAAAACCAGGCTCGGCACGATCTTGGTGAATCCTTCGGACTTACCCAACGCGGTTGCCCAAATCGATTCAAGGACACCAGATATTGCCAGAACCAACCACGACATGACAGCTCTCCTGGGCCGTCTTGTCGCACACCGGGTACGGCACCCATCGTCCGGAAGCCTCTATTAAGGCTCTATTACGAAGTTCTCACAACGGCAGGCCGATGGCAATGTGGAATCGATCGTCATCGGCGCCCGGCCGGCCCGGCAACACTGGCTGCGTTCCCAGCCAGGCCACTTCGAAGTGGCGCCATCTAGACTTCTGCCAGCGGACCAATGGCCATGCGTTCCAACCTATCCCGAACGGAGATACGATGACTGACAGCACCGGAATGCGGACGGCGGTAGTCACTGGCGGTGGCAAAGGCATTGGCGAGGCCATCGCCCGCCGGCTGGCTGCCGATGGATTCGCGGTGGCCGTCATCGACCTGGACGACGAAAACGCCGAGCGGGTCACGGCCGAAATCACCGCCGCCGGGCACCGGGCGATCGCCCTCGGCGGGGTCGACGTCTCGATCCGCAGCAGTGTCGATGCCGCCATGACACAGGTGCGCGATCAACTCGGCCCGATCCTGGTGCTGGTGAACAACGCTGGCATCACCGGCTTTCGGCGCTTCTTGGAGATCACCGATGAGCAGTGGGACCGGATCATGAAGGTCAACCTCAACAGCGCGTTCTACTGCACCCAGAATGTGGTGCCGGACATGATCGAGGCCGGCTGGGGACGCATCGTCAACATCTCGTCCTCGAGCGCACAGACCGGCTCGGAATACATGTCACACTACGCATCATCGAAGGGCGCGATGATTGCGATGACCAAATGCCTTGCGCTGGAATTGGGTCCGAGTGGTATCACGGTGAACACCATCCCACCCGGTTCGATCATGACGCCGATGATGAGGAACTCAGCCGACAGCGGCCATCTGGGCGACGTCGCCGCGCTGGCCGAGCGGCTGCCGGTGCGGCGCATCGGCGAGCCCGAAGACATCGCCGCGGCCGCCGGCTATCTGTGTTCCGATGGGGCCGGTTATGTGACCGGCCAGATCATCGGTGTCAACGGTGGGCGAGTCATGTGACCGACAGGCGCCGGAACTGCCGACGGCCTTGTCGTCCACGCGCCGCTAGCATCAACACATGGGATTTCGCCATTTGGGCCGACTGCTCGGTGTCGGAGCGCTGGTCGCTTCGACGCTGGCAACCGGCGCCACCCCGGTCGCCGCCGCGGTGCAGTGCCCCGATGCTGAGGTTGTGTTCGCCCGCGGCAGCGGCGAACCGCCCGGCGTCGGCACCGTCGGTCAAGCGTTCGTGGAAGCCCTGCGCGCGCAGGCTCCGGGCAAGACCATCACGGTGTACCCGGTGAACTACCCGGCCACCAGTGATTTCAACAACCGCGCGGTCTTCCCGTCGACGATGTTCGACGGGGTGCACGATGCCAGCTCGCACCTTTTGGCGGTGGCCGCTGCCTGTCCGAACACCAAAATGATTCTGGGCGGGTATTCACAGGGCGCGGCGGTCGCCGCCTACGCCACCACCTCAGACATCCCTCCTCAGGTGCACGATCACGTCGCCGGGTTGGTGCTGTTCGGTAAGCCCAGTGCGGGCATGCTGGCCCAGTACGGTGCCCCGCCGGCGAACATCGCGCCGCAGTACAGCGGTAAGTCGCTGGATCTGTGCGCGCCTGGCGACAGTATCTGCGATGGTTCGCCGGGCACGCTGCTCTCGGCTCTGGCCCATGCGCTCTATCCGCTCAACGGGATGGTCGCCGGGGCAGCGTCGGCCGCTGCCGGCAGGATCGCGTAGTCGATCATCGCCGAGCTTCCGGCGCCCCGGCAGCACCGGGTGCCGCGTGTTGTCCGTAGGCCGACAGCGACACCAATCTCGGATAGAGGATTGCCGCGCCCAGCCAGCGGACGATGAAGCGGTGCAATCCAGGCCCCCTACGCGGGGCCGATCCGGGGTCGGTGAGCATGGAATGCACTGTGCGCAAAGTTATCTCGGCAAGTTCGCGGAGAGCGGCGGAGTCGAAGCCGTGCAGCTGCCAATCGACATCGAAGCGGTGAAAGACGGACAGACAAAATGCGATTGCCGTATCGGAAGTCATCGAGATGATGGCCTCACCCTCGTCTCGCCGGGTCAGTAAATTCTCCAGTTGAGGATCGCCGGAGAGCTTCTCGACGCCGAACGACACGCTTTCGACCACTGCCATGACCGGGTCGTTGATGCCGCTGACGTGCTCGACCAGTTGATCGATGAATCCGTTGACGGCGCGCATCGCGCTGGCGATGAGCAGCGCGTCGGCATTGGGAAAGTAGCGGTACACCGTCTGCCGAGTGACACCGAGCCTGCGGGCGACATCGGCAAGGCGTATCGACGCGCCCTGTACCGCGATCTCCTCGTCCACCGCACTCAAGATGCGGGAAATCGCTTCCTCGTCCGACGAGGGCGTCGAACCCGCCCAGCCACGACTACGCATCCGCGGTCACCAGGCGTTCACTGCTGAATTCGATCGGAAGCGTGGTCGGACCCGTCATTCCCAGCAGGGACTTCCACGGTGCCGGCCCGGCGCGATGGACGGCCCGGAGGCGCCGGGTGAGGACGGTCAGCGCTTCGGCCAGTTCCCGGCGTGCGAGGTTGGCCCCCAGACAGTAATGCGCGCCACCGCCGAACGTCAGAATCGGAGGTGCACCCGTGCGGCTGATGTCGAAACGGTCAGCATCGTCGTAGATTGCCGGATCCCGGTTGGCGGCAAAGGTGTTCGCGAAGACGAAGGTTCCGGCCGGGAACAGATAGCCACCGAACTCCGCATCCTCGACGGCGGCTCGCGGCACGATACTGGCGGCCGGTGAATGGCGCATACTCTCCTCGACCGCCTGCATCGCAAGTTCCGGATGATCGCGCAGCTTCGCCCATTGGTCCGGGTGCTCGCAGAGCACCTGCACCGACGCGGCCAGTTGGTTTCGCGTCGTGTCCGTTCCCGCCATCAGGAAGCCGGCCACCAGCATGCGCAGTTCGTCGAGATCGAGCCGGTCGCCGTCACTTTCGGCACGGATGAGTTCGGACAGCAGATCATCGGTCAGGCTGTTTCGGCGGGCAGCGACCATGTCGTCGACGTAGGCGTCCAGTTCACCCCAGGCCCGCATGATCGCCGCTTCATCGAAGGTGACGTCCGGCTGAAAGTTGAAGGCTTTGAAGACCTCTTCGGTCCAGTCCGAGAACAACTGCCAATCCTCGCGCGGTGCACCCAGCAGCGCACAGATGATCGGGGTTGGGTAGGGACGCGCAATGTCGGTCACCACATCGCACTGCCCGGCGTCCACCACCCGGTCGATCAGCCCGTTCACCACGTCCTGGATGGTCTCGTGCAGACGTGCAGTCGCCCGTGGAGTGAACGCCTTGGCGACCAGTTTGCGCAGCCGAACATGTGGAGGACCGTCCAGACCCAGAAGACTGGTCGCCAACTTGTCGAACAACGGACCCGAGGTGATGCCCTGTGCCGCCAGTGTGACACCCGGAGGAAGGCGAAATCTGTTGTCGCGCAATATGTCACGAGCCAGTTCGTAGCACAGGATTTCCGGGCCGAGGGGGCCGATGGCAATGGGCGCGCGTGATTGCGCCCGTCGGAGGTCTTCGACGACGTCATGTGGGCTGGAGGTCAGGCCGTACGTGAATGCGGGAAGTCCGGCTTCGAAGACGTTGGGAGCGGCGCTGTGCGCGGTCATGATATTTCCGCCTTCCGCCTGGCCTTCCACCGAACATCGACCAGACATATCTACCCAAAGCGTATGACCATAGCTTTCCAGGCGTCAATACTCGACCCCGATTTATCAGTTCAGAACCGCAAACCAGCCACTTGGGTCATACGTTTTAGAAGATAATGTTCGACCAGATCCGTCGCAGTCACCGGATGACGCCGACAATGAGGATGATCGTGGCCGCCAACATGGCCGGCACGAGCTACACCAGAAGGAAATTTCGCATACGTGCCATACGCCGGCAGAACCACGGCAACGAGTTGGCACGCGTGAGTCAGCGCGAGATGCGGCCACAGCAGGCCGACAACAACGAGGAACGCACCGTTCGTCATGCCTTGCAGGTGGCCGACCAGCCCCATCCGCGGGTTCTTCGCCGACGGGAGCGCGAGTCCGGTGCCAAGACCGAGGAGAAAGAGCACCAGGCCCAGCACGAACCGAGCCGTCAGCACGATCCAATTCCAGAAAAGGAAAGCGTGTTGAACTGGCTGATAGCGCACGCCTGATTTCCCGCACCGAGCTGACCTCGTCAGTCCTCGACAAGCGCCCAGATCGCCGCGCTCTGCTCCGGCGACAGCGGAAAGCTGCCGAAGCGCAAACGGTCTACCGGAAAATGGTCGCGAATGCGGCTGAGCGGAAGTGGGCTGATCTCGTGCAGGGAGGCAGCCAACCGGAAGCCGCCCGGGATAGCGGTGCTCGGTTCGGGCGCTTCGCCGGTGATCTCTCCCACGATGGCAATCGCGCGGAAGGGCTCGCCGTCCGGAAAGGCCGTCTTCGGTGAGTAGATGAGAATGCCGTCACCGATGTTCATGCGGGCCAACGGAGCGCGCTTGCCATGGTTCGCCATGACGAACCCCTCGCGGAGCCCGCGCCGGGCATGGTCGCGGGATGCGACGACCACCCAGGTCGTTCGCTCGTCATGTCGTGCCATGGGTTCACACTACGAGTCGGTACCGAAATTGCCGCCGACACGTTGAAGCGGAACTTCGCCGCATGGCGTCACCGGTAGGCGTGGGACTCGTGAACGAGCGCCCCAGCGCTACTTGCGGTTGGCTCTCACTGCCTCGTGAATCAATGCTTTGAACGCGTCCGCGTCCAGTTCGTCGCCTTCGCGCAGATCAACCGCACGCCGGACTGCCGCGTCGAGACTCGCGTTGAACAGATGATCTGGGTCGTTCAGGGACGCGCCTTTGGCGAAGGTCATCTTGACCTTGTCCTTGTACATTTCCACCGTGCAGATCAGGCCGTCCAGTGAAAACGTCGGCACGCCATCAGGGTTCGACGGCTTGCGCCACTTGGACTCCTCGATGACATCGGGTTCAGCTTGCTTGATCAATGACCGGATCCCCTCGACCCGATCGATGCGCCAATCCCCACTCACGGCCGCCAATGTACTAGGCAAATCTGGCTGACATCGAATATGCAGAGGATTGCGAGATTTCGGCGAAAATCTCGCAATCTTCTCCATTCTCGGCGCACTGCCGAGGCCTGGATATGGAACCACGTCTGCCGCACCAAGCGATCGGCGGGGGCCGGGCTCAAGCCGCTTCCACTGGATCCACGACGCCGAGACCCAACTGCTCGGCCACCGTCTTCATCGTCACGTCATGGCTGGCCACCGTGACCGGCTCCCCGATCAAGAGAGCCGTTGCCAGGTGCAGCGCGTCAAGCGTCTTGATGTGCCGCTCGATCGACTCGGCGACGCTGTGCGTCTCCCGCGTGATGTCGAACATGCCGATTCGATCGAGCAGTGCGGTCCCGTCATTGAGCGGCCTGCCATCACGCCGCAACACTCGTATCACTTCGGTACGCAGCAGTCGGGAGGATACGAACGTGGTTCCAGGGGAGTCCATCCACGCCTGCAGCCTCACCCGCTCGGGCACATCGAGAATGGTGCGCACCGCAATCGAGGAGTCGAGATAGACGATTCCCACGGCTCAGTGATCACCACTCATCTCGTCGAGCATCGACTCGACCTGAGCATCGGTATACGTCGGCCCTCCGGGCTGGGCGGGCCACGGGGCCGGATTCGACGCCGACGGAGAGTATCGGCCCTCGCGCTCCATACGCGCCAGCGGTGAGCCCTGGTTATGAAAGACACTTACCCGCCAGCGGGGCATCCCCCGTTCGGTCACCACGACATCATCGGCGTCGGTGACCTGCTCCAGCACCGCCGCGGTGTTCTGGTTGAGCTCACGCTTGGTCACTATCGACATGGGGCAATTGTAGTACATATGTCTGACATCTCGCAGGGTGCGAACTGCCCTCTCACTCGACCGCTGCGGGATTACACGTTGAAGCAGAACTCCACCAAATTCCGTTGCCAAACAACGTCACTCGTCGAAGACAACGATGGCACAGTCTTCGCAAGCAGCCTTGAGTCGTTTGTCCCTCGTCCAGAGCCGTCCGCCACGTACCAGCGCCACAGCCCCGAGGAGATGGACGTCGACGGCGCTCAATCCCCGTCCCCACAGTCGGCGACGTTCGACAAGATGAAGCACCTCAGCGTGGGTGGCCGTCGGGAACTGGTAGAGATTGGACAGCAAGTCCAGCACGGTGTCGCGCTTCCTGATCGAGCCCAACGCCAATTCCTCGATGACCAACGGATGGCAGCCGATTTCATCGTCAGCCAGCAGACTGATCAATCGCGGCTCTGCGGCATGCAGATGGTCAATCCATATCGATGTGTCAACGAGGATCATCGGCAGACGTCCTCAGCCGGGGAACAGCCTCCGCCTGCGGGTCCGTGCCTCCCAGGGCCGCCAGGCGACGACCACTCTCGATTCGGATCAATGTCTGCAGGCCCCGCCGGAGCAGCGCCACACTTTCAGATACGCCGGTGAGTTCTGCCGCTTTCGCGAGCAAGGCATCGTCGATAGTCACGGTCGTGCGCATATGACACCTCCATGTGCATCAATTGATGCAATTAATGATGCCACGGATTTCTCGACAACGAGGCCGGAGCCTTGATGCGCTCAGCAGACGCTGAACCGCACCCGGCTACACGTTGAAGCGGAACTCCACCGAGTTCCGAGGTCGAACGACGTCTGCCTGCGCCGAGCGATCGCGTCGCCCCAGATCACGTGCCTGCGAAGTGCGCCACGGGCCTAGACTCGCCCGTGGAGACACTAGATCGGAATCGACATGACACCCGAACTGCCTGACCTCGTCAGCATTCCTAGGAGCGAACTTGAGTCGCTGCGCGCCGAGCTCCGCCGCCTGCGGCGACAGGTGGGACGCGAAACGGCTCTCGAACGCATCCGATCAGACACATGTGAACAGGACCAATCGCTAACAATGTCGCGTGAACAGCTTGCGGAAGCTTGGGGCATAACCGGTTGACCGAGCGGCGAATCAGATTTCCTGGTCAGGTCTGGCAAGAAATCGAGGCCCTTCCGCAACCCTACCGGCAGACCGTTCAGCGCATAATCTTCCATCTGCTGGACGAACCGACACCTCACCTCGCCAAGCCATTCCGACGAGCGATCCGATCCCGGGAGCTTACGCACTCAACCTTCCGGCTGACGGCCTGACAATCTGGTACACCGTGCCGGACAGCGACGGCACCGAGATCGTCAGCATTCAACTGATCCGGTTGGATTCCTAGCACCCTCAGTAGCGCTCGCCACCCATCAATGTGCTCAGACGTTGAAGCGGAACTCCACCACGTCCCCGTCGACCATCACGTAGTCCTTGCCCTCCATCCGGACCTTGCCGGCGGACTTGGCCGCCGCCATAGACCCAGCCTCCACCAGATCGGCGAACGACACGATCTCGGCCTTGATGAAGCCCTTTTCGAAATCGGTGTGGATCACCCCGGCGGCCTTGGGCGCGGTGTCGCCCTGATGGATGGTCCAGGCCCGTGCCTCCTTGGGCCCGGCGGTCAGGTAGGTCTGCAGCTTCAACGTCCGAAAACCGGCCTGCGCCAAGGCATCCAGACCACGCTCGGTCTGCCCGATCGACTCCAGCAGCTCCGCAGCGGACTCGTCGTCCAGCTCCAACAACTCGGCCTCGATCTTGGCATCCAGGAACACCGCCTCGGCCGGCGCCACCAGCTCACGCAGTTCAGCCTTGCGGGCCTCATCGGTCAGCACCGACTCGTCGGCGTTGAAGACGTACAAGAAGGGCTTCACCGTCATCAGGTTCAGCTCACGCAGCACCGACCAGTCCTTGCCGGTGGAGAACAGCGTCTTGCCGTCATCGAACACCGCCTGGGCGGCGACCGCAGCCTCCAGCACCGGCTTGCGGTCCTTGTTGTTGCGGGCTTCCTTCTCCAGCCGCGGCACCGCCTTTTCCAGCGTCTGCATGTCCGCCAGGATCAGCTCGGTCTCGATCACCTCGATGTCCGACTTCGGATCCACCCGCCCGTCGACGTGCACCACGTCGTCGTCGGCGAAGGCCCGCACCACCTGACAGATCGCGTCGGCCTCGCGG
>Ga0164242_10004694_pt1 | contig 15301 bp, 7 predicted proteins | sample OricomgcompostMG_FD_108783 | JGI IMG/M metagenome (GOLD analysis project Ga0164242, IMG submission 108783) | Miracle-Growth compost microbial communities from Emeryville, California, USA - Original compost - Miracle growth compost (MG) ... | reverse complement strand
CGGGCACAAAATGCTATTGAAGATGCCATCAACTCCCCGCTGCTGAACGATAATGATATCAGTGGCGCTAAATGGATCCTGCTCAATATCAATACCAGTGAAGGAGAACTTGAGTGCGGAACCGATGAATTTGAGCTGATCAATGACTTTGTCAGGGAAAAAGCCGGCGAAAATACCGACGTAATCGTTGGTATGGGTATAGACGAAAGCCTGGGCAAAGGGCTGGCCGTCACACTGATTGCCACCGGTTTTGAACACAAGGATCCATTTGATAAGAATGTCCAGAAAAAAGTCGCTGACAAAGATAAAGAACTGTATGTGCTGAATATCCAGGAAAATACAGTAGCGGCAGAAGCAAAGCCGGTTACGCCAGCTGAGCTGTCAGGCACAACTGCTGTACCTGCAGCACCAGCTCCTGCCCCAGCCCCGGCTACCCACGTTACAACTGAACAGACCACAGGGAGTCGCGAACAGACCGAAATAGAGCGCCTGACACCAAGACTGGTAGAGGATGCACCAGCGCAAACGCCTGTTTATAACAATAATGAGCCGGCAGTCCCCGCTGAACCCGAACAGGAAGCACAGGCCGTTCATTTTACGTTGCAGGCAGAAGAAACGCCGACGCCAGCACCTGCATCCATGCAAAATCATCAACCGGTTCCAGAAGTGACCCAACAGCCTGTGGCTTCACAACCGGAGATTCAGGTACAACAAGCTCCAGCTCCGGTCCAGGCGCCGGAACTAGCCTTTGGCTATACAGAAAAGACAAACGAATCAGCTAGTCATCCGCAGACTACCGCAGCGTCTACGCCTTCCAATGTACCCGGTTTTTTAAATAAACCATCTAATATTTATGCACCTGAGCCACCCAGGGCACAGGTTACGACCCAGCCTCCGGTGCAGCAACAGGCTCCAGCTCAGTCGCAGCATGCATATGTGCAAAGACCTGAGCCACAGATGCCGGCTCAACAAAATCAGCCCAGTCAGCAACCCGCTCAACCGGGCGCAGTTCAAACCACCTACAGTCAGGCGCCAACGCAGCCTGCTCAGTCACAGCCCACATATTCAGAAAGGGCTCAACAACAAGTTCAGCCCCAGCCTGCGCAAGGGCAGCGACCTGTGCTAAACAGCATCCCTGATCTTCAGCAAGAGGAGGAAGAAATGCAGATCGTCTATAAAGAAACAACCCCTCAGCCGGCAGCTAATCCATACGCTACGGCAGCATTAGGCGGTCAGCAGGATCTTTCTGAAGAAGAAATCAAAAGAAAGAAGGCAGAAGAAAGAATACAAAAATTACGCAATCTTTCCTACAATGTTCAAAGTGGCGATCCCAACGGTGATTTTGATGCAGTACCCGCTTATGTACGTCGCAATCTTGAAATGCTGGGTGGCGCGGAAAGCAGTACGGCAGAAAATTACTATAGCAAATATACCGTCAACAAGGATGACAAAGATGGCGCAAATATTTCCAGTCTGAACGCCTTTTTGGAAGGCAAAAAGCCAGATTAGTGGCGTGACTCAAATAAATGCGATACACTTTTTTTGGTTTAAATGGTTTTAGTTGTAAGGCTCCTCTGTTATATTCAGGGGAGCTTTTTTTATCATTTTATAGTAGAAGGTTTCCCCGGTTTATGCATCAAATTCATAAATTATCTATTGATTATTAATACATAAGGATAATATTTTTTTATTAGTCTACTATTTTAGTAGATTTATTTGGCCAATTCAAATTCCCGCTTTATTTTTGCTTCAGAATACAAGACAATCAATATTGCTTGCATTCTACGCGGTCTGGTTATACAGGCTTTTTTATGAATTATTTAGTCTATCATTTTAGTAGACTAATAAAACAAAACAGATGAATCATTCCTATTATTATACACATATCAGCTCGACAAAGGCCCGATGTTGCCAACCTTAATCTGCTCCATCAGCCTACTGGCAGATGGCGTTAGCCTAAGGCCTCCCAAACAATTTTGTTCAGCAGTCTTTATGTCAACCTGTTTTGAAGAAGAACAGTACCGTCCTAAAGATATTTTTTAAAAAAATAATAGCAATGAGTCATACTACCGCAAGAATCAATAAACACGTCCTACCCTTTACGCAGATATTGGAAGGGACCCCATCACTCAGTAATTATTACGGGTTTACACCGCTCAAGAAAGGCGATTTATTACCCGTTATTACCCACCCCAATAGCCATATTATTTATCCCGGCGCCAAGACAGACCAAGAGGGAATACAGGATATAACACCGGTATCTTTATTGGAATTAAGCCATGTCAACAAACCCTTAGTCATCGCCTTCAGGCCGACTATCCAACATATTCCGGTAGAGGATATAGCGTTTTTGGACAGCTTTCAACGGGATATCCAGATTATGGGAGGGTCATTACTTGTCGTCTCTAATGCCAATATCCGGGACTTAAGAAGACAGTTGGGGCTCCATAATCACCTGTGGGTCTTATCTGACCCGCATAATAGTCTGGCCGAACAATTTGGTTTATATACACCAGAGAATCCCATCGGTGATTGGCTCTCCGGTATTGACGACAATATCCCATTACCCGCATTCTACGTTGTTCTGCCCAACGGAGAAATCAGTTTCCATTATGTAGATTACAATTTTAGAACTTATAATGGACAAGCCGGAGATATTTATGAGCAGGGATTTGTCAGGCAATTACTGACCAGAATTTACCAAGATGCGCATTACTTGAATCATGGCAAAAAGGCTTTATTTAAGCATTCCTAGAACGTTTATAGATAAAACCAGCCTATAAGTACAATTACCGATATAAAAGATATCCATTTGTTCCTGAGCTATCCTTAATCTTTAACAAGTTTTAGGGGTAGCTCCTTATTTAATGCTGCCAGTCGCTCTTACCCATTAATGTTTTTATATGAATAGGCCCATAATAGTGCTTTTACTGAGTTTTTTATTCTTTTGTTCTATACGGGCTCAACAGCAATCAAATGTCCGGATAAAAACTGTTGGAGCCGAAAATAGCTGGCTGATTGCAGATACACTTTTAAATCATCCGGGATTGCAGATACCAAAGGCCGGGTTTTATTTATCATCTTCTACCATCTACCGCATGGCATTATACGCCACTTTACATAAGCAATATGCAAAAGCACTGCATTTATTTAAAGTCAGTCTAGGAGATGCGAAGCCTATATATGATTCCCTGATAAAGTTTCCGATAGAAGATAAAAATATACAGATTCCCGATTTTGTCCATGCCGTGAATGATGCAGACTCTGCCCCTGCAACGGCCATGATATCCCAGTCCAAACCTATTAAAATAAACCGGCTGCTCAGAAGTTTTCAGGATGGTAAAAAGGCTGGCAGCTATGGGTTATACATCCATGTGAAACAACCCATACCCGGTAAAAGAAAAAGGTTTAAATGGTTTGGCAGTGTCGGGCATAGTTTTATAACCCTCATCAAATATAACACAGATGGTACCAGCATACAAAGAACATTTGGTTATTATCCCAAAAAGCATTTTGTCCTGGAAGCAACACCCATTTTTCCCATGGCCGCGTCAAACTTTAAAAACGACAGCCTGCATAACTGGGACGAATCTGTCGGCCTTTTTATTTCTAAGGAAAAGTTTCATAAAATCTTACACTTATCCAGAAAATATGCCAGACAGCATTACCATCTCAGCCGGCGCAATTGCACGGATTTTGTATTAGCTGTAGCCAGCATTTCGGGTATACAAATCCAGCAAACCGAGGGGAGCTGGCCTCTTGGACAAGGTAATGACCCGGGAGATACCGGGCAAAGCCTGCTGGAAAGAAAAATCAAATTAACTAAAAATGCACTTTCAGAGAACCTTTTAATCGTAGACACCCCAACGATAAGCTCACATAGGGGTGCCTTCACTGGCCAGCCATAACCCTATTATTTCTGCCAATTGTCAAGCAAAAGCTGCCATAAAAAAGAGGCAGCTTTTTATTATTATCTATTTCCCACGCGTCATAAGAAGATAATAATAAAATATAGCTGCCCCCCAATTACAAAAACACAAAATTTAGCTAAACAGCCGCCGCTGATTTCCTTATTAACCAGATAAACTACTGCTCAAAGCCATACCCATTTGTGATTAATCCGTTGGATTGAGAAATGGTCTCTGTAGATAAAGGCAATAAATATCTGGGTGGTACACCTGCCGTATAGTAAGCATCTGGATACCCCTTGAATATATCACTAGAATACTGCGAGGCGTTGTTGACGATATTGATCCCCCAGGCAGTTTTTACATACCCTGCTGCCTCAAGCGCTATTGCCTCAGCACTCCCGGGAGCAATATATCTGAATAATCCTTTTATAGCCAGGTTTCTATTACCGGAGGCATCGGTAAATCCACTGGAAGTCCACAAATCGCAGTTGCCGCGCCATCCTGGAAAACGAATCGGATAGGTGGCATCGGTCGTGTCCACCTCGCATTCGTTGGTCAACATTTTCGTCATGCCGTAATCCGCTACATTCACTGCTTTTACCCAGATATAATTGGAGATCTGATTACCATTATCAAATGTATAATAACCATTGGTCATCAATCCATTCACCATAGCAGTCTCCCTATCGCGAATGGATTTAATGGCAGCGGGCAGTCTGCCTTCCCGGATCAGATCATAGCGTAATAATCCTTCACCCGCCAGCTCCAATTTCCGCTCTTCGTAAATGGCATCCTTTAGGGCATCCCCGGACAGCGCTCCTATATAGGCCGTCACTTTCGTTGCCTGATCCAACTGCGAGAAAGCCCTGCTCCTCACCTTGGTCAACTCCGTTTTAGCCGCACCTTCATCGCCTAGTTCCGCATCCGCTTCGGCCAACATCAGTATTACATCGGACATCCTCATCTGAGGCCAGTTTATGCCAGACTGTCTTTGTGAGGCCGTATACGGGTTCATCATCCTGCTATCATCCCATTTATTATTGAATAAGCCCCCCAAGTTGCGCGAACCTGGTGTAAAATCCACCAGTTTTTCTGAGCAGGAACCGGAGTTTGCGCTCACCCCTACAGTTACATCTCGTCTTTTATCCCTGGGATCGTATTCCCCATAATAAAAAGCAGGATAAATACGGCTCTGTCCATATGATTTACAAGGATATGCATTGGAGCTCCCCCCGCCGGAAGGTCGGCCAAAAGCATAAGGCCTTTCCGAGAACTGCCCCTGGGTTTCCCCAATCTCATACAAGGATTCCGGGCTGACTTCCAGGTTCATGTTATACTGAAAATTCAGCTGAAACGGGTTATCATACCCCGCTCCCCTGGTATCTGTGGTGATCAGATAAGCAGAACCCGGATTATCTACCACCGCCTGTAAATAGGTTTTTGCTATTTGGTAATAATCTTTATAATTAGTCAGCCGGACATATTTGGCATTCCATTTTTCAATCCCCATCTGTGTAAAAGTAGCCGCCCCATAATCAAAATCAGTCCTGCGTAAAGAATAGCCACCTGCAAACAGCGCCATCTTACCGATCAAGCCTTCCGCAAAGGTTCTGGAAAAACGCTCGGCCGTAATCCCTCCCTGGCCGAGTCTATACATATTGGGGAGTACTTTAATCAGATTATTAATCTCTCCATCATAAATCTGATCTCTGGAGGTCAGTTTCGCACTGTCTGTCTGACTGGCAGTCCGTATGGTCGTTGTAAAATAAGGAACATCGCCAAAATAACGTACTAACTGAAAATAAGAATAGGCCCTGAAAACCGCTGCCTCTCCATACATCTGGGTCCAGTCATTGGTGGTGCCTGCTGCTATAGCATTGGTATATTCAGTTTTCTGAGCCAGCGCCTCCATCACGATATTGGCCCGATTGGCAATCTGGTACCAGCCCGCCCAGGCACTTGTAAAATTGGTTTCATCAATATTGGGTTCACTCGGATACAGGGATTCCCAAACATGCCTTACCTGTGCGGCAAAGGCCTCCGGATGCGTTTCCGCATCTGAACCTGGTATATCCAGCGCATAGAACAAATTATTATTGACCCCGCGCCAGAGTTCATACATACCGGATAATACTTTAAAGCTCTCCCCCGTGGAAGAGAATACAAAATCTTCGTCCACTGCTGAAGGAGATTCTACATCCAGAAATTCTTTTTTACAGGAGATACCGGTGATAATCAAAGCCCCCATTAATATATATAATAGCTTTTTCATAATTTTTCTTTGTTAGGATTAAAATTCGACATTCAGCCCAAACGTATAGGATCTGGCTCTGGGATAAGATCCAAAATCAAGTCCGACAGTGGGATATTGCGCGCCTCCCTGGCTGGTATTGGTATTCACCTCCGGATCCAGGCCAGAATAACCGGTAATGGTTAATGCATTGTATACCGATGCATATACTCTAAGCCTGCCAATACCTATTTGCTTTACTAAATTTTCCGGAAGGCTATAGCCCAGCGTCACCGTATTGAGTCTCAAATAAGACCCATCTTCAATACCAAAGGAAGACACGACAGGTGTTTCATGATATGGCAAAAACATGGTGGCATCGGCATTCAAAGCCTGGAGGGCAGATGGGTCAGTCACAAAGGTTAATTGACCATTTTGTATATCATAGATTTTATAGGCAGAGGCCAGCGAGCTATACCTGTTTCTATACAAACCATCTTCCTTAGCCCCATAGGTACCGGCCAGGTAATTGGCATTATACACATCATTACCATAGCTCCAGTTGAAGTTCAGTGCCAGATCAAATCCTTTATAAGTGGAATTGAGGCTAAATCCTCCGGTATGTTTAGGCGTCATATGACCAATAATGCCGACATCATTTCCATCCACCACTCCATCCCCATTCACATCTTTGAACTTAATCACGCCAGGATAGGCTACCTGACCGCTGGGCTTATTGGCATCCGTGCCATGCACATCTCCAATGATTCCAGTGGCAATATCAGGGACTCCGGATTTTAAGGTGTAGATCCCATTGTCATACGTAAAATCGTCGACCGTATACCATCCTGCATAGGTAAATCCTCGTACCTGTCCAACAGGTTTACCCACTTCTAAAATATAATCATATGTGGGCTGCATTACATTGCCTGATCCCCAGGCGGTAGTGTATAAGCCATTTACATTAGGAGCCAATGCATCTACCCTGCTTTTATTGATATTGACATTGATCGCCGCACTTAAAGAAAATTCTTTGTTTCTGACAAGATCACCACTGAAAGACACTTCTATCCCCTTGTTGCTGGTGCTACCCACATTGTCATAGGTGGAGGTAAAACCACTGATGGCTGAAATAGAAGTTAACAGCAATAGATTCTTCGTCTTATTTTTATAGACATCAATGGTTCCTGACAACCTGTTATTAAACAAGGTAAAGTCCAGTCCCAGGTTTTTAGTAATAGTGGTTTCCCATTTTAAATTTGGATTGGCAATCGTGGAAGCGGGAGAATAAGCGCTCAATTGTTGTTCGTCAATGGAATACTTAGTGAGTCCATCGGAAGACCACTGTGTTTTCCAAAGATTAGCGCTGATGCCATCATTACCTACCGCGCCATATGAAAGACGCAGCTTCAGATTATTGACCCAATGGATATTTTGCATGAAGCTTTCCTTATCCATGCGCCAGGCAACGGCAGCTGCCGGAAAATATCCTGAGCGATGTGTCGGAGCGAACCTGGAGGACTGATCCGCCCTGAAAGTTCCGGTAATCAGATACCTTTCCAGATATGAATAATTGACTCGTCCAAAATAGGAAGTGAGTCTGTTAGGGGTACCTGTAGAAGAGCTAAAACCGTAATTGACCGTTCCATTGGGATCATGATAATATTGATCCATCTGGGCAAAGGCGCGATCTGCCGTAAAGCCGGCCGGATATTTATAACCATACATACTCGTTCCTTCTGAACCGCTGTTATTGACTTCCTGGCCGACAACGATATTCATATTGTGTTTGTCGTTCATCGGGACTTGATAACTTAATGTATTCACCCAACGAAGCCCCCAGCCTTCGCTGGTAGAGATGGCAGCATTACCGGCATAAGTCTCATCCCCATTTGCATCTATGTAATTATTATAAATAGCACCGGACCAGGTCTTGGCTTTATTCCAATATAAATTATAGCCCAGTTCAGAACGCGCCGTTAAATCCTTGGTCACATTCCAGGTGATGGATGCATTGGAGAATAAGGTTCTGGAATAAGATACCGGTAAATAATCCTTCATCAAATTATACGGATTATAAGCATCCTGTAGTACCTGATCATATAGACCCAGCTGCGTATTAATCTGGTCGTTTAAAGTCCCTAACACATCCTCGGTCGCAATGGGCCTGAATTGATAGGCCGAGGAAAGGATCGACCCCTTGCCACTGGTGGTAGACTCATTGCCAGCAGTCTGATCGCTGGTAAACCTCGAATTAAAAGACAGGTTTAAACGGTTGCTGACCTTTTGATTTAATTTAAAAGAAGCATTTGCTCTTTTATACCAGGAATTGACTTTCATACCGTCATTATCCAGATAGCTGCCCGACAATATGTATTTGGTATTGGCCGTTCCTCCACTTATGCTTAGGTTATGATTATGAGAAAAAGAATTACCATAGGTTGCTTTGGAGAAATTTGTGGCTGCAACCGATTTATAATGGTCGATCCCTTGGGTATTTCCATAAACAGCAGCAGAATCTCCAATGGCCCAGAGGCTTTCCCAGGCTTTGGCATAGGCGGAGGAGATTGCGCTGGCATAGGCCCAGTTATAAGCGATATAATCATAGGCGCCTAAGGTTCCTAAATACTTAACTGGCTGGTTAAATTGTATATACCCATCATAATCAATTTTAACTTTGCCGGCCTGACCACTCTTAGTGGTTACTATAACAACCCCGTTAGCACCTCTTGAACCATAAATAGCCGTAGAAGCGGCATCTTTTAAAACGTCTACACTTTGAATCTGATCACCGGGAATATCTGAAATAGAACTAACGGGAAATCCATCTACAATATACAGCGGTTCATTACTCTGCGAGATAGAGCCACCTCCTCTGACACGAATAGAGATGTCGGCACCCGGGCGACCATCCTGAGACGTTACACTTACACCCGGCAATTTGCCTTGAAGGGCCTGAGCAGCATTGGCGACCGGCACAGCAGCTATATCCTTGCCGGAAACAGAAGCGACCGACCCTGTCAGATCTTTTCTTTTGACGGTACCGTAACCGATGACTACGATGTCATTTAAATTGTTCTCACTGGGATGCAAGGTAATGTTCACTGTCCTGGCCGTCCCCAATACCTGCGTTTGTTCGACATAGCCTGTGTAATTAAAAACAAGGACCGCATCCTTAAGATTGGCGACAGAAGCTTCCAGGGTAAACCCGCCGGAACTATCAGTCTGGGTACCGATATTGGTCCCTTGTAATTTAACGGAGGCCCCCGAAAGAGGTACACCGCTTTCTGAGCTAACATGCCCCTTAATAACTTGGTTTTGCGCCCAAGTGACAGAGGTCAGCATTAGCATCAGCCAAAACAGAAGATTTTTTTTCATTACATATAGGTTAAATAGTGGGTAAATCCATATAACTTATTAAGTTATATTTAACAACAAGTTAAGCAATACCCAATGAATCCTCAATATAACCGGAATGCAAAATATGCGCAAACGATGCCGGCATCGTTTGCAACCCTTGATTTTCAAAGAATTTTAGAAAAATGGGGGCCTTCAGGGAACAAAATACTATGTTAAGAACAAAAGGACACTTAAAAGCACCGTTAAATACGTTATATGCCTAATTTATTCCTTTCTAAGAGTACTGCTGCAATACAATCCAATTTTTCCTACTAAATATTAGGAGGAGGCCCTATTTTTGTTATGTCATACAAAATATGTACATTTTTTATAACAAAATGAAGTAAATGTCTACACAAAAGAGCAATTTCTATCTCCTTCCACATATAAGCCAGCCTATAGATGGACATTCGAGCCGCTCCTTACTCGGCCATGATGAAACGCTAATGATGCTCACCATGGATTTTGCTACAGGAGCCATTGGCGCAATGCATCAACATATGCACACTCAAGCTACTTACGTTTTGAAAGGGAGTTTTGAATTTACGATAGGTGCAGAAAAAAAGATTATCCGTCAAGGGGAAGCCTGCTTTATGCCTTCCAATATACTACATGGCTGTGTTTGCCTGGAGGCCGGTCAGTTATTGGATGTATTTACGCCGGAAAGAAAAGACTTTTTATAAACAATAACGCGCTCCGGTTTTAAGCAAAGATTTTAATTGTATGAATCAGCTGATTTCCATAGGGCTATTCTCTCCTAATGGCTCCACTCAGTTTTTAGGATTAATTGATATTCAACAATTGCCGCTCCTCTATATGGCATCAAGTAATCTGATTTAGATAAATCGTCAGCAATACGCTAGTGAATCCCTCCACATTGCATATAAAATTTTTATTACAGGCTGCTCTTTTGCTTTGTCTTGGATTAGTTGCGGGCCATCCTGGTTATGCGGCCTATCCCGGCATGACTTATATCGGTATAGAAAACGGGCTTTCCAGCAATGATGTCACCTGTATTTACCAGGATCATAAAGGCTTTATGTGGTTTGGCACTTTTGAGGGGCTCAATAAATATGACGGCTCCCATTTTTCGGTGTTCAAAAAAGCGCCACTGGATAGCACCTCACTTAGTGACAGCAGGATATATGCCATTACAGAAGATCAGCAACAAACCCTTTGGGTAGGAACCAGAGTAGGGGTCTGTACTTTTAATCCCATCCTCTCCACCTTTACCCAGATAAAATATCAGCATCCGGGTTCAAAGACACGCAGCCCCATTCAAAGTGCGGTTAAGTCTTTATATGTTCTGGGGTCAGACCAGATATTAATGGCCTGCGAAAAAGAAGGATTATTAATATACAGTCAAAAAGAAAAAATAGCACATCCAATTACCCTTGAGCTCGGGCATAAAAAGGTTCAACGATATAATGCCATCTCCATTGAAGCAGAAAGTCCTGGGAAAATCTGGGTATTGGTTAGAAATATGGGCATTTGCCTTTATAACCCAAGCACCGGCAAGCTCAGCTTACAAAACGGGCAACTAAAAAGCGGCAACTATCTAAAGGCCGACTCAAATGGTAATATATGGGTAGGAACAGATGCCGGACTTTATCTGTTTAATCCCACCACCCATACACTTAATCAGGTGCTTTCCAATAATAAGGTCCTTTTTTTAAATGTGGATCACCAGGACAGACTTTGGATTGGGACGGATGGCGGCGGGTTATTTATCATGCCTTTATCCACTCAAAAACCGGTCATTTTTAATCCCGCAGATACGGATCCCGGACTATCGGTTACCAGTAATGCTATATGTTCCATTTATTTTGACAGGGAGAACAGAGACTGGATTGGCACCATAAGAGGGGGGATTAATATTTTTGACCAAAAGCAGACTTTATTCAGGACTTTTAGACACATTAATTATAAACCCAATACCCTGTCTAATAATTTTGTCCTCTGCTTTGCAGCCGATCAGGACAGGGGTATTTGGATTGGTACGGATGGCGGTGGCCTGAATTACTGGGATCGGAAAACAGGGAACTTTCAAAAATATTCCAGGCCACAAAAAACAAATCGTACCCCTAAGGGACTGGCCATAACAAGCTTACTTGCCGGCGATAACAATAGTATCTGGGCCAGCACCTGGGGGGAAGGCATCCTCATGGCAGATAATAAAAGGGGATATTATGACCGGCTTCGCTGTTTTAATACGATTACGCAAAAAGAAGACCGTTTTGTCTGGAAACTATACAAAGACAAGACAGGTACTCTCTGGGCTTCTACCTGTAATGACGGGGCGCTCTACCAGTTTAATATACGTACGCAACAGTTTGAGCTTTTTGATAACAGCCTGACCAATATTATCAGTTTTGGGCAGGACAGCCGGGGGAATCTCTGGTGTGGAGACTTTAGTCACCTGATTAAAATTGACAGGCTGCACAAAAGACATACCCGATTCAAAATTGGCTACCCGGTGAGATCCATATTTCAGGACTCTGAAGGCAACAGCTGGATTGGTACGGAAGGTGGTGGCTTACTCCTTTTTGATGAAAGCAATGGACAGATCCAGCGCTTTACCGAAAAGCAGGGATTACCCAGTAATTCCATCTTATCCATCATGGAGGATGAGGATAAAAATATATGGCTTAGTACCTATCATGGTCTTTCAAGGTTTTCGGTCATTACCCATAAAATAAAGAACTACGCCCAGGCAGATGGGCTGCAGAGCAATCAGTTTAGCTATAATGCAGCGCTTAAGTTACCCTCTGGAGAAATGCTTTTTGGCGGCATCCAGGGCTTTAATGTTTTTATGCCAACAGATGTCAATAGTACTAACCCCGATTTAAATACCAAGCAAGTCTTTATTTCTTCCCTTAAAATCAATAATATCCCTATTAAAGGGAATGCCCCTTTTGTATCCGGCACCAAAGACGGCGCCGTTACCGCGCTAACCTTACCTTATGGAACGGCTCCCCTTTCCATCAACTTTGTCAGTCCGGAATACAGTGCTCCGCAAAAGATTCAATATGCTTATTTTCTGGAAGGAATTGATAAAAAATGGAACTATGTGGGCAATGCCAGAACGGCTAATTATGCCCGTTTGCCGGCCGGTCATTATATATTCCATGTGAAGGCCAGCAACAGAGATGAGCTCTGGGGCGGCCAGGCCAGTGAAATCCGCTTAACCATACTCCCACCCTGGTATGAGACCTGGTGGGCTTACTTATTATATATCCTGCTGATTGTTTCTGGCATTATTATATTTAACCGCTTCAGGGCCAGGCAGCGCCTGGCGGAATACCAGGTCAAACTGGCACATCTGGAAAAGGAAAAAGAAAAAGAAATCCATGAGAAACGTCTGGCTTTCTTTACGCAAATTTCTCACGAACTGAGAACGCCTTTGACCCTCATTATCAATCCACTAAAAGAAATCCTGGATAAAAATACTGCGCAAAATCCTGCTTCAGACCTGCAGATTGCCTACCGGAATGCCAGAAGGCTGTTGGCACTCGTAGATCAGTTGTTACTATTTAGAAAAACAGAAAGTGAACAAGATCTGTTAAGGTTAACCTGGCTGGATATTAATCAGTTGACCGAGGAAGTCTTTCAGTATTTTGTCCACCAGGCAAAATCCAAAGCCTTGCATTATCAGTTCAGCACCCATGTAGTCCATTCGCTGTTAGAAGTGGATAAAGAGAAATGGGAGATTTCATTATTCAATATGATCTCTAATGCGATTAAATACACACCAACTGGTGGAGAAATTGCTGTTATCCTTGAGGAAGATCAGGACCACTTATATATTCATATCCGTGATACCGGAAAAGGCATTGCCCCGGAAATCGGCGATCAGCTTTTTGACAATTTCTATCAGGTAAAATCTGCAGGCAAACAAGAATTTACTGGTTTTGGGATTGGATTATTCCTGACCCGTAAATTTATTGAGCAACATGGAGGCCAGGTATATTACCGAAGTACCTTGGGGAAAGGAACCACTTTTTCCATACGCATTAAAAGAGGCAAAATGGCTCCCCTACCCACCGTACCCACTGAAATGGATTCCAAAACCAAAGCGCGGCCTTCTCAGCTACTTCGCGAACTTTCAACGGACCAGCCCGTGGTTGACCACGAAATGCAGCTGGAAGACTCCTTCAGTGCGGTGGCAACCACCCTAACGGCGGAGGAACTGATTTCTGAGAAACAGACTTTGCTGATTGTCGAAGATAACCAGGAAATCAGACACTATATAAAGAGCATCTTCAGAACTGACATGCATGTCTATGAGGCGGGTGATGGTATTAGTGGCCTGCAAATGGCCCGTGCCCAAATGCCGGATATTATAATAAGTGACATCAATATGGAAGGGCTTACCGGTATAGAACTTTGTCAAAAAATCAAAGAAGATCCATCCATCCGGCATATTCCTGTCATCCTGCTCACGGCCGTTATGAGTCATGAAATTAAACTAATGGGCATCCGAAGCGGAGCTGATGACTATATTATTAAACCATTTGATAAGGAGATCTTAGTCGCCAGGGTCTCTAATCTGCTCAAAAGCAGAAATAACCTGCAGCAATATTATCTGGATACGCTAACACTGAAAACCAATCCTGTAAAAGTGCCTGCTGGTTATCAGGCATTTTTAAACCGGTGTATCCAAGTTGTGGAAGAAAATCTGGAAGAAGAAAGCTTTAATGTCAAAATTATGGCCAAGAAGATGGGCATGAGCCATTCCAGCCTATACACCCGCATTAAATCTATTTCAGGGCAATCGGTCAATGCCTTTATTCGTTCCATCAGATTGAGAAGAGCTGCCGTTCTATTATTAAGTACGGAACTCAATATTAACGAAGTGGCATTCCAGATCGGACTGGGAGATCTAAAATATTTTAGAGCCCAGTTCTCTAAGCTATATGGTATGAACCCATCTGAATACAAGAAAAGATACCGGATGTTTTTTAACCGGGAGCTGAGTGTCATTAAATTGGAGGACGGTGGTGAGCTCAAAAATGATACGAAGGCTTAGCCCCTTTTCTTTGGGAACCATAAACCAGCTGGCCGGTTCCAAATAGGGTAAAGCACTTGACAACTGAATTAAAGGCCTCCTGATAGGAAGGCCATTACCTGGTATAAATAAAAAAGCCGTATTATAAATGTTTAAACATTTATAATACGGCTTTTTTATAATCTGGAAAGGATAAGATGGTAACAGTTCTCTGTTAACAAGTTTGCTTAAATTTTTATTTTTATCATTATATAATGTCATACATAATAACTTATTGTGAATGAGCAGGTTTACATGATAATCAAGGAATTACTATTTTAAATTCATTAATATACCCCCCTTTTTAAGTGATTTACCCCCCTTACCTAGGCGCATCTTCCTGTTAAATTGCAAGCTGTTTCTATTGTTAACGAAAATCAATTTGATCATTTTTTAATTAGAACACATTTCTATTATGAAACCATTATTAGTCCTGTTGTTTTGTTTTAATGTATTGCTGGCGGCAGCCCAGCAACACATAACCGGCACAGTTACCGGAAGCAATTCACCCCTGCAAGGGGTCTTAGTCCATCAAAAAGATGGCAAAGCCAACACACTCACCAATCAAGAAGGTAAGTATTCGATTGATGTCCCTTCTGATGCAACACTAGAATTTTCCTATGTGGGCTATCAGCCAAAAGAAGTGACAGTAGCTGGACAGTCCACCATTGACGTTCAGCTGGAATCCACTGTCTCTGATCTTTCAGAAGTAGT
>Ga0164242_10004693_pt1 | contig 15303 bp, 13 predicted proteins | sample OricomgcompostMG_FD_108783 | JGI IMG/M metagenome (GOLD analysis project Ga0164242, IMG submission 108783) | Miracle-Growth compost microbial communities from Emeryville, California, USA - Original compost - Miracle growth compost (MG) ... | reverse complement strand
GGTGCTGTCGCCGCAGATGGTGGTCGAGGTCGTCGTCGGGGGCGGATGGCTCCGGGTCTCGGTCGAGGACGGGCACCCCTACCGGCCGAACGCGCTGCAGTCGGGACCGGGCCTGGAGAACGCGCCCGGCTGGACGGGCGGCCGGGGACTGATGCTGGTCAGGGCCCTGACCGCCGAGGCCGGCGGCTCCTGCGGCGTGCAGCGGACTCCGGCCGGCGGCAAGGTGGTCTGGGCGGCGCTGCCGCTGCGGCCCGCGCCCGCGCCGGAGCCGGGGGAACGTCGGCCCGGGTGAGGGGCGCCGCAGGAAGGGCCGGCGGCGCCGAGCGCGGCGACGCCGAGCGCTGCCCGGCGCGGCCGGGAACGGCGGGCCGGAAACGGCCGCCCTGACGCCGACGACGGGGAAGGCCGGCTCTCCGGCCGCGACGCCGATCGCAGTCAGGGCCTCGCGCGTCCGAGCCGCCGCGCCGCGCGAGACGGCGCGGGACGCCGCCGGATCCAGCGGGCGCGCGGCGCCCGGCACTCGCCGTGCCGCACCACGCGCCCGCCGCGTCCTGCCCGCACCCGCGTCACCTCACCACCCGGCCTCCGGGAACAGCTCGCGGACCCGCAGCAGCGCCGCGTCCAGCACGGTGCCGAACCACACCGAGAAGTCCTTCTCCGCGCGCAGCTCCGCCAGCCGCTCCGGCGTGACGAAGGCCGTCGCGGCGACCTCCGCCGGGTCGGGCTGCGGGGCCGCCGCCACCACGCCGGCGAAGAGGTGGTTGTACTCCTTCTCCACCAGCCCGGAGGCGGCGTCCGGCAGGTCGTAGGTGACCGTCCCGGCGGTGGTGAGCAGGGAGGGGGCGACGCCCAGCTCCTCGGCGGTGCGCCGCGCCGCGGCGACGAAGGGCGGCTCGTCCGGGTAGGGGTGGCCGCAGCAGGTGTTCGACCAGACGCCGGGGGAGTGGTACTTCCCCAGCGCGCGCTGCTGCAGCAGCATCCGGCCCTGCTCGTCGAAGAGGAAGACGGAGAAGGCCCGGTGCAGGTGGCCCGGCGCCTGGTGCGCGGAGAGCTTCTCCGCCGTGCCGATGGTGTGCCCCTGCTCGTCGACCAGTTCGAGCATGATCGGGGAGGCGGCGTCCGCGTCCGCGGCGGCGGAGGCGGACGGGCTGGGGGTCGGAGTCGGCATGAGGCCCCTTTCACGGCGGCACGTGCGGTGGTGCGCGGGCAGCGGGTGCCGTGCCGAGCGGCGCTGGGGGCGGCCGTGCGGCGCGGCGTGCGGTGATGCGTGCGAGTGCGCGAGCGGCGGGCGCGCGGCTGGTCCGCGGCGGCCGGGCGGCAGCTGCGGCCTGCCCCGCCGGGCGACGGCGCTCGCCCAACCGGGGGACCAGTCTGCCGTACGGCGCTCGGGGCGCAGGCGCGGCCTCGCATGATCACGCGCACCCGACGATACGTGACCGATCATCGCTCGCGCGAGATCCCCGCGCGGCGACTCCGGCGCGCCCGCCGGTGTCCGGCCTGCGGGGTGCCCCGGCCCCCGCCCCCGCCCCGCCGACAAGGCCTGTGCCCCGCCGACGCCCGGCTTCGCCGCGCCCGCGCCCGGCCTGTGCCCCGCCGACGCCCCGGCCTGCGCCCCGCCCGCGCCCGACCCTGGCCCGCTCGGCGCCCCTCCGCCACCCGTGCCCCAGCCCCGCCCGCGAGCCAGTCCCCGGAGCCCCGCCGGCGGAGCCCAGCCGCCGGAGCCCCGCCCGTGGCCCGGCTCGACCCCGAGAACGCCTCCGCCCAGCGCATCAGGACCCCGCGCACCCGCCCCGCGCCGCCGCGACACGCGCCGGGGCCCGCACCAGGAATTCACTCTCACCACACATGGATCACACCCCCCGCGCATCAGGACTCACCTCCCCCTCACCTCGCACTCACCTCTCACCGGTGCACGTGCGGCATCCTGCGTGTTTCGCCTGGGGGTACCCCCGGTTTGGCCGAGCGCCGCGCGTCCGGAATGATGATCGTCACGGGCGGCGGTCTGATATACCGCTCTCTCACGCCTGTTCGGTGAACACGGAATGACCGGCCGCTTGTCGTAAGGCGGCGGGTTTCGCCTACGATCGCTCAGGCGTGCAGCTCGTCCCGCGGGACAGGAGCACCGGCACGCGCCACGCGCGCGCACCGCCCCGCAGCTCACGGCACGCAGAACGCAGCACGCAGCACCACCCGGCACCACCGACACGAGCATGGAGACACCGCGATGATCGGCCTCGTCCTGGCCGCGGGAGCGGGCAGCCGCCTCCGTCCCTACACCGACACCCTGCCGAAGGCCCTGGTGCCGGTGGACGGCGAGCGCGCCGTGCTCGACATCACCCTGCGCAACTTCGCCGAGGTCGGCCTCAAGGAGGCGGCGATCGTCGTCGGCTACCGCAAGGAGGCCGTGCTGGAGCGCAAGGAGCAGCTGGAGCGCGCCCACGGTGTCCGCCTCACCATCGTGGACAACCCCAAGGCCGAGCGCTGGAACAACGTGTACTCGCTGTGGTGCGCCCGCGAGGTGTTCTCCTCCGAGAGCGTGATCCTGGCCAACAGCGACACCGTCCACCCGGCCTCCGTCGAGCGCGACCTGATCGCCGCCGACCAGCGGCTGACCGCGGCCGGCGCCGCGCCCGGGATCCTGCTGGCCCTCGACACCGTGAAGAAGCTCGCGGACGAGGAGATGAAGGTCGTCGTCGACCCGGAGCTGGGCATGCGCCGGATCACCAAGCTGATGGACCCGGCCGAGGCGACGGGCGAGTACATCGGCCTGACCCTGATCAACCCGCACGCCGGCCCGGCTCTGGCGGACGCGCTGCAGGCGGTCTGGGAGCGCGACCCGCAGAAGTACTACGAGGACGGCTTCCAGGAGCTGGTCGACCGCGGCGGCCGGGTCGACGTGCAGCCGGTGGGCGACATCGACTGGGTGGAGATCGACAACCTGGACGACCTCGCCCGGGGAAGGGAGATCGCGTGCCGGTACTGACACGGCTCGTCCCCTCGCCGGTCGTCGTCGACATCCGGCCCGGCGCCCTGGAGCAGCTCGGCGCCGTCCTCGCCGACCAGCGGATCTCCTCCTCCGGCCGGATCGCCGTCGCGGTCAGCGGCGGCTCCGGGGCGGCGCTGTGCGACCGGCTCACCCCGCAGCTGCCCGGCGCGGACTGGTACACCGTCCCGGACGGCACGCTGGACGCCGCGGTGCGCCTGGCCGACCAGATCCGCTCCGGCGGCCCCTACGACGCTCTGGTCGGCCTCGGCGGCGGCAAGATCATCGACGCGGCCAAGTACGCCGCCGCGCGGATCGGCCTGCCGGTGATGGCGGTGGCCACCAACCTCGCCCACGACGGGATCTGCTCCCCGGTCTCGATCCTGGACAACGACGCCGGCCGCGGCTCCTACGGCGTGCCCAACCCGATCGGGATCGTCGTCGACCTCGACGTGATCCGGGAGGCGCCCCGGCGCTTCGTCGCCTCCGGCATAGGGGACGCGCTGTCCAACATCTCCGCCTGCGCCGACTGGGAGCTCTCCCACCGCGAGACCGGCGAGCCGGTGGACGGCCTGGCGGTGGCGATGGCCCGCTCGGCCGGCGAGACGCTGCTGCGGCACCCGGGCGACCTCGCCGACGACGCGCTGCTGACCGCGCTCTCCGAGGCGCTGGTGCTCTCCGGCATCGCGATGAACATCGCCGGCAGCACCCGGCCGTCCAGCGGCGCCTGCCACGAGATCAGCCACGCGATCGACATCCTCTTCCCCCGGCGGGCGGGGCAGCACGGCGAGCAGGTCGGCCTGGGAGCCGCCTTCGCCTCCTTCCTGCGCGGGGACCGGGAGACGGCCGGGCAGCTCGCCCAGGTCCTCACCCGGCACGGGCTCCCGGTGACGGGGGCCCAGCTCGGCTTCACGGACGAGGAGTTCGTGCAGGCCGTGAAGTACGCACCACAGACCCGGCCCGGCCGGTTCACCATCCTGGAACACCTCGACCTCGACCCCACAGCCATTCGGGACGCGTACACCGACTATGTCAAAGACATCACCGCCGGCCTCGCCGGCTGAGCCCGTGACCGAGCAGCCCGCCGACGCGCAGGCCGCCCCCGCCGGGGAGGCCCCCGCTGAGGAGCCGCGCCCGGCGCGGCCCACGCTGGCGCAGTACCGGGCCGTCGCCCACCCGCCGGGCCTGATGGACCGGCGCAGCGGCGAGCACTGGGCCGGCCGCCTCTACATGCGGCGGATCTCCTCGCGGATCAGCCGGCACCTGATCCGCTTCCCGCTCTCCGCCAACGGCTTCACCTACCTGATGATGGTGGCCGGCGTGCTCGGCGGCGCGGCGCTGCTGATCCCGGGCGTGTGGGGGGCGGTGCTCGGCGCCCTGCTGATCCAGGTCTACCTGGGCCTGGACTGCGTGGACGGCGAGCTGGCCCGCTGGCGCCGGCAGACCTCCATCACCGGCGTCTACCTCGACCGGGTCGGCCACTACGTCTCCGAGGCGGCGCTGCTGACCGGCTTCGGCCTGCGCGCGGCGGACCTCTCCGGGCGGAACGGCGGCCCGGCCTGGCAGTGGGCCTTCGTCGGCACGCTGGCGGCGCTCGGCGCGATCCTGATCAAGGCCGAGACCGACCTGGTCGACGTGGCCCGGATCCGCAAGGGCCTGCCCGCGGTGGACGACGCGGCCTCGGTGCCGCGCTCCGGCGGCGTGGCCAAGGCCCGCAAGCTGGCCTCCGCGCTCAAGTTCCACCGGCTGATCGGCGGCGTCGAGGCCTCGCTGGTGATCCTGCTCGCCGGGATCGCCGACGCCGCCCGCGGCGACCTGGCGGTCTCCCGGGTCGTGGTGTGCGTGCTGGCGGCGATCGCGGTCGTGCAGACCGTCCTGCACCTGCTGAGCATCGTGCTGTCGAGCAGGTTGAGGTAGCGGAGATGGGGGTGGCGGAGGTGACCGGGCAGACCGGTACCGGGACGGTTCGGCCGGACCCGGCGGTCGGAGAGGCGGTGAGCGGCGTGGTGCGTCAGCGCGGTTCCGCGGAGCGGACGGCGGACGGGGCGGAGCCGGCGGGCGCCGGGGCCCCGGGCCCGGAGGCGGGCGCGGACACGTTCCGGCTCGGGGCCGTCGTGCTCACCATGGGCAACCGCCCGGCGGAGCTCAACGCCCTGCTGGCGTCGGTGGCCGCCCAGCGCGGCCCGGCCGTGGAGGTCGTGGTGGTCGGCAACGGCGCGCCGCTGCCGAAGCTGCCCCCCGGGGTGCGCGGGATCGAGCTGGAGGAGAACCTCGGCATCCCCGGCGGCCGCAACGTCGGCATCGAGGCCTTCGGGCCGCACGGCTCGGACGTCGACGCGGTGCTCTTCCTCGACGACGACGGCCTGCTGCCGCTGACCGACTCGGCGGAGAAGCTGCGCGAGGCCTTCACCGCCGACCCCCGCCTCGGCATCGTGTCCTTCCGCATCGCGGACCCGGAGACCGGCGTCACCCAGCGCCGGCACGTCCCGCGGCTGCGCGCCTCCGACCCGCTGCGCTCCTCCAAGGTGACGACCTTCCTGGGCGGTGCCTCGGCGGTCCGCAGCAGCGTCTTCGCCGAGGTCGGCGAGCTGCCCGGGGACTTCTTCTACGCCCACGAGGAGACCGACCTGGCCTGGCGGGCGCTGAACGCCGGCTGGGGGATCGAGTACCGCGCGGACGTCGTCCTGCACCACCCGGCGACCTCGCCCAGCCGGCACGCCGTCTATCACCGGATGGTGGCACGCAACCGGGTGTGGCTCGCACGCCGCAACCTCCCGGCGGCTCTCGTCCCGGTATACCTGGGGATGTGGATCCTTCTCACGCTCGCCCGGCGACCCTCCAGGCCGGCCCTGCGCGCCTGGATCGGCGGCTTCCGCGAGGGCTGGCGGCGGCCCTGCGGACCGCGCCGCCCGATGAGCTGGCGCACCGTCTGGCGCCTCACCAGGCTCGGCCGCCCGCCGGTGATCTGACGCGCGACGCCGCGGTGGTGCCCGCGGCCGCGGCGGCGCCTGCGACCGGCCTGACGCCCGGCCGGACTTCGTTCCGGCCGGGCGCGCGCCGTCCGGGTGCCGGGGCCGATGCCGGGGCCGGTCGGCGACGCGGCGGCGGGGGTCGGACCGGGGGAGGGGCCGTATGACGGAGCCTCAGCCGCAACCTGTGTCAGGGACGGTCGGCGGCCCGCCACTCGCAGGCGGAGCCGCCGGCGCCGTCCGGGACGCCGTGATGACCGGCGGCCGCCCCTCGGCGCTCGTCACGACCCGCCCGGACGGCGGCACCGTCGGGACCGTCACCCGCCCGGACGGCCCGGACGCGGGCCTGTCCCCGGCCGAGCTGGCGGCCCGTCACGGACTGACCGTCTCCGGCGCGCGGCCCTCCGCCGCCGCCTACGCCCGCCTGCTGTGGTCGCGGCGCGCCTTCGTCCTGGCCTACGCCACGGCCCGGCTCACGGCCCTGTACACCACCGCCAAGCTCGGCCAGGTGTGGCAGGTGATGACGCCTCTGCTGAACGCGGGCGTGTACTACCTGATCTTCGGGCTGCTGCTGCAGACCAGCCGCGGCATCCCGAACTTCATCGCCTACCTCTGCACCGGCATCTTCGTCTTCCAGTTCACCCAGTCGGCGGTGCTCTCCGGCACCCGGTCGATCGCCGACAACCTGGGGCTGATCCGGGCGCTGCACTTCCCCCGGGCCTGCCTGCCGATCGCGATGACCGTCATCCAGCTGCAGCAGCTGATGTTCTCGATGGGCGTGCTGGCCGTGATCGTGCTGCTGACCGGCGAGCCCTTCACCCTCCGCTGGCTGTTCTTCCTCCCGGCCCTGGCGCTGCAATTCGTCTTCAACGCCGGGCTCGCCCTGGTGATGGCCCGGATCGGCGCGAAGACCACGGACACCGCGCAGCTGATGCCCTTCGTCATGCGCACCTGGATGTACCTGTCCGGGGTCTTCTACAGCATCGCGGTCTTCACCGCGCACGCCCCGCACTGGGCCACCACCGTGCTCAACCTCAACCCGGCGCTGGTCTACATCGCCCTGGTGCGCTACGCCCTGATCCAGTCGCAGACGGCGGCCACGCTCCCGCCGCACGTGTGGCCGCTGGCGCTGGCGTGGGCGGTGGTGGTGGGGTGCGCGGGCTACCTCTTCTTCTGGCAGGCCGAGGAGGAGTACGGCCGGGGCTGACTCGCGGGCCGGACCTCCCGCAACGGGAACGCCGCGTGACCCCGAGAGATCCCTGAGCCATCCCCTACACCTCAGGAATGATCCGGATCTTCGTGCTGTTGCGTACCGTCGGTGCCTATGACCACCCCCCTTACACGAACGGGGTAAGGACGGCATAAAGTTAGTGGGCAGTGAACTGCCGCCCGTGCGTGGGCGGCAGTGGCGGTGCGCACGCAACCGAATCGTGTCCTTCTCGGCTGCGGTTCCCCCCGCGAGGGTGGAAGGCTGGTGCACCCCGGGAGGTCCCCGCAGGTCGGGGCGGCTCCCGAGGGAGCCCGGCGGGCGTGCCGCCAGGGGATGGCAGTCAAGATCGGTGTAGAACGGGGTGTGTGGCGGTGAAGGCGGAACGGTGGCGCGCACAGCTCCCCCAGCCGGGACCGGCGGGCGCCGGCTGCGGAGAGGGCCGTCGGCGGTGACCGCGCTCGAGCAGAGCCCCGGCCCGGCGGAGTCGGTGCCCGAGGCCGGCCCGGCGCGCCCGGACGCGCCCGCTGCCGCCGTGCCCGCCGGCGCGGCCGCGCCGGCCACCGTGCCCGGCTCGCAGACCGGCGCGGTGCTGGAGAAGGCCGCCGCGGAGAACTTCCCGGTCGCGCCGTTCTTCCTGCCCGCCCGGATGCGTGACGGTCTGATGGCCGTCTACGGGTTCGCGCGGCTGGTCGACGACATCGGCGACGGCGACCTCGCCGACCCGGCCGAGACCGCCCGTGCCCTGGGCGTCGCGCCCGCCCCGGACAGCCCGCAGGCCCGCCTGGAGCTGCTGGACGCCGCCGAGGCCGACCTGGACCGCGTCTTCGCCGCCGCGGGCAGCGCGGGCAGCGCGGCAGTCGCCGGGGCTTCCGCGCCCGAGAGCGCCGACGCCGAGGGCCCGCGCCACCCGCTGCTGCGCGCCCTGGTCCCGGCCGTCCGCGCCCACCACCTGACCGACGCCCCCTTCCGCGCCCTGATCGAGGCGAACCGGGTCGACCAGCAGGTCACCCGCTACGCCGACTACCAGGCCCTGCTGGACTACTGCGTGCTGTCGGCCAACCCGGTCGGCCGCATGGTCCTGGAACTCGCCGGACTCGCCACGCCCGAGCGGGTGCGGCAGTCCGACGCGATCTGCACCGCGCTGCAGATCGCCGAGCACCTCCAGGACGTCGCCGAGGACCGCGCCCGCGGCCGGATCTACCTCCCGGCCGAGGACCTGGCCCGCTTCGGCGTCGCCGAGACGGACCTCGACGAGCGCACCGCCTCCGGCCCGCTGCGCGACCTGGTCGCCTTCGAGGTGCGCCGGGCCCGCGCTCTGCTGGACGAGGGCGCCCCGCTGGTCGGTTCGATGCCCGGCCGGCTGCGGGTGCTGCTGGCCGGCTTCGCCGCCGGGGGCCGCGCCGCCCTCGACGCGATCGCGGACGCCGGATACGACGTGCTCGCCGGTGCACCCAAAGCCGGCAAGGGCCGCCTGCTCCGGCAGGCGGCAGTGACCCTGGTGAGAGGAAGGTGAGCCGAGGAGTGGAGGGACGTTCTCTGACATCCCCTCAGGTCATCGCGGCCTACACGTACTGCGAGGCGGTGACGGGCCAGCAGGCTCGCAACTTCTCCTACGGCATGAGGCTGCTCCCCGGCCCCAAGCGCCGGGCGATGCACGCCATCTACGCCCTGGCCCGCCGCGTCGACGACATCGGCGACGGCGACTGGGACGACGCGCGCAAGGCGGAGCAGCTGCTGCGCACCCGCGGCCTGCTGGACGAGCTGCGCGCGGGCGAGGTCGACCCGGACGACACCGACCCGGTGAAGGTCGCCCTGGCCGACGCCTGCGCCCGCTTCGACATCCCGATCGACGCCTTCGACGAACTGATCGACGGCGTCGAGATGGACGTGCGGGGCGCCGAGTACCGCACCTTCGAAGAGCTGCGGACCTACTGCCGCTGCGTCGCCGGCTCCATCGGCCGGCTCTCCCTGGGCGTGTTCGGCTGCTCGGACCCCAAGCGCGGCGACGAGTACGCGGACACCCTCGGGCTCGCCCTGCAGATCACCAACATCCTGCGCGACGTACGCGAGGACGCCGCCAACGGCCGCACCTACCTCCCGCTGGAGGACCTGGAGCGGTTCGGGTGCGAGGCCGGATTCGGCGGCGCGGCGCCCGCGGCGGGGGCCGACTTCGCCGGGCTGGTGGCCTTCGAGGTGCGCCGCGCCCAGGAGTTCTTCGACGAGGGCCTGCGCCTGCTGCCGATGCTGGACCGGCGCAGCCGGGCCTGCGTGGCGGCGATGTCCGGCATCTACCACCGGCTGCTGGAGCGGATCGCGCAGGACCCCACGGCGGTGCTGCGCGGCCGGGTCTCGCTGCCGCCGTGGGAGAAGGCCTATGTGGCGGCCTCCGGGCTGGTCGGGGGTCGGGCGTCTTGAGCCCCGCCGAGGACGACGACCGCCCGGCCCCGGGGGCCGCCCCGGCCCCGGGGGCTTCGGCGCCTGCCGCCCCGGCGCCGGCGGGCGCGCGCACGGCCGTGGTGGTCGGCGGCGGCCTGGCCGGGATCACGGCCGCGCTGCGGCTGGCCGAGTCCGGCGTGGCGGTCACCCTGGTCGAGGGCCGTCCGCGGCTCGGCGGCCTGGCGTTCTCCTTCCGGCGCGGCGGGCTGTGGGTCGACAACGGCCAGCACGTCTTCCTGCGCTGCTGCACGGCCTACCGCGGGCTGGTCGACCGGCTGGGCGCCGGCGCGCTCGTCCAGCTCCAGCGGCGGCTGGACGTCCCGGTGCTGGCGATCCGCGAGCGCGGGGAGGGCAGCGGCGAGACGGTACTCAAGCTCGGCCGGCTGCGCCGCTCCGCGCTGCCCGTGCCGCTGCACCTGACCGGCTCGCTGGCCCGCTACCCGCACATGTCCGCCGCCGACCGGGCGGCGACCGCGCGGGCCGCGCTCGCCCTGCGCTCGCTCGACCTGGACGACCCGGCGCTTGACGAGCGCTCCTTCGGCGACTGGCTGCGCGAGCACGGCCAGTCCCCGCGCGCGGTCGCGGCGCTGTGGGACCTGGTCGGCATCGCGACGCTGAACGCCACCGCCGACGAGACCTCGCTCGCGCTGGCCGGCATGGTCTTCAAGACCGGCCTGCTGACCGAGCCCGGCGCCTCCGACATCGGCTGGGCCCGGGTGCCGATGGGCGCCATCCACCACGACGCGGCCCGGGCGGCCCTGGAGCGCGCCGGCGTCCGCGTCCTGCTGCGCACCCGCGCGACGGAGCTCACCCCGGCCGCGCCGGGGGCGGACGGCGGCAGCGCGGACCCCGACGGTTCGCGCACACACGACCATCGCTATGCTCAGCGCCGGTACGGCGTCCTGGTGGAGGGCGAGCGGCTGCCCGGCGGCCCGACGCGGATCGAGGCCGACGCGGTCGTCCTCGCCACCGCGCAGGACGTCGCGGCGCGGCTGCTCCCGGCAGGCGCGCTGGACGACCCGGGGCGGCTGGAGAAGCTCGGCACCGCGCCGATCCTCAACGTCCACGTGCGCTACGACCGCCCGGTGCTGCGCCGGCCGTTCTTCGCCGCGCTCGGCTCGCCGGTGCAGTGGGTGTTCGACCGCACGGCGCACGCCGGGCTGGACGACGGCGGCCAGTACCTGGCGCTGTCCCAGTCCGCGGCGCGGGACGAGATCGAGCTGCCGGTGAGCGAGCTGCGCCGGCGGTACCTGCCCGAGCTGGAGCGGCTGCTCCCGGCGGCGCGGGAGGCGCGGGTCACGGAGTTCTTCGTGACCCGGGAGCGGACGGCGACCTTCGCGCCCGTTCCGGGCTCCGCACGCCTGCGGCCCGCCGCGCGCACCAGGTCGGCCGGGTTGTGCCTGGCCGGAGCGTGGACCGCCACCGGCTGGCCCGCGACCATGGAAGGCGCGGTGCGCAGCGGACACGCGGCCGCCGACGAGGCCCTCACGGCCCTCGGGCGCGGGGCGGAGGGGCAGAGCGGCCTGCGGGCCTGGGGACCGGAGGACTGGGGGCCGGGGCGCTGGCGCGCCGGCCGGGCGGAAACGGGGGGAGCCGCATGACCGGAGGCGCGAGTCACGCCGGTGCGGTGGGTGTTGCTGCAGGGTTCGTTGGTGCTGCAGGGTTCGACGTGAACGGAGAGGGAGCAAGCGTGGTAGCACGCTCTGAAGAGGTACCCGCCGCGGCGGCAGTGGACGTGAAGTCCCTGCTCGACCGGGGCCGCACGCTGTGCACCCCGCTGCTGCGGGAGGCGGTGGCCCGGCTGGCGCCCCCGATGGACAAGGTGTCCGCCTACCACTTCGGCTGGATCGACGCGGACGGCAAGCCCGCCGCGGGCGACGGCGGCAAGGCCGTCCGCCCCGCGCTGGCCCTGCTGTCGGCGCAGGCCGCCGGGGCGCCCGCGGAGACCGGCATCCCCGGCGGCGTCGCGGTCGAGCTGGTGCACAACTTCTCGCTGCTGCACGACGACCTGATGGACGGTGACGAGCAGCGCCGCCACCGCGCCACCGTGTGGACCGTGTTCGGCCCCGCCCAGGCGATCCTGGTCGGCGACGCGATGTTCGCGCTCGCCAACGAGGTGCTGCTGGAGGCCGCCGAGGACGGCCGCGCGAAGCCGGCCGACGCCGGTCGCGCGGTGCGCCGGCTCACCACCTCCATCCGCAAGCTGATCGACGGCCAGGCCCAGGACCTCTCCTTCGAGCACCGCGACCGGGTCTCGGTCGAGGAGTGCCTGGAGATGGAGGGCAACAAGACCGGTGCGCTGCTCGCCGCCTCGGCCTCGGTCGGCGCCGTGCTCGCGGGCATCGACGACGACAAGGCCGACGCGCTCGAGCGCTACGGCTACCACCTCGGCCTCGCCTTCCAGGCCGTCGACGACGTGCTCGGCATCTGGGGCGCCACCGAGGTCACCGGCAAGCCGCACTGGGGCGACCTGCGCCAGCGCAAGAAGTCCCTGCCGGTCTCCGCCGCGCTCGCCGAGGGCGGTCCCGCCTCGCGCAAGCTGGCCGAGCTGCTCGCCGACCAGGACGGCCGCGGCGACGAGGACGAGGAGCAGCTCGCCGAGCGCGCCCGCCTCATCGTCGAGGCCGGCGGCCGGGACTGGACCCAGGCCGAGGCCCGCCGCCAGCACGCCACGGCGCTGGCCGCGCTGGACGAGGTCGGCATGCCGCCCTCGGTGCGCGAGCAGTTCGCCGCACTCGCCGAATTCGTCGTCGTACGGGAGAGGTGACACATGACATCCACCGCGGACGGCCGACTCGACTCCTCGGACACGATCGAGCCCGCCGCGAACGACCTGACCGGTACCGGGAGCAGTGGCCAGGTTCCCGCCGGCCGGGCGCCCCAGGACGCCGCGCCCGCGACGCCCGCCGCCCAGGCCCTGGAGAAGGCGAGCGCCTACCTGCTCTCCCTCCAGGACGGGGACGGCTGGTGGAAGGGCGACCTGGAGACCAACGTCACCATGGACGCCGAGGACCTGCTGCTGCGTCAGTTCCTCGGGATCCTCGACAAGGAGACGGCCGAGTCGGCCGCCGCCTGGATCCGCTCGCAGCAGCAGCCGGACGGCACCTGGAACACCTTCTACGGCGGCCCGCCCGAGCTCTCCACCACCGTCGAGGCGTACACCGCGCTCAAGCTCGCCGGGGACGACCCCGAGGCCGAGCACATGCGCAAGGCCGCGGCGTGGGTGCGGGAGAACGGCGGCATCGCCGCCACCCGGGTCTTCACCCGGATCTGGCTGGCGCTGTTCGGCTGGTACCCCTGGGACCGGCTGCCGGAGCTGCCGCCGGAGGTGATCTTCTTCCCGAAGAGCTTCCCGCTGAGCATCTACGCCTTCGCCAGCTGGGCGCGCGGCACCATCGTGCCGCTCACCGTGGTCTCCGCGCTGCGACCGGTCCGGCCGGCGCCGTTCGAGCTGACCGAGCTGCACAGCGACCCGGCGGACCCCTTCCCGCAGAAACCGTTCGCCCCGGTCACCACCTGGGACGGGCTGTTCGAACGCCTTGACCGGGTGCTGCACTTCTACCACCACCGCGCGGTGCGCCCGCTGCGCCGGCTCGCCATGCGGCAGGCCGCGTCCTGGATCGTGCAGCGCCAGGAGGCCGACGGCTGCTGGGGCGGCATCCAGCCGCCCGCGGTGTACTCGATCATCGCCCTGCACCTGCTCGGCTACGGCATGGACCACCCGGTCATCGTCAAGGGCCTGGAGTCGCTGGAGCGTTACACAGTCCGCTACGGCGAGCGCGGTGAGCGGCGGATGGTCGAGGCGTGCCAGTCGCCGGTGTGGGACACCTGCCTCGCCGTCGTCGCGCTCGCCGACGCCGGACTGCCCGCCGATCACCCCGCGCTGGTCAAGGCCGGCGAGTGGCTGCTCGACGAGGAGGTCGACGTCCGCGGCGACTGGGCCGTGCAGCGGCCCGACGCGGCGGCCGGCGGCTGGGCGTTCGAGTTCCACAACGACGTCTACCCCGACACCGACGACTCCGCCGAGGTCATGCTCGCCCTGCGGCGGGTGGACCTGCCGGACGCCGGCCGGCGCGACGCCGCGATCCGGCGCGGCGTCGACTGGCTGTGGACCATGCAGTCCAGGAACGGCGCCTGGGCCGCCTTCGACGTCGACAACACCAGGCTGATGCCGACCCGCCCGCCGTTCTGCGACTTCGGCGAGGTGATCGACCCGCCGTCGGCGGACGTCACCGCGCACGTCGTGGAGCTGCTCGCCGAGGTCGGCCGGGCGCAGGACCCGCGCGCCCGGCGCGGCGTCGCCTGGCTGCTGGGGGAGCAGGAGGCCGACGGCTCCTGGTTCGGCCGCTGGGGCACCAACTACGTCTACGGCACGGGTTCGGTGGTGCCCGCCCTGATCGCCGCCGGCATCCCCGCCGGGCACGCGGCGATCCGCCGCGCGGTGCGCTGGCTGAAGGACCGTCAGAACCCGGACGGCGGCTGGGGCGAGGACCTGCGCTCCTACGTCGACCGCTCCTGGGCCGGGCGCGGCGACTCCACCGCCTCGCAGACCGCCTGGGCGCTGCTGGCGCTGCTCGCGGCCGGCGAGCGCGACGAGACCGTCGAGCGCGGCGTCGCCTGGCTCTGCGCGACCCAGCGCGAGGACGGCGGGTGGGACGAGCCGCAGTTCACCGGGACCGGCTTCCCGTGGGACTTCTCGATCAACTACCACCTCTACCGGATCGTGTGGCCCCTCACCGCACTCGGCCGGTACGTCCACGGCCGGCCGCTCGGCGCGGTCGGCGCCCACGGCGCGGCGGCCGCCACCGGCCGCGGGGCGGTGGGCGTGCGATGACCGGCGGCCCGTTGCTGGTGGCCTGCGCCCTGCGGGCGGAGGCCTGGGCGCTGCGCCCGGCCCTGCGCCGCACCCCGGCGCGGCTGCTGCGCACGGGCATGGGACCGGAGCGCAGCGGGCGCGCGGTGCGCGGACTCCTCGGGGCTTTCGAGGACTCCGCCGCCGTCGCGCCCGCCGCGGCTCCCTCCCCGGACGCCGCGGGCGCGGCGTTCGGCGCGCTGGCCGTCACCGGCTTCTGCGCCGCCGTCCGCCCGGGGATCCGCCCGGGGGACGTCCTGCTCGCCGACGCCGTACGGGACGACCGGGGCGAAGCCGCCGGTGCGGACCGGCTGCCCGCCCTGGACCGGCTCGCCGACGCCCTGCGGACGGCCGGGCTCACCGTCCACACCGGGCCGCTGCACTCCGCGGACCGGGTGGTCCGCGGCGCCCCGGCCCGCGCCGCGCTCGCCGAAGGCGGCGCGCTGGGCGCCGACATGGAGACCGCCGCGGCGCTGCGCGCGGCCCCCGCCGGCCTCCCGGCCGCCGCGCTGCGCGTGGTCGTCGACACCCCCGAGCACGAACTGCTCGGCCTGAACACCCTCACCGGCGGGTTCCGCGCCTGGCGCGCCCTCGGCGCGCTGCCGCCCGCCCTGGCCGCCTGGCACCGGGCGGTCACCGCCGACGGGATCCGGCTCTCCTGAATCCTCCGGCCCCTTCGCCTTTTCGAACGCAGACCTTGAAGTGAGAGGTGCCCCGCATGTCCGCAGTTTCGCTCGGTATGCCGTCCGTTCCGCCGCTGGCTTTGGCCGAGCGGCGTCAGAGTCGTCAGATCATGGTGGGGTCCGTGCCGGTGGGCGGGGGCGCGCCGGTGTCGGTGCAGTCGATGACGACG